>Ga0209253_10003548_pt1 | contig 13729 bp, 15 predicted proteins | sample FrelakmetBRP12BR_FD_187145 | JGI IMG/M metagenome (GOLD analysis project Ga0209253, IMG submission 187145) | Freshwater lake sediment microbial communities from the University of Notre Dame, USA, for methane emissions studies - BRP12 BR (SPAdes)... | ecosystem: Environmental > Aquatic >...
CACGCGGTCCATCTTGTTGACAAAGCAGATGCGGGGGATGTGATAGCGGTCCGACTGGCGCCACACCGTCTCCGACTGCGGCTGGACGCCAGCCACAGCGTCGAAGATGACGACGCCGCCGTCCAGCACCCTCAGGCTACGCTCCACCTCCACCGTGAAGTCCACGTGGCCGGGAGTGTCGACGATGTTGATGGTGTGGTCCTCCCAATCGCACGTGGTGGCAGCCGCCGTGATCGTAATGCCTCGCTCGCGCTCTTGGGCCATCCAGTCCATCACCGCCGTACCATCATCCACCTCGCCGATCTTGTATGTGCGGCCGCTGTAGAAGAGGACGCGTTCGGTCACGGTGGTCTTGCCCGCGTCGATGTGGGCAATGATCCCGATGTTGCGCACCTTCTCGATGGGCACAGCTCTACTCATTGTCTATCACGATCCCTAAGGGCGAGTGGGCAGGGTTAGGCGAACATGAGCGGCCAGCTACACGAGGCTACCAGCGGTAGTGCGCGAAGGCCCGGTTGGCCTCCGCCATGCGGTGAGTGTCGTCCCGCTTCTTGATCGTGACCCCCTGACCGCTGGCCGCATCCATAAGCTCCGCGGCCAGGCGCTCCGCCATGGGCCGCCCCTTGCGAGCGCGGGCCGCAGCAAGGAGCCAGCGCATGGCCAGCGAGAGCTGCCGCTCGGGCCGCACCTCCAGGGGGATCTGGTACGTCGCACCACCAACTCGGCGAGGCCGCACCTCCAGCACGGGCATGGCGTTGCGCACCGCCTGGTCAAACGTCTCCATCGGGTTGCGGTGCGTCCGCTGCTCGATGATGGCCAGGCTGCCGTACATCACCCGCTCGGCGGTGCTCTTCTTACCGCTGTACATCAGCTTGCGGGTGAACATCTCCATCCAGATGCTGTTGTACTTGGCGTCGGGCGCCACTCGCCGCCGGATGGCCTTGCCGCGTCTGGGCATCGCCTACCGTAGCTCCTCAGTGCGCCGCGTGCCGTACTTGCTCCGGCCCCGCTTGCGCCCCTGCACCCCTTGCGCGTCCAGCGCCCCGCGGATGATGTGGTAGCGCACCCCCGGCAGGTCCTTCACGCGGCCGCCGCGGATGAGCACCACCGAGTGCTCCTGGAGGGTGTGCCCCTCGCCGGGGATGTAGGCAGTGACCTCCATCCCGTTGGTCAGCCGCACCCGCGCCACCTTACGTAGGGCGGAGTTGGGCTTCTTGGGGGTGACCGTCCGCACCTGGACGCAGACGCCTCGCTTCTGCGGGGCGCCCTCGCCGCGGCTCATTCTGTTTCGCAGCGCGTTGTACAGGAAGCGCAAGGCCGGTGCCTTGGTCTTTCGCACCAGCTTCTTGCGCCCCTTGCGCACCAACTGGTTAATGGTGGGCAAATCCTCACCCCTCGCGCACAACGAAAACGGTCGAAAGCCTTATTCCTGAGCCAGCCCGCCCGGAGGCGAACCGTCATCACTTTAGGGTCTTTCGACCTGTACGTATGGTCTATACGTAGGGACGTTAGACGCCAAATATGAAAGGTATCAGAAAGAGAGGCGATTGTCAACCGCTCGAATTTCAGGGACCAGCACTTGAAAGGGACGCTGCGTGTCCGGTTGCCATGCGCTCGGCCCGATCCTTTACCCCTAGCAGGTGCTTCCATTGGAAGAAGATGTCAAAGACGTCAACAGCCAACTGCATCGCGAGGATGGGAGGGTTCAGCCACCGATACTTGTCCCGCATGCGTATCATCAGCCGGGTGTGCTGCTGGTCGATGGGGTCGAGGTAATAGAGAAACGATCCGATGTCGCCCGTGCCGTCGTCCTTGCCCATCCGCAGAAGCATCCAGCGCGGCTCTTCGAAGGCCCTGCAGTACATCGCAGTAAACGGACTCATCGGGAACTTTGTGCCGATCTCCAAGTGCTGATGCTCAGGCATGATCTCCCAGGAGCTGGGCTTCCCCCCATTATCGACCCAGTCATAGGCGTACCAGCCAGCCCTGCCCCAGCCAACCTGGACCAGCCAGGGCCAAATCTGTTCCGGCGTCGCCTCCACGGTCACCGCCCGGGTTGAGTTCCAAGTAGGATTCGGAACGAGATCATCATAGGGGAGACTCCGCGTCGCCTCCTCCGGGGTAGCGCCCCAGCGCATCTGCCGTGGCCTAATAACGCCAATGTACGTGGCCACGAGTCCTCCCAGCAGAGCGGTCCCGACGAGCGTTCTCTTCTTCACGGATCGCAGCGTCTGGCCCTACACGCCGGAGTAGCTGTGCAGGCCGCTGACCCAGAGGTTCACGGCGAAGAAGGTGAACAGCACCGCCGCAAACCCGATCACCAATAGCACCGCCGAGCGGGTGCCCTGCCAGCGGCGCAGTCCCCGCATGTGCAGGTACCCCGCGTAGATGAGCCAGGTCACCAGGGCCGATGTCTCCTTGGGGTCCCAGCCCCAATAGCGGCCCCAGGCCGAGTTGGCCCAGTAGGCCCCCAGAGCGATGCCCAACGCCAGCATCGGAAAGCCCACCATCACCGAACGATACCCGATCTCGTCCAGCAGGCTCGCCCGGGGCAGGCGCGCGAAGCGGTTCCCCTCGCCCTGGATGAGGTACATCACCGCCGAGCCGAAGGAAACGCTGAGGGCGCTGTACGACAGCACCATCATCGCCACATGGGCCGTGAGCAGCGGCTCGTTCTGGAGCGCCGGCACCAACGGCTTGACGTCCGAAGGGAAGAAGACGGCCGCCGTCACCATCAGCCCCAGCGCCACCGGCAGCGCAAGCGAGCCCAGCGTCCGTTGCCCGTACCAGCGCTCGAAGACGGCATGGGCGAAGGAGACGCCCCAGGCGAAGGCTACCGTGTACTCCCACATGTTGGACCAAGGGGCGTGGTCAGTGGCCCGCCAGCGCGCCACCAGCGCCACGCCCAGCAGGGCGATGGCCAGCCAGGCAACGGCCGTCGCTGCCCGCCCAACGGAGGTCGGTAGGCGCTCCCAGGTAGTCACCGTGAGAGTCGGGCCGTCGGTCGCCAACCGCCGCACCGCCAGGCGGGCGCCGAAGGCGTAGCCCCAGTACAAGGCGGTGGCCGCCGCTGTGGCGACGATAGCCAGCCAAAACATGTCTACCGAGAACTGTTCCATAGACTTAGTGCGATTGTGAAAGCAGCCGCTTGCTAGATCTTAAGGCGCTGGCCGGCACTCGGACAAGCACGACTCGTTCCCCGCTCGCCCTTCGACAGGCTCGGGACGAGCGAATGGGAAATGGCGACTACATTCCGTGGTACGCGCGCCCCTGTCCTAGACCGGCGTCTCGGCGCCGTCAGAGGCGTGGCAGAGGCCGTGGGCGTCGCCCGCCCCCCGACAGCAGGCGTGAGCGTGGTGCACTGCCATCAGCCGGTCGTAGACCGCCTGCACCCGTTCGGCGATGCGAGGCCAGGCGTAGTCCTCGGCAGCGGCGCGGGCGCCCTCCCCCAGATTGCGGCGCAGCTCCTCGTTCTCCAGCAGCAGCTCCAGGCGCTCCGCAAACGGCTCCGGGCAGCGCCACGGCACCAGGAAGCCCGTCTCGCTATCGCGGACGGTACCCTGCAGGCCACCCACCCTCGAGGCCACAACCGGCGTGCCGCAGGCCATGGCCTCTAGCGCCACCAGCCCAAAGCTCTCGTAGTAGGACGGCACGACGCACACGTCGGCGGCGTTGTAGTACAGCGGCAGCAGCGAATGGTCGACTGCGTCCAGGAAGGCCACCCGTCGGCTGATACCCAGCTTTCGGGCCAGCCGCCGCAGCTCCGTCTTCTCCGCTTCGGCGCTGGCGTCGCCACCGACGACCACCAGACAGAAGCGGATGTCCTCGCTCACCTGGGCCACTGCTCGCACCAGGATGTCGATGCCCTTCAAAGGCTCGATGCGCCCCACAAACAGGACGATGGGCTCCTCGGGGAAGCCCAGGCGCCGGCGCACCTCCGCCTTGTCCATCGGCCGGAACTCCTTCAGGTCCACGCCGCAGGGCACCAGCTCGATGTTGTCGTCCGGGACACCGTAGAGGCGGACCAGCATCTCCTTCTCGTCCTGGCTCGCGCAGATGACCCGATCAGCGCTCTGAGCGATCTGCCGCTCGGCGTCGATACGATAGCTCGGCTCGTGCTCGCTGACCCGGGCGCGGTTCTTGGCCTCCCCCAACGAGTGGAACATCGTCACGTGAGGCAAGCGCCACAGGCTCTGGAGAGCCTGGCCCACCCAGCCCGACAGCCAGTAATGGCTATGCATCAGGTCATAGTCTTCGCCCCTGGCCTCCCGGAACTGCATCATCCCCCGCAGGAACTGGGGCAGCAGCCGGTAGACGTCCTCCTTGGGCACAGGCGCCTCGGGCCCAGCGCTGATTGGGATGACCCGGACGTTGGCCTCCCAGGGGATGACCGCCAGCGACTCTGGGTCCTGGCGACGGGTGAAGATGTCGACCCGCAGGCCGCGGCGGCCCAGCTCGCGGGCCAGCTCGCGCTCGTAGATGTTCATGCCGCCCGCCTCGCGGGTGCCCGCGAGAGCGAGAGGCGAGGTGTGGACGCTGAGAAAAGCGATGCGGCACATACTAGCGGCCCTCCCGCCGAACGATGCAGCGATAGACCGCCAGGTCCTTGCCGCCCAAGTCGTACTTGTAGGATTCGGCGCCGCGCAGGAAGTCGAAACAGCGCTTGCCCTCCGCGATGGCCTGCTCCAGGGCCAGCGCCTTGGAGAGCAGCCCTACCGCCAGCGACGCGTGATCGGGGTCGTAGCCGCTGTTGTAGAGCAGCAGCTCGTCTCCGGCATCGAAGCAGAGCACCGAGGCCGCACGGACGCCGTTGACCTCCAGGCAGTACAGCCGCACCAGGTTCTGCTCGGCCAGGGTCAGGGCCATGCGCCGGAAGAAGCGGGCCATGCGTTCGGTCATGAACAGAGCCTTCTCGTGGCGGCTGGCGGCATGCTGCCGCAGGAAGTCGTCCAGGTGCGACTCCACCTCCGGCACCGACTGGCAGGAGTGGAAGAGCACGTCGCCGCTGCGGTAGAGCCGCCGCAGTTTGCGACGCAGCTCGTGTCGGTCTCGACGGTTCAGACCCTCCACGTAGTCGTCGAAGGCGCTGGGAAGCTGCACCCGCGGGCAGACATTCTCCTGCTCGATCTCGGCGCTGTAGCCCAGGCCGGCCGCCAGGCCGGGAAGGATGGCCAGCGTGGGTGAGTATTCGGGCACGCCCCACAGGACGAGCTCGCTCCAGGGCTCCTCGCTGACCGCGTGCAGGACGGCGTCGAGGACGCCCTCCTCGCAGCCTTCGCAGGCCACCACGTCCATGTAGTCGCAGACGTTCGTATCGCCGGCCAGAGTAAGGCGTTCGCCCTCGCGCATAAGGGGAGCGACGCCCACCAAGCGCCCCTCGGCGGAAGGGTCGCGCACGCTCAGGAGCATCAGCTCGCGCCCGTCCGCGAACTCTCCCCACCAGGTCTTGAGCCAAAGGGGGGTGTAGAACACAGCCTTGGGCCCGCTGGCAGGCAGGATGTCGCGCCAGGGCCCTTCCAGGGACGCGAGCTCCTCACGGTCGACGGTGTAGCGCATGGCGGCGTCGACCACCCTACGACCCCTGCACGAGAGCCAGGAACTCGCCGCGGCTCACGCCGCTCCTGGCGAACGCCCCTCGCACGGCAGAGGTGATCACCCGGCTGCCCGGCTTGCGCGCGCCCCGCATGCTGAGGCAGAGGTGCTCCGCCTCTAGCACGACCGCCACCCCATCGGCGTCCAGCGCCTCCAGGATGGCATCGGCCATCTGGCGGGTGAGCCGCTCCTGCACCTGCGGCCGCTTGGCCAGGATGTCCAGGGCGCGGGCGATCTTGCTGATGCCGACCAGCCGGCCGTTGGGGATATAGCCCACGTGGGCGGAGCCGTAGAAGGGGAGGAAGTGATGCTCGCAGAGGGAGTAGAAAGGGATGTCGCGGAGGATCACCACATCCTCGCTCACATCTGAGAAGCCGCCGTCCAGGACCTCGCGAGGGTCCTGACAGACCCCGGCGAAGAGCTCGCCGTACATATCAGCGATGCGGCGGGGCGTCTCAGCGAGGCCCTCCCGTTCTGGGTCCTCGCCGATGGCGTCGATGATCTCCCGCACTGCCGCGGCTATCCTGCCCCTATCTATCAAGTCCCCTGGCCCGAAGAAAGTTCGCGCCTGATGAGCCACCGGCCGGCAGCCTCAGGCGCGCTTACGAAACAGCAGCTATATCTAATTCTAGCAGCGGCACGTTCGGGGGGTCAAGCGGTACGGGTGGGGGGTATGTCCTATGACGGACGCTGCAAGATGTAGGTCGGGGTCTTCAGACCCCGACGGTGATTGCGCGAGGGTCTGAAGACCCTCGCCTACATTGCCGTTCGCGGGACGCTACCCCAAAAGGCGGCTTGCACAGAAGCTGCGGGTTTTAACCCGCAGAGTTCGATGGTTCTCACGCCAACCCCATGGCGTCTTCCACCGCCGCCAGGTCCGCCGCCACCTCCCGCATCTCGGCCCGGATGGTCATGGCCGTGTCGGGGTCTTTGAGGCCGCTGCCGGTGATGACGCAGACGCTGGTCATCCCCCGCAGGTCCAGCCCCTGCCGGCTCATCTTCATCAGGCCAGCCACCGAGGCGGCGGACGCCGGCTCGCAGAAGACGCCCTCTTCCTGGGCCAGCAGGCGGTAAGCGGACAGGATCTCGTCGTCGCTCACGGCCTCGATAACACCGCCCGAGGCGTCGCGGGCGGCCTCCGCCCCCTTCCAGCTGGCGGGATTGCCGATGCGGATGGCCGAGGCGACGGTCTTGGGCTCGGCCACCGGCCGCCCCAGGACGATGGGCGCCGCGCCCTCCGCCTGGAAGCCCATCATGCGGGGGCGCTTGCTGGCCGCACCGCGCCCGTGGTACTCCACGAATCCCCGCCAGTAGGCGGTGATGTTGCCGGCGTTGCCGACCGGGATGAACAGATAGTCCGGCGCATCGCCCAGCGCATCGACGACCTCGAAGGCGGCCGTCTTCTGGCCCTCAATGCGATAGGGGTTCACCGAGTTCACCAGGGCGATGGGATGGCGGTCGGTGATGGCGCGGGCCAGGGAGAGGGCCTGGTCGAAGTTGCCGTCGATGGCGATGACCACCGCCCCGTGAGCGACCGCCTGGGCCAGCTTCCCCGCGGCGATATTCCCCCGCGACACGAGGACGTAGGCTTTGAGTCCGCAGTGGGCGGCATAGGCGGCGGCAGCGGCGCTGGTGTTGCCCGTGGATGCGCAGAGGACAGCCTTGCGGCCCTCTTCCAGAGCCTTGGCCACCGCCAGCACCATGCCTCGGTCCTTGAACGAGCCGGTGGGGTTGCAGCTCTCCAGCTTGAAGTGCAGCGGTCCGCACCCCAGACTGGCCTCCAGGCGGCGGGATCGCACGAGCGGCGTCTCGCCTTCGCCCATGCAGATAAAAGGGGTGCTTTCGGTCAGGGGAAGGTAGTCGCGATAGCGGCGCAGGACGCCCAGGCCGCGGCCTGCAGGCGAAGGTTCACTCGCCCAGCTTGAGGTCACGCTGCTTGATCTCCTTGAGCTCCTGCTCCAGGGAGGCCAGTTGGCGGCGCTTCTGTCGCTCCTCGAACTGCGTGAGCTTGCGTAAGAACTCCCCCACCTGCTGCCGGTGGTCGCGGATTTGCTGCTGGAACAGAGTCACCCGCTCCATCTGGGTGGCGGCCTTGCTTTCCGCCAGCTCCAGGGCACGGCCCTGGTCCTCGGCCCGCTGACGCATCTCGTCCAGCGTCTGCTCGAGCGCCTTGATCCTTTCGCTCAGGCGCTGCTGCTCGCCCCGCGAGTGCGTCTGAGCGTCCGCAAACTCCTGACGCACGACGCGGTCGGCGCCGATGACGCCCACCTGTTCCTCGGTGCGCCGGGCCTGCTCGCCGTAGAGCCCGACCCGCTCGGATAGGGCGGAGTCCTGCTTAGCAAGGGCGTCCAGTTCGGCGTGAACGCGGCCCGATTCCTGCTCCAGGCGCTTCACCGCCTCGCCGTGGCGGGCCACCTTCCCCGCCACCTCATCCAGCCCCTTGTCCAACTCGACCGCCCGCTTCTGCAGCAGCGCGACGTCGTCCCGAACCCGTCTCTGCCCTTCTTCCATAGCCAGGACCCGCCCTTCGTAGGACTGGGTCAGCTTCTCAATCCCTTCGAACCGGCGCAAAGAAGCGCTGCGCTCCTCGCGCTCGCGCTCCATGGCCGTCTGCTGCTGGCGCACGGTCTCCTCCATGCGTCCCTGGCTGGCCAAAAACCGCTCGTGCAGCCGTCCAACCTGCTCCTTGAGCTGACGCACCTCGTCTTGGACTTGGGGCAGGGTCGCAAGCTGGGCAGACGCGGCAGCGAGGACATCTTCCGCCTTCTGAAGACCCTGGCTCAGCACCCACGCCTGATTGGTTGTCTGCTCCACCTGCTGTTGCAGCTTGTGCACCAGGGCCTTGGCCTGCCGCACCTCCTCTTCCAACCAGGGGACTGCGTCAGGCGGCATCGCGGTGACCTTCTTGTCCACACCCATCGATCGCTCAGTTCTCCACTCGTAAGAAGGTGCCGATGCGGCTCACGACCTGAAGTTCGGCCACCTCCGCCATCGTGCGCTGCATATCATCTTCTCGCGCCAGGTGGGTCATAACCACCAGCTCCGCCGTCTGGGAGGCCTCGTCAGTCTCCTTCTGGATGACGGAGGCAATGCTCACCTGGTGGTCGCCGAAGCTGCGAGCGATCTGGGCCAGAACACCGGGCCGGTCGGCCACCTCCAGGCGCAGGTAGTAGCGAGTGCCAAGCTCAGTCACCGGCTTCACGGGCAGGGACAGGCTCGGCCGCAAGGCGAGACGGTCGGGGCCGCGACCAGCGCGGGCGGCCGCGATGCTCTGGGCGGCATCGATCACGTTGGCGATGATGGCGCTGGACGTGGGCTGAGGGCCGGCGCCTGGCCCCTGGAAGAGCACGCGCCCCACCAGATCGCCCTCCACCTGGATGGCGTTGACCACGCCGTCCACGTTGGCCAGCAGCTCCCCTCGCGGTACGAGGGCCGGATGCACACGGGCCTCCACGCCATCCTTGTCCTTGCGGGCCAGGGCCAGAAGCTTGATGGCATATCCCAACTCGGCGGCATAGCGGAAATCGCGGCCGCTAAGGCTGGTGATGCCCTCGCGGTGGATCTGGTCGGGGTGGACGGAGGTGTGGAAGGCCAGGCTGGCCAGGATAGCCAGCTTGTAGGTCGAGTCGAAGCCCTCCACATCGTTGGTGGGGTCGGGTTCAGCGTAGCCCAGTTCCTGGGCCTGACGCAGCGCCTCCTCGAACTCCATCCCCTCCTTGCTCATGCGGGTGAGGATGTAGTTGGTGGTGCCGTTGATGATGGCGCGGATGGATGTGATCTCGTTGGACAGCAGGTCCCGGCGCAGCGGGGCGATGACCGGCGTGCCGCTCGCCACACTGGCTTCGAACAAGATGTCTACCCCTCGCTCGTGGGCCAGCGCCAGCAGCTCGGGGCCGTGCTTGGCCATAACCTCCTTGTTGGCGGTGACCACGTAGCGACCCGAGAGGAGGGCCTCCTTGATGAGGTCGTAGGCGGGGTGTTCGCCACCCAAGAGCTCGATGATGATGCCGATGGTCTTGTCGCCCAGTACGGCGGCAGGGTCATCGCTGACGATCGTGGGATCGACGCCCGCGCCCTCGGCCTTCCAGCGATCGCGCTCCAAGACGCGGAGCAACCTCAGGCGCAGACCGGTCTGTTGGGCGTAGGTCTCCTCTCGATCCTGGAGGTTGCGGGCAACGCCGCCGCCGATCACGCCGATCCCCAGCAGGCCGATCCCGATCCGCTCTTCGCCCATCATCCCGCCTGTTCGCTAGGTGGCATGGTCGAAGACCCATTGGAACTTGTCGGCATCGAAGCTCACCCAGTTGGTGGTCGGGACCAGGGTGCGCTGCTCGGCCAGCCAGAGACTGTAGTAACTGCTGCCGACGGCGCTTCTCTGCGCGGTCTCGAGTGGGCGACCGGCCTGCTCCTCCTCGACCTCAACGATCAGGAAGCCGCCCGTGCCCTCCAGAGGCTCGCTGCGCTGGCCCACCTCCAGGGCGAAGACCTTCGCCGCGTAGGAGGGGTCCAGTTCCTCCATGGTTACCCAGCCCTTCTCGCCGCCTGCATCCTTGGTGGCCGTGTCGGAGGACATCTCCTTGGCCACAGTAGCGAAGTCTTCACCCGCGGCGAGGCGTTCCACCACCCTGTCGGCGTCCTCCTGTGCCCCCACCTGGATCTGCCGGATCCTCACCTGGTCCGCGGCCTCAGGAGCGGCCCGAACGAAGCCGTCGCTCACCCAACGGGACAGCAAAGCGGCCTCGATCATCTGGCGATACTCCTTGTCCGACAGGTCCCTCGCCTTTCGATCCGCCTTGTATGCCGCTTGGAACGCCGCTGAATCGTCACGTGAGACGCTCAGGCGGCTGGCGATCTCGCCTTCCACATCGTCGGGCGTCGGGGTCAGTCCCAGGTCAACCGGGGCCCGCTGGCGCAACAGTATCTCCTGCTCAAGCGCGCCGGCGGCGATGCTAACGAACGTGGGGATGTTGCTCGAGTCCGGAGTCTGGCCGAAATCCTGGTAGAGGCCCTTCGTGCGGCGGGCGAAGAAGTCCAGGTTGAGGGTGGTCTCACCCACGCGCATGGCCTTGGAGTGCGGCGGCCCCATCTGGCTGTCCCACCAGCCATAGCCGATGAAACCCACTACCACCAGCAAGAAGACCGCGAAACCAGCCACCACCGCGGCCTGGGGCCGCCAGTCGCGCCCGCGGTGAGTGCGCCGCCTGGGCGGCGGCAGAGGAGCGGGCGGGGGACGTCTCTTTTTAGCCACGGTGAGCCTCCCGGACGCCTACTGGCGCCCGACGAGGGCCCCCGTCTCCCGCACCTGCTCCGCGGTGTAAGGGAGGAGGGCCAGGTGCCTGGCCCGCTTCAGCGCTACGGCCAGCGCCCGCTGGTGCTTGGCGCAGGTCCCCAGCTTGCGACGGGGCTCGATGCGCGCCCGGTCCGAGAGGAACCGGCGCAGCCTGCCCACATCCTTGTAATCGATCGCTTTGACCCCTTCCACGCAGAAGCTACATGCCTTGCGTCGGAAGGTGAAGCGCCCCTTCCGCTTTGGCCGGGCCCCCGCGGGCGCTGGCGCAAAGCCCCCGCGGGGCTCGTTGGCTGGAGCCTGCTCTTCCGGTCGTTCTTCTACCATACGTTCCACCTATTCAAAGGGAAGCTCATCGGCCTCCACCGTCTCCGTTTCCCCCTCCTCCGGCAGCGGCACGCCCGGCGCTCGGTCCAGGAACAGCACCCTATCGGCGATGACCTCTGTGCGAAAGCGGCGCTGCCCATCGGGAGTGTCCCAGGATCGAGTTCGCAGCCTCCCCTCCACGTATACTCTACGTCCCTTCTGAAGAAACTGACTGCACTGCTCGGCCAGATTGCGCCAGGTGACAACCGTGAACCACTCGGTCTCTTCCCGTCGTTCCCCTTCGGGGGTGGTGTAGTTGCGGCTGCTGGCGACTCGGAAGCTGGTCATGGCGTTGCCGTTGGCTGTATAGCGCATCTCCGGGTCGGTGCCCAAGTTGCCGATTATCATCACCTTGTTCAAGCCTGACATCTCGCCGGCTCCTTCTGCCCTGCCCCGGCATGCGTATTACCTCCCGGCCAGACCCCTAGTCTTCATCCGTGCGCACCACCAGGTGGCGAATCACTTCCTCCGCTAGCCCCAGGCTCGCCTCCAGGCCAGCCACCTGTTCGGGGTCGAGCTGGAACTGGGTAACCACGTAGTTGCCCTCCATGTGTCGATGGATGGGATAGGCCAGCTTGCGCCGGCCCCAACGGTTCACGTCTGCCACCGTCCCGCCACGACCGGTGATGAACTGACTCACCTTGTCGATGGTGGAGGGCACGTCCTCCTCCGCGATCTCCGGGCTTATGACCAGCACCAGTTCGTAATCGCGCAAACGCCTCTCCTCTTTTTATAGCCGAGGTTAAACCAGCGGCCCGCAGCTTCGGGCCGCTACACGGGGGGAATTATAGCACCAGGCTTGATGCATCACAAGCGAAGACGGGCGAGAACATGGGTTCGGAGAACGCTGCCCTTTACCCCTTACCCCTGGTCGCTCACGCCCGGCACCGGGAAGCGACTAGTCAGCTCCCGCACCTCTTGTCGGACCGCTGCCGCCACCCCCTCGTCGCCTGGGTGGTCCAGCACGCGACTGATGAACCCGCCTATCTGCCGCATTTCGGCCGGCCCCATGCCGCGGCTGGTGGCCGCCGGGGTGCCGATGCGAAGGCCGCTGGCCACCGCCGGCGGTCGCTCGTCGTAGGGGATGGTGTTCTTGTTGACTGTGATGCCCACGGCGTCCAGCGCCGTCTGAGCGTCGCGGCCGGTAACGCCGCGCGCACCCACGTCCACAAGCATCAGGTGATTATCGGTGCCGCCGGAGACGATGCGCAGTCCTCGCCGTTGCAGCTCCTCGGCCAGGGTGCGCGCGTTCTCCACGATGCGCCGCTGGTAGTCGGCGAATTCCGGCTTCAGCGCCTCGCCGAAGCAGACGGCCTTGGCGGCGATGCTGTGCATGTGCGGCCCGCCCTGAGTGCCGGGGAACACGGACCGGTCTATCTTCTGGGCAAGGTCGCTCTGGCACATGACAATAGCCCCGCGCGGGCCCCGCAGCGTCTTGTGGGTGGTGGTAGTGATGACGTGAGCATGCCCCACGGGCGATGGGTGGATGCCCACCGCCACCAGCCCGGCGATGTGGGCGATGTCGGCCATTAGGTACGCTCCCACCGCGTCGGCGACCTCCCGACAACGAGCGAAATCGATGATGCGGGGGTAGGCGGTGGCGCCCACCACGATCACCTTGGGCCGGTGCTCGCGCGCCAGGCGGGCCATCTGGTCGTAGTCCAGGAGCTCGGTCTCCCGGTCCACTCCGTAGTGGACGAAGCGGTACATCTTCCCGGAGAAGTTTACGTTCAAGCCGTGGGTGAGGTGGCCACCTTGGGCCAAGTCCATGCCCATGGCCACGTCGCCCACATCCATGAGAGCGGCGTAGACAGCGCGATTGGCCTCGGCGCCGCTGTGGGGCTGCACGTTGACGTGATCGGCGCCGAAAAGCTGCTTTGCCCGGCCGATGGCCAGTTCCTCCACCTCGTCCACGTACTGGCAGCCGCCGTAGTAGCGCTTGCCTGGATAGCCCTCGGCGTACTTCGTGCAGAGCACGGTGGCCAGCGCGGCCAGCACGCCTGCGCTGGCATAGTTCTCCGAGGCGATGAGCTCGAGGCCGTGGCGGTGCCGATCTTCCTCGCGGTGGACGATGGCCGCCAGCTCCGGGTCCCACTGATCGAGAATGCTCATGACTTATCCTTTGGCTCCACTAGATTAAGAGGCGGGGGCATCGTGACAATCTAGGGCCGTTGCCCTGGGGACATCGTCTCAAGTCTATTCGACCCCTTGTCCAGCGTCAACGCTGCGCTTCTCCTGCAAGGTGCGGTCGTGCTCCTGCCAGGCGTGTTCGATGAGAGCCATGAGCCCGCCCGACACCAGCGAGTGGCCGCCCAGGGCCACGGGGATTGCCGCCCTGGCGGCGCCCTCGGTCAACTCGCGCAGGAAGGGGTCCTCGATCTCCTCGTACCGCCCCAGGTCGGAGAGGAAGCGGTCGGCGCGGCTCGGCTGGAGGCCGAGGTGCGCCAGGATCACGCGGCTGTCCAGGAAGGCCGCGTCGGCCAG
>Ga0209253_10003550_pt1 | contig 13726 bp, 10 predicted proteins | sample FrelakmetBRP12BR_FD_187145 | JGI IMG/M metagenome (GOLD analysis project Ga0209253, IMG submission 187145) | Freshwater lake sediment microbial communities from the University of Notre Dame, USA, for methane emissions studies - BRP12 BR (SPAdes)... | ecosystem: Environmental > Aquatic >...
CCCCCCATCCCCCTTGGCTTTCCTATAATGATATTGTTCTAGACATAAATGTCAAGCAAAAAATTAGCAAAAAATTTGCATCCTGGACATGAATCAAAACAAGCAGCTAATTATATTGGAAAATTTTTCTGTATTTTTTGGGGATTGTATACAGTCTTCGCCCGCGTTAGAATGGATGGTAAATGGGTTTATGTGAGAATGGGTGAAGTGGGGAGAGGCTGAATTAGGCGATGGGCTATGGGCGATAGGCAATGGGGAAACCGAAGCCAAACCTATAGCCTATTGCCTCGTGCCTATTGCCTGATTTTTACAAGCGTACCGACACGACCTTCGAGATTCCCTCATCCTCCATGGTCACGCCGTAGATGGTATTGGAAGACTCCATGGTGATGCGGTTGTGGGTAATGAAGATGATCTGGGTTTTTCTGCTGATGTCTTGAATGATTTCCATGAGGCCCATGAGGTTTGCATCGTCCAGGGGCGCATCGATCTCATCCATCAATGAAAAAGGACTTGGTTTTGTATCCATGAGGGACAGGAGAAACCCAAGGGAGATGAGTGCTTTTTCGCCACCCGAAAGCTGCTCCATCCTCGCTACCTTCTTTCCGGGGGGCTGGACATACATCTCTATTCCGCTGCCGTCCTGGGAGAGAGCAAGGTAGCCCTGGCCGCCCTTAAAGAGCAACTGGGTAAACTTTTTAAAGGCATTATTTACAATGTCAAAGGTCTCGATAAAGATATCCTTTGAGAGGCTGTCAATCTTGGCGATGGTCTTTTTCAGTGAGTCCATGGCATTTCTCAAATCCTCTTTCTGCTGTTCAAGAAATGCAACCCTGTCTTTGAGTTCCGTGTACTCCATCTCTGCCCGGAAATTAACCTCTCCCAGTTCAGAAATCTCTGCCGTGATCTTTTCCCTTTCGCCCTCAAAGTTTTCACCATGGGGAATGGGAACATTTTCCGGAGTATCGATTCCATAGGCCGTGGCAAGCCTGTCCGATATGGTGACCTGTTTCTCGGAAAGGATGGCCAGTTCTTTCTCGCCGCCTTCCTTCCTGTTCCTGGTGCGCTCCATCTCTTTTATGACGTTGTCAATCCGCTCCTGGAGGGCCTGCTTCTCCATGTGGAGGTTGCCGGCAGAAACCTTGAGGCCTTCGTAACGCTGGATATCCTTTTCGCAGGCCTCTTTGATGGCATCGTAATCCTTTTCCAGGCCTTCAGTCTTGGCTGTAACCTCTGCCCCGGCCTGAATAGTCTTCCCTATCTTTCCTGCGATGCGCTCCTTCTCTTCATGGGCTGTCTTTATGAGAACAACCTTTCGCTGGATATCTTCATCGAGGGCCTTCACAGCATTTCGCTGCCTTTCTATACTGATTGCCCCGTCCTGCCATCGTGTCCGGGTATCCTCATAATCCGCTTTCGCCTTGTCAAGCTCAAGCCTCTGGGTCGCCATGTTCCCTTCCCGTCTCTGCCTGCCTGCCTCATGTATTTTCTGTTCCTCCATGAGGCTTTCAATGGAGACCTGGGGTTTCTCTTCGAAAAAGTCTATTTCAGAATGTAACTCACTGAGCCTCTCTCCGATGATCTTGGTTTCCGCGTCAATCAAGAGAAATTCCCGTTCAAGGCCGTGGATGGCCTTTTCGATGTCATCCTTCTTTGCCTTCCAGTCCCTGCACACCATGTCACGCTTGCCGAGGGTATCCTGGTTTTCCTTCATGGCGGCAAGCCTTTTCGTGATGTCCTCTTCAATTTCTTTGAGCGCCTTCTCTGCCTTTTTTCTTTCCCTGAACTGCTTGAGGTCGACCTTCTTCTCTTCTTTCTCCCTGAGGATAAGCCCCCTCGAGTCGATGAAGACAGCATCGTTGAGGAAAATTCCCTCTTCCCCATCCTCTATTCTCTTGAGGCCCTCCCCGATGTCCCCGATCCATTTCACGTCAAGTTCTACCTCGTCGGAATTGTGTCTGAACATGCCCTTCTTTGGAAAAAAGATGAAGTTGCCCTCGTATTTCTGAGCCATGTCTGCAATGGCCCCGGCATCGTCGCCCCTGAGGACATGATACTCCAGTTCCCTGAAGAAGAACCTTTCCAGGGCCTTCTCTCGTGCCTCTTCTGCCCTGACCAGGTCAATGAGCCTCTTTGTATCCGGGATTGACTCTCCCTTATCGCTCTTCAAGCTTGCCATCTGTTTGAGAAATTCTTCCTTCGCCCTCTTTTCACTCCTCAGTGAATCCATGGCATTTTTCTCTTCATCGATGAGACGGACAACCCTTTCACGCTCTGCAAGGGCAGCGGTCTCCTTTTCGGAAACCTGTTCTTTCTCTGCCTTAGATGTATCTATGCGGCCCTGGAGCAACCTGCGGGAAGACTCCAACTGGGCGAGACGGCTTCCGAGTCGTGACCGCTCCTCTGCCCGTTTTGCCTCCCTTTTCTTCCTCTCCAAGGTCTGCCGCTCTATCTCGGTAATACGATTCCTGGCCTCGGTCAGCTTGCTCATGGCAACAAAAAGCTCAACCCTTTCAGCCTCGATCTTCGTCTCAAGTCCTTCCACATTCTTTTTCTGATCTTCAAGGGTCTCCTGGAGCCCCCTTATCTGGTTCTCCTCATCCAGCAGGAGTTGCTCGCCCTCAACCTTTGAAACCTTCAAGGCTTCAATGTCCTCCCGGTAGGTGGCAGCGGTCTCATCCAGGCTCTCCCCGGTCTTCTCCAACCCCTTCCGTTCTTCATCAAGCCTTGCGAGCTCTCCCTTCAGGTATTCGATTTCGAGAAGGCGGTTTTCCATGTCCTTCTCTTTTCCCTTGATATCAACTTCGAGTTTCCTGCTCGTTGAGTCAACGAGGGAGAATTCGTCCTCTTTGGCGTCAAGCTCTTCCCGGAGCTTTGCCTTCTCAGCTTCTTTCAGGACAATTTCTCTGTCTATCTCTTCGTGTCGTTCTGTTATCTTCCCGATCCTCTTCTTGACCTTCACGAGGCCATCGAGAAGGATCCATTTATCTATTTCACTCTGTTTGTCCGCAAGTTCCTTGTATATCTTCCATCTGTTCCACTCGGTCTCGGCCTTTTCAAAGGATGCCTTCACCTCGCTGTAAATATCCTCAACCCGTTCCAGATTGGAACTCACCTCAGCAAGCCTGCCCATGGCAGCCCTTTTCTTTTCCTCAAACCTCGTAATGCCGCTCGTCTCTTCAATAACAACCCGCCTCTCCTGGGGCTTCATCTGGATGATATACTCTATCCTCCCCTGCTCCACGATGGCATAGCTGTTGACACCGATACCGGTTCCAAGGAAGAAGTCCTGAACATCCTTGAGGCGCACAGATTCACCGTTTAAAAAATATTCGCTGGTACCATCCCTGTAGACCCTTCTCTTTACCGAGACGTCCCTGCCGCCGTCAGTCAGTTCGATAGCAACCTCTGCGATATTGACCGGCCTTTTGCCGTTGCTTCCGTGGAAGATTACATCCCCCATATCCTTGACCCTGAGCGTCTTGGTGCCCCTTTCCCCCAGGGCCCAGACCATGGCATCCACGATGTTGCTCTTCCCGCAACCATTGGGACCAACGATGGATGTAATCCCTTCGCCGAATTGAAAGACTGTCCTGTTGTAGAACGATTTGAAACCGAAAAGTTCGAGCCTGTGGAGTCTCATGCTATGGATGCTATCGCCTTCTGAAGTCTCTTTGCAACATTTTCCCGTCCGAGGATACTGACTACCTCAAATATACCGGGGCTGGCTGTCCTGCCACAGAGGGCTACCCTGATGGGCTGGATAATTTCAACAAGCTTTTTGCCTGCATCCTGGGCCATTGTCTCAAGGATCCTTCGTTGTTCCCCCTCGTCAAAGGAAGCGGGGGCATTGAATTCATTCAGAAATCTTTCAAGGATGGGTTTTGTGGCAGGGGTGAGGAACTTGTTTTTCGCATTTTCGTCAAAAGGAAAATCGTCATTGAAAAAGAATGCAGCCATCTCAGCCATTTCCTTGAGTGTCTTTGCCCGGTCGCGAAGGTTAATGACTACAGGAATCAGCTTGCTCCTGTCAGTGACTTTTATCCCAAGTTTCTCAATAAACGGTTCAAGCCTACCGGCGATTTCTGCCTCCGGCAGTGTTTTCAGGTAATGGCCGTTCAGCCATAACAGTTTATCCATATCAAAGATAGAGGGTGACTTGCCCACATTTTTGAGATCGAATTTCTCGATCAGTTCTTCTCTGGAGAAGACCTCCTGATCGCCATATGCCCATCCAAGGCGGGCAAGGTAGTTCATCAACGCCTCAGGCAGAAAACCGTCATTTCTGTACTCAAGGAGTGAAGTAGCGCCGTGTCTCTTGCTCAGGCGGCTTTTGTCCTTGCCGTGTATGAGGGGGGCGTGGGCAAACTCAGGCGAAGCGTAATTCAAGGCCTCATAGATCAGGATCTGTCTCGGGGTGTTGTTGATGTGGTCATCCCCCCTGATAATACTCGTGATACCCATGAGGGCGTCGTCAATAACAACGGTAAAGTTGTAGGTAGGAGTGTTGTCGGTCCTCAAGATCACAAGGTCGTCAAGCTCCTCGCACTTAAAGGTAATCTTTCCCCGAATGCGGTCATCAAAGGAGACCTCCCCGCCAAGGGGGGACTTGAACCGTATTACAAAAGGCTGGTCTTTCCGGTCTTCTGCCTGGTCCCTGCAGGTGCGGTCATAATTGGGTTTTCTCCCTTCCTTGAGGGCCACCTTCCTCTTCTCTTCAAGGGTCTCGGTGGAGCAGTAGCATTTGTATGCCTTCCCTTCATTGAGAAGCCTGGTGGCATGCTCCCTGTATATATCCATCCTCTCTTTCTGGAAGTGGGGCCCTTCATCCCACTGCATGCCAAGCCATTGGAGGCCTTCGAGGATGTCCCTGGTATACTCGTCTTTCGACCTTTCTATGTCCGTGTCCTCAATGCGAAGAACAAAAACACCGCCAGCATGCTTTGCATAGAGGTAGTTAAACAGGGCGGTACGTGCACCACCGATATGGAGATTCCCTGTCGGGCTTGGTGCAAACCTTGTTTTGATCATTGAGATTACCTCCGAATTACTTGTACTGATTATAATAGAAAATGGCCTCTGCTTCAACCAAATTTTCATAGAAGCAGCTCAAAGCTCATAGCTGTAAGGTGTAAGCGCAACTTTTTATTGTTGGCTATTAGGTGTCTATAACTCTAATATATTTTCACGCTGGAACGCTCTTCGCTCCACTCTCCTGTTCCGGGCCCTTACCCTTGTAATGCTACGCTTCCGTTAAATTTTCAAACTTGCCATGGGCTTCGAACATGAAAATTTGCCTAAACGCGACCTAGTCGCAGGCACACTCCAGCCTACCGACAGGGTGCCCAAGGGTCCTCACAATGTTCGCTCCACGAAAGCTCTTCCAGCTTTTCAAGCATCACTCTTTGCTTTAAAGTTCTAGTATCATAAAATATGTTTGAAAGCCCTTTCCATGGTTCCTTATACACGGAAGAACTTTTCCCGAGTCGCTCATTCGAGCACGGTTGGGCCCCCACTTATGGCACGACGAAACGTTCCTTAAGGACACGCCGCATGTCTGAGTCACGATCTTGATTGGGACGAGTTTGCGAGCGTGAGTGCCGGAGTGACATTTAGTGGGTAGACCGCGCGCAGCTGAGCAGGGAGGGAAACAGTGTTCCGGGTAAATTTTGTGGTTCTCACAATGTTCGAAGAAACCGCAAAAATACAACATTATTGAATTTTGTTCTATAAAATGGTACACTATCAATCGACAAAAACCACAAAAACAATCAGGCAATGATTGGAGGCAGAATGTTTGAAGTAGGAGAAGTTGCAGTATATCCAGGACATGGCGTTGGAAAGATTGAATCCATTGAGGAAAAAGAATTCTCTGGAATGAAGCAGGCCTTTTACATCATCAGGATCATGGATACGGACATGACCATCATGATACCGGTTGATGGGGCAAAGAATGCAGGGCTCCGTGGCGTCATCGACTCAGGGGAAGTCACCAAGGTCCTTGATATTCTCAAGGAAAAGAACTCTATCCATGATAATGCCCCTTGGAACAGGCGTTACAAGGAGTACATGGAGAGGATCAAGAGCGGTTCCATTTTTGAAGTAGCCATGGTTTTAAAAGAACTTTACAGCTTGAGGGTGTGGAAAGAGCTTTCCTTTGGGGAGAAGAAGATGTTTGAAATCTCCCGAAACCTCATAAAAAAAGAGCTTTCCATTTCATTAGATAAGGGAGAAGAGGAGATAGAACAGGAGATCGAGCGGATCTTCCTGAAAAACTACAAGGAATAGACCTCTTGGACATTATCGTTCAGATTGTTCTGGTCATCGTCACAACAGCAACAAGTTACTTTATCCTGAAAGAGATTGCAGGGAGCACCCTCTGGGGTGCTGTTGGCGCTATATGCGGTCTCGCCCTCGGCTATGTCATTATCAAGCTGGAAGACAAGCTGAAGGACATATCCCTGAAGATCATTTTCGGCAGCCTCGTAGGTGTCATGATAAGCCTCATGGTTGCCCATCTCTTCATATCCCAACTCCTGCTCGCCCTCGTGAAGGATATACCCATCACCTTACCCATCTATATCCTCTTTTATTTCATTATGGGGTACCTCGGCTTTACAATAGGGAAAGAAAAGAGCAAGACCCTTGATCTTTCCAAGGTGCCGCTCCTCGACAAAATGGAGTCCTCTGAAGACGTTAAGATCCTCGATACGAGCACCATCATTGACGGAAGAATTGCAGATATCTGCGATACCGGTTTTCTTGAAGGGACATTCATCATCCCCCAGTTCGTGCTTTACGAGATTCAGCATATTGCTGACCACCAGGACCCGATTAAGAGGACAAGGGGCAGAAGGGGTCTCGATGTGCTTCACAGGCTCCAGAAACAGATGTTTGTCAAGGTCAAAATTGTAGATTACGATTTCCCGAAACTCCAGGATGTGGACTCAAAACTGATAGCACTCGCAAAGAAAATGACCGGCAAGTTAGTGACAAATGACTATAACCTCAATAAGGTTGCCGAATTACAGGGCATTGAAGTTCTCAATATCAACCAGCTTGCAACATCACTCAAGCCTGCCATACTGCCCGGCGAACAGATGAGCATAAAGATCCTCAAGGAGGGCAAGGAATATGGCCAGGGTATCGGCTACCTTGATGACGGTACCATGGTCGTTGTTGACGAAGCACGTAAACTTCTTGGCAGGCAGATCGATGTGGTTGTTACAAGCGTGCTTCAGACAACATCAGGCAGGATGATATTTGGGAAACTGAAGGAACTGGCCGACAGGGAGTTCTGTTACCCGGAGGAAATGAAGGTAGAAGAACAGGCCCAGTAAATGAGGACTTTCGCAATCATACTGGCAGCCGGGGTAGGCAAGCGAATGGGGGCTGCCACCAATAAACAGCTCCTTCTTTTAGACAACAAGCCAATTATCGTTCACACCCTGCAGGTCTTTGAGGATTGTAGGGCAGTTGACGGTGTCTACCTGGTCGTCAATCAGAAAGATCTTCCTGTTGTGCAGGAAGAGATTCTCGAAACTTACCGGTTCAACAAGGTCATGAAGCTTGTCATCGGGGGGCGGTTGAGGCAGGACTCGGTGAAAAACGGCCTGGAGGCAATCGAGCATCCATGCGATATCGTTATAATCCATGACGGCGCCCGCCCTTTTATTACCCCTTCCTTCATAGAAAAAGGGATTTTTCTCATGGAGATGTATGACGCAATTATTCCGGCCATCCCTGTAAAAGACACCATAAAGGTTGTTTCCAAAGAGGGCTTCGTGATCAAGACCCTTGAGCGTGACTCCCTGTGGCATGTCCAGACGCCCCAGACTTTCAAGTTTGACCTGATTTCCAAGGCCTACAAGGACGGGATTTCGAAGAAACTTTATGGTTACGATGACGCTACCTTCCTTGAGTATTCCGGAAAAAAGGTGAAGGTGATTGAGGGCTCTTCCTACAACATAAAGATTACGACGCCCGAAGACTTATTGACAGCAAGAGGTATTCTCGCCCAATTAAAAGGCGATTCATGAGGGTCGGCGTAGGCTATGATGTCCATCAGCTCGTTGAGGGAAGAAGGCTTTTCCTCGGCGGGATAGAAATACCCTTTTATAAAGGCCTGCTGGGCCATTCAGACGGTGATGTTCTTATCCATGCTGTCTGTGATGCTATCCTCGGCGCTCTTGGCGAAGGGGATATCGGTATCCATTTCCCGGACAACGACAAATCGACTGAGGGGATAGAGAGCTCAAAAATCCTTGCTCACGTCATAGGGCTTATGCGGAAAAAGGGCTACACCGTGGTAAACATCGATGCTGTTGTAGCCACACAAGAGCCAAAAATAGCCCCCATACGAGACAAGATACGGGAGAATCTCGCCACTACTATCGGCATCAATATGGACCAGATCAGCATCAAGGGAAAAACCACAGAAGGTTTAGGCTTTGTGGGCAGAAAGGAAGGAATTGAAGTCTATGCGGTGGCGCTGCTTGAGGAAGCGGGGAATGAGTGAATGGGAAAATAGGGTGATGAAAACCTCTGGGCTATGTGCTATGGGCGATAGGCTACGGGTAATGCCTCCAACCTCTAACCTCCAACCTTTGCGTTTTTCTCGCTATGCGCTATGCGCTATGCGCTATGCGCCTGGTGGTGCCCATGGTTAAGGTTCGTTTCGCCCCAAGCCCTACCGGCAACATCCACATCGGCAACCTGAGAACTGCAGTCCTCAATTACCTTTTCGCGCGCAACCAGGGTGGTATCTTTACGTTGCGTATTGAAGACACGGATGTGGAACGGTCGGATGTTCAATACGAGATGTCGATCATGGATGACCTGAAATGGCTCGGCATGAACTGGGATGATGGCCCCTACAGGCAGTCAGAGAGAACCAGCCTCTATCGTGACTTTACTAAAACCCTTCTCGAAAAGGGCTCAGCATATAAGTGTTTCTGCCCCAAGGAGAAGTTGGAAGATATACGGCAAGCGTCCCTGGACAAAGGTGAGCCCCCCAGGTATGACGGCACATGCAGGGGACTCACAGGTGAAGCAGTAGAAAAGCTCGAGAGGGAAGGAAGGCCTTACGTGGTGAGGTTCAAACCGCCCAGAAAGACTATCGCCTTCAAGGATGGAATCAGGGGACAGATCCAATTTCCGCCTGACCATGTGGACGACTTCATCCTATTAAAACAGGAGCTTACGCCATCTTACAACTTTGCTGCAGCAATAGATGATATGACTATGGGGATTACCCATGTCATCAGGGGTGGCGACCACGTATCGAACACACCAAAACAGATCATGCTTTTTGAGGCCTTCGGAAAAAAGCCGCCCAGGTACGCCCACCATTCCCTTCTTGTAGGCAACGATAGAAAACCTTTAAGCAAACGCCATGGGGCAACCAGGATAGGTGAGTTCCGTGATATGGGAATTCTCCAGTCTGCCCTTGTAAACTACATCGGGGTCCTCGGCAGAAGTGTCGTAAAAGAGGTCATGGACGAGGAGGATCTTGCTCGTACCTTTTTTCTGAAATCACTCTCCGGTTCAGATTCAGTATTCGACATGGAAAAACTGCTCTGGTTCAACAAGGAGCACATGCGAAGAATACCCGTTGAGGAGCTCCTCGTGAAGGCAGGACTGGATCAGGGATATACCGAGAAGATTTTCCTTCTCAGGGAGAATGCGCGGACCCTTGTGGAGATGAAAGAGCTTCTCGACATATTTGAAGGTACGGAAATTGCTGATGATGGTACAGAATTCCTTTCTCGTGCCACAAACCCTGGGGCGGTGGCACGGGTGATTAAAGAGGTCCTCGATGGTAGCGGAGAGGTTACTTTCGAAGAAGTTTTTGAAAAGGTTACCCACGAGGTTAATGTTCCAAGGAAGGAACTCTTTATGGTGCTCAGGGTCGCGATTACCGGCAGAACAAACGGCCCGCCCCTGAAAGATATGTTCCGCCTTATCCCAAGGGGCCATATCCTTGAGAGGATACGATGGTTAGATCAGAAACTATCATCTCATTAAAAAAGGCTTTCCGAAGCTTTCCCCTCAAAACACAGCTTCTCCTTATACTTCTTTTTCTCCTCCTTATATCCATAAGTTCTCTCACGATTATCTATTCCCGGTCAGAAGAGATGCTGGTGGACAAGATCACCGACAACATTGATGATATCACGAAAGCGATCCAGATCAGCGTTGAAGAGCTTACTTTCCGGGGTGACAGCGGGGAGCGCTTGAAGGGTTACGTTGACATGCTCCAAAAAAAGGGTATTCAAGAGATTTCTATCATGAGTGACAGCGCTGAGGTTATCGCCAGCTCCGACCCGAAGAAAATCGGGACCACAGAGAAGCTCTCGGAGAAAAAGACCAGAAAAAAAGATCTCATGATCACGGCCCGCCTCGGAGACGAAAGCAAGACAGAGACCCAGCGGCCTTACAACATCATCATGCCTGTATCGGTTAAAGGTCAAAAAATCGGGTATATCCTTATTAGTATGGTCCTCGACGACTATAAACTGATCCAGCGGCGTAATCACCTGAAAAGGATATTAAGCACCCTCTTCGTCTTCAGTATCGGCATCATCTTCAGCCTTCTCGTTGCAGAAAAATATACTGAACCCATCAAAAAGATCGCTGACGCAAGCAAGAAAATAGCTGAGGGCGAGCTCGTCAAGATCAGAGGTAGCGGGCGCAAGGACGAGATCGGCATCCTGATCAGAAGCTATAATGACATGGTGGACAAGCTGGCCGAGCGAATGGAACTGGAAGAAAAGCTGAAGAAATCCGAACAACTCTCAATAATAGGACAACTCTCTTCAGGCATAGCCCATGAAATCAGGAACCCCCTCAATTTTCTCTCCCTGTCTATCGGGCATATCAAGGAAAGGATCCTCGAAGAAAAGATAGGCGACAAGGATGATCTTATAAAGCTCCTGGATGATCTTATCAAAGAGATTTACAAGGTCAATGAACTGATCCACAACTTCCTCTTTCTTGGCAAACCAATAACCCTTCGCAAGGAATGGGTAATGCCGGAAACGATGATCAATGAGGTCCTTTATATTGCAAAAGATAAAATCAGAAATGGTATCGACATAAAGCTGATCTGCAAAGACGGGCAGCCCATTTACTGCGACAGCGAATACATGAGGCTGTGCATCATGAACCTCCTCATGAACGCTATCCAGGCCATAGAGCACACAGGGGAGATAACAATCGATTGCGGCAAGGATAACGGTTTCTCCTATATTTCCGTAAGAGACACCGGCGCAGGCATTGGCGATGAAGATATGGACAAGGTCTTTGAACCATACTACTCCACGAAAAAGTTTGGCATTGGCCTCGGCCTTGCTATCAGCAAGCGTTTTATTGAAGAGCACGGGGGTACCATTATCGTAGAAAGCGAAGTCGGAAAAGGGACAACCATGCAGTTAAGGATTCCAGACAATGAGGCATGATAAGGGTAGTGTCTTTGTTGTAGAAGACGACAGGCACCAGAGGGAGATCATTAAGACCATACTCTCAAAAGAAGACTTCTATGTTGAGACTGCGGACACAGGCAAAAAGGCTATCGAGATGCTGAAGCACAGCTCATTCGACGTAATCCTTACCGACCTCCGCCTACCGGACATCGACGGCACCGAAGTTCTGAAAGAAGTGAAGGCACTCAACCTCTCCAGCCACGTCATCATCATCACTGCTTACGGCTCAATCCCGTCGGCCATTGAGGCAACTAAGCTCGGGGCTTTCTACTACCTTGAGAAACCTTTTGAAAAAGACCAGTTAATCCTTGTTATCAACAATGCAATGAACCAGGCAAGGCTCCTTAAAGACAACATCATGCTGAAAGACCAGCTTGCAGACAGGTTTCATTTAGACAATATCATTGGTGTTCACGGCAGGATGGAAGAACTTTTCAAGGTTGTGGGGAAAGTCGCCCCCACAAATTCAACGGTCCTCATTTATGGAGAGAGTGGTACGGGAAAAGAGCTCTTTGCCAAGAGCATCCATTACAATAGCCCCAGGAAGAACAAACCCTTCTTTGCCATTAATTGTGCAGCCATACCTGAGACACTCCTTGAAAGCGAATTGTTCGGATACGAGAAGGGTGCTTTTACCGGCGCTCTTTCACGGCACACAGGCCTTTTCGAGCAGGCGAACGGGAGTACCCTCTTTCTTGATGAGATTGGCGATCTTACCCTTGGCACCCAGTCAAAGCTTTTGCGGGTGCTCCAGGAGCGCGAGGTGAGGAGGATCGGGGGGAAAGAAAATATCAAGCTTGATGTAAGAATCATAACAGCTACGAACAAAAAACTTGAGCAGGAAATGGCAGACGGAAAATTCCGGCAGGACCTCTACTACCGGTTGAATGTCATCGCTTTTGCCATACTTCCCCTTCGGGAGAGGATAACCGATGTACCAATCCTTGTTGAGCATTTTCTCAAGCGACTGAATGAGTCTCATGCCAGGAAAAAAGGTGTTTCCCAGGAGGTCTTGAATGCACTTATGACATACTCCTGGCCTGGCAATGTCCGACAGCTTGAGTCTGTTATAGAACGGGCCCATGTGATGTGCGAGGGGGACACAATCGACATGGACCATATACCAGAAGAAGTGAAAGGGCCAGCCCTTTTAAAGTCTGCTTCCAAAGAGTTCCAGGCCGATTTCGATTCCCTTATCGATGCAAAACTGACTGGCGCCGAGTACCGTCTTTACCTTTACCTTTCCAAGCTCGACCCCTGTGACGAAAGCTTCCATGAGATGGTGGAACCCAAATCAATCATTGAAAGACTCGGCATCAACCGGGACACATTCTTTGTGGGTATCGCAAAGCTCAAAGAACTTGGGCTCTATGATTTTAAAGCAAAAACAACACAAGTAAAGACCCTTTTCTCAAACAAACCCCAAAAACAATAACGGTAGGAAATCTCCGATTTGTCTTGAACATTTAGTCGGAATTATCCGACATCAAATAGGTATCTTGTAGCCTGTTAGCGGTAATTATTTAATTTTATTTAACTTTTTTACTTCATTCCCTATGGCATGGCAAATGCAAAATATCTTTTAATGAAGTTAAATCTAATACACACAGGAGGTAGTAAAGTTATGAAGAAAGTTTTAATGGTTGCATTTGCATTACTCATCAGCGTAGCATTCGTGACAACCGTGTTTGCCCAGGCAAAACCTGAGGCAAAACCAGCCCCTGCACCAGCAGCAGCGCCTGAGAAGGCCCCAGCCCCGGAAAAGAAGGCAGAAAAGGCTGAGAAGCCAAAAGCCGAGAAGGCAAAATCCTTTAAGGGTGAGTTCGTCAGCATGGATGCAGCAGCCAAGACAATCGTAGCAAAAGGCGAAAAGGGCGATATGACCTTTGACGTAGCAGGCGTGAAGAAAATGGCTGAGTTTAAGGCTGGCGACAAGATCATGGTCAGCTACATGGAGAAAGACGGCAAGATGGTAGCGAAGACTGTTGTGAAGCAGGCAGCCAAGAAAGAGGCTCCGAAAAAGGAAGCTCCCAAGAAGGAAGAAGTAAAGCCGGCTCCTGCACCAGCTCCCGCACCAGCACCGGCAGCACCTGCGCCAGCACCGGCAAAGAAGTAATAAGGCTCTATACGTCAAGGGGGCACTCAAAACCCTCTTGACAAGTAGAAATGAAAATGTGTATAAATAAAAAAAATTTAAGGGGGTACCGAGTATGAAAAAAGTTTTATTAGTAGTTCTTGCATTA
>Ga0209253_10003551_pt1 | contig 13722 bp, 10 predicted proteins | sample FrelakmetBRP12BR_FD_187145 | JGI IMG/M metagenome (GOLD analysis project Ga0209253, IMG submission 187145) | Freshwater lake sediment microbial communities from the University of Notre Dame, USA, for methane emissions studies - BRP12 BR (SPAdes)... | ecosystem: Environmental > Aquatic >...
GGGGGGCGGCGGTTGGGGCCGCTCTTCGGGTGGCGGTTTCGGTGGCGGCGGCTTCAGCGGCGGCGGCGGCGGATTCGGCGGTGGCGGCGCGTCGGGGAGATGGTGAGGTGCAAGCCGCGCGCATCCTCAAACACCTGTTCGTCCCCGACTGGATGGTTCGGCGCGCCTTCGCGAGTCGGACGCTGCAAGCGATCGAGCACGCCATAGCGGCGTCCGAGCGCAAGCACCAGGGCGAAGTCCGCTTCGTCGTCGAGGGCGGTCTCGATCTCGGGATGTTATGGCGCGGTCTGACCGCGCGCGATCGCGCCGAGCAAGTCTTCTCGCAATTGCGGGTGTGGGATACCGAGCACAATAGCGGTGTGCTCGTGTACCTACAGTACGCCGACCGGCGCGTCGAGATTCTCGCCGACCGCGGCATCAATGCGCGGGTCGCTCCCGGAACCTGGGATGTGGTGTGCGGGCGAATGGAGCTCGCCTATCGCGCCGGGCGGTACGAGTCGGGCGCGCTCGCCGCATTGGACGAAATAACGCAGCTGCTGGTCCAGCATTTCCCGGCCGCCGAACGCAATCCCAACGAACTGTCCGACCGACCGGTGATCCTGTAGGACCACCAGGTCGGCACGAGGATCAGTGTTTGCTGTCGTCCAGCAAACTCACGTCGTCGTGGTTGCGCTGGTTGGCTTCGTGCTGCTTCTTCACCAGCAGCATGGTGCCGGAAACGAACAGCCCGAACAGCACGATGATGGCGTAGATCGACAGCTCAAGCGCGATCAGCAGCGAATACAGGCCGGTCATGATCAGGATCGACAGGTTCTCGTTGAAATTCTGTACCGCGATCGAGTGACCGGCTCCCATCAGGATATGGCCGCGATGCTGCAGCAGCGCGTTCATGGGTACAACAAAGAAGCCGGCCATGGCGCCAATGATCACAAGCAGCGGCACGGCCAGCGCCGTGTCGCGCACACCGATCATCACCATCACGAAAATTCCCATGGCGATGCCCAGCGGAATGACCTTGACGGATTTTCTCAGTGTGATCATTTTTGCCGCCAGCACCGCCCCAATGCCGATGCCGATGGCGACGACGCCCTGCAGCATGCTCGATTTCGAAAGGTCCAGGTGCAACGCCGTCTCGGCCCACTTGATGACAATGAACTGAAGCGTGGCGCCCGCGCCCCAGAACAGCGTCGTGACGGCGAGCGAGATCTGTCCAAGCTTGTCACGCCACAGCAACTTGAGGCAGTGGTTGAAGTCGTGCGCGAGGTAAAGGGGATTCCTTTTGAGGACCTTGTGATCGACGCCGGTATCCGGGATGTAGAGGTTGAACAACGCGGCGACCAGGTAAAGCAGCCCGACAACGAGCGTCGTCATTTCCGGCGTTGTGTCGATTCCGGAATCGATGACGGGAATATCGATGGTCAACAGCATCTGCGCGACCTCTGGTTTGATCAGGAGGCCGCCGATAGCGGTGCCCAGAATGATCGCCGCCACCGTCAGGCCTTCGATCCAGCCGTTGGCCACGACCAGGAGACGGTGCGGCAGGTACTCCGTGAGGATGCCGTACTTGGCCGGCGAATAGGCCGCCGCGCCGAGCCCGACAACGGCGTAGGCGAGCAGCGGATGGAGCCCGAGAAACATCAGGGCGCAGCCGCCGATCTTGATCAAGTTGCTGAGAAACATCACCCGCCACTTCGGCATGGAGTCGGCGAACGCGCCGACGAAGGCCGCCAGCGCGACATAGGAGATGGTGAAGAACAGCTTCAGCAGTGGTTCGTGTTCGTTCGGCGCCGCCATGTCGCGCAGGATCCAGATGGCGGCGATGAGCAGAGCGTTGTCGGCGAGCGCAGAAAAGAACTGCGCCGCCATGATGACGTAGAAACCGAGGGGCATTGCTACGTGTGCCCTCGGTCAAGTCTTTGATTATTTTCCATTCGGGCGCGTTTATAACACGAAGGTGCGACGCTGTCAGGCAACGATTCGCCGAGCTTCGCGCGCGCCGCGAACGGCTGGCTATCTGGCAAGCCGAAAGTGTGATTGAATTGCGGCAATAAGAAAGGGGTGAAGGGACCGATTATGGCCGACCGCCGGTTGCAGGTCTTCCATGCGGTAGCGAAGCAGCTTTCGTTTACCAGGGCCGCCGAGGTGCTGTTCATGACCCAGCCGGCGGTAACTTTTCAGATCAAGCAACTGGAGGAGCATTTCAACACGCGGTTGTTCGATCGCGGCCACGGCAGGATCTCGCTGACGCCGGCCGGCGAGATGGTGCTGGAGTATGCGGAACGGATCCTGAATCTGTCGAGCGAGCTGGAGGTGAGAGTGGCGGAGATGACCCACCAGATCGGCGGTCCGCTGCTGATCGGGGCGAGCACGACGATCGCCGAGTTCCTCCTGCCGCGGGTGCTCGGCGAGTTCAAGCAGAACTACCCCGACGTCAAACCGCGCCTGGTGGTGGCCAACTCCGAGACGATCGAGACGCGGGTCGGCGAGTACACGCTTGATATCGGACTGATCGAGTCACCGTCGCACCAACCGAACTTGCAGTCCGAGGTATGCTGCGAGGACGAGCTGCAGGTCATCTGCAGCCCGAGATTCGCGCTTGCCAAGCTCACCGACGTCACACCCAGGCAGCTCCTGGATTTTCCGTATGTGAGCCGCGAACGCGGTTCTGGAACCAGGGAGTTCACCGATGAGTACTTCCGCAACAACGGGATCACACCGGATTGTCTCAACGCCGTGATGGAGCTAGGCAGCCCGGAGGCGCTGAAGGGCGTTGTCGAATCAGGGATCGGTTTCGCGGTCGTCTCGAGCGCCTCGGTGACCAAGGAGCGGCGACTCGGCAGCCTGACAACCGTTCAGCTCAGACCGCGCCTCGTCCGCACCCTTACCATGGTGTTTCCCAAGGAGAAGTTCCGCTCGCGGCTGGTGACGACCTTCGTCGAGTTCGCCATGAAGCGCATGAAGAAGGCTGCCGTCGCGATTTCCTGATCCGTCACACATGGCAGACCGTCGAGCACCCACCCGCCCGGAGCCGCGCGCGCGTTAGAATATCGGCATGTCGCGTCCCATCACTGCCATGATTTCTCTGTCGGCTCTGCGTGCCAACTGCGCCGTGGCGCGTGCGCACGCGCGAAACGCCGGCGTCTGGGTCGTGATCAAGGCCAACGGCTACGGCCACGGCCTGCTGCGCGTCGCGCGGGCACTCGCGGACGTCGCCGATGGTTTCGCCGTCCTGGATTTTCACGAAGCGGTGTTGTTGCGCGATGCCGGCATGCGCCAACCCATCCTCCTGCTGGAAGGCTTCTTCGCGCTCGATGACATTGGTTTCCTGGGTGAATACGGTCTGACTGCGGTCGTGCATTGCGCCGAGCAGGTCGAGATGCTGGCGCGCGTCAAGTCGCCGGTGAAGTTGCCGGTCTACTTGAAATTCAATTCCGGCATGAATCGGCTGGGTCTGCCCCGACATGAATTCGATGCCGCTTTCGCCGGGTTGCAGGCGTTGGACCACGTCGGCGAAATCACGTTGATGACGCACTTCGCGAGCGCCGACCTGGAAGAGGGAATCGCCGAACCTTTCGCGCGGTTCGAGACGCTGCGCCAGGGCTATGCGAATCGGGCCAGCGCGGCGAATTCGGCGACGCTGCTGCGTTACCCCGAGGCGCGCGCGGACTGGGTGCGTCCCGGCATCATGCTGTACGGCGGCTCGCCGTTCCCGTCGCGCGCCAGCGCCGAAAGTCTCGGGCTCAAGCCCGTCATGACGCTCGCGAGCGAGGTCATCGCCGTTCAGCACGTTCAACGCGGAGATCGCATCGGCTATGGCGGGCTCTTCGTCGCCGATCGCACGATGCGGGTGGGAATCGTCGCGTGCGGGTACGCGGACGGATATCCCCGTCACGCGCCGACCGGTACGCCCATTCTGGTTGGCGGTCGGCGCACCCGGACGCTCGGACGAGTTTCCATGGACATGCTTGCGGCCGATCTCACGGACTTGCCTGAAACTGGCGTGGGTTCACCGGTGGTCCTGTGGGGGAACGGTCTACCGGCGGACGATGTAGCGGCCGCGGCGGGAACCATCAGTTATGAACTGTTCTGCGCGCTGGCCGCTCGCGTACCGGTTGAGGAGGCATGGTAGTCCCTTGGCGAAAACACGTACCGTTTTCGCCTGTACCGAATGCGGCGGCCAGGCCTCCAAGTGGCAAGGGCAATGCGTCCATTGCGGCGCCTGGAATACGCTCGTCGAAAGCCTTGTGGAGGCCGTGCCGGCCAACCGGTTCGCATCGGTCGCCGGCAGCGGCCGGTTGCAGGCGCTGGCGGAAATCCATCCGCGGGAAGCCTCCCGTCTCGCCACCGGCATCGAGGAGTTCGACCGCGTCTTGGGCGGAGGCCTGACCGCCGGGGGGGTGGTGCTGATCGGCGGCGACCCGGGCATCGGCAAATCCACCCTCCTGCTCCAGGCGCTCGCCCGGCTCTCGGCACAACATCCCGCCCTGTACGTCAGCGGCGAAGAATCTGGAGAACAGGTCGCGTCGCGATCGCACCGGCTTCAGCTCGATGCTCGGCGGCTGACCCTCCTGGCCGAGATCCAGCTTGAAAAGATCCTCGCTGCCTTGCGTGAATCGCCGCCGCGGGTGGCGGTGATCGATTCGATTCAGACCCTTTACTCGGAGGCCCTGCAGTCTGCCCCCGGGTCGGTCGCGCAGGTACGCGAGTGCGTCGCCCAGCTCACTCGCTTCGCCAAGCAGTCCGGGATGGCGATGGTCCTCGTCGGCCACGTCACCAAGGAAGGAGCGCTGGCGGGGCCGAGGGTGGTCGAGCATATTGTCGACACGGTGCTGTATTTCGAAGGCGATCCACAATCGAGCTTCCGTCTGATCCGGGCGTTCAAGAATCGCTTCGGCGCCGTGAACGAGATCGGCGTGTTCGCCATGACCGACCGGGGACTGAAGGGTGTTTCGAACCCTTCCGCCCTCTTTTTGTCCCACCATGAGCAGCCGGTCGCGGGAACCTGTGTGATGGTGACCCAAGAAGGAACCCGACCGCTTCTTGTGGAAATCCAGGCATTGGTCGATACGGCTCATTCCTTGCCGCCACGTCGGCTCACCGTCGGACTGGAGGCCAATCGATTGGCCATGCTTCTTGCGGTACTGCACCGCCACGCGGGCGTTCTTTGCCATGATCAGGACGTCTTTGTGAACGCCGTCGGCGGGGTCAGGATCAGCGAACCCGCGGCCGATCTGCCAGTGCTCGTCGCAATTGTATCTTCGTTGAAAAACATGATATTGGCGAATAACCTCATAGTATTCGGCGAAGTTGGACTCGCAGGCGAAATCCGCCCGGCCCCGCGCGGACAGGAGCGGCTCAAGGAGGCTGCCAAACTCGGCTTTACCCACGCCTTGATCCCGCGATCCAACGTCCCGAAACAACCGATCAAGGGTCTCGACGTGATCGCGGTCGATCGCGTCGATCGGGCTTTGGCCGAGCTTCGATCGATCCGATGAATAGCCTCGGTCTGTCGTGGAGGTTTCTCAAGCGTGACTACCGCGCCGGGGAGCTGCGCCTGCTCGGCATGGCAATCCTGGTCGCGGTGGCGAGTCTCACATCCGTCAGTTTCTTCACCGATCGCCTGACGCAGGCGTTGAACCGGGAAGCCAACCAGCTTTTGGGGGGCGATTTGCTGCTGGTGTCCGACCATTGGTGGCGGTCGGAGATTCGCTCGGAAGCGGAGAAGCGTGGCCTTCGGGCGGTCAACTCGGTCAGCTTCGTCAGCATGGTCTCCGCCGGCGACAACGCCCAGCTCGCCGGGGTCAAAGCGGTGGAACCCGGACACCCGTTACGGGGTGCGCTGAGGACCGCCCCAGGGCTCAATCAGCCGGATGCCGCCGCTCCCACCATACCGTCGCGAGGAACCGTTTGGCTTGACGAGCGCCTGACGGCCGCCTTGGCCGTGCGCGCAGGCGATCGGGTGAGCCTGGGCAACTCGACCTTCACGGTGGGCGCCGTGCTGACTTTCGAGTCGGATCGGGGCGCCAACTTCTTCAGCATCGTGCCGCGATTGATGATGGACGCAGCGGACTTACCGGGCACGGGCCTGATCCAGACAGGCAGCCGCGCGACCTATCGCCTCCACCTAGCCGGAGAGCCCGACGCGGTAAAGGCATTCCAGAAATGGGTCAAACCGCAGCTCGGCCGCGGCGAGCAGTTGGAGGATATCGAGAATGCACGTCCCGAGGTGCGCAATGCGCTCGATCGCGCCCAGCGCTTCTTGCGGCTGGCGGCCTTGATCGCGGTGATACTGGCGTCGGTCGCCGTGGGCTTGGCGGCTCATCGCTTCATGCAACGCCATCTGGACGGCTGCGCGGTGATGCGCTGTCTGGGAGCCGGTCAGCCTCAGCTCGTGCGGCTTTTTGTCGGCGAGTTCGCGCTTTTGGGCGTGATCGCCTCCGTCGCTGGATGCGCGGCGGGCTACGGCGTGCAGATGGCGATAGAGCAGGTCCTGGCGAGTCTGCTGAATGGCCCACTGCCGCAGCCAGGCTGGGCGCCGCTTGCCCATGGTCTCGTGGTCGGACTGGCGTTACTGGTCGGGTTCGTCGCCCCGCAGTTGCTCCGCCTCGCCGGGGTTCCAACGCTGCGCGTACTGCGCCGCGAGTGGTCCCAGACCCGTCCCAGGACCGTAACCGCCTATGGGGCGGGCATCGCGGCCCTGGCTTTCCTCGTTTTTTGGATCGCGGAGGATGTCAAGCTCGGTGCCGTCGTGTTCATCGGTTTCGCGGCCGCGTTGTTGCTTTACGCGATCGTGGCTCGCACGATGCTGGTCTTGCTCGGGCGCTTGCGTGGGGCCGGCGGCGCGGGTTGGCGGCACGGCCTTGCGTCGCTCAAGCGGCGGCTGGGTAGCAACCTGGTCCAGGCGGTAGCCTTGGGTATCGGGCTGACTGCCCTGTTGCTTCTCACCGTCGCCCGGCAAGAAATCCTGACAGCCTGGCAGCGCACCGTACCGCCGGACGCTCCCAACCGATTCATTGTGAATATCCAGCCCGATCAGCGCCAGCCCTTGCGGGAGTTTTTCGCGACCCATGGGCTGGAAAGACCGGAACTGATGCCCATGATACGGGGACGGCTGGTGAGCATCAACGGCCGTGCGGTGAGCGCGTCGGATTATCCGGACGACCGGGCGCAACGGCTGGTGGAGCGTGAGTTCAATCTGTCCTATACGGATCGGCTTCCGGCGGGCAATGCGGTCATCGCCGGTCGCTGGCATGGCGAGGCTCAACCCCTGGCGGAGCAGTTTTCAGTGGAATACGGCTTGGCGACGACCCTCGGTCTCAAGCTCCACGACGTCGTCGCGTTCGACATAGGCGGGAGCCGCGTCGAAGCCGAAGTCAGCAGTTTGCGCCGGCTCGACTGGGATTCCATGCGGGTGAATTTTTTTGTCATAGCGCCGCCCGCCGTGCTGGAGGAATTCCCGACCAGCTATATCACGAGCTTCCATTTGCCTCGGGACCGCGACCTATTCATCAACCAACTGGTCGCGGCATTTCCCAACATCACGGTGATCGACGTGGCGGCCGTGCTCAAGCAGTTTCAGGGCGTCATCGATCAACTCGCGCGAGCCGTGCAATTCGTGTTCGCATTCGCGCTCCTGGCCGGACTGACTGTGCTGTTCGCCGCCTTGGAGGCTACTCACGATGAGCGCGCTTACGAGCTTGCGGTGATGCGTACCCTGGGTGCGCGCAATAGCCAGTTGCGCGCAGCGCTATCCGCCGAGTTTATTTCGCTGGGCGCCGTCGCAGGTTTCCTGGGCGGTGGTGGCGCAACAGTGATCGGCTGGGTACTCGCCGAATATGTGTTCAAGCTGCCTTATCAACCCGGGCTGTTGACGCCGTTGCTCGGCCTGGCGGTAGGTGTGGCAGGTGTGACGCTGGCAGGTCTTGCCGGTACGACGCGCATTTTGCGCACACCGGCGATCCAGAACCTGCGCAGTTTGTCGTGAATCGCGCCCTCAGGGGCGCTTTATCGGTGCGGACGGAGCGCGGCGGCGCCCGCGGCGAAATTTCGACCCGCATTTTGCGCGGTGACGTTTGACGATGGTCCCGGACGCTACATGACGCGGTTGCTGGATAGTCTGAAGGCGCGTGGCGTGAAGGCGACTTTCTTTGTGCTCGGCGAGCAGGTGCGGCGCGAACCCGATGTCGTGCGGCGCATGGTTGCGGAGGGCCATGAAGTCGACAATCACTCTTGCGATCATCCGGATTTCCGCCACCTGAGCCGCGCCGAGCAGCAGCGGGAAATCAACGCCACGCGGAGTGCTCTGCGCTCGTTGGGCATCGAGCCTACGTATTTCCGTCCGCCATACGGCGACTACGATCCCGAGATCATTCGTGCCGCTGCGCGCGATGGGCCCACCGTCGTGCTCTGGACAGTCGATGCCAAAGACTGGAAGCATCACACCGTGCATGCGCCGGAGGCCCGCGTCGACCGTGGCTTGGAGGTCAATGTCGGCCGGATCTATCTCTTTCACGATATCCACGCCTGGACGGTTGCAGCGATGCCCGCGATCCTCGGTCGCTTGGCCGAGCGAGGTTGTCGCTTCGTCACTCTGACGCAGTTCCCCGCCGAGCGGTCCGCGCGGCCAACATCCGGCTCGCGGTGAGCATGAGCGAGCTGACGCCACGCGCGGCACCTGGCAATGCCGATGGCGTTGCACGGGGCGGAACTTCCGAGGTCGCCTTTTGGAACGTCGGTGCCGATGAAACCGCGCGCGCCCTCGGCATCGGTACCGGCGGGCTGAGTTCGGCGCAAGCCGAGCAACAGTTTGCCCGGTTCGGGCCCAACGTCTTGCGCCGCAAGACCGAGCGGGCGCTGATCATCCAGTTCCTGGCGCGCTTTCGCAATCCGCTGGTGCTCGTCCTGCTCGCCGTCAGCGCCATCTCCGCCCTGACCGGCGAGGAGGCGAGCTTCATCATCATCGGTCTCATCGTGCTGGCCAGCGTCACCCTCGACTTCGTCCAGGAGTACCGCGCCGGCCGGGCGGCCGAGCGGCTGAGCGATTCTGTCGCCGTTTGTGCCAATGTGCTGAGGGACGGCCGCGCGGCGAGCCTACCCGTTGCGGCGGTCGTGCCGGGCGACGTCGTTCTCCTTTCCGCTGGCGACTTGGTGCCCGCCGACGCCCTCGTCCTCGAAGCTCGCGACCTTTTCGTGAACCAGTCGCTGCTGACCGGAGAGTCTTTCCCCTCCGAAAAGCGCGCCGAGGCACCGGAGAACGCTTCCGACGAGCGGAGCGCGGCGACCAATGCCCTGTTCATGGGCACGTCGGTCATCAGCGGGACGGGCAAGGCGCTTGTGTGCCGCACCGGCAGTTCGACCGCGGTGGGCGAGATCGGCGAGGCCCTCGCGCGGCAAGCGCCGCCGAGCGCCTTCGAGCAGGGTACGCGCCATTTCGGCATGCTGATCATGCGCCTGACCCTGCTGCTGGTGCTCTTCGTCCTGTTGGTCAACACGCTGTTCCACCGCCCGCTGCTGGAATCGTTTCTCTTCGCGATTGCGCTGGCGGTGGGACTCACGCCCGAATTGCTGCCCATGGTGGTGTCGGTGACCCTGTCCCGCGGCGCGCTGCGCATGGCGCGGCGCGATGTCATCGTCAAACATCTTCCCGCCATCCACAACCTGGGCAGCATGGACGTGCTGTGCACCGACAAGACCGGCACCCTGACCGAAGCCCGCATCCGCCTGGAGCGCCATGTCGACGCCCGCGGTCAGGACAGCGAACGCGTGCTGCGGCTCGCCTACCTCAACAGCTATTTCGAGACCGGCCTGCGCAGCCCGCTGGATGAAGCGATCCTCGAACACGAGGAGATCGATGTCGGCGCGTGGCGCAAGGTCGACGAGGTGCCTTTCGATTTCGAACGGCGGCGCGTCTCGGTCCTCATGGATGACGGCGAGCGTCGCCGCCTGGTGGTGAAAGGCGCCCCGGAAGACATCCTCCAGCTCTCGACACACTATGCCGACGGCGCCGGAGGACTCCGCGCATTCGATGATCGGAGCATGGCCGACGTGCTGGCCGTGCACGACGAGCTCGCGCGCGAAGGCTTCCGCGTGCTGGGCATCGCCTGGCGGGACGTTGGCCGCGACCATCCGCACGCGCGGATCGACGACGAAACCGAGCTCACCCTGGCGGGCTTCGCCGCCTTCCTCGATCCGCCGAAGGCAAGCGCCGCGGCCGCGCTCGCCTCGCTCCAGGCGAGTGGCGTCGCCGTCAAGGTGGTAACGGGAGACAATGAGCTGGTGACGCGCCACGTGTGTGCCGAACTCGGTCTACCCGTTACGGGCGTATTGCTGGGCGCCGAGATCCAGCATCCGGACGACCCGGCGCTGCAAGCACGCGTGGAAGGGGCGAATCTGTTCTGCCGCGTCACGCCGGCGCAAAAGAACCGCATCATCCTGGCGCTCAAGGCGCGCGGCCACACGGTCGGCTACCTGGGGGACGGCGTGAACGATGCCCCTTCGCTGCACTCGGCGGATGTGGGCATATCCGTCGACAGCGCGACGGATGTCGCGAAGGCGGCGGCCGAGATGATCCTGCTGCGCCACGACCTCGGCGTGCTCTACGATGGCGTCATCGAGGGCCGGCGCACCTTCGGCAACATCATGAAGTACATCATGATGGGCACCAGTTCGAACTTCGGCAACATGTTCAGCATGGCCGGCGCCACGCTGTTCCTGCCCTTCCTGCCCATGCTCCCGGTGCAGGTGCTGCTCAACAATCTTCTCTACGACGTCTCCGAGGTGCCGATACCGATGGACCGCGTTGATGACGACTACGTCGCGCAGCCGTGCCACTGGGACATGACCTTCATCCGCGATTTCATGCTGGCGATCGGTCCGGTGAGCTCGGTGTTCGACTTCCTGACCTTCGCCGCGCTGATGGCGATTTTTCGTGCGAACGAAGCGCTCTTTCGCACCGGCTGGTTCATCGAGTCGATCGCCACCCAGGTCCTGGTCATCTTCGTGATCCGCACTCGAGGCGCCGCGCTGCGCAGCCGCCCGAACCCGCTCCTGGCGCTGACTTCCGCTGCCGTGGTGGTGATCGCGATGTTGTTGCCATTTACCCCGGTCGCAGCCCACCTTGGCTTCGTTCAACCCCCTGCCGAATTCTTCGGCTTCGTAGCGATCATGACGCTGCTCTACCTGGGCGCCGTTGAAGTCGTCAAGCGCGCCTTCTACCGGCGCTTCGGTCACGGCCCAACGTAGAGGTAACGACTGGTCCCCGTCAGGCTGCCTTGACGACACGACTTGCGAACCGCAACCGCGGCCGGGCGATCGAGTGAAGATCATCAACCCTCCATCGATGCCGCGCCAGCCAGCCTGAACAGCCGTCGCGAGGGCTTCCACGGGGCGCAGGCGCGGCGAGCGCCGTATCTCGGCGCGAGCGGCCTCGCTCAGTACTGGTGCGGCGCGCGGTAGCCGCGCCGGCGCGCCTCCCCGAATCCTTCGGCGCATCCCCGCCGAGGATGAAAGGCTGCGAAGCCAAGATGGCGCATTCGGGAATACCGGTTCCGGCGCCCTCTTCGCTCACTCACGGCAACGCCCATCGTCAACGTGAGCTGCTCGAACGCGCCCTCGACGATTGACCGAGACGGTCAAACTCGGTGATACTGCCTGAAGTGCCATTCAACTTCCTATCCATACGGCCTATCGCTACGTCGCGGCCTACACGCGCGGCGCCGGCTTCGCCTTCGCCATTGCGTTGAACACCCCCGGCGAGAAAAAAGGAATTCGACCATGACCATAGTTTGGGAAAGCAAGCTCGATACCGGCATCGAGGTCATCGACAATCAGCACAAGCGCATCGTCGCGTACGTCAATCAGCTGGAAACCGCGCGCCGGAGCGGCGACAAGGTTATGGTCATCGACGTGATCGAACAACTGGTGGATTACACCCAATCCCATTTCAGCTTCGAAGAAGCAATGATGGAATAAGCCGGCTATCAGTTTCTCAAACCCCACCAGAGGGTGCACGAGATCTTCATCCGGCGAGTCGGCGAGTTCACGGTGCGCGCGGCCAAGGGCGATGACATCGTTGACGAACTCCATTCCATGCTCACGAAATGGTTGATCAACCACATCGCCAACGAGGACCGCGACTATTCCAAGTCGGTGCTGCGGATGCTTGCCCGGCAGGAGCAAGTGGAAAAGCAACAGGAGCCGGATACCCCGAAGGAGCGGCGCGGCCTGATTGCAGGACTGCTCGCGCGCTTCTTTCGCTGAGCGCGCAGGCCTCCCGATCTGGCCGCTCGGCAGCGCCGCTTCCGCGCCCGGGTTCGCTGCTCCCCGCGACCGATTCCGTAGCGTGCCATAATGACGAACGCATTGCCGTCGCAAGGCAATGTCAGCGAGCAGTCGCCGGCGTCGCGGCGGTCTCAAATGTCCGGTATGCCGGCCTTGGGCGCCCGTTGCTTCGCCGCTTCGATCAGCGCGCGCCGTTCGTCCGTGCTCAGTTGCAAGGCCGCGCGTTTGAACGCTTGCTGGAATGCTTCCTGCATCGCGGTGGTGCGCGCCCGCACTTCGCTGAATTGGCGGTCGATCGCCGCGGCATCGGGCTGCGGCCGGCCCAGCTCGTCGGCAATGGCCGCCCGCGCCTGCTGCGCCGCCTGTAAATCGCGACGGATCTCCGGCATCGCCTGGCGCAGCTCGCGCCGCACGAGCGCGCGCTTGGCCTCCGGCAGCGGCGCCAGCAATTCGTCGAGCTGGCGCTGCGCCTGAAGCGCGTGCGTTGCCTGGCCGGACAACCTTCCGGCGACGATGCCGGCGAGAAAGAGGTTGAGCGCGATCGAGACCAACAGCGCGACGGTGAGCACGCGCCGATCGGCGAACCAGCGCATCACAGTCCGATCTCCCCCGGCGCCGACGGACCGACCAGCAGTTGGGCGGCGAACTCCGGCCCGGGGCTCGACCCAGGCGTCACCTGGGCGAAGCCGATCAGAAACCCGGCGAGCGCGCTCGCCGCGAGGCCGGCGGCAAACCACGCCATACAGCCCCGGCGCGCCGGTGCGCCCGGTGCCGCGGCAGCGACGATGCGCTCGGTGAGCGGCTGCGTATCGGCGACGGGCACCCAGGCGTCGAGGAAGGCGTCGGTGCGTTGCGCTGCGGCGAGAATCGCCTCCCCCGCCGGTGTTCGCGCCAGGCGCGCGAAGAGCGGCCGATCTCGCTCCGGCCAGCGACGCGGGTTGGCGCCGAATGCGTCGGCGCAGGCTTTGAAGCGCTCGAGTTCCTTGTCCATCGTCATAAATCCCCGTTCAGTGCAGTTCGGACCACATGCGCTTTCGCAGCGCCGCGCGGCCGCGCGACAGGAGCGATTCCAGCGCTCCCTCGCTCACGCCCAACGTCGCCGCGGCTTCGGCTTGCGACAGCTCCTGGTAATAGCACAGCACGATAGCCGCGCGCTGGCGGGAAGGCAGGGCATCGATCGCGGCGCGCAGGCGCGCAGCGCGCTGGGCGGCGGCGAGGCGCTCTTCCCCGTTCGGCTGTCCGTCCGGGATCTGCTCGTCCACTTCCTCGGTGGCGACGGCGTTCGCCCGGAAATAATCCATGCACAGGTTGTACAAAACGCGGTAGAACCAGGTGGTGAACTTGGCCGAAGGTTGCCACTTCGCCGCCCCCTGCCAGACGCGCAGAAACGCCGTCTGCAGCAGATCCTCGGCATCGGCGCGGGCGCCGACCACACGCTCGACA
>Ga0209253_10003552_pt1 | contig 13721 bp, 11 predicted proteins | sample FrelakmetBRP12BR_FD_187145 | JGI IMG/M metagenome (GOLD analysis project Ga0209253, IMG submission 187145) | Freshwater lake sediment microbial communities from the University of Notre Dame, USA, for methane emissions studies - BRP12 BR (SPAdes)... | ecosystem: Environmental > Aquatic >...
TTACTTCTTGCCGTGCTCCGCGGCGAGGTAGTCGACGATCTTCGAAGCCTCGGCGTCGGAGATCCAGTCGGCCTTCTTCCCCTGCATATCCTTGAGGATGCTCGCCCACTTCTCCTTCGTCTCGCGTCGAGCCGTCGCCCGGTCGATGCCGTGGCAGACGCCGCACTTGTTGTCGAAGAGGGTCTTGCCGTCCAAGGCGGGAGCCGCCGGGGCCGCCGCCACGGGAGCTGCCGGAGCCGCGGGCTTGGGGGGTTCCTGCTTGGCGCAGCCGATGGCGAAGACGAGAAGCATCACGGACACGACACTCAGGACCGCGGAGCGAACGCGCATATCGGGCTTCCTCCTTGAGGGGACGATTTGGGAGTATCTTACTCCGCGCCCCGGGGAGACTCAACCGTTCCATGGAGACGTGCCGGGCCGGGGAGATTCATGACGGACCCGTCGACGCCCTGCACCGTTCCAGATCGTTTTCGGTCGGCACGAGGGGAAGTTCGTCCGGGGCGACTCTCCGGCAATCGGCGCCCAGCGACATGACGTCGCGGCAATCCGGCGAATGCTTCAGGCCCAGCACATGGCCGAACTCGTGCATCATGACCTTCCGCAGCAGCCTCGGATGGAGGCGGAATTCTGCCCGGGAGGAATTGAACGCGACATCCCGTTCGACCACCTTCCCGTCGCGTTTCATCATGGTCTTGGTGATGGCACGTTGCCCCGGGCCCAACCCCGCGTCCCAGCCGATGACGTTCCGGCCGTCCCGGAGGCCGGGGGACTGGTCCGTCTCGCCGGCGAATTCGAACCGCACGCCGCAGGGAGCCCACGCCTCGATCGCTTCCTCGACCCGCTTCCTCCCCTCGCCGTCCAGCCAGGCAGGCTCACCGTGCGGATTGTAGTACCACCGGAGGACAGGCGGATCCGCTGGAGAACCCGACGGCACGCGGTCCGGATCGTCGGCGTACGCCGTGCCCGCAACCGCTGCCAACAATAAGATCGCGGCAATCCGGCCGGAACGGCTCAACGATCCTCTCCGCTCGACTCGCGGCTCTGGAGAACCTTCAGGATCCGCTCCACGCACGCCTCCGGGGTTTCCTCCCCGCTCGGCAGACGCACCTCCGCACATTCCGGGGGTTCGTAGACGCCGTCGATCCCGGTGAAGTTCTTCAGTTCGCCCCGCCGTGCCTTGGCATACAACCCTTTCGTGTCGCGGCGTTCGCACACCGCCAGCGGGGCGTCGACGAACACCTCGATGAATTCCCCGTCCGCGAACAGCTCCCGCGCCATCCGTCGTTCCGACCGGAACGGCGAGATGAACGACACCAGCACGATCAGGCCCGCGTCCACCATCAGCCTGGCGACTTCGGCGACCCGGCGGATGTTCTCCACGCGATCGGCTTCGGTAAAGCCGAGGTCCCGGTTCAGCCCGTGGCGCACGTTGTCGCCGTCCAGGATATAGGTGTGACGCCCTTCGGCATGAAGGCGTTTTTCCAGAAGGTTCGCGATCGTCGACTTGCCGGAACCGGACAACCCGGTGAACCAGACGCAGCGGGGAGTCTGGTGTTTCCGTTCCGCCCGGGCCTCCCGGTTCACCTCGAGCGCCTGCCAGTGGATGTTGGTCGCCCGCCGCAGGGCAAAGTGGATCATACCCGCCCCGACGGTTTCGAGGGAAAGCTTGTCGATCAGGATGAATCCGCCCAACGCGCGATTCCCCGAATACGGTTCGAACGCCACCGCCTGCTGGAGGCCGAGATTCACCACCCCGATCTCGTTCAGCCCGAGATTCCTGGCCGCCAGGCGGGCGCCGGTATCGACGTCTTCGCGAAACTTGATCGTGGTAACGGTCGCCGTTACCTCCTTCGCGTGCAGCTTGAGCAGATAGGGACGGCCGGCCACCAGCGGCGCTTCCGCCATCCAGAGGAGGTGGGCTTCGAACTGGTCCGCCACCTGGGGAGGATCGTCCGCGGAGACGATCATGTCCCCGCGACCGATATCGACCTCGTTCTCCAGGGTCAGGGTGATCGATTCCCCGGCCCCCGCGCACTCCCGGCGCCCCTCCAGGGCCGCGATCTCCCGCACCCGGGTCGTCACGCCGGAAGGGAGAATCCGGACCGGGTCGCCCGGCCGCACCTCGCCCTGCGCCACCCTGCCGCAGAAACCTCGAAAATCGAGATTGGGGCGATTGACCCATTGCACCGGCATCCGGAACGGGGAGGAGGTCCCGGCGGAATGCCACCCGTGGGCGTCGAACGCATCGAGGTACGCCATCAGGCTCGGCCCGGAATACCAGGGAGTCCGGGAGCCCGGGACGAGGATATTGTCTCCATCCAGGGAGCAGAGAGGGATGGCCTGAACGGTCGCGATGCCGCACCCGGCGGCGAAGACGCCGAAGTCGGCGACGATCCGGTCGAACACGGACTCGTCGAACCCCACAAGATCCATCTTGTTGACCGCCAGCACCACGTGGCGGATCCCCATCATCGCCACGATCCGGCCGTGGCGGCGGGTCTGCGTCAGCACCCCTTTCCGGGCGTCGATCAGAAGGATCGCCAGTTCGGCGGTCGACGCGCCGGTCGCCATGTTGCGGGTGTACTGCTCGTGCCCCGGAGTATCGGCCACGATATAACGGCGCTTTTCCGTGGCGAAGAAGCGGTAGGCCACGTCGATCGTGATCCCCTGCTCCCGCTCCGCCTGCAGGCCGTCCATCAGCAGGGCGAAGTCGATCTTCTCCCCCTGGGTGCCGTACCGGCGCGAGTCTTTCTCAAGCGCCGCGAACTGGTCCTCGAAGATGCACTTCGACTCGTGCAGCAGCCGGCCGATCAAGGTCGACTTGCCGTCGTCGACGCTCCCGCACGTGATGAACCGGAGGGGGGCGTCCATCAGAAATACCCCTCCGACTTCTTCTTCTCCATCGAACCGGGCTGGTCGAAATCGATCAGGCGTCCCTGGCGCTCGGAAACGCGGGCGCGAACGGTCTCGGCGATGATCTCCTCGACGGTCGTCGCCGGACTCTCGATGGCGCCGGAAAGCGGATAGCACCCGAGGGTGCGGAAGCGGACCCGCAGCATCCGTACCACCTCCCCCGGTTTCAGCGGCAGCCGGTCGTCGTCCACCATGATCCAGGTCCCGTCGCGCGGCACCACCGGGCGCTCCTTCGCGAAATACAGGGGGACGATCGGGATCCGCTCCCGGCGGATGTACTCCCAGATATCGAGCTCCGTCCAGTTGGAGAGCGGAAAGACGCGCAGGCTCTCCCCCTCCCGGATGCGCGTGTTGTACAGGTTCCACAGCTCGGGGCGCTGCCGCTTCGGATCCCAGTGGTGACCGGCCGAGCGGAAGGAGAAGATCCGCTCCTTGGCGCGCGATTTCTCCTCGTCGCGGCGCGCGCCGCCGAAAATCACGTCGAACCCGTGAAGGTCGAGGGCCTGCTTCAGCGCCTCCGTCTTCATTACGTCCGTGTAGTAGGAGGAACCGTGGGTGAACGGGTTGATCCCCGCGGCCACTCCGGCCTGGTTCGTGTGGGTGAGCAGCGTCATGCCGGATTCCGCCGCCATGCGCTCCCGGTGAACGTACATTTCACGGAATTTCCACGTGGTGTCCACGTGCAGCAGGGGGAAAGGGGGCGTGGCCGGGTAAAACGCCTTGCGGGCCAGCTGCAGCATCACCGACGAATCCTTGCCGGTGGAGTACAGCATGACCGGGCGGGCGGCCCCGGCCACCGCTTCCCGGATGATTTCGATGCTTTCAGACTCCAGCAGCCGGAAGTGCACGGGAAGCCTCCAGGGCGATGGGCCTACCGCTCGCCGAGAGACTCGGTAAGGGTCTTGCGCAGCGGCTTGAGGATGAATTCGAGAACCGTCCTGTCGCCGGTGCGGATATCCACCTGGGCGGTCATCCCCGGCAGGATTTCCACCGTCCGGCCGGTCCGGGTCTTCACCGGATTCCCCGAGGTCACGACGTGGACCCGGTAGTAGGACTGTTCGCCGGCGCGGGTCTCCTCCTTGAGGGTGTCCGCGCTGATGTACGCCACCTTTCCGGAGACGGCGCCGTACACCGTGTAGTCGAAGGCGTCGAAGCGGATGCTCGCCGGCAGTCCCTTCTTGAGCAGGCCGATATCGGACGGGCGCACCTTGGCCTCGACGATCAGCTGGTCGTCCAACGGCACGATCTGCAGCAGTTCCTCGCCCGACTTGAGGACGCCCCCCTGCGTGGTGACCCGCACGTTCTTCACGACCCCCGCCACCGGCGCGACGAGGGTGCTGTCCTTCAGCTGCTGGAGGCGCATGTTGCGGACCTGCTCGTTCTGGCCGATCTCGTCCTCCGTCCTGGCCAGTTCGGCCCGGGCATCCTGGTAATACCGGTTCTTCCGGTTCACCAGCTGGGCCTCGACGTCGTTCAGGATGCGCTCGGACCGGATCACTTCGGAACGGCTGACGTCGCCGTTCTTCGCGAGTTCCGCCACCAGGCGGGCGTCCTCGCGCGCCAGCGTGACCGCGACCGTCAGCGTGCGCAGCTCCTCCTGCAGGCCCTGGCGCTTCTGGGTGAACAGGGCATTCTGCACCTCGACGATCTCGGGAAATTTCGCCACGCCGGGCGGGAACCGGATGGCGGGGGCGTCGGTCACCTCCGCCCGGAGGCGGGCCGCCTGGGCCGTCATCGCGGCCAGCCGGGCGTCGTACTCCTTGACCGACGCGGCGGACCGGGTCTGGTCCAGGACGGCGACGACCTGTCCCTGCGTCACCGCATCCCCCTCTTTCACCTTCAGAGATTCCAGCACGCCGCCGTCCACGGCCTGGATCACCTGCACCCGGCTGCTGGAGATCAGCGTCCCGGTCGCCCGCACCACCTCGTCGACGCGATAGACGGAGACCCAGACGATCGCCACGAGGAACGCGGCGACCAGGATCCAGATGACGCGGGAGGAACGCCCCCGGGATTCGACGTCGTCGGCACGAACCCGATCCGTCGCCATGTCAGCCCTTCGTTTCCACGGGGCGCTTCTTTCCCTGTCCCGAAATCTTCGGAAGGATCTCTTCCGGCGTTCCGTCGGCGACCACCCTCCCGCGGCGCATCATGATGACCCGGTTCGCCAGGTCGGTCAGGCGCGGACGATGCGTCGCCATCACGATGATATCGGTCGGCCTGGCGCACGCCGAGATCGCCTCCAGGATCCTTTTCTCCGACTCCATGTCGAGGGACGCGGACGGTTCGTCCAGCAGCCAGACGCGCGGTTGCGCGAGAAAGACCCGGGACAGCCCGACGAGCTGGCGCTGACCGATCGACAGCCCTTGTCCCCCCTCGCTGATCTCCATCTCCATGCTGCGGGGGTTGTCCGTGGCCACCTGGTCGATTCCCAGGATCCGGGACACTTCCAGCAGCCGCGCGTCGCTCACGCCGCCGCCCAGCACCATGTTGCTTCGCAACGTTCCCTTGAACAGGTGCACCTCCTGCGGCAGATAGCCGATCCGTTCGTTCAGGATCTGCGGATCGAGCTCCCAGATGTCGGAGCCGCCCAGGCGAACCTCCCCTTCGGTAGGCTTGAACAGGCCGGCCATCACCTTGAGCAGCGTCGATTTGCCGCTCCCGTTCGCCCCGAGTACGACCACCCGGTCGCCGGCCTTGAACGACATTTTTTTCAGGTCAAGACGCATGATCGGGGAATTCGGGTAGGCGAAACGGACTCCTTCGAGGTCGAGGCTGTCCGGCAGGGACTCCGGAACGAGCAGGTTCTGGTCGTCTCGCCGGTCCGTCTCGAGCTCCAGCAGGCGGTTGACCATGGAGAGCGACTCCCGGACGTGCTGCCACTGCGAGATCAGCTGCACGGACTGGGCGATGGGCCCGATCACCCGTCCCCCGAGGATGGTGCAGGCGATCAGGCCGCCCGTCGTCAGGGTGCCGGCCTCGATCCTCGACACGCCGACGAGGATGGCCGAAACGTAGGCGACGGTCCCGAGCGTGCCGGCGGTCGTCGTCAGGGTGCTGCTGATCAGCCTGTTCTTGAGGGAATAGTCGGCCATCGAACGGGTGACCGCCCGCCAGGCGTCGGCGAAGCGCCACCCTCCGCCGGCGGCCTGGATCGTCTCGGCGCCCCGAAGCGTATCCACCAGCAGGCCGTGCCGCTCGTGACCGCGCTGGATCTCCAGGCGCGCGAGGGTCCGCATCCGTCTCTGCGACACAAACCCGACCGTCAGCGCCACCGGCAGGAGCACGATGTAGACGAGGCTCACGTAGTTCCCGATGATCGCGATGACGCCGATGAACATCAGGGCGAACGGCAGATCGGCCAGGGCGAACACGATCGTGGACGAGAAAAAGGAGCGGACCGATTCCAGCCCGTTCATCTGGGCCGCCAGCGATCCGAGGGAGCGCGGACGCGCATCCAGGCGCAGCCGCAGCATATGCTCGAACAGGCGTTGGGACACGGCCACGTCCACGCGCTTCGCCATGGCGTCGAGGATGCGGGCCCGGGTGAACTTCAGCGACCAGTCCAGGACGACGACGATCCCCATTCCGGCCACCATCGCCTGCAGCGTCGCGTAGGCGAAGGTCGGGATGACCCGGTCGTAGGTGTTCATCGAAAACAGCGACGTCGCAACCGAGAGAACGTTCACCACGACGGTCGCGACCAGCACCTCCAGCAGCCACTTCTTTTCCTTCAGAACCTCGGAGATCAGGATCCGCGAGGCGCCGCTTTTCAGCAGGTCCACGGCCCGGGCCTCCTCCGGCGGCGCCCGCAGCCACAATACCGGGCACTCCGCCAGATCCTCCCCGGAAACGTCGTCCTTCGCTCCATCCCCCCCGGTCAGGGTGATCGCCCCCCCCTCGCCGTGCTCGGCCATGCGCCATTTGCCGGCATGGAATGCGAGGACCGGGAGGTGCCGGCGATCGAGACGGTCCCAGCGCAACTGGGCGACCTGGACGTTTTTTCTCCCGGCGGCGCCCAGGATCCGGGTCAGGCGATCGGAGGTGCGAGCCTCGCCTCCGGCCTTCTGGGCGCCTTCGCATGCCTGCTCCAGCGCTCCCGGCTCCACGGGAATTCCAAGGCGGGCGAGCAGGCGGCCAAGGACCGACGGTTCGATCCGGGCCGTTATCACCGTCGCGTCTCCGGCGTTCACGTTCTTCACGGGGCTATTCATTGCAGCACTCCGGCGATCTCATCCAGTTCGCCGAGCATCGCCATGAGGCGCAGTCGCGTCTCCAGCAGCAACGTCCGGTTCTGGTCAAACGTCTGCCACGCATCGGAAAGATCCCTCTGTATATTCAATACATCCACCCACGTTTTCCGGCCGGCGTCGTACTGCCGCAGAAACGACTCCATGGTATCCTCGTTCGCCTTGACCACGACTTCGTTGCTCCCCAGGAGATGCAGCAGCATAACCTCGTCCGCTATCAGGGACTGGGCGGTGCGACGGACATCGTTGCGGGCCACTTCCACCCCCTCCAGGGCCGTCTTGACCCGGGAGTCCGCCGCTTTCACCCTCTTCCAGCCGGTCAGCCCGAGCCCCTCCGTAGTCGACTCGATCGCCACGCCGATTCGGGTTCCGACGGGAAGAGTCCCGTACTGGTTGGTGGAGTACACATCCTGGTCCAGCCGCGCGTACAGGCTCGGCATCTGCTCCGAAATGCTCAACTCCGCCGCCGCCCGCGCCACTTCGACCTCGGCCTGCCTCTGGAGCACGACGGCGGACTGCGTTTCGAGGAAGGAAACGATCTTCTCCCGTTCCATCCGTCTCGTCAAGGTTTCCGGAACCGGCACCAGCCCCTCGATGGGGTGCTGGGTCAATGCCAGCAGGTCGTTCCGGAACCGGACGACCAGCACCCGCACCTGTTCCCGCAGGGAAATCGCCTGGGCCAGGCGTGCCCCGGCCAGGCGGACGTCGGCCTCCGATGTGATGCCGCCGACCTGGCGGCGGGAGATCAGGGCGCGCAGCCTCTCGTGCTCCTCGACATTCCGCTCCGCGTCCGCAAGCCGCCGGCGTGCCCCCTCAAGGGCGGCGTAGGCCACGACGGTCTGTTCGATCATCGATCGTTCAAGCTGCAGGAGGGATGCCTTGGCGACCCCTACCCTCGCCTCGGTGGCCTTGATGGTCCCGGAGATCCTTCCCCCCACCCAGAGCGGCTGCTGCAGACGGGCGATCAACGCCGTCTGCTCGTTGCTCATGGCCTGTCCCAGCACGGTGAAGGTGGGTAACCGGCGCGCCTGCGCCGACTCGACGTCGTAGCCGAGGGTGACCAGCTCGGACAGGCTGCTCTTGACGGAGGGATGCTCCGTGATCGTCATGCGCAAGGCGACCGGCAGGCCGTCCTGTGGTGCGGCCGCGGGCTCCTGCGCCCCGGCGGATGCCGACAGGAGGGCGGCCAGCGCGCTTCCGAGGAGGAATTTACGAACCGCCTCCCTCATTCCGACACTCCGTCGACGCCTTCATCCGCCGGCGGGGCGGCGCCGGCGTCGCTCCCCCCCTCCTTGCGGCGCTCGATCGACTCCCGAAGTTTCTCCGCTCCCTTGGCGTTGCCCAGCGCCTGCTCGACGGCGAGCAGGTTTTCCATCCATTGCAGGTTCCCTCGAACCATCTTCACCGAGCGCCGCATCTCTTTTGCCGCCTCCGCCAGTTTCCCCTGCTGATACAGCGCCGCGCCGAGGAAATGATGGGCCGCGGCGTGGGCGGGACGCGCCGTCAGCAATTCCCGGAAGGACGCTTCGGCTTCCTTCGGCTTCTTCTCCTGCAGGTCGGACATGGCGGCAAGGAACAGGCCGGCCGGAAGAAGGGGAAGCGGCATCGGGTCGGGCATCGGCGGCACAACGGCGAGCGCCGCCTCCAGCGGCCCAAGGTGCTCCGCGTACCGTTTCCACTTCGCCTTCGAGGTCGTATACACCGGCTGGCGCACCTGCCAGACCGAGGCCGTCTTCACCGCCCGGTCCAGTTCCTGGAAGGAGAGCACCCCCTCCTCCCAGGGGAGCTCCAGGTAGTCGATGATCCGGCGCGCCCACCCTTCGACGTCTTCCACCAGCAGGTCGTAGTCGACGTCCAGGATCTCTCCGGGAAAAACCGATTCCCAATGGTCCATCAGCCGCTGGTGGTCCACCAGCTGTTCCCCGATCCAGGAAAGATCGTAGGCGAACCCCATCCCCCCGAATTTGGCGGCGTAGTCCACGAAATAGTTCGACATCGCCACGTCCCGCGGCTCCCGTTTCAGGTGCAGGATCTTCGCGTTCGGGAAGAGGAGCTTGATCAGCCCGACATGCTCGAAATTGTGCGGCAGCTTGTCGACGATCCTTTGGGCGTCGGGCGCGTAGGAGCGCAGTTCCTCGAGGTGCTTTCCCGCGAAGCGCCTGGACTCCTCCACTCCCATGTCGTCGACGCATTCCGGAAAGCCGCGCCGGGTTCCGATCTTCCTCTCCCAGCCGCTCAGCTTCTGGATCAGCTCCGGGACCAGCGACAATTCCCCGGCCCCGAACACCTGGCTGTGACTCCCGAGGATCTGCTCGACGAGGGTCGTGCCGGAGCGCGGCATCCCCAGCACAAAGGCGGGCAGGCGGCTGTCGCTGCCGTACCCCGTGCGGCTGCCCATGAACTCTTTCGAGAACCGCGCGATCTCGCGCTCGATCCGCCGGCGGTGGTCCTCCGGACGATATGGCAGGAGTTTCCTCGCCGCCTCGTTGGCCTCGGTGGCGAAGCTCCACGCCTTTTCGTACTCCTTCTTCTTTTCCCAGGCCGAGGCCAGGGTGAAGAGCAGGTGCGACTTCACCGGCCCTTCCAGGCTCGGCCGGCGGGAGGCGAGCGCCATCCGCTCCAGCACCTGCGGGTCGTCCGGCACCTCCCGCGCATGGATCAACTGGCTCCATCCCTGCAACGGGGCGATCTTTTTCAACGTCTCGAAGAGCGCCATGGCGTCCTCGACGCGCCCCAGCTGCATCAGCAGGTGGCCGAGGCCGTTCAGGGCCGGCGCGCAGTTCGGAAAGATCGCCAGCGCCTCGCGGTACGCCGCCTCGGACTCCTGCGTCTTCCCTTCGTCCCCCAGGACCTGGGCGTGCGCCGTGAGGGCCATGGCGCGCGGCGGACCGCTCTTCCCCTCGGTCAGCTCCAGCGCCTTGTCGGCCGCCTCCCGGCCCCGTTTCTCCCCCAGGCGGCGCCCCGCCAGCATAGCCAGGCGGGTCCAGAGCCCGGGGTTGTCCGGCTGTATCCCGAGCGCCCGGTCGAGAAAACGCCCCGCCTCGCCGAACCGCCCCCGCACCTGCGCCAGTTCGGCGGAGAGCTGGAGAAGCTTTATGTCGTCGGGTTTCCCTTCGAGCGCCTCGCGCAGCGCGTGGCCCGCCTCATCGTGCCGTCCCGTCGCGCAAAGATGGAAGACCAGATCCCCGATGGCCCCTTCCTGGCCGCGTTCGACCGCCTCCCGCAGGAACGCCTCGGCCTCCCCGGGACGCTCCAGGCGAACCAGCGCCTCCGTTCGCGTCGCGCGGTAGACGGCGGGGTCCTTGTCCGGCCTCCCCTCGGCCCGGTCCAGCAGGGAGAGCGCCTCTGCCGGCCGGCCGGCCATCAGGCGGGCATGCGCCAGGTTCAGCAGCACTCCGCCGGAATCCGGGAGCAGCTCCACCGCCTTTTCCAGGTGGGGAACGGCTTCCTCGAGCCTTCCCGTCACGAGCAGGCACGCACCCAGACGAGCCCGGCCCAGGGGATGCCCTGGAACCTTCCTCACCGCCAGGGAAAGGAAGCGGATCGCCTCCGCCGGTTCCCCCAGGCGGAACCAGGCGGATCCGGCGGCCACCAGCGGCTCGGCGCCGGGCAACGCGTTCGGGTCCCGCACCTCGGACAACGCTTTCAGGGCCGTGCTGCGGTCGCCCGCCATGGCGGCCGCCAGGGCCTGCAACGCGGTGGCCGCCGGTTTCGCGGCCGGAATCTCCCGTAGGGGGGCGGCCTGCGCCATCGCCCCGGCGAAGTCTCCCTTGTAGATCAGCTGGAGAATGCCGGCGAAGCGGCGGCTCAGCTCCTCCTGCGGTTCCGGGGTCGGGGGTGTCGGTGCGCTCATCCTGTTCCTTCCCGCGTGGGGATCTCTACCGGTCCGTGCCCCATCGGACGCGGATCGCGCGATCCATGCCTCCGAAGAAGAGCCGGTCCATCGTCAGGCCGATGGCGACGATCACCAGCATGGTCGCCACGACCAGCGCCATGTCGTGCAATTCCCTGCCGACGGAGAGCGTCGAACCGAGCCCCACCGTGCCGTAGAGCAGCTCCGCGGCCATCAGCGAGCGCCAGGCGAACGACCAGCCGAGCCTCGCGCCGGTCAGGACCGACGGCAGGGAGGCCGGCAGCAGGACGTGGAGGTAGAACGCGCCTCCGTCCGCGCCGAGAACCCTGGCGGCGTGCAGGAGCGGCGGGGGAACGTTCCGGACGCCGTCGCGGACCGCAAGGACGAGCGCCATGACGGAACCCATGAAGATCACGAAGAACATCGCCGCTTCGTTCAGGCCGAACCAGAGGATGGCGAGCGGAAGCCAGCAGATGCTGGGCAACGCCTGCAGCCCGAGCGCCACGGTTCCCAAGGTTTCGTCCGCCAGCCGCACCCTTCCCATGATCAGCCCGAGAGGGATGCCGACGGCGACGGAAACGCCGTACCCGACCGACAACCGCTTCAGGCTCGCCGCGATCGCGGCCGGCAGGGAGCCGTCCCGAAAGGCCGCCGTCACGGCCGCCAGGACCTGCAGCGGGGACGGAAAGAGCATCTCGTTCCAGAGCTCCAGGGCGGACGCCCCCTGCCAAAGCGCGAGCAGCCCCGCGAGGAACACGGTCTTGACGACGACCCCCCGCAGGAACCGCTGCCGGCCGCGTCGCTGGCGGGTCCGGGCGACCGTCTCCACGATCGCGGCGCCGTCCCCCCGATCACCCATTCGCATACCCTTTCAGGCGGGAAACGCGCCGGACCTCTTCCTTGAGGTCGTCCCGGATCACGGAGGCGATCTTCACCAGTTCCACGTCTTCCAGGTGCCGGTTCCGGGGGAGGTCGACGGGGTACTCCTTGATGAACGCGCCTCCGGCGGCGGACATGAGCAGGACGCGCTCCCCCAGCCGGACCGCTTCCCGCACGTTGTGCGTGATGAAGAGGATCGTCTTCCCCGTCTTCTGCCAGAGAAGCTCCAGCTCCTCGTGGAGCATGTCCCGCGTCTGGGCGTCGAGCGCCGCGAACGGCTCGTCCATCAGCAGGATTTCCGGCTCGAGGGCCAGGGCCCTGGCCAGGGCCACCCGTTGCCGCATCCCGCCGGAAAGCTCGTGGACCCACGCGTTCTCGAACGCCGTCAGGTGCACCATCCCGAGCAGCTCCCTCGCCCGCCCGGTCCGCTCCGCGTTCGATACCCCCCGCATCTTCGGGCCGAACGTCACGTTATCGAGAACCGAAAGCCACGGAAACAGCGCCGGCTCCTGGAAGATCACCATCCGGTCGGGACCGGGCCCCTTCACCGGCTCCCCGTCGAGGAGGATCCGGCCCCGGTCGGGAGAGACCAGGCCGGCGATCAGGTTCAGGAGGGTCGACTTCCCGCAGCCGGAAGAGCCGACCACGCAGAGGAACTCCCCCTTCCGGACGGCGAGGTTCGCGTCCGAAATCGCCGTGATCGCCCCCGCCTGGGAGAGGAACACCTTCGACACGCCGATCAGTTGCAACCACGGCAAGGGCGGCACCGCTACCGGCCCCCGGGCAATTTGCGCGAAGCGAGCACTTCGTTCAACACCGAGAGGTCCACCAGGTTCGTCACCCCGGACGCGCCGACGCCGGTCCGGGGGAGGTACCCCAGCGCCTCGGCGTTTTTCGCGGAAGCGGCAAGCGACCGCGGAACAGGATCCCACGTAAAGCGCATCCGCGTAAAGGCCCGATCGAGCACCTCCGCCGGCAGCGGCTTGCCGAGCAGCCCGGCGAGCTGGGCGTTGATCGCTTTCTTCGCTTCGGCCGGGTTCCCGTGGATCCACAGCGTCAGGTCGACGTGGGCGGAGAGGAAGTCCCTCACCCGTTCGCGCTCCTCCCGAAGAAAACCGGAGCGCGCGACAAGGACCGCCGTCGTGAAGTCGCCGTCCGGCCAGAGCGTCCGTTCGTCCAGGAAGATCTCGCCGCCGGCTTCGAGGACGAGGCGCGTCGCCCACGGCTCCGGCACCCACGCGGCGTCCAGCTCCTTTTGGAGAAAGAGCGTCAGGATATCGGCGTTTTTCAGCGCCGCGACCCGGACGTCGCGGTTGGGGGTCATCCCTTGCGCCTTCAGCCAGGTCCGCAACGCGACATCCTGCGTGTTGCCGATTTCGGGAGAGGCGACCCGCTTCCCTTTCAGGTCGCCCGCCGACCGGATCCCGGCGCCGCGGCGCACCACGAGCGACGCCCCGCCGCTGGCCGCCCCCGCGATCACCTTGAGGGCTTTCCCCTTCGATCGCAGATACGCGTTGATGGCGGGGTTGGGGCCCACGTACGCCAGGTCGATCTCTCCCGCGATCAGCGCTTCCATCGCCGTGGGGCCGGCGTTGAACGACTTCCACGCGATCTTCGCGCGCGTGCTCCGCTCGAACAGGCCGTTGGCCCGGCCCGCGAGCGCCTGCGCATGGGTGACGTTGGGGAAGAACCCGACGCGGATCTCCCCCCCCCCGGCGGACGCGGGAGAAAAGATGCCGGCGCCGGAAAGCAGGAGGATCGACAGTCCGACGACGATGGGGTTGCGATGGGACACGGGTCCGGTTCTCCGGGGTCGACATGCGTCC
>Ga0209253_10003553_pt1 | contig 13710 bp, 13 predicted proteins | sample FrelakmetBRP12BR_FD_187145 | JGI IMG/M metagenome (GOLD analysis project Ga0209253, IMG submission 187145) | Freshwater lake sediment microbial communities from the University of Notre Dame, USA, for methane emissions studies - BRP12 BR (SPAdes)... | ecosystem: Environmental > Aquatic >...
CGCAGCCGCCGGGAAGAGAGACCCGTGCCTCCTTGAAGCGGGCCACCAACGGCCCGAGAACCAGAACGGAGGCACGCATGGTCTTGACGAGATCGTAAGGGGCCTCGAAGCTATCGAGGTCGTCGGTGTGAATGCAAAGGGGCTCACCCTCCTCAAAGGTGGCGCCCAGGTGGTAGAGGAGAGTCTTGGTGGTGCGGATATCGCGAAGCCGAGGGAGATTGCGGAGTCGGTGAACACCGCCGCAGAGCAGCGTTGCAACGAGAATGGGGAGCGCTGCATTCTTGGCGCCGCTGATCCGCACGTTGCCTTGGAGGGGCCGGCCCCCTTCGATGAGGATCTTATCCATGGGATCACCTCAGTCATTAACTTGATTATCTTGTCTCTGCTACCAGCACCCTGTCAATGCCGCTGTAATCCTTGAGGATATGCTGGCGCCGGTACCGATTGGTACGGGAGATAAGGCCGCCCACCGCCTCCGCCTGTCCTGCTCCCATCTCCAAGGCCAGGATCCCTCCACTCCGGAGGAAATCCGGCCCTTGGTCGATGATGGCCCTGATGGTTTGCAGGCCGTCCTCTCCTCCATCCAGGGCATGGCGCGGCTCGTATTCGCGAATCTCCCTCGGGAGGAGGGCAAAGTCGGAGCTCTTCACGTAGGGTGGGTTTGTGACCACCGCTTCGAAGAGGGTGCGGCCTAGCCCGGAGAAGAGGTCCGTGCACAAAAAGAGGATGCGCTCGGACACTTGGTGACGGCGGGCGTTGTCTCTGGCCACCTCGAGGGCGGCCAGGGAAAGGTCTCCGGCCACCACCACGGCCTTCGGCAATTCTCGGGCTGCGGCAACGGCAATGGCCCCGGAGCCAGTTCCCACGTCCATAAGGCGCATCTGCTCCGGCCCGGTCTCGCGCGCGAAGTCGAGGAGCGCCTCCACCAAGAGCTCGGTTTCAGGCCGCGGGATGAGCACGTCGGGGGTGACGGTAAGGGATAGGGACCAGAACTCTTGGGTCCCGGTGATGTATTGAACCGGCTCCCCGCGGAGTCGTCGCTCCAAGCATCTCGAGAAGCCTTCGAGCTCCCCGGCCTCGAGGGGGCGCTCGGCGTTCAGGTATAGGGAGAGGCGATCCAGACCGAGCACGTGGCCCAAAAGTAGCTCGGCCGAGGACCGTGGCTCCGAGACATGATGGTTCTTGAGGTGGTCGGCGGCCCCCCGGAGAAGTCTCAGGACGGTCTCAGGCATGTTGCGACGGCGCCAGTGCCTCTGATTTGAAGTGGGCGATGAGGGGATCGATAAGGCTGTTCAGCTCTCCTCCGAGAACCTCGCCGAGCCGGTAGAGAGTTAGATTGATGCGATGGTCCGTGACCCGGTTCTGCGGGAAGTTGTACGTCCGGATCCGCTGGCTCCGATCACCGCTTCCCACCTGACTCTTGCGATCCTCGGCCAGCTTGCTCTGCTGCTCACGGACCATCATGTCCTTGAGCCTTGCCCGCAGGACCTTGAGGGCCTTGGCCTTGTTCTTGTGTTGCGATTTTTCGTCCTGACAGGTCACCACCAAGTTGGTCGGAAGGTGGGTGATGCGCACCGCCGAGTCCGTAGTGTTCACACTCTGACCGCCGGGACCGGAGGAGCGGAACACGTCGATCCGCAGTTCATTGGGCTCGATGTGCACTTCCACTTCTTCCGCCTCCGGAAGCACAGCCACGGTAACTGCGGAGGTGTGGATCCGGCCCTGGGCCTCGGTGGTGGGGACACGCTGCACCCGGTGCACGCCGCTCTCATGCTTGAGGCGACTATACGCCCCTCTTCCGGAAAGGGAGAGGATGAGCTCCTTGAACCCCCCGATCCCGGTGGAGTGGCTATTGAGCACCTCCATCTTCCACCCCATGGTCTCAGCATAGCGGGTATACATGCGCGCCAGGTCCGCGGCAAAGAGGGCAGCCTCCTCACCGCCGGTTCCGGCCCGGATTTCCAGGATCACGTTCTTTTCGTCATTCGGGTCCGGGGGAGTCAGGAGCTCTCTGAGCTGCTGCTCCGCCGCCTCGAGGTCCGCCTGCAGTTTGCGACTCTCTTCCCGGGCAAGCTCCCGGATCTCCTGGTCCGGGTCGTCGAAAAGCTCCTTGCTCTCTTCCAGTTGTTTCGAGAGTTGTCGGTACCTCCTCAATGTCTGGACACACGGGGCGAGTTCACTATGGTCCTTGGCGAGGCGCTGATATTCCTTAGGATTAGCAAAGGTCTGGGGATCGCTGAGGGCTTGCTCCAGCTGGAGGTATCGCTCCTCTATCCCGTGGAGTTTGTCGAACATGGACTGTTACCCCGTGCTCTCGGGTTTGCTCCCGTTCTCAAGGGTCAGTGCCCGAGTGAGGGCGCAGAGGCCGATCTCCACCTGGTCGTCGCTCGGCTCCCGCGTGGTGAGTCGTTGGAGCCATAAGCCGGGCTGCATGAGCCAACCGATCACGGGGTGAGGCGTGGCTCTCCCGGTGAAGCGGATCCATTCATAGGAAAGTCCCGCGATGGGAACGAGGAGCAGGATCTTGGCCACGATGTAGATTGCCGTTCTCACCGCCGTCGGCAGGCTGGGAAGACGAGGGAGCACCGGGAAGACCAGAGAGAAGAGCGCAATGCTGAGCAGGAGAACCATGAGGAGGAAAGCGGTACCGCAGCGGGGGTGGAGGGTGGAGTACTTTCTGGCGTTGGCCACCGTAAGGGTTTCCCCGGCTTCGTAGGCGTAAATCGATTTGTGTTCCGCCCCATGGTACTGGAACACCCTCCGAATCTCCTTGGAAAACGAGATGACCCAGAGGTAGAGGAGGAATAGCACCACCTTTATCACGCCATCGAGGGCATGGAAGGCGAAGCTCTCCACCGAGAACAGCCAAGGGCCGATCTTGCCGATCCAAAGGGTAACGAGATGAGGGATGACGACGAACAGGGCGATGGCCAGGGCGAAGGCAAACCCGATGGTGAGACCGAGGGCCCAAGGGCTGAGCTCCTTATCTTCCTCGTCCAGGGCCTGGGAGGCAGAAAAGGAGAGAGCCTGGATCCCGTTTGCCAAGGTCTCGAGGAGGATCACCCCTCCTCGAAGAACAGGCCACTTGAGAAGGGGATAGCGCTCGGAGAGGGGGCGCCACCTGGTCTCCTTGTAGACGATCTCGCCCCCGGGACGGCGCACCGCCACGACGAGGGCGTGAGGCGAGCGCATCATTACACCCTCGAGCACCGCTTGGCCACCTATACGGATCGGTCCACTCATAGGAGACGAATGGAGAGGCGCGAACGACCGCGGGCTGGGCCTTCCCTCGACTGAACTCCCTGCGGCCGTCGGTCGCGAGTGGGTTGCCCCGGTTAGGTGTTCTTCTCAGCCGATTCTGCCTCGTTACGCTTTTCGTACTTCTTGAGAAAGCGCTCGATCCGACCCGCAGAATCGACGAGTTTCTGCTTCCCGGTGTAGAAGGGGTGACAGCGCGAGCAAATCTCCACGCTGATGTTTTCCTTGGTGGAGCCGCTCACAAATTCGCTCCCACAATGACACCGAAGCGTAGTCTGATGATAGGTGGGATGAATGTCTTTCTTCATAGCCTTCCTCTTTATATGTGCCTACAGGCAGACAAGCTCTTGCCTGTCTCCCACAGACTCATGCGAAACCAATCCAAATAATTAGTCTAGCCAAAATTAGGATTTCAATCAAGAGATCTTTTGACGCAAGGGCCGGGGAGGGTGAGCGAATTACTGCCCCTCTCACCTCCCTCGCCGGAGGACGAGAAAGGCCACAACCGCCTGGCTTCGCCCGACCTGCCCTTCGCGAGTAGGGGTGTTGGAGTCGTCCCCCGGCGAAGGGGGGCTAAGCGTTCATGGAATCGAGAAAATCCGCGTTATCCTTGGTACCCTGCATCTTATCCAAGAGAAACTCCATAGCGTCGACGGGGTTGAGGGGCGAAAGAAGCTTGCGGAGAATCCAGATGCGGTTCAGATCCGGGGCCGGGATGAGGAGCTCCTCCTTCCGGGTACCGGAACGGTTGATGTCGATGGCCGGGAAGATGCGACGGTCCGCGAGCTTGCGGTCGAGGACGATTTCCAGATTACCGGTGCCTTTGAATTCCTCGAAGATCACCTCATCCATGCGGCTTCCGGTGTCGATGAGGGCGGTGGCGATGATGGTGAGGCTTCCCCCCCCTTCGATGTTCCGGGCCGCACCGAAGAACCGTTTCGGTCGATGCAGGGCGTTCGAGTCGACGCCGCCCGAGAGGATCTTGCCGCTAGGGGGAACCACCGTGTTGTAAGCCCGCGCGAGACGGGTGATGCTGTCCAGGAGGATGACCACGTCCCGCTTGTGCTCAACAAGGCGCTTCGCCTTCTCAATCACCATCTCCGCAACCTGAACGTGTCGCTGGGCCGGCTCATCGAAGGTGGAGCTGACTACCTCTGCCTTGACCGAACGCTGCATGTCGGTCACCTCCTCCGGCCTCTCATCAATGAGGAGGACGATGAGGTACATGTTCTTATGGTTGGTGGCGATGCTGTTGGCGATGTTCTGGAGCAGCATGGTCTTGCCGGTTCGCGGCGAGGCGACGATAAGCCCCCGTTGGCCTTTTCCGATTGGGGTCAGAAGGTCCATGATCCGGGTGCAATAGTTTGTGGAGCTTGTCTCGAGACGAATCTTTTCATTGGGGTAGAGGGGAACCAAGTTGTCGAACAGGATCTTGTCTCGGGTACTTTCCGGATCCTCGTAGTTGACCGCCTCAACCTTGAGAAGGGCAAAGTAACGCTCACCCTCCTTGGGAGGACGGATCTGCCCGGAAACGGTATCTCCGGTTCTCAGCCCGAAGCGGCGTATCTGAGAGGGGGAGACGTAGATGTCGTCCGGCCCGGGCAGGTAGTTGTAGTTCTGAGCTCGGAGAAAGCCGAACCCGTCCGGCAGCGTTTCCAGCACACCCTCGGCATAAATGAGGCCGTTTTTTTCCGTTTGCGCCTGGAGTACGGCAAAGATCAGTTCTTGCTTCCGCATGGTACTGGTGCCGTCAATGCCATACTCGCGGGCCATGCCCATCAGTTCCTTAATATTCTTGTCTTTGAGTTCTACGAGATTCATACGTTTTCCCCCGCCGATGATCTACGGCGGATGCTCCTCCTTTCCTCATCTCCTTTGGCAGTTTTCTCAGGTTCGCTGGCAACTCAAGTGCCGCTGCACACTGCACTTCCGCGCTGGGTTATGGCAGCACACCCACTGAACAGAGGACTAACCGGTAAGCGTCGGTGATAGAGAGATCACTACGAATGAGGCCCACATCAACCATCGTCGCGGTGGTCTGGATCCCGCCGATGTCTCCCTGCACTCATGTGTGCCCGCCACGACACATGATGCCGCTGGTGACGTTCCACTCTCCCCGCCACCTTCAGAATTCGTATTTTTCCTCTTGCAAAATTGTTGCCAGGAATCAACGACCTCGGTAAGGGCCACTGGTTCCTTACGGCCGGGGCTCAGAAATAATACGCTGGGAAAACTCCTCAGGTAGGGTCACGTGAAGGCCGTCGGTACAGGCAACTACCACTATCAATCTATCGTAACAAGCCCAGGCAGTCAAGCCCCTTTTTCTCACACCCCCGAACTCGGGCCGCCCGGGTGCCTTGTTTTTTCTCCACTACGAGGTTGAGGTTCGCCAAAGGCTAGAAGAGATCCCCGCCGAAGCCAGAGTCCATGGGAAGCACTCTGGGTCGCTCTCCCTCGCCCTGGGTACCGCTGGCCGCGAGCTTCTCCTTGCAGGCGACTGCCAGTGCTTCGATCTCCTGACGGCCTTTGAGTTCCAGGACATCCTCGTAGCCATTCAAGACCCCTTGGAAGCGAGCGAGGGCGGCTCGGTAGTGCTTGGACTTGTAATAGAAGCGTCCCACATATACTTCGTGATCTGCGAGATGCTGGCGGCAGAAGCGGACCTTATTCATCGCATTCTCCTCATAGGGAGAACGGGGATGTGACTTGAGAAGCCGTTCAAAGGCCAAAATTGCCTGTTGGGTTGCTGCCTGGTCTCGATCGATGGTCAGCACCTGACGGTAGTGGCAGTCACCGATCTGGTAGAGCACGTAGGGTATCGCCTCGTTCTTCGGGTGGAGTCGAGCGAAGTCCTCGTAGGCGCTGATCGCCTCAGGATACCGCTCGTCATTGAAGTAGGCATCGGCAAGCTTGAGCTCCGCGAGAATGGCATACCGACTGTAAGGATACCTCTCTTTCAGAAGCGTGAATGTCTTAATGGCGTCGGAATAGTCTTTCCCGTCGAACTGCTCTATGCCCTGGGAGGCCAGTTCTTCGGGACTCCTCACCCGTTCCTGTTGGAACCAGGCACATCCGGCGAGGAGAGCGCCGATCCAAAAGACGAGCCAGAGGTGGAAACAGGATTGCACTCGCCTCATAGTACCCTCCTCAAAGGTCTCCACCCTTATGCCCCGTGTGAGTTTTACCGACGATGCCCGACAACGTCAATGATAGGAAGACAAGGACTGGAAATACCGCGGACTGGCGTGCACCGGCACGGGAAAAACCGTGCGACCACCTGCTCCTTTCCTTCAGACGACCTTCTTGATGGCTGCATCGATCTGAGACTTCGACACTGCGCCAGTGATCTGCTCGGAGATCTTTCCTTGCTTGAAAAGGATCAAGGTCGGGATGGCGCGGATGCCATACTGGCTCGGCGTCTTGGGGTTCTCATCCACGTTGCACTTGCCCACCTTCAGCTTGCCGTCATACTCGGCCGCCAAGTCCGCGATAACCGGAGCGATGGCCCGACAGGGTCCGCACCATGGGGCCCAGAAATCCACGAGAACCGGCATGGTTGACTTGAGCACTTCCGCATCGAAGCTGGCATCGGTAACCTCGAACACGTTCTTTTCCGCCATGAGCCCTCCCCCTGGGGTTGATACAGGCCAGAAGACTCGCTCCGGCCATATTCTACCTGAATCTCCCACCTCTCCCCTTGAGCCGTTGATATAAACACAGCCATGAAGGTTTGTCAACGACAAGGTGGCGTCGGAGCCCTGTCGACCCGTTGAATGCAGGAGTTGGAAGGAGAGGTAGCGACGGCAAAGAGAGCTCGCTCTGAGGTTTCGCCTTGACAAGGCAGGGCGCTCCGGAGAAACTACAAACCGGTGGCGACTATGACGCGCGTACAGGCGCATTTCCCTTCCGTGTATGGCCCGTAACGGCAAGAGTCAATATCTCTGTCAGCAGTGCGGCTTCCGCGCTCCCAAGTGGCTAGGACGATGCCCTGGCTGCGGCCAGTGGAACACCCTCACAGAGGAGACCCTGGCGAGGGAGTCCCTCGCCGCGGGTAGAGATCTGCCCAAGCCGGTACCGCCGGAACGGATCGAGGGAGTTCTTTCGGAGGAGCCGGGTAGGCTCTCCTCGACGATCCAGGAACTGGATCGGGTCCTCGGAGGCGGAGTTGTTTGGGGATCTGCGGTCCTGATCGGCGGTGACCCGGGAATCGGGAAATCCACCCTCTTGCTCCAGGCCCTCCATGGGCTCGCTGTGCCCGGAAGGTCGGTGCTCTACATCTCCGGGGAGGAGTCGGCCCAGCAGATCAAAATGCGGTCACAGCGGTTGGGGCTGAGTGCTTCAGATCTCTATGTGGCGGCGGAAGCAGCGCTGGAGAATATCCTCATCCTCGTGGAGCAGGTGAACCCGGCCATGGTGGCGGTGGACTCGATTCAGACCATATACAGCGTGGATCTCGAATCGGCGCCGGGAAGTGTGAGTCAGGTGCGCCACTGCGCCGGTCGCCTCATCCAGGAGGCGAAGAGAAGATGTCGTCCTACTTTCCTGGTGGGCCACGTCACCAAGGAAGGTGCCATCGCCGGCCCGCGGGTGCTCGAGCACATGGTGGACACGGTCCTGTACTTCGAAGGTGACCGGGGCCATTCCTTCCGCATTCTCCGGGCCACCAAGAACCGGTTTGGCTCCACCAATGAGATCGGCGTCTTCGAGATGAAAGACAGCGGCCTCCACGAGGTCAGCAACCCCTCGGCGCTTTTTCTTTCCGAACGCCCCGTGGGTACTCCGGGTTCGGCGGTGGTTGCGGCCATGGAGGGATCTCGCCCCATTCTCGTTGAGCTCCAGGCGCTTGTGTGTCCCTCGGGCCTCGCTCTGCCAAGACGGACGACCATGGGTATCGATCACAACCGCCTGGCCTTGCTGGTAGCTGTCCTGGAGAAGAAGGTCGGACTTTCATTGGCCCAACAGGATATCTTCGTGAACGCCGTCGGCGGGGTGAGAATTGACGAGCCCGCGGTGGACCTGGCCATTGCCAGCGTGGTGGCATCCAGCCTCCTTGATCGGATTATCGATCCCCAGACGGTGCTGCTCGGCGAGGTGGGACTAACCGGCGAAATCCGAGGTATCGGTCGAGGGGACCTTCGGGTGAACGAGGCGGCGAGACTGGGATTCCGTCGCTGCGTGCTACCGAGGAACAATGTGGATCGTGTGCCGATCCCAAGGGGGGTGGAGCTAGTCGGGGTTGGGTCTCTTAAAGAGGCTTTCGAGGTGGTGTTTCGCTAAGGGATTCCCGGGGGGACCGAGACCCAGTTCCCCGTGGACCGGAAACGGGGGAGAGAGGAGCAGTGCAAGGAGCAACCCGAGTCGCGCCGCGGTCATGACAGTGTTTCCACCTCGCAGAGGACGACGGTGATATTGTCATAACCTCCCGCCGCCTTGGCGAGCTCGATCAGCCTGTCCCCCTTTTCGGCACAGGTCAAAGGGGAGCTGAGTACCTCCGCGATGGCTGCCTCGTCCACCAGATCACTGAGCCCATCAGAGCACAGGAGGAGGATGTCACCAGGTTGGATTTTCCCCTTGAGGAGATCGACGCCGAGGTTATCGTTCACTCCCACGGCTCTCAGCACCACGTTTCTGAGCGGATGCCTCTTGGCTGCGGCGCTCGTGATCAGCCCTTGATCGAGCTGGTCCTGGACGAGAGAGTGATCTCGGGTGAGCTGTTTGAGCCGGCCGTCTCGGCAGAGCAAGGTTCGACTGTCGCCCACGTGCCCGAGCAGGAAGCTGTCGCCGAGAAAGGAGGCCAGCTCCGCGGTGCAGCCCATGCCCCAGTGGTGAGGATACTTGCTCACGTGTTCCCGAATTCGATCGTGGGCGAGGATGAAGGCCCGCTGCACCAGGTCGAGGCGTTCGTCCTCCGAGGCAGCGTGGGTGGTCGAGAAGATCTCGACGGCGGCATCGGCGAAGATGCGGCTTGCCAGCTCACCGGCCGCCTCGCCGCCCATGCCGTCAGCCACGAGAAAGAGACTGAACTCAGGCATGACCACGAAGGTGTCCTCGTTTTCTGCGCGCCTGAGCCCGTTATCTGATTTTCCGAAGCATCTGAGTTTTGGTGTCATCATAGGTGAAGGACGAGGTGGAGTCAGAGAAACGCGCGAGCAGCCGGTGCCTACATTACCATGTTCCACTCAATTCTACAAGGATCGCTCTTGTGGGGAATCACCAAATGCCTTTCAACGAGGCCCGGCCATGGGCTCTAATTCCGTTGCCGATGACTGAGTTATTGTGGCAGGTCGGGTGTCTCCCTCGAGGATCGGTGGTCAGGCATGAAGCGCGTCCACCAACAATTATCGTTCAGCTCCGGATTCATCCTCGACCATCCGCAGGTCTTCGATGCGTATCTTCTCATTTTCTGTCACAACAACTCGCCCTTTCCTCTTCCCCTCCCGTGGTGTACACTCCGACTTCGCCGTGACCAGTGATTTTTTCAGACGGAGGGGCTGGCATGTCTCCTGCTAGTCGGATGTTCCAGATGGCGATCTTCCTCGTTCTTGCCGTCGCCTGTGCCGGGCTGGGAAGTGGGGCCGGAAAGGGAGGCGACGGCGGGATTCAGACCATAGAAAGGAAACCTGGCGTGACAGGGGAGGGGGAGCGGCGCTACGCCCCAGGGGAGGTCCTCGTCAGGTTCCGGGACGGGACCGACGCGGGGACGATTGCCAGCATTCAGCGCGAGGTTCATCTGGAGACCGTCAAGGTGGTCTCGAGCCCGAACCTCTTCTTGATGAAGATCGTGGACGACACCTCGGTGGAGGAGACGGTGCAGCGACTCCAGAGGTACCGTGAGGTGGTCTACGCCGAACCGAACTACGTGAGACGGATTCAGTGAGAGAAAGGAAGCCGATGGGCAAGAGAGTGATCCGCATCCTTCTGGCTATGTTTGTCATGCTGTCGATCTTTTGGGGTACGGACATCGGCTCGGGCGGGGGCCTCCCTGGAGGCCGGCGGCCCGCCTATGCGCCGGGTGAACTCCTGGTAAAGTACAAGCCTGCGCTGCGGAAGGCGGCTGCGGAATACCTCCGGCAGCGCTGGGGAGTTTCGACTCTTCGCACCTTCCATGATATCGGCGTCCATCACGTGAAGCTCCCGGCGGATCTGGCCGTGGAGGAGGCCCTGGATCTCTACCGGAACGATCCTGACGTCGAGTATGCGGAGCCGAACTACTATCGGTACCTCAAGGCCACCCCCAACGACACATCATTTGGCCTCCTGTGGGGGCTTTCCACAATCAGCGCGCCCGGGGCCTGGGACCTGCGAACGGACTGCGCCGCGGCGGTTGTGGCCGTCATCGATTCGGGTGTTGATTTCCGGCACCCCGACATAGCCGCTAACGTCTGGAGTAATCCCGCAGAGGTGGCCGGCGACGGAATCGACAACGACGTCAATGGATATGTGGACGATGTCATGGGCTGGGACTTTGTGGCCGGCGACGCCCTTCCCATGGATTCAAATGACCACGGCACCCACGTGGCCGGAACCATCGCCGCCGTAGGCGACAACGCGAGAGGTGTCGCCGGGGTCTGTTGGACCGGAAAGCTCATGATTCTCCGGGCCTTTGACGCGGTCGGGGTTGCCAAATCGAGCGACATCATCGCCGCGATGGCATACGCAAGGAGTAAAGGTGCCAGAGTCATCAATGCGAGTTATGGGGGGGGTGATTTTTCCCAGGCGGAAAGAGACGAGATTTCCAACTTGGAGGCCGCGGCGATTCTCTTGATCGCCGCCGCGGGGAACGAGGGGACCGACAACGATAGTACTCCGTCATACCCGGCGAGCTACGACCTCCCGAACATCATCGCGGTGGCCGCGACCAGCCAGGACGACAGCCGCGCCGGGTTCTCCAACTACGGCCAGAACTCCGTGCACGTGGCCGCTCCGGGAACGAACATATACAGCACCAAGCCGGGCAGGCAGACGATTTTTAGCGACAACTTCGACGACGGCAGTATCGGCGATTGGACCGTCCAGTCTCCCTGGGGCGTCTCAACGAATGCCTACGGTGGCACCGGTTGGTCAATCTCCGACAGCCCGGGCGCGGGCGGTGACTATGCCAACAACATCGACGTCTCTGCTCGGCCCACCAATCCCATTGACCTGTCAGGCAAGACAGGAGCGGTGCTCACCTTCAAGCTCAAAGGGACCATTCTCGCCGGCGATGCACTCTACGTGGAGACCGCCTTAGACCCGGCTACATGGACACCGCTCCTTGGGTTGTACGGCGATTCACAGAACGAATGGGTGGATCTCGTCGTGGACCTGGGTAACCTGGACGGGGCTGCCACCGCCTACTTCCGATTCCGGCTTCAGACGGACGGCTCCGGGACGGCGGACGGGGTTTACATCGACGACGTAGCAGTCACGGCGGCCGCAGTCCAGGACACTTACCAGTTCCTGCAGGGTACCTCCATGGCCACGCCGCACGTTACCGGCCTGGCGGCACTCGTCTGGAGCCACACCCCGGCCCTCACCCATCTCCAGGTCAAGGAGCGGATCCTCAACTGCGTCGACAGGCTGACAGCCCTGGCCACCACTACCCCGGTGCTCACTCAGGGACGCATCAACGCATCCAACAGCATCCGGAACGTGCCTGCCCCTCCCGTGGGTCTTTCGGCAACGGCGGCATCAAGCAGCCAGATCAACCTCACGTGGGCCAACACCTACTACGGCCAGATCGGGTTCAAGATCGAGCGGAAGGAGGGTGCCAGCGGGACATTCGCGGAGATAGCGAACCTCAGCACCAACACCACTTCGTACAACGACACGGGGCTCACATCATCGACCGCGTACACCTACCGGGTGAGAGCCCATACCAGCGACAACGACTCAGCCTATTCATCCGAGGTAACGGCCACCACACCGGCACCCTCCTCGGGCGGGGGAGGCGGTGGTGGCGGCGGCTGCTTCATCGACACGGCTCTGGGAAAATGAGAAGCCCAGGATAGACGGTGCGACCTATCCTGGGCCGATGCATCCTTCGCCGGCGACCGCCATCAACTCATGTTCACCCACCGTGGTAATGCACCTCCGTCAAGCTCTCACGGAACCCGAAAAGTTTCAGCCGTATTCGTGGGCAGAGCCCGGGTCTGGCGGCGAACAGGATATTATTTCGTTAGATACTTGAAGCTCGGATCGGGTCTCCCGACGAAGCACGAGCGGTCGAAACGGAAAACTGGGGGGGTATCGCCAAGGCCAACCCCAAACTCGCCCCCCCGCCGTATCCGACTCGGAAGTCAGATCCAGATCCCGTTGGAGCTGCTGAAGAATAGCGAGCCCATGCCCAGGGGATTTATGACCGGCGGCAGTGTGAAGCCGAAAAAAACACTAGTTGATAAGTCTCCAGGAATCGATCCTTCGCGCCGGTCGCGGCCGAGGTCACCCTCTCGTGCTGTACGATGAGGTATTTTCCCGGCAAGCGGCCGCCGGCACGCGAGGAATGGATCTATGCGGACAACTCCGCTGGATGGATGGGCCGGCGCTGTCCGCGGGACTCCTCCACCAGTTTCACACAGGTTCACTTGAAATGGTAGTAGGTTGGCGGCGTCTTGCTGACGATGAACTTCACCGCCTCCCCCAGGGCCACGCGGACTGCCTTTTCCATGGGTGTCTTGGAATAACCACCGAGGCTGCCCCCGACATTCGAGCCGATGGCCATGCCCCCGAGGTTGTAGTCCGTAGCTTCGCCTTCTACGCTCGTGGCGGCGACAAGCCGGGATGTGCGGGTATCGACAACTCTCACGTCGATGGCGATATGGGCTTTTCTTATACCGCCAAGAACGCCGCCAACGACCCGGCCGACGGTTCCCCCGAGGTCGCCGCCCACGCCTGTAGTACCGGGCTCAAACTCCGTCACTGCTCCGGTTATCAGGAGCTCGGCTCCCTCGAGCTGGCCAATCGGAGCTGCCGTCTGCTTCTTCACCCTCCCGGAGGCGCCAAGGTCCTGCTCCGCGAGGACGTCACCGAGAATGTGCCGTTCGAGGACAATGTAACGATTGGTATTGAACAGAGAGGTAGCTAGCATGTCCGCCATGCCGTCACCAATCTGCCCGCTCCACCAGCCTTTTCCTGTCTTGTCCTTGAACTGGGCGACCGCGATTCGCGCCTTCGGGCCGTTATAAGCCTCTTGCTGGGCCTCGGCCATGCTCGGCCCTTCACCGCTTGTGACCTTGGCTGTCGGGGTCGTCTGACAGCTCCAGACGGCCAGGGAAAAAACGGGCAGAATTACGAAAGCCAAAAGTCTTTTCTTCATGCTTGCCTCCTTTCATGTTTCGAGGAGCCGAATCTCGCCAAGATGTAAATGGACTGGTTCGCAGAAGGCCAATACCCAAACGACGTGAAGACATCACTTCCTTGACAACCGCAAGAGCCACACCCACGATACCGCCCGTAAGTGCCGCGCGGTTCCTC
>Ga0209253_10003554_pt1 | contig 13706 bp, 12 predicted proteins | sample FrelakmetBRP12BR_FD_187145 | JGI IMG/M metagenome (GOLD analysis project Ga0209253, IMG submission 187145) | Freshwater lake sediment microbial communities from the University of Notre Dame, USA, for methane emissions studies - BRP12 BR (SPAdes)... | ecosystem: Environmental > Aquatic >...
GATCGAGAGGAACAGCGCGAACGAGATCCCCGGCTCCATCACGTTGAGCTGCAACTGCCCCGCGGACGCGGCGAGCGTGACCGTCAGATCCATGCCGATCACCAGAAACCCCGTCTGGTTCACGACCTCGGGAATGACGGGGTTCACCTTGCCCGGCATGATCGACGATCCCGGTTGCATCTGCGGCAGGTCGATCTCGTTGAGGCCGCAGCGCGGACCGGACGCGAGCAGGCGGATGTCGTTGCAGATCTTGGTGAGCTTGGACGACGTGCGTTTGAGCACCCCCGACAGCTGCACGTACGCGCCGGTGTCCGAGGTGGCCTCGATGAGGTCGTGCGCCAGGATGAACTGCAGGCCGGTCAGCTCGCTCAGATGCTTGGTCGCGAGCGCGGGGTAGCCCGGCGCGGCGGTCACGGACGTCCCAATGGCGGTGGCCCCCAGGTTGATCTCATGGAGAAGCTGGCGAACCTCCGAAATGCGCTGGATCTCCTCACCGATCGTCGTCCCCCACCCGCGGAACTCCTGCCCGAGCGACATCGGCACCGCGTCCTGCAGATGGGTCCGCCCCATCTTGAGCACGCGCTCGAACTCCCTGCCCTTCGCGTAGAAGGCCTCCTGCAGCCGGCGCAGCGCATCGATATAGCTGCCGAGCCGCAAGATGAGCGCGAGCCGCAGCGCGGTCGGATAGCAGTCGTTCGTCGACTGTCCGAAGTTCACGTGGTCGTTCGGATTGACGTGCTGGTACTCGCCCTTCCTGTGTCCGAGAGACTCGAGCGCAAGGTTGGCGATCACCTCGTTGGCGTTCATGTTGGTGGAGGTACCGGCGCCGCCCTGGATGAAATCGGTGACGAAGTGCTCGAGCATCTCGCCCGCAATCAACCGGTCGCAGGCCTTGATGATGGCCTCCGCAATCTTCCCGTCGAGTGCGCCCAGGTCGCGGTTGGCCATGGCCGCGGCCTTCTTGACGTAGCCGAACGCCTTGACGAAGTTGGGCTCCCGGGACATCGGGACACCCGTGATGAAGAAATTGTCCCGGCCCCGCACGGTCTGGACGCCGTAATACGCGTCCTCCGGGATCTCGCGTTCGCCCAGGAAGTCCTTCTCGACTCGATGACTCATCTGGCCTCGCTCCCCCGTCTGGCCGCCGGAACGGCGCCCGCCCCGAGGCTCCTCTGCACCGCCTCGTGCTCCCCGATCGCTGAGGAATCGCCGCGCGGCGCCGGCGATCTATTTCTTAGCTCAACCCCTCGCGCACCATCTTGCGCCGCACGAACGCGATCTGCGTCTGCAGCGGCAGGTTCTTCGGGCAGACGTCGTGGCACGCGAGCAACGACATGCAGCCGAAGACGCCGTCGTCATCGCCGACGAGTTCGTAGAAGTCGGCGTCGTTACGGCCATCGCGCGGATCGAGGCGGAAGCGGGCGATCTTGTTGATGCCGACGGCGCCGACGAAGTCCTCGCGCATGCGCGCGGTGCCGCAGCCGGCGACGCAGCAGCCGCACTCGACGCAGCGATCCAGCAGGTAGATGCCCTCCGCGAGCTCGGGCTCCATGCGCTCCTCGATGCGCGCGATGTCCACCTCCTGCTGCTTCATGTGGACCCAGGTCTCGAGGCGCTCGCTCATGGCGCGCATCCACTTGCCGGTGTTCACCGACAGGTCGCCGATCAGCGCGAACACCGGCAGCGGTGCGAGCGTGATATCCGCGTCCAGATTCATGGTGAGCGTTCGGCAGGCAAGGCCCGGACGGCCGTTGATCATCATCCCGCAGCTGCCGCAAATCCCGGCGCGGCACACGAAATCGAACTGCAGCGACGGATCCTGCTTCTCGCGGATCTCGGAAAGCGCGATGAAGAGCGTCATGCCGACGGCTTCCTCGAGCTCGTAGGTCTGCATCCGCGGCGTGCTGCCCGCCTCCTGCGGGTTGTAACGCAGGATGTGGAATCGGAGCTTGCGGCGTTGCTCGGTGGCCATCACGCTTCCTTCACCTTTGTCATCACGACCTCGGCCCCCGTCTGGGCGGCCCTGCTCGTTCTCGCGCCGCCGCCCGGCCCGCCGCCGGAGTCGAAGCGTTCGTCGATGCGCTCGTTGCGGCCGTGGTAGCGCGCGGGCAGCAGGTGCTCGTACGGCATCACCGCGGATTGCACCGCAAACCGGTCGGCGCCTGCAAGGCTCGCCTTGATCTCTTCGACTTCCTTCAGCCGCCCTGGCGTATCCGGGTGATCGACGTAGTCCTTGGCGCCGTAGCCGCGCCAGCCCGGCGGCAGCTCCATGCGCTTCACGTCGAGCGGCTGGTGGACGAGCTTGGGCAGCGTGTCGTTCTCGTCCTTCCACGATGCGAGCGTGCGGCTCAGCCACTCCGCGTCGTTGCGGCGGGGGAAGTCCTCGCGGAAATGCGCGCCCCGGCTTTCGGTGCGAACGAGGGCGCCGTAGGCGACGCAGAGCGCGAGCTTGAGCATCTTCTGCGTGCGATACGCCGTGACGAGCTCGGGATTGGCGCCGCGCGACCGATAGTGAAGACCGATGTTGCGGCTCCGCACGAGCAGCTTCTGCAGCTCCTCCACCGCCTGCTCGAGATCGCCGCCGCGCCGGAAGATGCCGACCTTCGCGGTCATCAGCTCCTTCATCGCGACGCTGAGCTGCGACGCGTCCTCGGTGCCGCGGCCGTCGAGCACGCGGTCGAGCTTCGCCTGCTCGCGCTGCATGAACTCGTGCACGAGCCCCATCGGCACGTTCGCGTCGTTCGCCCCGTCGTCGCAGAAGTCCGCGACGTACTCCCCGACGATCATGCCGGCGACCACGGTCTCGGCGACCGAGTTACCGCCGAGGCGGTTGAAGCCGTGCATGTCCCAGCACGCCGCTTCGCCCGCGGCGAACAGACCCTTGAGCGTCGGGCTCTCGCCGGTGTGGCGGGTGCGCACGCCGCCCATGGTGTAGTGCTGCGCGGGTCGCACCGGGATCAGGTCCTTCACCGGATCGACGCCGAGGAAGTATTGGCAGATCTCGTAGACCTCGCGCAGGTTGCGCTTGATGTGGTGCTCGCCGAGCAACGTGATGTCGAGCCAGAGGTGCTCGCCGAACCGGCTCTGCACGCCCTTGCCCGCTGCGATGTGCTGCTCCATGCGGCGCGACACGACGTCGCGTGACGCGAGCTCCTTCTTCTCCGGCTCGTAGTCGGGCATGAAGCGGTGACCGTCCACGTCCTTCAGGAGCCCGCCGTCGCCGCGGCAGCCTTCGGTGACGAGGATGCCGGCGGGGAAGATGCCGGTGGGGTGGAACTGCACCGCCTCCATGTTGCCCAGCGCCGCGGCGCCGGTCTCGAGCGCAAGCGCATGCCCGATGCCTTCGCAGATGACCGCGTTGGTCGTGACGCGATAGAGCCGGCCCGCGCCGCCAGTCGCGATGCCGGTCGCCTTCGCGACGTAGGCGGCGAGCTCGCCGGTGATGAGGTTGCGAACGATTGCGCCGTAACAGCGGCTGCCGTCGTGGATCAGCGCGAGCGCTTCGGTCCGCTCGTGGACCGCGATCTGCTCGGCAATGGCCCGGTCCGCGACCGTGGTCAGCATCGCATGCCCGGTGCCGTCGGAGACGTAGCAGGTGCGCCACTTCTTCGTGCCGCCGAAATCGCGCTGCGCGACCGTGCCGTGCGCCTCGTCGCGCTCGGTGATGGTGACTCTCTGGCCGTTGATCACGACGTCGCGGTCGCCGCGCTGCACCCGGCTCCACGGCACGCCCCAGGCGGCGAGCTCGCGCACCGCCTTCGGAGCCGTATTGACGAACATGCGCACCACGTCCTGGTCCGCGCCCCAGTCGGAGCCGCGCACCGTGTCTTCGAAGTGGACGTCCTCGTTGTCGCCCTGCCCCTTGATCACGTTGCCGAGGCTGGCCTGCATGCCGCCCTGCGCCGCCTTGGAGTGCGAGCGCTTTGCGGGCACGAGCGAAAGAATGATGGCGTCATAGCCGCGGCGCCGCGCCGCGATCGCCATGCGCAAGCCCGCGAGGCCGCCGCCGATGACCAGAACGTCGGTATAGACGACCTTCATTTGACCGCTCCTTCGGGCGCTTTCTGGACCCAGGCGGGCACGTAGCGCTCGCCGACGTTGTCACGATGCGCGTAGCCGATTTTCATGTAGGCGGCGAGGGTCGCCAGCCCGAGCACGAGGAAAAACCCGGTGAGAAGCCACTTCAGCGTCTTCAGCCGCTTGCGCCCCGCGTCCGGGTCGTTGCCCACGAACCAGCCCCACTTGACCGCGAGGCGGTAGAGCCCGATGCCGCCGTGGAGTTCCACGCAGAACAGCATGATGAGGTAGATCGGCCACCAGCGGCCGCTCCACACGCGGTCGGCCGACTCGTAGGGACCGATGTCGGCCGGATGCATGAGCATCTGGTAGAGATGCACCGTGGCGAGGAAGAACAGCATGAAGCCGGTGACGAACTGGATCCACCAGAGCGTGGTGTCGCCGTGGTGGAGCAGGTTCTTGTGCCCGACGAACATCCGGTACTGGCGGTAGTTCGCGGGGAACTTGCGCATGGCGAGGAACGCGTGGGTGACGAAGGTCACGAGAATCGCGAACACGATCACCGAAACCATGCCCGGGTACGACCGGCCGAACACGAAGTAGCCCTCGAACATCTTCGTGATCGTCCACATGAAGTCGTTCGACACCAGGATCGACGACACGAAGAACATGTGGCCCCACATGAAGAGGCCAAGGACGAGACCCGTGAGGCTTTGCGCGAGATCCATCCGCGCGGGCCAGCGGCTCTTCTTCGGCTTGTCGGCAAGCCCAACGCCCGCAACCACCTGCGTGCCGGTCTGCATAGATCCTCCTCCCCGGCACGGTGCGCCGGCGCCCGCATATCTTTCGGTGCGGCGCGCCTGCACGGTTTGATGCACGTCAAGAGCGGGACCCGATGGCTTCGCGCCGGTGAGCGTCCTGCTCTGTGAGGTCGCACCTCCGGCCGATCATTCCCCAAAAGAGGGCGATGCTCGGGCACATCTACGGGTGAACCCGTACATCATCGCGATCGGCATCGCCTGCGGCATGATCCCGCTGGTCGCGCGCCCACCTTCTTCCATCATCTGCCGAAGGTTCTCGCCCCCTCCATTTCGGGAGCCTGCTCGCATCGAGCGCCGCGGTCGTGCTCGACCTCCATTTTCACGGGCGTGAAGTCGGAAGCCAAGCACGAGCACGAAGCGGCACGAAGCGGCATACGGCGCTTCGCATGCGGAAGCGGGCTGACGAACCCGTCACAGGCCTTTCGCGCGTTGCGCGCGGACGGGCGACGCTGCGTGCGTTCCGCGCCTATTTCGCCTGGAGCCGGTAGACGTACTCCGTCAGCGCGAGGATGCGTCCACGCACAAAAGCGTCCGTATCGTAGAGATAGTTGCCAACGTCGTCCCTCTGGCCGGTAGCGCGGAGCCTGTAGTCGGCGCCCCAGATCGGCATCTCGCGGGTGCCGTGGGCCTTGATCATCTGCGTGCCGTCGATGGTCTCGTAGACGCGCACGAACGGGAAAACGCCATTGTTCCGCTTGGCGAGCGTCGTAAGGTCCGCTCCCGCCGGCACATCGACGATGCCTTTGAACGGTCCGTCACCCTTGCCGCCAAGGCCGTGGCACACCGCGCAATTGTTCTTGTATTCGGTCTTGCCCAGGTCCACGGGTTCTGCGGCGTGCCCCGGCGCCCACGCCCACAACGCGGTCGCACCTACAAGGCCTGCTGCAATGCTCACACGTTTCATCGCCATCTCTCCCGTCAATCGATGATTCGAATTCCCGTAGGCCCACACGGGTTGTCGTCACTGCCGGCTCATCATGAATGAATGCCGTCGACACACCTTGCGCTATGTCAACGTGAGCCGGCCCGCTGCCGCGAGCGGCGTCATTCACACCGCCATCAGGCAGCGACCACCGGAATCTTCCCGATCTTCGCGCGCCACTCCGCAGGCCCGCTCTTGTGCACGGCGCCGCCGCCCGAATCGACCGCGACCGTCACCGGCATGTCCTTCACCTCGAACTCGTAAATGGCCTCCATCCCGAGATCGGGGAACGCGAGCACTTTCGAGCTCTTGATCGCCTTCGAAACGAGGTAGGCGGCGCCGCCGACGGCGATGCAGTAGAGCGCGCCGTGCTTCTTGATCGATTCGATCGCGGCCGGCCCACGCTCGGACTTGCCGATCATGCCCATCAGACCGGTCTGCGCGAGCAGCGGCTCGACGAACTTGTCCATGCGCGAGGCCGTGGTCGGGCCGGCGGGGCCGACGACCTCGTCGCGCACCGGGTCGACCGGGCCGACGTAATAGATGAAGCGGTTGGTGAAATCGACCGGCAACTTCTCGCCGCGCGCGAGCATCTCGGTGAGCCGCTTGTGCGCGGCATCACGGCCGGTGAGGATCCTGCCCGAGACCAGCAGCCGGTCGCCGGCTTTGAACTGCGCGAGATCGGCCTTGGTGAGCGAGTCCACGTTGACGCGCTTGCTCGAGCTGAAATCGAGCGCGAGCTTCGGCCAGTCGTCGAGGTTCGGCGCCTCGAATTTTGCGGGTCCGCTGCCGTCGAGCACGAAATGCGCGTGGCGCGTCGCAGCGCAGTTCGGGAGCAGCGCGACCGGCTTCGAGGCCGCGTGCGTCGGATAGTCGGTCACCTTGACGTCGAGCACCGTCGTTAGGCCGCCAAGCCCCTGAGCGCCCATGCCGAGTGCGTTCACTTTCTCGTGCAGCTCGAGCCGCAGCTCCTCGGCCCGGTTCTTCGCGCCGCGCGCTTTGAGCTCGTGCAGGTCGATGGGATCCATCATCGCCCACTTCGCCATCAGCATCGCCTTTTCCGGCGTGCCGCCGATGCCGAGCGAGAGGATCCCCGGCGGGCACCAGTCGGCGCCCATGGTCGGCACGACCGATAGCACCCAGTCGACGATGCTGTCGTTCGGCAGCAGCATGGCGAACTTCGACTTGTTCTCGGACCCCCCACCCTTGGCGGCCACGATCACCTCGACCTCGTCGCCGGGAACGAGCTCGATATGGGTCACCGCGGGCGTGTTGTCTTTGGTGCTCACCCGCTTGCCGTCGGGGTCGGCCAGCACGGAGGCGCGCAGCTTGTTCTCCTGATTGGTATAGGCGCGCCGGACGCCCTCGTTCACCATCTGCTCGACCGTCATGGTCGCATCCCAGCGCGCGTTCATGCCGACGCGCACGAACGCGAGCGCGATCCCCGTGTCCTGGCAGATCGGCCGATGCCCCTCCGCGGCCATGCGCGAGTTGATGAGGATCTGCGCCATCGCATCCTTCGCGGCGGGCGACTCCTCGCGCAGATAGGCCTCGTAAAGGTTCTTGATGTAGTCCACCGGGTGGTAGTAGGAGATGAACTGGAAGCCGTCAGCCACCGACTGGATGAAGTCTTCCTGCTTGATCGCGGTCATGGGAGAGCCTTTCGTGCGAGAAAACATGCGCGGAACGCGGAGTGCGTGCACAGATGGGGCGATTCTGGCGCCCCGATTGCTCCAGCATACCGGCGCAACCGGGGCGAATCAACGCGGCCTGCGCGGCGGGCCGTGGTGCCCGCGCGCGACAACCGGGTTTGAACACAAACCCCCGGACGTGCCGGACGTGAGAAGATTCCGGCGCACTTCACGATGTTGCCGCCGCGGCGGTTCTCCCCCGGGCCACCTGAGGAGCAAGAATGACGAAACTGAAACGCGTTCTCGCCGCCGCGGGGCTCGTGCTCGCCGGTGTCGGCCTCGCGCAAGCGCAGATCACGGTGGGCGTGACGGTCTCGGCCACCGGGCCGGCCGCGAGCCTCGGCATCCCGGAGCGGAACACCGTCGCGCTCATGCCGACCAGCATCGCCGGGCAGACGGTGAAATACATCGTCCTGGACGATGCCACCGACCCGACCGCGGCGGCAAGGAACGTCGCGAAGCTCACGAGCGAAGAGAAAGTCGACGTGATCATCGGCTCGTCGACCGTGCCGACGACGCTCGCGGCAGCGCGCACGGCGCGCGAGGCGAAGACGCCGATCATCACCATGGCGCCGATCCGCATCGCAGCGGACGACCTCCCGTGGGCGTTCACGACGCCGCAACAGGTAGTGCTGATGGCCACTGCGGTCGTGCAGCACATGCGCGCAAACGGCGTGAAGACGATGGGCTACATCGGCTTCAACGACCCCTACGGGGAGGATTGGTACAACACGCTGAAGGGGCTTGCCGACGCGGCGGGCATCAAGCTCGTGGCGAACGAGCGCTTCAACCGGGCCGACACGAGCGTGGTCGGCCAGGCGCTGAAGATCGTCTCCGCACAGCCGGACGCGGTGTTCATCGGCGCCTCCGGGACGCCTTCGGTTCTTCCGCAGACGACGCTCGTTGAGCGCGGCTACAAGGGCCGCGTCTACCAGTCCCACGGCTCGGCGAACCGCGACGTCATCCGCGTCGGTGGCAAGGCGATGGAACGCACCGTGTTACCGGTCGGCCCGGTGCTCGTCGCCGAGCAATTGCCCGACGACAACGCCTCGAAGAAGCCGGCGCTCGCGTATCTCAAGCTCTATGAAGGCGCGCACGGGCCGCAGAGCCGTTCGGGTTTCGGCGCCCACGCCTGGGATGCGTTCCTGCTCATCCAGCAGGCGGTGCCCGAGGCGCTCAAGAAGGCGAAACCCGGCACGCCCGAGTTCCGGGAGGCGATGCGCGAGGCGCTCGAGCGCACCCGGGACCTGCCGGCGACGCACGGTGTCTTCAACATGACTGCGCAGGACCACTTCGGGCTCGACCAGCGTGGGCGCGTGCTGGTCGAGATCGTGAACGGCGAGTGGAAGCTGGTGAAGTAGACCGACGCGACCCTCAGGGCGCAGGGCGTTGGCGCGGCCTGCCAACGCCCCGCCCACAATGCCAAGCCGCGTGCCGAGGCGCGACGCCTCGGCCGCTTCAAAACGAGCGTTTGCCGCCACCGCGCGGCGGACTCTCACGGGTCAGGACTACGAGGGAGTTCGCCCCCTGGTGGCGTGCAGGCCGGGCGAACATCACCCTCGTCCCGCGGCAATTCCCGGCGACCGAGAGGAGTACGAGGGCGAGGGCGTGCACCCCGTCGCAGCGCAAAGACCCGAAAAGGCACGACGCACTACTTCTTTTCGGCGTCAGCCGGCGGCTTCGCGGGCGCAGCAGCGGCAGCCGTCGCCGAGGGCGGAGCGGCGGCCTCGAACGGCCCCGGATCCTGACACGCGGGCGTGGCGATCTCGGGCTTCACTTCCTTGCCCTTGGCCTTCATGTCGGCATAGTAGTGCGCTGACACGCGGTCCATCGAGACGCACAGCTTGTAGGCATCCAACTTGGCGGCGTAGTCCGCCTTGGCCTTCGCCGCAGCGGCCTGGGCCTTTTGCTCGTCGGTAGGCGGAGGCAGTTTCGCGAGCGCCGCGCCGGCCGCGAGTGCGAGGACCGCTGCCGCTGCAATGGCTTTCAGTTTCATGCTTCTCCCTTTCACCCGTGCTGAATCGCCTCGCGAACGCGGGCAACAACCTCGGCAGGCACGTCGTCGTCGGCGAACTTCTGCCGACTCCGGCCGGTCCGGACCTCCTCGTACCAGTCGCCGTGATGCTCCTTCGCCCAGGTTTCGTCGACATAGCCGTAGCGCATCGCCTCGAAGGCCCCCTTGGTGCGGATCGCGCCCATGTAGATGTGGCCGATGGCCATCGCGACGCTGAACATCGCCGCGCCGATGTGGACCACATTCGCGACCTGCATTGTGCTGCGCGTCTGCTCGAAGTTCGGAAACAGCAGAATGAGGCCCGACAGGGCGCTGATGGAACTCAGTGCCACCACCAAGCCCCAGAACTGAATCTTCTCGCCGGCGTTGAAACGCCCCGAAGGCACGTGCGTGTCCGACAGCAAGCCCCCGAACTTCACCAGCCATTCGAAGTCACGCGCCTTCGGCAGGTTATCGCGGATGAAGAGCACGATGAACACCGGCACCGAGACCATGAAGATCGGGCTGACGAAGTTGTGCAGGTTCTTCGCCGCGGTCGCCAGCCAAGCGAACAGGGTATATCCGAGCACGGGCAACAGGACATACTTGCCGAAAAGGATGATCACGCCGGTGGTGGCGAGCGCGAGGAACGAGATCGCCAGGGTCCAGTGTGTGGCGCGCTCGAGGGTCGAGAAGCGCCGGATCATGCGGCCGGTCGGCTTGTCGTGCAGAGGCAGCGCGCCCTTCCACAGCCAGAAGACGCCCGCCGATGCCAGTGCGACCGCGATGATCAACCCGCCGGCGACCGCGAGCGGGACACGCGCTTCGCGCCAGGTCTCGCCGCCGGACTGGATGAGGACGCCCGTCTCGGGGCCCTTGACCGAGGTGTAGCCGGGATCGCCGCTGCGCACCTCGCGCCACAAGGGCGCGTTGTTGAGCGGCTGCACCTGCTGGCGCCGGGCCTGCTCCTGCGCGGACGTGTCGCCGGTCTGCGCGAGCGCTGGAGGACCTGAGACCAGAAGCCCGGCCGCGACGAGGCCGGCAATGGCTGCGAGGACTTTGCGCACGGGTCAGCCTCCGGAATTGGTCCGCGTGTACTCGTTCTGGTTCAGCGCGCGCTGCTTGAGCGCCGCCTCCCAGGACGACCGGTCGCCCTTGGTCCACGTGGAGCGGGTGTAGATCGCCTGCGCGGCATCGTTGTCGTAGGGCTTGGTGTCCGGCTTGCCCTGGTACTTGCCCTGCTTGTACAGGGTGACCTGCTGCCCCTCGCCGCAACCGCCCAGGACGAGCGCGGCGAGCGAGGCGAGCGTGGCAACGAAGAATTGACGGGCTCTCATGGCTCACCCCTTCGTCGGCTGTGCGGGCGCGGGAGCCGGAGCCGGAGCACCACCGCCGCCCTGCGGCGGGCCGTACGCCGTGCCCCAACCCCAGACTTCGGAGCCCTTGCCGCGCTGGAGCACGCGCGTGCGATAGATATCCGCGACGACATCGCCGTCGCCGGCGAGCAGCGCCTTGGTCGAGCACATCTCCGCGCATGCGGGCAGCTTGCCCATCGCAAGGCGGTTCGACCCGTACTTGGTGAACTCCTCGACCGAGCCGTCCTTCTCCGGACCGCCGGAGCAGAACGTGCACTTGTCCATCTTGCCGCGCAGACCGAAGGCGCCGGCCTGGGGAAACTGCGGCGCCCCGAAGGGACAGGCGTAGAAGCAATAGCCGCAGCCGATGCACAGATCCTTGTCGTGCAGGACCACGCCGTCCTCGGTCTTGTAGAAGCAATCGACCGGGCACACCGCCATGCACGGCGCATCGGAGCAGTGCATGCACGCCACCGAGATGGAACGCTCGCCGGGCACGCCGTCGTTGAGCGTGACGACGCGGCGGCGATTGACACCCCAGGGAACCTCGTTCTCGTTCTTGCAGGCCGTCACGCAACCATTGCACTCGATGCAGCGCTCGGCATCGCAAAGAAACTTCATTCGGGCCATCGCGCGCTCCTTATCGATCCGACTCGGGGGATGTGCAAGGGGGCGTCGCCTCCCTTGCTCGTCAGCGTGCAACCGTTGCACTCGATGCAGCGCTCGGCATCGCAAACAAACTTCATTCGGGCCATCGCGCGCTCCTTATCGGTCCGACTCGGGGGATGTGCAAGGGGGCGTCGCCCCCTTGCTCGTCAGCGTGCAGCCGTTGCTGGCGATGCAGCGCTCGGCGTTGCAGAGAAACGTCATTCGGGCCATGGATCAGTCTCCTCTTTGTCTCTCGCGCATGCGCTAGGCGCGCTCCACCTGGCAGATCGTCGTTTTGGTTTCCTGCATCATCGTCACCGTGTCGTACCCGTAGGTCGTCCCGGTGTTGACGGCTTCGCCGCGCACGATCGGCGCCGAGCCGTCCGGGTAGAAGGGCAGCATGTCCTTCCCGTTCCACCAGCCGGAGAAATGGAATGGCATGAACGTGTGGTCCGGCCCGACGCGCTCGGTGACCTGGGCCTTCACCTTCAGCCGCGCGCCGGTCGGCGTGGATACCCACACATACTCGCCGTTCCGGATGCCGCGATCGGCCGCCGCCTTCGGATTGATCTCGATGAAGCTGTCTTGCTGCAGTTCCGCGAGCCATGGGTTGGAGCGCGTCTCTTCCCCTCCGCCCTCGTACTCCACCAGGCGGCCGGAGGTGAGCACCAGCGGGAACTTCTCCGGCAGCTTCGCTTCGAGGTTTGCCTTTTGCACCGTGATGTAAAGCGTCGGCAGCCGCCAGAAGGCCCTCTTGTCGGCCTGCGCCGGATACTTCTGCATCAGGTCCGCGCGGTTGCCGTAGAGGGGCTCGCGGTGCACCGGCACCGCATCGGGGAAGTTCCACACCACCGCGCGCGCCTTCGCGTTGCCGAACGGGTGGCAGCCGTGGTTTTTCATCACGACACGCTGGATGCCGCCCGAGAGGTCGGTCTTCCAGTTCTTGCCTTCGGCTTCCTTGCGCTCCTCGGCGGTGAGTTCCTCCCACCATCCGAGCTTCTTCATGAGCACGTGGTCGAACTCCGGGTAGCCGGTCGTGATGTCCGCCCCCTTGGAACAGGAGCCGTCCTCGGCGAGCAGCGACACGCCGTCCCGCTCCACGCCGAAGTTCGCGCGGAAGTTGCCACCGCCGTCCATCACGTGTTTCGAGGTGTCGTAGAGGTTGGGCGAGCCGGGATGCCTCAGCTCGGGCGTGCCGTAGCACGGCCAGGGCAGGCCGAAGTAGTCGCCGGTCAGGTCGTAACCGGTCTGCTTGTCCTTGCCGCCCGGCGCACGCAGAGTCCTCACGTCGAAGACGTGCATGTTGCGCATGTGCGCCTTGAGGCGCTCGGGCGACTGGCCGGTGTAGCCGATCGTCCAGGTGCCCTTGTTGATCTCGTTCGCGAGCACGTCCTCGACGACCGGCTCGTCGTTCACCACGCGGATGTTCTGCCTGCCGTCTCTCTTGCCCAGGAACTGGTCGCTGAAGCCGAGCTTCTGCGCGAACAGATACATGATCGTGTGGTCGGGCTTCGACTCGAACAGCGGATCGATGACCTTCTCGCGCCACTGCAGCGAGCGGTTCGACGCGGTGCACGAGCCGACGCACTCGAACTGCGTGGCCGCCGGCAGCAGATAGACGTCGCGGTGGGGGTTCAGGTCGGCGGGGTCGCCGGGCATAGCCGCCATCGCCGCCGTCGCCGACGGGTAAGGGTCGATCACCACCAGGAGATCGAGCTTGTCCATCGCCTTCTTCATTTCCAGGCCGCGCGTCTGGGAGTTCGGCGCGTGGCCCCAGAAGAACATGCTGCGGATGTTCGGATCCTGGTCGATGTTCTCGTTCTTCTCGAGCACGCCGTCGATCCAGCGCGAGACGGTGATGCCGCTCTTCTCCATCATCGCCTGGCTCGCGAAGCGGCCCTTCAGCCACTCGTAGTCGACGTTCCACACGCGCGCCCAGTGCTTCCAGGAGCCGGTGGCGATGCCGTAGTAGCCCGGCAGCGAGTCGGGGTTCGGCCCGACATCGGTCGCGCCCTGCACGTTGTCATGGCCGCGGTAGATGTTGGTGCCGCCACCCGTCGCGCCGACGTTGCCCAGCGCAAGCTGCAGGATGCAGGAGGCGCGCACGATCGCATTGCCGGTGGTGTGCTGCGTCTGGCCCATGCACCAGATGATGGTCGACGGACGGTTCTTGGCCATCGTCTCGGCGACCTTGAACACCTGTTCCTCGGGCACGCCGGTCACTTCCTGGACGCGGTCGGGGGTCCACTTCATGACCTC
>Ga0209253_10003555_pt1 | contig 13703 bp, 16 predicted proteins | sample FrelakmetBRP12BR_FD_187145 | JGI IMG/M metagenome (GOLD analysis project Ga0209253, IMG submission 187145) | Freshwater lake sediment microbial communities from the University of Notre Dame, USA, for methane emissions studies - BRP12 BR (SPAdes)... | ecosystem: Environmental > Aquatic >...
ATTTTATCTGGCGAAGCGAACAAGCCATAAAAGCCTGCGGGTGATGGTTATCGCCATGGCTTTGGCGATCCTGGTCTTGTCATTCCTAAGAGTGGCCAGCGTAGATCTCTTATTTCTTAATGACAACCGGATCGTTGCGAGCAAGTACCTCGAGACGTTGCCGAATGGCGCGTCGATCGAATACACGTTATATCCGCCTAATCTTCCCGAACGGCGCCTCAATAAATTTAATTACCCGATTTTTTTCCAGAAGTTTCCCGATGTAGAACCACCAAAAGGAAAAGCTTACAAATTCAACCAGGGTGAACCAGGCATTGAAAAACGCCGCCCCGATTACTTCGTAATTGACAGTTTTACCTATGCCCGCTTTGATGATCCTGTGGTTTGCGCAGAACAAGCCAATGAATGTGCGTTCTTCAAACGTTTATTTGCGGGAGAGACAAATTACCAACTCATACAGGCTTTTGACTATCAAATGCCCGACTTCCTACCTCACCTGCAACCAAAGTTTCTGAATCCGATCATATTGGTTTACCAAAGAAGACCTGGGACCTAGCAAACTGTTTTTAAGTTTGCTGTCCCTTGGCATCACATCCAATTTCTCGCTACGGGGGGCGATTTTCAGTAACCTGTGGATCTGGTCTGATCACGACCATCGCTTTCTGAGTTGCGAAATGTTCCAGATCCTGGCGGGTATAACGGAATGGCAAACCCTCCAGACGCATCAACAGTCCAATCATGCAGGGGTGGCGTTTTAAGCGCAGCTCCAGAAAATCGGCCACTCGACCGGGTTCTGTGACCGCTTCAGCGGCGCCGGTGAATTGCCGTTGACGGATTTGTACCTGCACCCTGGGATTAGCCCGGATATTTTGGAACCAGTCGGCTGCGGCGCCGCGCGCCGAGCCCAGGTAATAAATACCATCGGATTCTTCGAACTGTAACGGAGTAATCCGTGGCAATCCGCTCTTACGCCCGGTGGTAGTGAGAAGCATGACCACCCTGGCGGGGCCGATGCCACGCTGGTAGTTGTGAGCGACACGCCGGTTCAAGCGCTGCATGATGCGCCAGATCAAACCTGGTTCATTTTTCATCTCAACCACCCCTTTTTCGACAAACCAATTGGAGATTATTCGTGACTGTATCGATTCTTGAAATCCCGTTTTGACATGGGATCTTTCTCACCAGAAAGCAGTGTCTATCGCTCTAAATCAAAACGGATTACCACTCGTGTCCCAGCGGCGCGTAAGGCATCGCTAAGGACCGGTTTGCCATCCGTATCATAACCAATCTGGAGAAAACGGGCATAAGCCGGATTACGCCTTACTAAATCTATTAAGAGATCCGCCACGGACTGGTCATCGGCACTGACAGTAGCTGAGGCCTGGATATCTTTACCTTGCAGACGCAGGAGGACATACGCACCGCCACGCAGGTTACGCCACCATTTCCGGTGGCGTAAGCTGATGGTGAGTAGAACATTATCCTGGCTGGAATAATTTACAGGCACAACGAACCGCTTACCGCTCTTAATGCCGGTATAAGTGACTACCAGCATGTTGTTGCTAACGAGTTTATGGAATGGCGAACGGATCAGCCAGATCATGATGGGATTGAACCACATAGATAACCTCCGCAGATGAAGGTATTCTATCATCCTTGCGGATCTCCATAACGAATACGCGGCCCAACCTTTCAAGATCTATAAAACTCTACCCTTTAAGGCTTGCTTGAGGTGTGGCAAGCTCTTGACGATTACGATCTGAACCGAGTTTGGGAAACTTTTCGGTCCAGTCGAGGCGGGATCTTTTTCCATGGTGCGTTCTAGATCGCGACAATCCCGGCAAAGGGGGATCTCCAACTCTAGCGGCCCTTCTTCCGGCGATAGCACGGTCGCCAGAAGCACGACTATAGCCAGCTTGCCGCACAGGCAACGCAAGGGTTTTACTTTCTTCTTGCGAGCTTTTCCTGAGAGGCATAACTGACAGACACCAGCCTGCCCACCCAGGTAGATCCGCCCGCACGACCGGCATTTTGGTTTGATAATCATCCGATACCTCTGACGAGTCAAGATGATTAGATGATAGACATAAATATTGTCCGTTTCAATCCCCCGTGGGGGTATTCATGGGTTAACCCCGTGGCGTAACCCGTTGTATAATCATCTTCTACAAATACAGGTGAACTATGAGTGAACAAGATATCGAAATGACAAATCCTACCAATAATGAAACTACGCTAGATCCTGAGCGCCAGCAACAGGCACGTGTTTACGCGCGCATCCAGCGCCGGCTGACCTTCGTCGACCTGGCTATCGGATTGGTTTACCTGATGCTGTGGCTGGCGCTCGGCTGGTCGTTGGCTTTGAAGACCTGGCTGACAACTTTCACTACCAATGAATGGCTGCTGGTAGCCATGTATACGATCATTTTTGGGGGCATACTGGTTGTGATCAACCTGCCGCTTTCGTATTATGAGGGTTATGTTCTGCCGCACCGTTTTGGTCTGGCTACTCAAAACTTGCACGGCTGGATCATCGACCAATTAAAAGCCGGGGCTGTCGGCGGTGTCCTGGGTTTGCTGGTGCTGGAAATCATCTATGCCGTGCTGCGCGCCTTCCCGGAGACCTGGTGGTTATGGGCAGCCGGCATCCTATTGCTCTTCAACGTCATACTGGCTAACCTGGCGCCGGTGCTGCTCTTCCCGCTATTCTATAAATTCCAACCATTGGGGGCAGAATATGCTGATCTGGAAAAGCGTCTGTTGCAACTGGCGGAAAAAGTCAAGACACGTGTTAGCGGAGTCTACAAATTCGATATGAGCCAGCGAACCAAGGCTGCCAACGCAGCACTGACCGGGCTTGGGAATACCCGGCGGATCATCCTGGCCGATACGTTGCTCGGAGAATTTACTACAGACGAAATCGAAGTCGTGCTGGCGCACGAGCTAGGGCACCAGGTACATAAAGACATCCCAATCGGCATCCTCATCCAGAGCGGGATTACACTGGTGGGTTTCTACCTGGCCTCGCTCGCATTGAGCCGGGGAGCCACTGCCCTGGGGTTCAGTGGACCGGCAGATATCGCCGCTTTGCCGTTATTGTTGCTGATCTTTGGTGCATATGGACTGGTCACGATGCCACTGACCAATGCCTATATGCGCTGGCGCGAGCGCCAGGCAGATCAATTCGCCCTGCAAACTACCGGTAATGGAGCGGCTTTCGCGTCTGCTATGACACGCCTGGCCAACCAGAACCTGGCTCGGGTCGACCCACCGAGCTGGGAGGAATTCCTGTTCCACTCTCATCCGGCTTTGCAAAAACGCATTGCGATGGCACAGGCATTTCAAAAACCGGCTGAGAGCGACCAACCGTATTGATTAAACAAAGACTTTCGAGGTAGTGGAACCCTCGAAAGTCTTTGCCAACCAAAACCGCTCGCTTCAATTAAGGCGCTCTCGACTCACCACATCGCCACGGATGACAACAGTAATTACTCTCCCGGGACAATGATCCAGCACAGTAAATAGATCAACAATCCTGGAATGCCGCCAGGCACCAAAGCGATTAGAAAAGCCAATCGAAACCAGAATGCATTGATCCCGAAGAATTCTCCTAAACCACCGCATACACCTGCAATCACCCTGTTCGTCTGTGAACGACGAAGTTTCGGTCGCGTTTCAGTCATTGTAGCCTCCTGTTCTTGTATACATAATCAATATTGAATACGAGGCGTATCCTAAAAAGTCGCGCAAGCCTGGAGAATCAAGCAATTCGCTTAGAGGCAAACTGAGCTGACAGCCGAACCGTTTGCAGGTGGATATCCACCACATCTTCCACCTGTCGAGCATAACCTCCACCCATTACAACCGCCACAGGCAAGCCGCGCTGGCAGCAGTGGTCCAACACCCAGCGGTCGCGCTCTGCCAAACCTGCTTTGGTCATTGCCAGGCGCCCCAACCGGTCGCCAACGAAGGGATCGGCGCCAGCGATGTAGATCGCCAGGTCAGCCTGAGCCAGATCTACCGCGCGGGTCACCCCAGCGCTTACGGCTTTCAGGAAAGCCTCATCACCGCTGCCATCGGGCAGCGCAATATCCAGATCGCTGTGTTCTTTATGAAAGGGGAAGTTCTTCGCCCCATGAACAGAGAAGGTGAACACCGCTGGATCGTTGGCGAAGATGACAGCTGTGCCATTCCCTTGATGGACGTCGCAGTCCAGGATCACAACCCGGACCGCCTGACGCTCAGCCTGCACGGCGCGAGTTGCCACTGCCACGTCATTGAAGACACAATAACCTTCACCGTGATCCGGGTAAGCGTGGTGCGTGCCACCCGCCAGATTGACCGCCAATCCGTCTGATAAGGCGGCGCGGCAGGTATCGATTGTCCCACCGACTGCGTAACGGGAACGAAGAACCAGCTCGGGTGACCAGGGAAAGCCGATCCGGCGCATTTCTCGCTCGGTCAGCTCGCCGGACAAGAAACGCTTCAAATAGCCTGCGTCATGGACACGCAGGAGCTGCTCGTCACTGGCCGGGGCGGAGGCGGTCAGATCAACCCCTGGCAGCGACGCTTCGGCGACACATTGGTGGAGATGGGCATATTTTGGCATTGGAAAACGATGCCCGGCTGGCAATGGCACAAGCAGGTGATCTGAATAAAAAACCTTCACAGAATATTCTGCCCCGGCGGCGGGATTTTACTCGTCTTTATGATCGATGGTTCCCCCTGGCGCCAGAGAGGGGATTTACCATTTCTCCCAGTGGATGGCATCCTCGAAGGCTCGCCGGCCGCCTTTAACCGGCGCGGCGGTCAGCTTCGACTCATCATCTGGATATCCGAAAGAGAGGGCGATCCGCAAGTGCAGCTCTGATGGAAATCCAAGCAACTGGCGGGCCTTTTCCGGCTCGTAGATACTCGCCGGGCAGGAGCCAACGCCCAACTCCCAGGCTGCCAACTGCATAAAAGCCGCTGCCTGACCGGCATCAAACATGGTCTGGAACTTCTCAGCCGGGTCAGGGGTCAGGATGGCAACACCTAAGGCTGCGCCAGCTAAATGACCAGCCCAGGTGCCGCATTCCGATAGAGCCTGTAAAATGGCTTTATCTCGAATGGCGATAAAATGCCAGGGCTGGCTATTCTTTGAAGATTGCGACCTGCGCCCCGCATTTAGGATAGCGTGGACGACTTCCTCTGGCAGGGGCTCGGGGGCGAAATTGCGCAGCGCGCGTTTAAGCCGGATAGCTTCAGAAACCTTCATGGGTTCACTCCAAAAAAACGCTGTGCTTCGTGTAAAAATTCGTTCGCTTGATCAATCAACTCTCGGGCATCTTGTGGAACCGAGATGACCACGGCAGGCAGATTAACTCTACCCACCCCCAACGACGGCAATCAACTTGACCAGATCCCCCTCCTGGATGAGGTAATCTTTTGTCTCTTGTTCGTCGTTGACCGTGACCAGCGCCACGACATCTGGCGGGATACCCAGATCGAGCATCGTTTGGCGCACAGTCCGACCAGGCTCAACCAGGCGCTCGGGTTGATTATCGATATAACTCTTGAGTATGCCAAACGGGCGAACAGTTGCAGTCATGGTCCTATTATAAAGGATAGGGAAGCTATGCTTCCCTATCCAGCCTCATCTTTATAAAATCAAGCAACCAATGATGCAATGCCCAGTTTTTCCAGTGTATCGGCAGTGGGCAGGCCATTGGTGTTCCAACCGCGCTGCTCGTAATACATGTCGAGCAAGCGAATGACATCCTCATACTTCGTGATCTGACCGGCGGTAACGCCAGTCTTGGGAGGCTCTTCGTAGAAGCGCCTGGAGGGCATATCCCAAGCACGCCCAAAACCTTCGATCTCGCGCACCCAGTACATGCGGGTGATGTTCCAGATGCGATTCCCGACCGCTTCAAGGTCTTCCCAGGTGCGGTGGAGACCAGTGATGGCTTCCAACAAGGGCACATACAAATCGCGGTTGATGCCCAGCTCGACCCACTGCAAGCGGCAGGCGCCTAATACATCGAACATAGGGCGGAAATTTTGCAACCAGATGACGCGGGCGACTTTCTCAGGGACAACTTTGTCGCGGCCAACCTGGAGGTCGTAGGTAATTGCCCAAGAACGGTTGTGGTGTGCGCCGACATCGCAGGTCATATAGGCCAGCAACATAGCAGTAGCGTTGTGAGTGGCGTAGGAGGACTGCTCCATACCCTTGACTTCGATGGCGAACTTCTCACTGCCCTTACCTAGCTTCTGAGAAGCCCGTTTGACGCCATCGGCTAACAACGCACCGAGCTTGCCTTCGCGGTAAGCGATCTTCTTGACCGCAGCGAAAGTAGCTTCAATGTTGCCGAACTTGAGCTCCAGCCCATCGGTATCGGCTTTGGTCAGGATGCCTTTTTCATAAGCTTCCATTGCCCATCCAATGCAAACCCCAGCACTGATTGTGTCGATGCCCAGGTCATCGCATAAGCGATTGGATTCGGCAACTGCCTGGATGTCGCCGATACCCAGGTTGGAACCAAATAAACCGATGGTTTCATATTCAGGACCTTCGACCTGGGTGTTGTAACGCTTCATGTTACTGTACTTGCCACATGGGCAGGGGCAGCCGAAACAACCTTTGTCGGTGATGACGATCTCTTTACGCATCGTCTGGCCGTAGATACCTTTTCCACCCTCGAATGAGCCGGCCTGGAAGTTGCGGGTAGGCAGGGCACCGACCTCATCACACCAGCTGGTAACAATGGTTGTTCCATAGCGGGTCCATTCAGCCAAGCCTTCCGCATCCTTGCAGGCTTTATATAATTCCATACCAGCCTTGCGATAGCCTGCAAGATCGGCGACGGGGACGGACTTCGTGCCATGCAAGACGATCGCTTTGAGCTTCTTGGAGCCCATCACAGCGCCTACGCCGCCGCGCCCAGCCTGACGACCGTAATCGTGGTTGACACAGGCATATAAAACCATATTCTCCCCACCGGGACCGATGACTGCCACCTGGTATTCTTCACCGTATTTGTGTTTGAAGTCCACTTCAAGCTCGAAAGCGCCTTTACCCCACAGGTTCGTGGCATCCAGCAATTGGACCTTGTCATCATCGATAAAAAGATAGACCGGCTTGGGGCTGACGCCTTCCAGGATGATGCTATCAATACCAGCATATTTCAGCTCGGCAGTGAAATGCCCACCCATTGAGGCAGACGCATATCCACCGGTAAGGGGCGACTTGGTGGTCCAGTCGCATTTGCCGGCGCCAGGGACCATCAAGCCAGATAAAGGACCTGTCGAGATAATGAGCTTGTTCTCAGGTCCAAGAGGCTCGGCGTTCTTGGGGACTTCTTTGAACAGGAAATAGGCGCCAAAACCGCGCCCGCCAATATAATCACGCGCCACTTCGGGCGGAGTGGGCTGTTTGGTGATCTGGCCCGTTGTCAGATTGACTCGCAGAATACTTCCACCATAACCGTTCATCTTTGCTTCTCCTATTCCGCAATCCACAATGCGCTGGTACCGCAGACAGCCACGCAGTCACCGCACAGGTCACATTTCCAGGCTGTATTAGCCAGCTCGGCGCGGACGTACATGACGTCTTCCGGACATTCGGGGACGCAAGCCTCGCACAGGTTGCATTCGGCGTAATCGACGTAGTAGGCGCCCCGATCGTTAAGCTTAATTGCCTCGGTGGGGCAGACTGCCGCACAATCACCACATTGTGTGCAGACCTTCATTTCATAAGTTCCTGGCGCGGGGAAATGGGCGATCAGATTGAGAGCGGCTTTTTTGGGATTGCTCTCCTGGAACAGATTGAGTGAACAGGCGACCAGGCAAGCCCGGCAGCCCGAACACTTTGTGCTGTCAACATATAGTCGCATCGCGATCCTACCTTCCCTTCTTGTTTAGATGGTTTTTTTGTAGATTGGTCGGACCTGATTTTTATAAAAGCGCTGGTCAGACATGGTTACTATTATAGATTACTTCAAGATATCAAGATTGTGTAGAAACAATATTCCTGTTTGTAGCAGTACAGAAATCATGTTCAGCGAACAACACCGCAGGTCTTCGCGATGGGCAAAATCTTCACCAGTTGCCGAATGCCATCCAACTGCAAGCCAGGTTTTGTTATAATCAGCCCACTGTGCAAAAAGAAAGCTACTTTACAGCAGAAAACATCGAACGCAAAGCCGCTGAGCTTTTTCAGGGACTACAAACATCCCAGCGAAAAACGCAGATCCACTTTTCTCTGCGGAGCTCTGCTTTGCTGGTCTTAGATATGCAAAGGTATTTCCTGGAGCCCACTTCGCATGCCAACGTACCCAGCGCCAGAGCGATCCTGCCAGGCATCCAGGCGTTAGTAAAAGCTTATTACGATCTCGGCTTACCCGTGATATTCACTCGCCACATCAACACTCCACAAGATGCAGGGGTGATGGGGCGGTGGTGGCGAGACCTGATCCGGCCGAATACCTCGCTCAGCGAAATCACAGCAGGTTTAGATTTATCCAAAGGAATTGTCATCAATAAAAGCCAATACGATGCCTTTTATAAAACACCACTGGAGGAGAACCTTCACCAAAATCATGTCAGCCAGGTGGTCATCAGTGGCGTAATGACGCATCTGTGCTGTGAAACGACCGCCCGGACTGCGTTTATGCGGGGCTTCGAGGTGTTCTTCCTGATCGATGGCACAGCCACATACAACGCTGAATTCCAACGGGCCTCGCTCCTGAACCTGGCGCATGGGTTCGCCATTCTGAGCAGAGTAAATGACATTTTGAATGAATTGAATTATGCAACAGCATGAGGTAGCGATTATTGGGGCAGGACCCGCAGGATTGGCAACTGCTTTGCAGCTCAAACGCTACGCTATCCATCCATTATTGTTCGAATGCAACCGGATGGGAGGGTTACTTTGGAACGCCAATCTGGTTGAAAATTACCCGGGATTTTCGGGGGGTATCCCAGGATCCCAATTGGTTGAGCGTTTTATCGAACAGGTGAAGGATGCGAACATCGAAGTGGTTGGTGAGCGGGTAAAACAGCTCGGCTACCAGCACGAACTCTTTCAAGTCGAGACGGACCAGCAAGTATATCTAACTGGCATGGTCGTGATAGCATCCGGGACAAAACCCAAATCACCTCCTGACATCCATATCCAGGCAGAGATAAGTGACAGAGTTTTTTATGAGGTCTTCCCCATCCTTCAACTGAAACAATGCCGGATCGTGATCATCGGCGCGGGCGATGCCGCATTTGATTATGCGCTCAGTTTAGCCCCAGAAAATGAGGTTGTTATTCTGAACCGGGGAGAGAAAGCGAAATGTTTACCATTGCTGTGGGAGCGAGTTTCAGCATTTCCTGGTATCATTTATTATCCCAATACCTGGCTGACCGGTCTATACCTATCCGAACTGGACAAGATTACCTTAGACTGTATACAGCCACACGGCAATTTGACTATTCAAGCTGATTATCTGCTCTATGCAACGGGACGGGAAGCGCAACTTGATTTTTTGTCTCCAATAGAACAAAGCGAAGTTGAGAGGTTAGAAAATGATGGACGGCTTTATTTTGCAGGAGATGTAAAAAATGGGATCTACAGGCAAACCGCCATCGCCGTGGGTGATGGAATAATGACTGCAATGAAAATCCATAACCATCTAAGAGGAACGAACCCATGAAAGTTATCGCTTCAACGGGAAAAGAAGAGGTGGCGATCGTTTATATCGTTGAGTTTGAGGATGGCAAAATGCTGGAATGCGTCGAAGCTGTTTCGCCGCCCCTGCCAAGAGAGAATAAATGGGTTATCCTGGTATCAACGATGTTCGGATGCCCGATCGGTTGTATGATGTGCGATGCTGGCGGCTATTACCATGGCAAGACATCTGCCGAGATGATCTATGACCAGCTTGACTTCCTGATCTACAAAAGATTCCCGAATGGACGTGTTCCTGCGCGCCAATTTAAAATCCAGTTTGCCAGGATGGGCGAACCTGCATTAAACCCGAACGTCCTAACGGTTCTGGAGGGGCTCCCCGATCGTTACGATGCTCCCGGTCTGATGCCATCCATTTCCACGGTCGCGCCTGCCGGTGCACAAAAATTCTTTGACCGGCTGATTGAGATAAAAAGAGAGAAATATGCCGGCGGCAACTTCCAGTTCCAGTTTTCCCTGCACACAACTGATCTTGTATTACGAGACAAGATCATACCTGCAAAAAAATGGGGCTTTCGAGAGATGGCGGCTTTTGGCGAACGCTTCTTCAGCGAAGGCGATCGAAAAATAACTCTCAATTTCGCACTGGCTCAGGATTTGACGATAGATCCTGATGTTCTGCTCGAATACTTCACACCGGAAAAATATCTGATCAAAATTACGCCACTTAACCCCACATATCGGGCTTCGGCGAATAGTCTCGCGTCCTATATCGACCCATACAGGTCGACAGACCGCTATGTGGTTGTGGATGCGCTGCGCGAGGCTGGCTATGATGTCATCATCAGCATCGGAGAAGTTGAGGAAAATTATATTGGAAGTAATTGTGGACAGTATCTGCAACGCCACTTAAATGCCTCAGACCGGCTAAGCGCCGGGTATACGTATCATGTTCAGAACTATTCTGATTAATGACCGGTCATCAAATCTTTGTCACACCTTGAACCCCTCGCGTTTTTGAGCAGAAAGTTGAGATGTACATGCAAGAACGTTATCTGATCACTGGCGGCGCAGGTTTTATCGGCAGCCATCTGTGTGAGGTCCTGCTCAACCGGGGGCATAGTGTAGTGGCCATCGACAACCTGTCCACCGGGAAGATTGAGAACATCCAACATCTCCTGCCACGACCAGGCAGCCAGGGACACCCCTTCCAGTTCGTGCGTGAGACTATCCTGAACGCCCAGGTGCTCGACAGGTTAGCCAGCCAGGCGGATGTGATTGTCCATTTGGCGGCGGCGGTGGGCGTCAAGCTGATTGTCGAGGATCCGGTGCACACGATCAACACCAATATCCTGGGCACTGAGGCCGTACTCACCACTGCCAACCGCTATGGCTGTAAAGTACTGATCGCCTCCACATCTGAAGTATACGGCAAAGGCGTCAAGGTGCCATTTAAAGAGGAAGATGATTGTCTGATCGGTCCGACCACCCATAGCCGTTGGGCATACGCCGTCTCCAAGCAAGTAGATGAGTTCCTCGGGCTGGCTTACCAGCGGCAGTTTGGACTACCGGTGGTAGTCATGCGCTTCTTCAACACGGTCGGCCCGCGCCAGACAGGGCAATATGGCATGGTGGTGCCGCGCTTCGTGCACCAGGCATTACTCGGCCAGTCAATCACCGTCTATGGCGATGGACGGCAGTCACGCTGTTTCGGCGATGTGGAGGATGTGGTGGGGGCAGTGCTACGCCTGGCAGAACACCCAGAAGCGGTTGGGCAGGTGTTCAACATCGGCAACACCGAGGAGATCACTATTAGCGGCCTGGCTGAACGGGTGATTGCTCTAACCGGCAGCGCCTCGACAATCCAATATGTAGCATACGACGAGGCTTACGCCCCTGGCTTCGAGGATATGCAACGGCGGGTACCCAGCCTGGAGAAGATCACCCGGCTGACAGGCTATCAACCCCGCTATTCACTGGATGATATCCTGCAGCGCGTGATTGCCTATGAGAAAGACAGGCTGGAAGACATCCCACGCTGACAGAACTGACCCTGAGAGCGATGCAAAGCGAGGCTTCGAAGGCTGTGAAGAACACCACCACCCAATACGATATCCCTTTCAATAAAGCATGGATCTCGGGCGACGAGTACCGCTATATGGCTCAGGCAGTCGACCAGGGTCATATCTCCGGCGATGGGCCATTCACCCGGCAGTGCAGCCGCCTGTTGGAAGAGTGGCTGGGAGCCAGGCGCGTATTGCTTACCACAAATTGCACGCACGCCCTGGAGATGAGTGCTCTGTTGCTCGACCTAAAACCAGGTGATGAGGTGATCATCCCCTCTTTCACTTTTGTTTCGACGGTCAACGCCTTTGCACTACGCGGCGCCAGACCGGTGTTCGCCGATATCCGAGCAGATACCCTCAACCTGGACGAAAAGCAGGTCGAGCGGTTGATCACGCCGCGCACCCGGGCAATCGTGCCGGTGCATTATGCCGGGATCGGCTGTGAGATGGAGAGTATCCTGGCGATCGCTGCAAAACACAACCTGAAAGTAGTGGAAGATAACGCTCACGGGCTATTAGGGCGCTACAAAGGTCAACAGCTAGGGACATTCGGCAGTTTAGCCACCCAGAGTTTCCACGAGACAAAGAACTTCACCTGTGGCGAAGGCGGAGCGTTGGTGATCAATGATGCGAGTCTGATCGAGCCAGCGGAAATCCTGCGCGAAAAAGGCACTAACCGCAGCCGGTTCTTCCGAGGCCAGGTGGATAAGTATACCTGGGTAGGCCTGGGTTCCAGCTATCTGCCATCGGATGTCTTGTCGGCTTTTTTACTGGCACAGCTCGAATCACACGTACGCATCCAGGAGCGCCGCAAGGAAATCTGGGAGACCTATCTATCCGAACTGGCTGGATGGGCAAATATATGCGGAGTGCGGTTACCCAGTGTCCCAACACATTGTGAGCCTTCGTACCACCTGTTCTATATGCTGCTACCGGACCTGGCTGCGCGCCAGGAACTGATAGCGCATTTAAAGAAGCAGCGCATCCTGGCAGTTTTCCATTACCAACCATTGCACCTGTCGAGTATGGGGCAAAATTATGGAGGCAAAGAGGGCGACTGCCCTGTAACAGAGCGGGCAGCAGATTGCCTGGTGCGATTGCCGTTTTTTAATGGAATGACAGAACAGGAACAAGAGCGAGTTGTCGAAGCGGTGAAAACATTCAGCCCATAGAAAGCAGATTTCCAGGTGGCTGAGGCTGGAGACACCAAAGAGCTGCAGGTGGAACACCCCTGGGAAGAATGGATGGGCAGTCAAAAAGCGAGAGCTGTAGCCGGCCGTTTTTATATGCGTGAAAAAGACGGTGACGCGCATTATGGGTTCTCACTGGGCGGCGAGATCACTATCCAGAACATAGGGGAAGCGATACTTTGTACGCTGACTTCCTCGGGGCCAATTTTCGACCTGAGCGATGGCCCGATAAGATCTCGGAGATCCAGGATGTCTTATAAACCCAATTGAAATTGATGCAGCCGTTGATTTAAGAAGAAATTCGAGTTGGAGTTACGACCGTGTAACCCCAACTCGCAGTTTAACCCGGCTAACTATTGCTCTTCGATATTGATAACCACAGTTGTCTGACCGACAAAGGGTATCTCGGTGATCATGACCGTAGCCTTGCGGGTATCTTTCTTGAAGCGCAGCTCGGCATTCGACATCCCCGGCACCGCCGCACTCGGTTCCGTTCCGGAATCATCTGCGGTCCAACCTTTATTGGGCATTTCGGTCTTATAGAAATCCAATACCTGGTCGAATTCAGCGGTGGTCACATAGGAAATGGCTTGAGGCGAACCGACAAAAGCGCTCGTATCGCCCGGCATAATCGGGATATCAGCCGGCGCCTGCTCCGGAGAAATATAGACTTGTGTTTGAAGAGCTTCGAGCGTCGGGCCACTTTCTGTGATAGCAGCCTCGAAGGTCGGCATTATTTCGGTGATCGCTGCCTGGAAGGTCGGCATACCGGCCTGGACTGTCTCTTCC
>Ga0209253_10003556_pt1 | contig 13702 bp, 7 predicted proteins | sample FrelakmetBRP12BR_FD_187145 | JGI IMG/M metagenome (GOLD analysis project Ga0209253, IMG submission 187145) | Freshwater lake sediment microbial communities from the University of Notre Dame, USA, for methane emissions studies - BRP12 BR (SPAdes)... | ecosystem: Environmental > Aquatic >...
CCGCAGTCAGCGTGGTCTTGCCGTGGTCCACGTGACCGATCGTGCCTACGTTGACGTGCGGTTTGGTGCGTTCAAATTTGCTCTTTGCCATGATTTTTCGCCTCTATCTAACTAATCTAATGTTTATCTCTAATCACTAATTCAAAATAATTCCGGGTTAAATAATTATTTTTTGTTCATGATTGCTTCGGCAACGTTCTTCGGTGCCTCAGAATAATGCTTGAATTCCATCGTGTAAGTCGCACGCCCTTGCGTTGCGGAACGCAAAGCGGTGGAGTAGCCGAACATTTCCGCCAATGGCACCTCAGCCTTGACCACCTTGCCGCCGCCCGCCATATCGTCCATACCCTGCACCATGCCTCGACGTGAAGACAGATCACCCATCACCGTGCCGGTATAGTCTTCAGGGGTTTCCACTTCGACCGACATCATCGGTTCGAGCAGAACCGGGCTGGCTTTGCGCATTCCATCCTTGAATGCCATCGAAGCCGCCATCTTGAATGCGTTTTCGTTTGAGTCCACATCGTGCGATGAACCGTCGAACAGAGTGACCTTGACATCCACCACAGGGAAGCCGGCCAGCACGCCGTTTGGCAAAGTCTCGCGCAAACCTTTCTCCACAGCCGGGATGAACTCACGAGGAACGGTTCCGCCCTTGATCGCATCGACGAACTCAAAGCCCTTGCCCGCTTCGTTCGGCTCCATCTTGATCCACACGTGACCAAACTGACCGCGGCCACCGGACTGCTTGACGAATTTGCCCTCGACTTCGACGGGCTTGCGGATCGCTTCGCGATATGCCACTTGCGGCGCACCCACGTTGGCTTCCACACCGAATTCACGCTTCATCCGGTCAACCAGAATCTCCAAGTGCAACTCGCCCATGCCGGAAATAATCGTTTGCCCTGATTCCTCATCAGTACGCACCCGGAACGATGGGTCTTCCTGCGCCAAACGGTTCAGCGCAAGTCCCATCTTTTCCTGGTCGGCCTTGGTCTTCGGTTCGACCGCAACGTGTATCACCGGCTCCGGAAACACCATACGCTCGAGGATGATCTCCTTGGCGGGATCGCACAACGTATCTCCCGTGGTCGCTTCTTTCAGTCCCACCGCTGCGGCGATGTCGCCGGCGAACACCTCCTTGATCTCTTCGCGCTCGTTGGCATGCATCAGCAGAATGCGGCCAACGCGCTCCTTCTTGCCCTTGATCGGGTTGTAGATGGTATCGCCGGATTTGAGCATCCCGGAATAGACCCGGAAGAAGATCAGTTGGCCCACGAACGGGTCGGTCATGATCTTGAACGCCAGACCGGCGAACGGCTCATCATCCGCTGCTTTGCGTTCACCGATTGAACCATCCGGCAACTCACCCTTGACCGGACGAATATCGGTTGGCGCCGGCAAGTAGTCGACCACCCCATCCAGCATGGCCTGTACGCCCTTGTTCTTGAACGCCGAACCGCACAGCATCGGCACGATTTCACCGGCGATGGTACGGATGCGCAGACATTGTTTGATCTCCGCCTCGGACAAGTCCCCTTCCTCCAGGTACTTGTTCATCATTTCTTCTGACGCTTCGGCAGCGCTTTCCACCATCTTTTCGCGCCACTCCTTGGCCTTGGCCAGCAGATCGGCCGGGATGTCACGCAGTTCGAATTTCATGCCCTGCGAAGCTTCGTCCCAATAGATCGCCTTCATGCGGATCAAGTCAACCACGCCCTCGAATTTCTCTTCGGCGCCGATGGGAATTTGAATGGCAATCGGATTGGCATGCAAACGCGCGCGCATCTGGTCGTACACCTTGAAGAAGTTCGCGCCTTGGCGATCCATCTTGTTCACGAACGCCAGACGCGGCACATGGTATTTGTTGGCTTGTCGCCATACCGTTTCCGACTGCGGCTGCACACCGCCCACCGCGCAGTACACCATGCACGCACCATCCAGCACGCGCATCGAACGCTCCACCTCGATGGTGAAGTCCACGTGTCCCGGGGTGTCGATGATGTTGATGCGATGCTCGGGAAGCGTCTTGTCCATACCCTTCCAGAAACAGGTCGTCGCAGCGGAAGTAATGGTGATGCCGCGCTCCTGCTCCTGCTCCATCCAGTCCATGATGGCCGCGCCGTCATGCACTTCGCCAATCTTGTGGCTTACACCGGTATAAAACAGAACACGTTCGGTAGTGGTGGTCTTGCCTGCGTCAATATGTGCGCTGATGCCGATATTGCGATAACGCTCGATGGGGGTTTTACGTGCCACGGTAGATGCCTAACTATATTATCGTATTGGTAAAAACTACGGGGTTAATGACTGTACAAATCCGATCAGAAACGGAAATGCGAGAATGCCTTGTTCGCCTCTGCCATGCGGTGCACTTCCTCACGCTTCTTCACCGCGCCGCCGCGACCCTCGGACGCGTCGATCAACTCGCCGGCCAGACGCATACCCATGGATTTTTCGCCACGCTTGCGCGCTGCTTCACGCAACCAGCGCATCGCCAGCGCCATGCGACGGGAAGGACGCACTTCGACTGGAACTTGGTAGTTCGCTCCGCCGACCCGACGGCTTTTCACTTCGACTTGCGGCTTGGCGTTGGTCAAAGCCAGATTGAACACCTCGATCGCATCCTTGCCGCTCTTTTTACCGACCTGCTCCAGCGCACCGTAAAGGATGCGCTCAGCAACCGACTTCTTGCCCGCCGTCATCAATACGTTTACGAACTTGGACAAATCCTGATTGCCGTACTTCGGATCAGGCAGGATTTCGCGTTTGGGGACTTCTCTACGTCTTGGCATAGCTACCTCAGTTTATTTTTGGCTCGAATAATTACTAATGCTTGAAATTATGCTTTTTTGGCACGCTTGGCACCGTACTTGGAGCGGCCCTGCTTACGATCCTTCACGCCAGCCGTATCCAGACTGCCGCGCACCATGTGGTAACGCACACCCGGCAAGTCTTTTACGCGACCACCGCGCAACAACACCACCGAGTGCTCCTGCAGGTTATGCCCTTCACCGCCGATGTAACTGATTACCTCAAAGCCGTTGGTCAAACGCACCTTTGCCACTTTACGCAGCGCAGAGTTGGGCTTTTTCGGAGTCGTGGTATAAACACGCGTACACACGCCGCGCTTTTGCGGAGACCCTCCCAAAGCAGGCACTTTGCTCTTTTCGGTGATTGCGGCACGCGGCTTGCGGATCAACTGATTGATGGTTGGCATTTTCTACAAATCCTAAAATTATTCTAAAATTCCGTTTAAATTCAACGAATAAAAATACAACGTCGCAGCCAGATAAAATAATTCATCCGCTGCGACGGGAAAAAAGGTTGCGAATTCTAGTGAGAAACCCCAGATGTGTCAAGCAATTCAGGGTTGTCAAGAGATTCTCCCGACGCAACCAAATCGGCCTCCTGCAGTTCGCGTCCCTCGGCCATATCTATGCCCAGACGCTGCTTGCGTCGTAACACGTGATAGGCTAATCCGGTGCCGGCCGGAATCAAACGGCCGACGATGACGTTTTCCTTCAGGCCGCGCAGATCGTCCCGCTTGCCCATGATCGCTGCTTCGGTCAACACGCGCGTGGTTTCCTGGAAAGAAGCCGCTGAGATGAACGAGTCGGTGGACAGAGAGGCTTTGGTGATACCGAGCAGCACAAAGTCGTAGGTCGCCGGATTCTTGCCTTCTGCGATAACGCGCTCGTTTTCCACCAGCAGGTCGGCACGCTCCACTTGTTCGCCGGTGATGAAGCGGGTGTCGCCCACATTCTTGATCTGCACACGACGCAACATCTGGCGCACGATCACTTCGATGTGTTTGTCGCTGATCTTCACGCCCTGCAAGCGATAAACTTCCTGTACCTCATCGGTGATGTAGCGTGCCAGAGCCGCCACACCGAGCAGACGAAGTATGTCATGCGGATCGGCAGGGCCGTCGACGATCATCTCGCCCTGATTGACCACTTGACCATCGTGCGCAAGCACATGCTTTTCCTTGGGGATCAGAAACTCGTTGGGAACCCCGTCCACGTCGGTGATCACCAGACGCTGCTTGCCCTTGGTATCCTTGCCGAACGAGACCGTGCCGGTGCATTCGGCCAGCATGCCGGCATCCTTGGGCACGCGCGCCTCGAACAACTCGGCCACGCGCGGCAGACCACCGGTTATATCACGGGTCTTGCTGCTTTCCTGCGGGATACGCGCCAGCACATCACCCACTCCAACTTGCTGACCATCCTCAACGGTGATGATACAACCAGTCTGGAAGGTCACGCTTACAGCAGTCTCGGTGCCGGCCAGCTTGATTTCCTGACCGTTTTTCCCAAGCAGACGCACCATGGGGCGCACACCCTTGCTTTGCGCGGTGGATCGTTTCGGGTCGATCACCACCAGCGTGGACAAGCCGGTCACTTCATCGATCTGCTTGGCAACCGTCGCCCCCTCTTCCACATTCTGGAAACTTACAGTGCCCGCATATTCCGTGATGATCGGACGGGTATGCGGATCCCATGTTGCCAGAACCACACCCGCCTTAACCACATCGCCCTGCTTGGCTGACAAGATCGCACCATAAGGAACCTTGTGGCGCTCACGCTCGCGGCCATGATCGTCGGCAATGATCACCTCGGCACTGCGTGCCACCACGATCACTTCGCCGCGCACGGTGGTTACCACTCGCATGTTCGCGCTGTGTTTCAGCACGCCGTTGGATTTGCTTTCCACCTGACTGGCCACTACGGTACGCGAAGCTGCGCCGCCAATGTGGAAGGTACGCATGGTCAACTGGGTACCGGGTTCACCGATGGACTGCGCGGCGATCACGCCCACTGCCTCGCCCACGTTCACCATACCGCCGCGTCCCAGATCGCGCCCATAGCACTTGGCACACAGGCCAAAACGCGTTTCACAGCTCAACGGAGTACGCACGCGCACTTCATCGACGCCCAGCGTCTCGATGCGCTCAACCGCTGTCTCATCCAGCAAAACACCGGCTTCATAAAGCGTCTCTCCGCTTTCCGGATTGACCACATCGGCGCTGACTACCCGGCCGAGGATACGTTCGCTCAATGCTTCGATCACTTCGCCGCCTTCGACCATGGCTTTCATCGATGTGCCATTGGTCGTGCCGCAATCGTCTTCGATCACCACCAGATCTTGCGTCACATCCACCAGACGGCGGGTCAGATAACCCGAGTTCGCGGTCTTCAACGCGGTATCGGCCAAGCCTTTGCGCGCGCCGTGCGTGGAGATGAAGTACTGCAACATGTTCAAACCTTCGCGGAAGTTCGCCGTGATCGGGGTCTCGATGATCGAGCCGTCCGGCTTGGCCATCAGACCGCGCATCCCGGCCAACTGACGGATCTGTGCGGCGGAACCGCGCGCACCGGAGTCAGCCATCATGTAGATAGAGTTGAACGATTCCTGCATCACCGGCTTGCCCTTGACCATGCGCGGCGACCCGGTGACTCGATCGATCACCGGCTCGCTGCCCAGCTGTTCCATCATCGCCTTGGCCACCACGTCACCGGTACGTCCCCAGATGTCGACCACCTTGTTGTAGCGCTCTCCATCAGTAACCAGACCAGAGGTGTACTGGGTGTATATTTCCTTGACTTCTTTCTCGGCCGCGCCGATCAATTCGCTCTTTTGCAGCGGCATCAGCATGTCGTCCACGGCAATCGAAATACCGGCGCGGGTCGCGTAGGTGAAGCCCGTATACATCAGCTTGTCAGCCATGATGACGGTGTCACGCAGGCCGCACTGGCGGAAGCTGGCGTTGATCAGGCGGGAGATTTCCTTTTTCTTGAGTGTCTTGTTGATCAGGGCGAATGGCAGCCCGGCCGGCAGCACCTCGGACAGCAGGGCACGGCCCACAGTGGTTTCATGGCGCACCAATTTTTCCACCTGCTGACCTGCGGCATCCTTGTGGATCTCCTTGAGACGCACGATCACCTTGGCTTGCAACTCGACTTCGCGCGACTCGTAAGCGCGGGAAACTTCCGCGATATTGGCGAACATCGAACCTTCACCCAATGAACCGACTTTTTCGCGCGTCATGTAGTACAGGCCCAGCACGATATCCTGTGACGGGACGATGATAGGTTCACCGTTAGCGGGCGACAACACGTTGTTGGACGCCAGCATCAGCGTGCGCGCTTCCATTTGCGCCTCAAGCGACAACGGCACGTGTACCGCCATCTGGTCGCCGTCGAAGTCGGCGTTGAATGCCGAGCAGACCAGCGGATGCAACTGGATCGCTTTGCCTTCGATCAGGATCGGTTCAAACGCCTGGATACCCAGACGGTGCAAAGTCGGTGCACGGTTCAACAACACCGGATGTTCGCGTATCACCTCTTCAAGGATGTCCCACACAATTGGCTCTTCCGCCTCGACCATGCGCTTGCTGGCCTTGATCGTGGTCGCCAATCCCATCGCTTCGAGGCGGCTGAAGATGAACGGCTTGAACAACTCCAGCGCCATCTTCTTGGGCAAACCGCATTGATGCAGCTTGAGCTGCGGGCCAACCACGATCACGGAACGACCCGAATAGTCGACACGCTTGCCCAGCAGATTCTGGCGGAAGCGCCCGCTCTTGCCTTTGATCATGTCGGCCAGGGATTTCAATTGGCGCTTGTTCGCACCGGTCATCGCCTTGCCGCGGCGGCCGTTATCCAGCAAAGAATCCACTGCTTCCTGCAGCATGCGTTTTTCGTTGCGTACGATGATGTCCGGCGCCTTCAACTCGAGCAACCGGCGCAGACGGTTGTTGCGGTTGATCACGCGGCGATACAGATCATTCAGGTCGGAAGTCGCAAAACGGCCGCCGTCCAGCGGCACCAGCGGACGCAGCTCAGGCGGCAATACAGGCAGTACTGTCATCACCATCCATTGCGGCTTGATGCCGGACGCGTTGAATGCCTCCAGCACTTTCAGGCGCTTGGCATATTTCTTGATCTTGGTTTCCGAACCGGTAGCAGCCAGATCAGCGCGTATCGTTTCGATTTCAGCGGTCACGTCCAGATTGCTCAACAACGAGCGGATACCTTCCGCGCCCATTGTCGCGCTGAATTCGTCACCATACTCTTCAGTCTTGGCGAGATAATCATCCTCGGACAGCAACTGGCCGCGGTTCAGCGGGGTCATACCGGGCTCGGTCACCACATAGGCTTCGAAATACAGCACGCGTTCGATGTCACGCAGTGTCATGTCCAGCACCATGCCGAGACGCGACGGAAGCGACTTCAGGAACCAGATGTGCGCAACCGGGCTGGCCAGTTCGATATGTCCCATGCGCTCGCGACGCACCTTGGACAGGGTCACTTCGACGCCGCACTTTTCGCAGATCACCCCGCGATGCTTGAGGCGCTTGTACTTGCCGCACAAGCATTCATAGTCCTTCACCGGCCCGAAGATCTTGGCGCAGAACAGCCCGTCGCGCTCCGGCTTGAAGGTGCGGTAGTTGATGGTTTCCGGCTTCTTGACTTCACCGTATGACCAGGAGCGTATCTTCTCCGGCGAAGCCAGACCGATCTTGATCGAGTCGAACTCTTCTTTTTGTGTAACCTGCTTGAACAAATCCAGCAATGATTTCATGTGAGACTCCTTAAGAACCGAGGGGCAGAGAAAGAAGATCGGTTTTACTCGATCCTCGATCCGCTATCCTGTTTTTAGTTACGCACCAGATCCATATCGATCGCCAAGGAACGGATTTCCTTGATGACCACGTTGAAGGATTCCGGCATTCCGGCGTCGATCTTGTGATCACCCTTGACGATGCTTTCGTAAACCTTGGTACGTCCGGCCACGTCATCCGACTTGACTGTCAGCATTTCCTGCAATGTGTAAGCCGCACCGTAAGCCTCCAGCGCCCACACTTCCATCTCACCGAAGCGCTGGCCGCCGAACTGTGCCTTGCCGCCCAACGGCTGCTGGGTCACCAGGCTATATGGACCGGTGGAACGCGCATGCATCTTGTCATCCACCAGGTGGTGCAGTTTCAGGATGTGCTTGTATCCAACCGTCACCGGCCGATCGAATGCCTCGCCGGTACGGCCATCATGCAATACGGTTTGGCCCGACAGCGGCAGGTCTGCCAGCTCCAGCATGTACTTGATCTCTTCCTCGCTGGCTCCGTCGAACACCGGCGTCGCAAACGGCACGCCATGCTTCAGGTTGCGGCACAACTCGATGATCTCATCGTCCGTGAACGAATCGAGATCGACGGTCTGACCGTTGTGATGGTTATAGATCTTGTTCAGGAATTTCCGCACCTCGGTGATCTTGGCGTTGGTTTGCAGCATCTCATCGATCTTCTTGCCCAGTCCCTTGGCCGCCCAACCCAAGTGCGTCTCCAGAATCTGGCCGATGTTCATCCGCGAGGGCACGCCTAGCGGATTCAGCACCACGTCCACGGGTGTGCCATCTGCCATGTACGGCATGTCTTCCACCGGCACGATACGCGACACCACGCCCTTGTTGCCGTGACGCCCGGCCATCTTGTCGCCGGGTTGCAAACGGCGCTTCACAGCGACATACACCTTGACCATCTTTTGCACGCCTGCCTGCAATTCGTCACCCTGGGTCAGCTTCTTCTTTTTCAACTCGAACGCAGCATCAAATTCGGCGCGCTTCTGCGCCAGGCCTTCCTTGACCTGCTCCATCTGGGCGGCCACTTCATCATTGGCAACGCGTATATCGAACCATTGATGATGCTCGACGCTGTGCAGGTATTCTTTGCTCAGCTTGGTACCCTTGGCCAGTTTCTTCGGTCCGCCATTAGCCACTTTACCGTGCAACTGCTTCTCCAGACGCGCGAACACGTCATCCTCGACGATGCGCATCTGATCCACCAGATCCTTTTTGTAGCGGCTCAGTTCGTCATCAATGATCTGCTGGGCGCGCTTGTCACGCTGCAAACCTTCGCGCGTGAATACCTGCACGTCGATCACGGTTCCGGAACTTCCAGTCGGCACGCGCAAGCTGGTGTCTTTGACGTCCGAAGCCTTCTCGCCGAAGATCGCGCGCAGCAGTTTTTCTTCCGGTGTCAGCTGGGTCTCGCCCTTCGGGGTAACCTTCCCAACCAGCACGTCGCCCACCGCGACTTCAGCACCGATATGCACAATGCCGCACTCGTCCAGACGCGCCAGTTGCGCTTCCGCCAAATTCGGGATATCGCGGGTGATTTCCTCCGGTCCCAACTTGGTGTCGCGTGCGGCCACGGTCAGCTCTTCGATGTGGATCGAGGTGAAGCGGTCCTGCGCCGAGACGCGCTCGGAGATCAAGATAGAATCTTCGTAGTTGTAGCCGTTCCATGGCATGAACGCGACCAGCATGTTCTGCCCGAGCGCCAGCTCGCCCATATCTGTTGAGGCGCCATCAGCCACCACGTCACCGCGCGCGATCACATCGCCCACCTTGACCAGCGGGCGCTGGTTGATGTTGGTGTTCTGGTTGGAACGGGTGTATTTGGTCAGATTGTAGATATCCACACCGACTTCTCCGGCAGTGGTTTCATCGTCGTTGACGCGCACCACAATACGGGCGGCATCCACGTAATCGATGCGTCCGCCGCGCCAAGCCTGTACAGCGGTGCCGGAATCGACCGCCACGGTGCGCTCGATGCCGGTACCCACCAGCGGCTTTTCTGCACGCAAACATGGCACGGCCTGACGCTGCATGTTGGCTCCCATCAGGGCGCGGTTGGCATCGTCATGCTCGAGGAACGGGATCAGCGAAGCCGCCACTGACACCACCTGCGAGGGCGACACGTCCATGTATTCCAGATTCTCCGGAGCAGACAGCACAAACTCGTTGTGGTGACGCGCCGACACGATGTCGTTGGTGAAGTGACCCTTCTTGTCCAGCTCGGCATTCGCCTGAGCAATGGTGAACTTGCCTTCTTCGATCGCAGACAGATAATCAACATCATCAGACACCTTGCCCTTGCTCACCTTGCGGTACGGTGTTTCGATGAAGCCGTACTCGTTGGTACGCGCATACAAGGCCAGCGAATTGATCAGGCCGATGTTCGGGCCTTCCGGCGTCTCGATCGGGCAGACGCGGCCATAGTGTGTCGGGTGCACGTCGCGCACCTCGAAGCCGGCGCGCTCGCGGGTCAGACCGCCCGGTCCCAGCGCGGAGATACGGCGCTTGTGGGTGATCTCGGACAGCGGATTGGTCTGATCCATGAACTGCGACAACTGGCTGGAACCGAAGAATTCCTTTACCGCAGCCGAGATCGGCTTGGCGTTGATAAGATCATGCGGCATCAGATTATCGGTTTCGGCCTGGCCCAAACGCTCCTTGACGGCACGTTCCACACGGGCCAAGCCCGCGCGGAACTGGTTCTCGGCCAATTCGCCCACGGCACGTACCCGGCGATTGCCGAGATGATCGATGTCATCGATCTCGCCGCGACCATTGCGCAACTCGACCAGTATCTTGACCACTTCGACGATGTCCTCGTTGGACAGGATCGCAGCGCCGGTCAGATCTTCGCGCCCGACACGGCGATTGAATTTCATCCGGCCCACAGAAGACAGATCGTAGCGCTCCTCGTTGAAGAACAGCCCGTTGAACAGGTTCTCGACGGCGTCTTCGGTTGGCGGTTCGCCGGGGCGCATCATGCGATAGATCGCAACACGCGCAGTCCACTGATCAACGGTCTCGTCGGTGCGCAGCGTTTGCGAGATGAACGCGCCGTGGTCCAGGTCGTTGGTGTACAGCGTATGTATCTTGTGCACCCCTGCGGCTTGCAGTTTTGCCAATAGCGTCTCGGTGATCTCATCATTTGCGTTGGCAATGATCTCGCCGCTATCCTTGTCCACTATATTGGTTGCAATCACCCTGCCAAACAGGAATTCTTCGCTAACCGTCAGCTTGTCTATGCCCGCCTCTTCCATTTCGCGAATGTGGCGTACCGTGATGCGCTTGTCCTTGGCCACGATGACTTTGCCGGTCTTGCCCATAATGTCGAAACGTGCGATGTCGCCGCGTAAGCGTTCCGGCACTACTTCAAACTGGATGCCCTTCTTGCCCAGATGGAACGCATCGAAATTGAAGAACATCCTGAGCATGTCTTCGTTGCTGTAACCCAGCGAGCGCAGCAGGATGGTGACCGGCATCTTGCGCCGGCGATCAATACGGAAATACACATAATCCTTCGCGTCAAACTCGAAGTCCAGCCAAGAACCGCGATAAGGAATGATGCGCGCGGAGAACAGCAACTTTCCTGACGAATGCGTCTTGCCGCGGTCATGCTCGAAAAACACGCCGGGTGAACGATGTAGCTGGGAAACGATGACACGCTCGGTGCCATTGATGACGAACGAGCCGGTGCTGGTCATGAGCGGAATCTCCCCCATGTACACTTCCTGCTCTTTCACTTCCTTGACCGTCGGCTTGGACGCCTCTTTATCCATGATGGTCAGGCGCACGCGGGCGCGCAGCGGCGAAGCATAGGTCAGGCCGCGCTGACGGCATTCCTTCACGTCAAACGGTGGCATGCCGAGCTGGTAACTGACAAAATCGAGCCGCGCATTCTTGGAATGGCTATGAATCGGGAATATTCCATTGAAGGCCGCCTGCAAGCCGTCATTCTTGCGCTGTTCCGGCGGGGTATAAGCCTGCAGAAATGCGGCAAAAGATTCCAATTGTGTAGACAACAGGAAAGGAACCGGCAATGCACCGACTCGCTTGGCAAAACTTTTACGGATACGTTTTTTTTCGGTAAAAGAGTAGCTCATATAATCTCCACAATTGAGGAAAAAGACAGGGGACAGAAAGCATTTCGGACTTTCTGGCCGCTGACTTCTTAAAGCGGCAAAAGGCTGACGGCAAGCCGCCAGCCTTTCAACAGCGTGTAACCTTACTTGAGTTCAGCAGACGCGCCGGCTTCGATCAACTGCTTCAATGCAGCATCAGCATCAGCTTTGGAAATGCCTTCCTTGACTGCTTTCGGTGCGCCATCGACCAGATCCTTGGCTTCTTTCAAACCCAGACCGGTGATCGCACGAACCGCCTTGATCACGTTGACCTTGTTGTCGCCTGGTCCTTTGAGCATCACGGTGAATTCGGTTTGTTCGGCAGCAGCAGCGCCGGCAGCAGCACCGGCAGCAGGTCCGGCTACGGCAACAGCCGCGGCAGACACGCCGAATTTTTCTTCCATTTCCTTTATCAGAGCGGACAGCTCCAGCACGGTCATGCCGGCAATTGCGTCCATAATTTTAGTGTTTGATTCAGCTTTAGCTACAGTCATGTTGTTCTCCTTGTTCAGTTAATACGATAATAATTAAGCAGCGGTTGCGGCTTCGTTCTTGTCGCGGATCGCAGCCAGAGTACGCACGAACTTCGCAGTCGTTGCATTCATGGTAGCCATCAAGCGCGCAATCAACTCGTCGCGACTCGGGATCGCAGCCAGTACGCCGACCTGCTCTGCAGACATCACAGAACCGCTCATTGCACCCGCCTTGATCACCAGCTTGTCATTGGTCTTGGCAAAATCGAACACTACTTTGGCAGCAGCGACCGGATCAGCACTCATGCTATATACAAGAGGGCCAACCATTTTTTCAGCCAGTGCTTCAAAAGGCGTACCTTGCACCGCGCGCCGCGCCAGTGTGTTTTTCAACACATGGAAATACACACCCGACTTGCGCGCATTGGCACGCAACTTGGTGATGTCGGCGACTGCGATGCCACGGTATTCTGCCAGGATGATAGTTTGCGCCAGCGCCACTTGGGCACTGACTTCTGCTACCACAGCTTGCTTTTCTTGCAGATTGAGACTCAAGTCTTCCTCCAGTTTCCGGAATGCACTCTCGCACATCCCATCGTTACAACAGCGACCTTGAGTCAGGAGAACAGCCATTCCTGCTCGCGGGCACACCATCTACGTGGGCCGCCCGGTGATCATTCAGAAACACCCCGGACAATTAAGCAACAGACTAACTGCACCTGTCACACCTACGGTCTCGGATGCTGCAGGCACGCCAGCATTCCAAAACAGATGTTGGTGAGACCAGGTCTCACCAACAAATTCAAAACCCAACAAAAAAATCAGCCAGCGGCCAGGCTCGCCTGTTCAACGCGTATACCCGCACCCATGGTGCTGGAAAGCGATACCTTTTTCAGGTAAACCCCCTTGGAGGCGGCCGGCTTGGCCTTATTCAATGCATCGATCAATGCCAGCATGTTCTCACGCAATGCTTCCGGCGCGAATGAAGCACGGCCAATGGTGCATTGCACGATACCGTTCTTGTCAGTGCGATACTGTACTTGACCGGCTTTGGAATTTTTAACCGCACCCGCCACGTCGGCAGATACCGTACCCACTTTCGGGTTGGGCATCAAACCGCGCGGACCGAGGATCTGGCCCAGCTGGCCGACCAGACGCATCGCGTCCGGGCTGGCGATCAATACATCAAAATTCAGATTGCCGCCCTTGATGGATTCGGCCAGATCTTCGAAGCCGACGATGTCCGCACCGGCGGCCTTGGCTTCCTCTGCTTTGGCCCCCTGGGCGAATACCGCAACACGCACCGTTTTGCCTGTCCCCTTGGGCAGCACCACAGAACCGCGCACCAGTTGGTCGGATTTTTTCGCGTCGATGCCGAGATTTATCGCAATGTCGATAGACTCATCAAACTTTGCAACTGCGTTTTCCTTGACCAGCTTCAGCGCATCGTTCAGGGGATACAGCTTGTTG
>Ga0209253_10003557_pt1 | contig 13698 bp, 11 predicted proteins | sample FrelakmetBRP12BR_FD_187145 | JGI IMG/M metagenome (GOLD analysis project Ga0209253, IMG submission 187145) | Freshwater lake sediment microbial communities from the University of Notre Dame, USA, for methane emissions studies - BRP12 BR (SPAdes)... | ecosystem: Environmental > Aquatic >...
GCCGACGGGAAGCGCATTCCCGGATTCGAACGGGCGGGCCCGGTCGGGAGGGACAAATTGAACGGTCCGGTCGTCAGCGTCGTTGGACTCAGGCATCGCGACCCCAGAGGAAGTGGGTCGACGACTTGAGCCAGGGCCAGAGCCGAGGCCAGAGGAGTGCATGGCCGTGATTATCAGAGTGACGGCTCAGGTGCCGCACTGTGGCTCTTGGGGGGAAATTCTCCGATCCCCGAAAAATGGCCAGTCGCAGCCCAGCGCTTAGAACCGATGATCGGTTCGCCCACGACACACATGTGGCGTGAGCGTTGGCGATCGCGGCTATTGCCGTGATTTCTAGTCTGCTGCCACGAGAAATGCCCTCGTGCATGCCAAGTACTGAAGAAGCGCTCACTGGAGCGTCGGCACCGGTCGGGCTACTCGGCGCAAAGCTCTTCATCGGCAAGCAGGCATTCCGCGGCCTGCGCGTCGCCGAGCCCACGCGTTCGTATTGCGGCGCTTAGCGCCGACAGGTCCAATGCCCTCGGCAGCAGGACCCACATGCGCAGTTCGTCCTTCATTCGCATTGCTTGGGCGCCCGCGTTCTTCCCGAACCCCCAGAAGTAGTCGGCGCGCACGGCACCGCGTATCGCGCCGCCGGTGTCCTGGGCGACCATGAGCTTATTGGTCTCGAACGTTCCTCCCCGTCTGTGCGCTGAAACAAACACCGGGGCACCCAAAGGCGTCACCCTTGGATCCACTGCCAGGGAGCGTCCCGGCGTCAACGGCACCCCGAGAGCTCCGGGCGGGCCACCTTCTCCGGCGCGGATCTCGCGAAAGAATACGAAGCTGGGGTCCTCCACGCTAGAAACGAAGACGGGACTATCCGGAAGCGACGCGGCGCCCGTGTCGGACGGCTGCGGTGCCGCGGGTGGACGCCGATCAGCGCGGGCAGGTGAAGGGGCTGACTTCGGCTTGGTGGCGCCTGGCGGTTTGGACCCCTGTGAGGTTGATCCCCTGCCGTCGATCTGACTCAAGAAGAAGTCCACCATGCGCTGCACTTCCGCCGATGGCTCCGCGCTGGCCGGTGCCCGAACTTCACTCCCCGAACCGCGGGTTCTCACCTGCTGGGACGATCTGAGCACAATCTTCGGCAGGAACGGATGCCCGTTTTGCTCCGCGAAGGCGACCCGCACGATTTCTCCGCTTGGCAGGCGGATACGACCGGAGCCCTGGATGTGCAGGAGATAGAGCAGATCGGGGTTATCCACCCAGGCGATGGGGCGCGCGTCCAGTTGTGAAGACTGCTCGATTTCCTGCCTGGTGAAGTAGGGGACGATCCGATCGCCGAGAATGCGCGCCCGGATGCGGCGGTCCCGCGGGTCGGCTGCGGCGCCTTCCAGGTCGAGCCGGTAAAGGTCGACATGGTCGGCTTGCGGCGCTGATTCCCCAAGCGGGGTCACCTTGATGCCGTCGACGCGCGCCCACTCAGCGGTGCGCCCTTTGGCCTTCTTCAATAGCCGCGCATCGACATAAAGCAGATCGGCGGGTGTGCCGTACACGGGATGTCGATATCGTTCGGTGCGTATCCGGCTTCCGTCGAGGAGCGGTTCGAAGTACCCGGTCATCACGCCCGTATCGTCAAGGTCGGGCGACGTCACCTTGAACGGTGCGAACTCCGACTCGAAAAACACGCGGATCTCGGAGACGACGGGCCGCGAAGTGTTCAACAGGGCGCGCTGGCAGGTGCTCTCCCACGCGGGGCGGCGAACGAGAGCGCGGCACCCGGCGACGAACGCTCGCCATCCTTCAACGAGCTCTTCGTTCTGCCAACCCGGTATCTCATTCCAATCTACAGGCGCGAAGCGCGCGTGCTTCGTTGCGATCTGGGCCCGATCGGAGACGGTTCTTCCGGAGATGCTCTGTTCGGATTGTGCGGGCGGAGGGACGGCCGCATCGGTAGGAGTCTGAGCAAAGCACAATGATGCCGTCAGAACGTTCAATGCAATCGCTGCCACCGACCCGCGGACGGTCATGTTCACGTTGCCGTTGTTCATGCGCATGGGATCGTTGCCAGTCGGAGCGCTTGCGCATCCCGCACCATTACGCGCATTGTGCACTCGAGACCCGCGGCTCGCCAACAGTCCTCGGGACTCAGGACCTCGGTATCGAGCGAAATTGCGTTGTGGTATCGAGTTCGCCGCGATGCGAGCGTCGTGAAGCATGCGCAAGAGCCGCGGCGTAACCGCAAGCCTCGCATTGAACTCTCCCGGGTACCGGAATATGGTTAGATAATGATCCAGGAGGTTCAGCGATGGCTACCGGAAGAGATCCAAGTCAAAGCGAATTACAGATTCTGACCGGGGCCCAACGAACCGCCGCAACGTGGTGCGGCCATATTGTGAGCCGGCTCGAGCCCGTCGTGCGATTCGCTCTCGGTGGCGGCGATGGCTGCGGTCAGGGAGTGCCGAACATCCGGACCTTCCGACAGGCATCGGGCAACGCCTACTGCTACGATCTGTTCGCGTTCTGCATGTCCCGCGAGCCCTGATCGCCGTCACCGCAGAAAGTTCGAGATCCGTGACACGGTTCAATTTCCGATGCGCCGTTCGTCCTCTGCCGAGATCCTCGCATGCGCGCCGGCGGGGACTGGTTATCACTGCGTTCTTAGCGTGCCTGTTCGTGCTTGCGAGCACGGTCGCGAGTGCACAGGACGACGCATCGGACAAGGCGCAGCCCCGCCATGCTCTGGTCGTCGGAGTCGGCCGCTATGCGCAATCGCCGCTGGTCAACCCGGTCAATGATGCCGAGGCGATCGCCGAGCAGCTTCGGGGCTTTGGGTTTGCCGTCATTCTCAAGCTGGAGCCATCGAAGAAGGAGCTCGAAGAGGCCTTCGACGCCTTCGGGCGCGTGCTGACCGACCGCAGGGGCGTGGGACTGTTCTTCTTTGCCGGCCATGGCGTGCAGCTCGACTGGCGCAATTTCCTGCTTCCGGTGGATGTCAAAATGCGGACGCGCTCTGATCTCGAGGCTCAGGGCGTTGACGTGTCGCATCTGCTCGACCGGCTGCGCGACGCGAAGAATGCGATGAACGTCGTTATTCTGGACGCCTGCCGTAATAACCCCTTCGGCCCGTTGTTCGACCCGCGCCAGAAGGGTCTGAGCCAGATGGACGCGCCTGCCGGGACGCTGATTGCGTATTCGACGGCGCCCGGCAATCTTGCCGACGACGGTGGGGGGCGGAATAGTCTATACACCGAAAACCTGTTGCGGGAAATGCAGACGCCGAGCTTGCGGATCGAGGAGGTGCTGAAACGCGTTCGTCAGAGCGTTCGCCGCGCCTCCGGCGGAAGGCAGGTGCCGTGGGAGAGCACGTCGCTCGAAGACGATCTGTATCTCGTTCCGGGTCAGCACGCGGTGACGCCGACCGAGGAGCAGCTGGACCGCGAGTACGAAGAAGATCTGGCGATGTGGGAGTCGGTCAGCGGAGCCCGTGAGCCCAGTCCGATCGAAGAGTACTTGAAGCGATTTCCGGATGGCAAGTTTTCCGAGCTCGCGATGTTCAAGCTGGAGCGAATCCAGACGCGACAGGGACGGCCGACCGTGCAGGTCGCCAGTTCCGGGCCGACCCCGGTCTCAGCCGGAACCCGCCGGGTTGAACCGTACCGCGTCGGTGACCGCTTCTTCTACCGCGAAGTCGATCCGCTGAGTGGGGCAGAGAAGAAAAGGTTCGTCCATGTCGTTACCAAGGTCACCGACGACGAAGTCCATTTCAACCACGGCAAACGCATCAGCGACCTGTTCGGCAATGTCTTGGTGACCCCGGACGGCAGACGTCGCACGCCCTATCAGTTTCTGGTGGCCGAATACTGGGTCGGCAAGACCTGGTCGACGCGCTTCGACGTGACGCTGCCGAATGGCCGGCAATGGCATGCCTATTACGATCTGCGCGTCGCCGCCAGGGAAACAGTCACGATTCCAGCCGGCACCTTCGATGCTTTCCGCATCGAAGCCAAGGGACGCACTTCCGTCGGCGCGGACCTTTCGATCACGCAATGGGTGGCGCCGGAAAAGGTCAACGGATTCATTATTCACGAACGGGCTCACCGCAATCGACGGGGAGAGTTCATCGACCGCGGTCGGATCGAACTGGTCGCTTTCCAACCCGTTCCGCGGTAAAGGAGCGCGTCGTGACGCTTGCTTACGTTTTCGGCTTGCTCGCTGCCGTGTTCATTGGCCTCGCGGCAGCGCGTGCAGCCCGCGATGCCGGCAAGCTGGGACCGCAGTCGAGGACCTGGCTGATCATCGGGATGATCTTCGCCGCCGTGAGCCTCTGGCTCTGGACGAGCCAAGTCAGCTGAACGCGAAGACGGCTTTATCGACGCGATCAGTTGCGTCACAGGGCATCGAGGAACTCCGTCGCCCGCTTCTCCCCGTCATTGATCAGATCGGCGATCAATTGCGGATCGCGATTCAGCTTGGAGGCATAGTCCAGGCGACTGCTCAGCTCGTCGCTGATCTCGATCGTGCGCACCGCGATCTGCTTCTTGGCCGGCGCGATCAGGATTCCTTCGGCGAGCCAGGCGTTGACGGCATACACGAAGGCGAGCTCCTGGTTGAGCGACAGGTTGCCCGCAAGCTCGTTGCGCCGGTCCTCGATCGCCTCGACCGACGTCGGCACGGTCGAACGCTCCTGCGGGTTGATGCGGATCACCCAGATCTCATCGGGCTTCTCATCGCGCTTGAGCCCCTGAATGAGCGGCCGGATCGGTGGATTCTGTGAGAAAAGGCCGTCCCAATATGCGCCACCGCCGATCTCGACCGCCCTGAAAACCAGGGGGAGCGCGGCGGACGCCAGGACGGCATCGATGCTGATCCCACGCTCCCCGGTCTGCCACGAGTCGAAGACGGCGAACTCTCCCGACCGCACCTCGACAGCGCCGATAAGTAGCCTCGGCTCCAGGACTATTTTCTGAATATCGTTCGGATCGAGGTGCTTGCGCAGCAGCGCCTCGAGGTCGAGGAACTCCTTGCGGGGTGTCGCAGAGTCGAGTAGCGCCGCAAGCAACGTCCGCTGCGGCGAATAGGGGCTGGATTCCAATTGGGGAAGCTGCCCCTGCAAGGCCACGGTCGCGACAATCCAGTCGTTCCAGGCTTTTTCACTGGTCAGCAACGCCGAGTTGTCGCGCCAGAAGTCATCGAGGAGTGCGACGGTCTGTGAAGTCGTCCACGACCCGGCGGCGTGCTTCACAAGACCATACCAGGTGAGCAGGGCGCAGATCGCACCGCCTGAGGTGCCACTCAGCGCAGCGATGCGGTATCGACCGGTTTCGGCTCGCCTGACGATAGTCTTCAGCGCGCCCGCGGTGAACGCAGTGTGACTGCCACCGCCCTGGCAGGCAATGGCGACCCGCGGGGGTTCTGGGTTCCTCTGCAAGCGCGTTGACATGAGCATCCCTCCCTTGTGTGTTTTCGGTGCGGCGTTCGAAGCCGAACATGCGTCGCGCGCTGACGCCTCGCAACGGCGCGAGAAGCCCGAGGACATGTGCGACGAACTCGTTCGGCTCGGTCATGTTTCTGCGCTTGACTTGGAAAAACCGATCGGGCCAGACGAGACATGTGTGGCAGGACCCGTTCATTCGGGCGCGGGACTAAAGCGGCCAGTCCACCCAAACGGTAGCACGCCTGCCGACAGCGTACGTCTACCCTCTCGGATCCGGCACGAACTTGCCACCCGGAAACGGATTCGGCGTTCCGATCGGCAGTGCGCGCGGGATCACGCCGCGCGCCAGCAGATTCGCGCGCGAGTCATAGTGGACGACGATCGTCTCGTTCGGGGCACTGCCGCGCCTGAAGTGCGTGTAGGTCACACGCGATTCTTCGCGCTCGCCGTGTCCGGTGCCCAGCCTCTCGGCCGGCGCGGGAAGCTCGGCCGCCTTCGGCGTATCGGCCTCGGAGGGACTCGCGGCCGCCTCGCTTGAGGCAGACGCAGACGCAGCAGGCCTGCGTTTTTCGAGCGAGCTCGTCTCGTCTTGCGAGGCGCCATCGGCACTTTGCGCGGGGCGAGGCGGCGCAACACTCACCGGCGGCCGCGGCCGCGGGAGCTCGCGAAAGAGCGCAACACCGATCACGCCGACATTGTCCGGTCGGTCGGTGCGCGCGGCGTAACTGTCCGGGAGCGCAGTGAAGTAGAAGGCGGCGATCTCGCCGAGCGATTTCCGCCAGCCGTTGATCGGATAACGCTGGCCGGGCGTGAACACATAGCCCGACTGATTGGGCGCGGCTGTCTCGCCCGTCACGACGTTCACCCCGTCCACGGAAACGACCGCGAGCAAGCGGGCCCCGCTGCGGTTGGCGATCTCGACGGTGTAGCGGTTGCCGGGGGTACCGGCAACGTAGAGCCGGCCGGCGTGCGAATAGACGGGCAGCCGCTCGCCCGTGGTGCGATCGACGATCGTGACGTCGGCGAGGATCCCCGCGGACGCCGTTGCGGCGCCGAACAGCGATGCGAAGACGAGCGAAACCAGGCGTTTCATGCGCTTCTCCTTGACCGGTTTTTTCGTTCCGAGGACTGGAACGTTCGCCAACGCGGCCCGGGGTTAAGCGCTGCCCCAAGGAGAAACTCGCCGCCGCCCCGCGGCGATTGATCAGAGAACACGAGGGGGTGCGCCCACTCGTAGCGTGCAGACCAGCTGTGAGCACATCCCCATGCTGCGCGCGCAGGCGCGTCAGCGCCGTGCGCGAAGATCGTCAGGAAGCGGGAACGCGGGGTACTTGCGCACGAGCTCTTCGAGCAGCTCGCGCGCCTCGGTCTCACGGCCGGCGCGGCGGAGCTCCCGAATCCGCTCGACGAAGGCTTCCGGTGTCGCGAGGCCGTGACCGGGTGCCGCGGGGGCGGGTGGCGCGGCAGCGAGAGGCGGGGCCGCGGCGCTCCCGCGCGGCAGTTCCGCGGAGGGCGCGCGCTGCAGCTGCACGGTAGCGCGTTCCGCAGGCGTCTCGGGAATCGCACTCGTGGGAGGGGCGGGTAGCGCGGAAACGGTGCCACCGACCTCAGGGCTTTCCGCCTTCGTCAGGGGCGTCGGTGCCTTGGCGCTAGATGCGACGTCCAAGGAGCGCCGCGATTGCTCGAGGTCGTTGCCCGCCGATTCCCTGCGCTCGCGTTCGCGCGTGGCTGCGTCGTCCCGCATCGAGAGTGTGCTTTCTGCCTGCGAGCCTGGCGCCGAAAAAGACTCTGATCGCGAGCCAGGCGGCACAACAGCCCTGCTTGGCGCGGGGACCGCGCCGGCCTGGAGTTCGGGACCCGCCGGCGCGGTTTCCCTCTTTGCCGAGGCGGGCGGTGGACGCAGCTCGTCCGCTCCGCGCATCATCACGAACGGGGGCTCGGGGACCTTGGGTATCGCCTCGGCCGCCGGGATGGGGACCTCCGCCGAACGGCCGGCTTCTGCCGGCATCGGCTTTGTCAGCGGGCCTGCAGTCTCGCCGCCTCGATCGGCTCGCCGTTCCGTCACGCGCGGCGGCGGGAAGCGATCGTCGGGTGGTGCATCCTCGAGCACGACGTCGACGCCCGTATCCTGGATCATGAGGGTGATCGTCGCCGACACGAGCAGCGTGGCCGCGACCGCGAGCGGCACGCGCCAGCGCATCAGCCAGTGCTGCGGCCGGCGGAGCGGCCACATCTCGCTCGGCGCCTCCTCGCGCGGCGCGACGCTTTCTCTTGCGCGTGCCAGGATGCGCGCGTCAAGCGAGCGCGGCGGCTCGTCCCTCGCGGACTCGCGATAGGCTTCATCGAGCAGCGGGTCGCGCGGATCGGTCATCGCAGGTCCTCGAGACAGGTCCTGAGTTTCGCAAGCGCGTAGCGCAGGCGGCTCTTCGCGGTTTCGAACGGCACCCCGGTCGCGGATGCGATCTCCTCGACCGAGAGCCCGCCTTCCTGTTGCAACAGGAAGGCTTCGCGCTGCACGTCCGGAATCGCGTCGAGCGCTGCGAGTATCCGCTCCGCCTGGCGCTTGCGATCGAACACGCGCTCGGGCCCGTCGTCGGGGTTCGCGATCGGCTCCGCGGGCGGATCGTCATCGTCGAGCGACCCCTCCACGCCGCGCCGCCCCTGACGGCGATAGTGATCCATGAGGAGGTTGTGCGCGATCGTGTACAGCCAGGTCGAGAACTTGGCCCGCACCTCGTACCGTTCGCGCGCATCGATGACCCGAATCCAGGCCTCCTGGAAGAGTTCTTCCGCCGCGCTCGCGCTTGCACACTGGCGACGCAGAAACCGGAAAAGACCGCCCTTGTGGCGCCCGTAGAGCGCCTCGAAGGCGGCGGCGTCGCCGGCGCGGTAGCGCAGCATCAGCTCTTCGTCGGGGCCCGGCGCGTTCATCGCGCGTTCAAGTTTAGCCGGGCCGCGGTTCGCGAGGTGATGCTTGAACGCGCGAGCAAGCGAAACGGGGCTTCGCGTGCGCGTTTCCGCTGCGGGTTACCGCGTCCGCTCGGCGGGCCTCCGGCCCTGGGCGAACGCTCCAAGCCAGGACAGCGGCGAGATGCCCGCGTTCTTTCCCGACCGGCGCAATGCCAGTGTCCTTTCCCGACCGGCGGGACCGCGTGTATCTTACGATCGATGCTCGGTTTGGGAGGCTGTAATGCCGATGGAGCTCTTCTACAGCTACTCGCACAAGGACGAGCCCCTTCGCGACGAGCTCGACACGCATCTTGCGCTCCTGCGCCGTCGCGGTGTGCTGCAGACCTGGCACGATCGCCAGATCGCCGCAGGCAACGAGTGGCGGGCGGCGATTGACACGCATCTCGGGCGCGCCGACATCGTGCTCCTGCTCGTGTCGCCCGACTTCATTGCTTCGGACTACTGCTATGGCATCGAGATGACGCGTGCGATCGAGCGTCACAAGGCCGGCCTCGCACGCGTCGTTCCGGTCATTGCGCGGTCGGTGGATCTCGAGGGAGCGCCGTTCGCCGAGATGCAGGCGCTGCCCAAGGACGCGAAGCCGGTGACGAGCTGGCCCAACCGAGACGAGGCGTGGACCGACGTCGCAAAGGGCATCCGCAAGGTCGCCGAAGCGCTCACGGCGGCGAAAGCGGCGTTCGAGCCACCGGTCGCCGCGGCGCCAACCGCGCCGGCGGACGGAACGCGCGAAGGATCGCCAGGCGCCGACGTCACGCTCACCGGCAGCGGCGCGATCGCCATGGGCTCAGGCACCGTCGCAGTTGGGCGAGGCGGCGACTTTGTCGGCGCTTCGCGCGAGCTCGATCTGCGCGCCGACGCCGCACTCGACCGCGCCTTGGGCGCATTTCAGCGCGACATGGTGTCGGTCATGGAGACCCGGGGCGAACATGTCGATGCGACGGACGCATGGAACATGGGTGAGCGCCTCGCCGCCATTACGGGCTGGAAGCGCGTGTTGTGGGTGGACGATCACCCCGAAAACAACGTCCAAGAGGTCTCGGCGCTGCTCGCAAAGCTGCAGATCGAAGTGCAGACTGTGACCTCCACCGAGTCCGCGCTCGACGCGCTCGTGCCGGGCCGCGAAGCCTTCGATCTCGTCATCACCGATTGGCATCGCGATCCGCAGCGCGTGTCCGGGCTTGCCGAAGGCGTGCGCCTCGTACGCGCGATGCGCGAGCGCGGCCTTGCCGTCCCGGTGCTCTGCTATCACGGCGTCATACCCACCGACGAGTTCCGCCGCCGTCGCGAGCAGTTTCTGGCGGCGGGCGGGCAGGGCACGGCGTTCCTGCCGAGCGACCTTCTCGAACAGGCCATCGGGCTGCTCGGCTCGCTGGATCACTCTACCCCGATCGCTTCGAGCTCCGCCTGAAGCTCCAGCCACTGCGTCTCGATGGCATCGAGTCGCGAGGCGGCCCGGCCCTGCTCGCGCAGCGTCTGGGCGACGAGCTCCTGGTCGGCTCCGGTGTAGAAGTCGGGTGCCGCGAGCTGCGCCTCGAGGCGTTTCTTCTCCGCCGTGAGCTTGGTGATCTCGGCTTCGAGCGCATCGAGCCGCTTCACCAGCGGCTTGCGTTTCGCCGCCAGCGCCTGCCGTGCTTCCGCCTCGACGCGGCGCTGCTCCTTGCGGCCGGCGTCCGTCTTCTCGCGCCGCGGCGCGCGGCGCTCGAGCAGCCAGGTCCGGTAGTCGTCGAGGTCGCCGTCGAACGGGGCAACGCGACCGTCTGCCACGAGGTAGAGCGCATCGACCGCAGTCGCGAGGAGATGCCGGTCGTGCGACACGAGCACCATCGCACCCTCGAATTCCGCGAGGGCGACCGCGAGGGCCTCGCGCATGTCGAGGTCGAGGTGATTCGTGGGCTCGTCGAGCAGGAGCAGATTCGGGCGTCGCCACACGACGAGGGCGAGCGCGAGCCGCGCGCGTTCTCCGCCCGACATGGTGCCCGCGGCGCGCAGCGCATCGTCGCCGGAGAAGTCGAAGCCGCCCAGGAAATCGCGGAACTCCTGCTCGCGCGTCTGGCGGTCGAGCAGCATGAGATGCGCGAGCGGGCTGAGGTCGGCGCGCAGGTCTTCGAGCTGGTGCTGTGCGAAGTAGCCGACGCGCAGGGCCTTGCCCTCGATGCGCTCGCCCGCGAGGGGCGCGAGACGTCCGGCGAGAAGCTTCATGAGCGTGGACTTGCCCTGGCCGTTCGCGCCTAGGAGGCCGATGCGTGCGCCGGCGCGCAGCGTAAGCTCGATCCCGTCGAGGACTGCCCGGCCGTCGTAACCCGCTGCCGCCCCGTCGAGACGCAGCACCGGGTCGGGCGAACCGGGGAAGTCGCGGAAGTGAAACGAGAAGGGCGAATCGACGTGCGCCGGAACGATGCGCTCCATGCGTTCGAGCGCCTTCACGCGGCTCTGCGCCTGGCGCGCTTTGGTTGCCTTGGCGCGGAAGCGATCAACGAACGCGGTCAGGCGCGCGATCTCGCGCTGCTGGCGCTCGTACAGCGCGCGTTCGCGGGCGAGCGCCTCGGCGCGCTCGCGCTCGAACGATGAATAGTTCCCGGTGTAGAGCTTCAGCTTCGCTCGGTCGAAGTGCAGGATCGACCCGACCGTCGCGTCGAGAAACTCGCGGTCGTGCGAGATGAGGAGCATCGTGCCGGGATAGTTCGCGAGCCAGCGCTCGAGCCAGATGATCGCGTCGAGATCAAGGTGGTTGGTCGGCTCGTCGAGGAGGAGCAGGTCGGAGCGCGTCATCAGCGCGCGGGCGAGGTTGAGCCGCATCCGCCAGCCGCCGGAGAAATCGGCGACCGGCCGGCCGTGGTCGCCTTGCGCGAATCCGAGGCCCGACAGGAGCTCGCCCGCGCGGGCACGGGCGGAGTAGCCCTCGATGGACCGGTAACGGTCGTGCAGTAACCCCAGGTGTTCGCCGACGGCGTGATCCTCCGGGTCGCTCGCGTGTGCTGCTTCGGCGGCTTCAAGCGCGCGCTCGATGTCGCGCAACTCGGCGTCGCCATCGAGCACGTAGTCGAGGGCCGGCGTGTCGAGCGCAGGCGTCTCCTGCGCGACGTCGGCGATGGTCCAGCCGGCCGGACGGTCAAGATCCCCCTGCTCGGGGTGAAGCTCGCCGCGGAGCGCCGCGAAAAGCGTGGACTTGCCGCAGCCGTTCGGACCCACGACGCCGACACGCATTCCCGTGTGGATCGTCGCCGATGCCCCGTCGAGGAGCCGCGAGGGGCCGCGTGCAAGGACGACGCTGCGAATCGAGATCATGGTCGTGGTCCGAATTCACCCTGCGAGAGGTCAGCGCCGCTCACGCGGCAACGCCTCGTGCTCCGTGATTGCAGGAAGAAGAAGTGTTGCCTGCGGCATCATTTTTCGCGCTGGTCGGTCGCCGGCCCGGAGAGCTGCGTCGTGCAAAAGGGCGGCGATTATAGTCCGCCGTGGAGAGTGGCTTTGCTATACTCTCGGCGTGCCACCCTGGCGCCCCTGTTCTCTCGTCGATCTCCCGTTTCCCTGTCCTCGCCCGCGCGAACCGGAGCCGGCTTCGGCGCGGTGATGTCTCCCTCGTTGCGAAGGAACGCCGCTTGACCACGTTTGCCGACCTGGGCCTCCTGCCCGAATTGCTCAAGGCCGTCGAGGAGCAGGGCTACACCGTGCCCACGCCCATCCAGGCCCAGGCGATCCCGGTCGTGATGGCCGGGCGCGACATGATGGGCGGCGCGCAGACCGGCACGGGCAAGACTGCGGCCTTCACGCTGCCGATTCTGCAGCGGCTCGCGCCGCACGCGAGCACCAGCGCCTCGCCAGCCCGGCATCCCGTGCGCTCGCTCGTCCTGACGCCCACGCGCGAGCTGGCGGCGCAGGTCGAGGAGAGCGTGCGCACCTATTCGAAGTACGTGCCGCTGCGGATTACGGTCGTGTTCGGAGGCATTGCGATGGAGCCGCAGACCGAGGCGCTTCGCCGTGGCGTCGAGATTCTGGTCGCGACTCCGGGCCGCCTGCTCGACCACGTGCAGCAGAAGATGGTGAATCTCTCGCAGGTCGAGGTCTTCGTGCTCGACGAGGCCGACCGCATGCTCGACATGGGGTTCATCCCCGACGTCAAGCGGATCATCTCGCTCCTTCCGCCCAAGCGGCAGAACCTGCTCTTCTCCGCGACGTTCCCGGACGAGATCCGAAAGCTCTGCGCTTCTCTGCTCTCCGATCCGGTGACCGTGCAGGTGGCGCCCAAGCACGCGACCGCGGACATGGTCTCGCACCAAGTCTACCCGGTGGCGCGTGAGCGGAAGCGCGATCTTCTCGTGCACCTCATCCGCAGCCGCGACATGCGGCAGGTGCTGGTTTTTTGCGCTACGCGCCTGGGTGCGAACCGGCTCGCGTATCAGCTCAACCGCGAGGGCGTGCACGCTGCGGCCATTCATGGAGACAAGACGCAAGCCGAGCGGATCGAGGCGCTCGAAGCGTTCAAGGCCGGCAAGGTGGGCGTGCTCGTCGCAACCGATGTCGCCGCCCGTGGCCTCGACATCGAAGACCTGCCCTACGTCATTAATTTCGAGCTGCCGAACACGCCCGACGACTACGTGCATCGCATCGGCCGCACCGGCCGCGCGGGCAAGTCCGGCGAGGCGGTGTCGCTGGTGTCGCCGGACGAACACGAGAAGCTCGCCGACATCGAGAAGACCATCCGCAAGCAGATCCCACGCGAGATTGTCGCCGGCTTTGGGCCGGATGCAGCGCGCGCGTCGTCCCTGATGCCGGAGCGCAAGGCCGGCCGCCGCGAGCGCGAGCAGCCCAGCCTCACGGGGCGCGTGCAACCCAGGCCTGAGCAGTTCAATGCGAGGGCGCACGCGGACGATATATTCTTCAAGCCGTACGAGCCCGCAACCCCGGCGGTGGAAGCCACTGCCGAGTCGAGAACGGCTGCCGCCGGCTCTCTCGCCGGTACACCCCGCAAACCGGAACCCCAGGTCGCCGCGCTGTTGGGCGGGTGGCGACGCACCGACCGCTGAGCGGTTCGGCGTTCGGCTTCAGCTAGCAGCTCTTAGCTGCGTCGCGCACGTTGAGCAGCCGCGAGCGCGCCTCCTCCACGTCGTCGCGCCGCGCCGACCGCTGGGTCAGACGCAGCGCCCTCCGTCCACCTCGAGGCACACGCCCGTCACGAATGCCGCCTCATCCGAGGCGAGGAAGAGGGCAGCGTTCGCTCGCCGGCGGCGCCATCGATGTCGTTGACGACGACCTTCGCGGCTTCGGCGGCGAATCGATGCGCGATACCCTCCCCGAAGCCTGACCCGGCG
>Ga0209253_10003558_pt1 | contig 13697 bp, 14 predicted proteins | sample FrelakmetBRP12BR_FD_187145 | JGI IMG/M metagenome (GOLD analysis project Ga0209253, IMG submission 187145) | Freshwater lake sediment microbial communities from the University of Notre Dame, USA, for methane emissions studies - BRP12 BR (SPAdes)... | ecosystem: Environmental > Aquatic >...
CCCCAGCCCCATCTCACAGGTGCTCCTCGAGGAGTCGGTCATCGGCTGGCACGAGTTCGAGCTCGAGGTGATGCGCGACACGGCCGACAACGTCGTCGTCATCTGTTCCATCGAGAACGTCGACCCCATGGGCGTGCACACCGGCGACAGCGTGACCGTCGCCCCGGCGCTCACGCTCACCGACCCGCAGTACCAGGAGCTGCGCGACGCCGCCCAGGCGATCATGCGCAAGATCGGCGTCGACACCGGTGGCTCCAACGTACAGTTCGCCGTCAACCCCGACAGCGGCGAGGTCGTGGTCATCGAGATGAACCCGCGCGTCTCGCGCTCCTCGGCCCTCGCCAGCAAGGCGACGGGCTTTCCCATCGCCAAGATCGCCGCCAAGCTGGCCGTGGGCTACACGCTCGACGAGATCCCCAACGACATCACCAAGAAGACGCCGGCGAGCTTCGAGCCCACCCTCGACTACGTGGTCGTCAAGATGCCGCGCTGGGCGTTCGAGAAGTTCTCCCTCGTCGACCCCGAGCTGACGACGCACATGAAGAGCGTCGGTGAGGCGATGGCCATCGGGCGCACGTTCAAGGAGGCCTTCCAGAAGGCGCTGCGCTCGCGCGAGCTCGATGGCCGCCCCGACCTGCCCGGAGAGCGCGGCGCCGTGCTCGAGGCGCTGGCCGTGCCCACCTGCGATCGCTACGAGCTCATCCTGCAGGGGTTCCGCTGCGGCCTTGACCTGGAGCAGATCCACCGGCGCACCGGCGTGCCGCGCTTCTTCCTCGCCGAGCTGGCCGACATCGTCGAGCTCGAGCGCGAGGCGCGTGAGGCGCCGCAGCTGGACGCAGTGCTGCTGCGGCGCCTGAAGCGCTACGGGTTCTCCGACTGCCGTCTCGGCGAGCTGCGCGGCAGACCCGAGGCCGAGATCCGCGAGCGCCGGCTGGAGTGGGGCATCCTGCCCGTCTACAAGGCCGTCGACACGTGCGGCGCCGAGTTCGCCGCCGAGACGCCCTACTTCTACTCGACCTACGACGACGAGAACGAGGCCCTGCCCGGCACGCGCCAGCGCGTCGTGATCCTAGGCAGCGGGCCGAACCGCATCGGTCAGGGGATCGAGTTCGACTACTGCTGCGTGCACGCGGCGATGACGGTCCGCGAGGCCGGCTACGAGGCCGTGATGGTCAACTGCAACCCCGAGACGGTCTCGACCGACTACGACGTCTCCGACCGTCTCTACTTCGAGCCGCTCACCTTCGAGGACGTCGCCAACATCGTCGCCAACGAGCGCCCGCTGGGGGTCATCGTGCAGTTCGGCGGCCAGACGCCCCTGCGCTTAGCCCGCCGTCTGGTGGAGGCAGGGGCGCCGCTCATCGGGACGCCGTTCGAGGCCATCGACCTGGCCGAGGACCGCGGCCGCTTCGGCGAGCTGCTGGCCCGTCTGGGGGTCACCTGCCCGCGCTACGGGGTGGCGCGCAGCGAGCCGGAGGCCCTCGCCATTACGCGCGAGATCGGCTACCCGGCCCTCGTGCGGCCCTCCTACGTGCTCGGCGGCCGGGCGATGCAGATCGTCTACGACGACGCCGAGCTGACCGCCTACATGGCGGGCGCCGTGGCCGCGAGCCCGGAGCACCCCGTGCTGATCGACAAGTTCCTCGAGGACGCCATCGAGGTCGACGTCGACGCCGTGAGCGACGGCGAGGAGGTCTACGTGGCGGCGATCATGCAGCACGTCGAGGAGGCCGGGGTGCACTCGGGCGACTCCTCCTGCGTGCTGCCTTCGATCTCGCTCGGCGAGGGCACGCTCGAGAAGGTGCGCCGGCAGACAGCGGCGCTGGCCCGCGCCCTCGGCGTACGCGGGCTGATGAACGTGCAGTTCGCCTACCAGAACTACGAGCTCTACGTCCTCGAGGTCAACCCGCGGGCCTCGCGCACCGTGCCCTTCGTGAGCAAGGCGACCGGCGTGCAACTGGCGAAGCTGGCGACGCGCGTCATCCTCGGCGCTTCGCTGCGCGAGCTGGCCCCATCGGCGCACGTCCCCGAGCACGTGAGCGTCAAGGAGGCCGTCTTTCCCTTCGCGCGCTTCTCGGGCGCCGACGCGACGCTCGGACCCGAGATGCGCTCGACGGGCGAGGTGATGGCGGTCGCCGACACCTTCCCCGTGGCGTTCGCCAAGGCGCAGGCGGCCGCCGGCGCTCCGCTGCCGGCCGAGGGCGCGGTGTTCCTCAGCGTCTGCGACAGCGACAAGTCGGCGGCCACGATCCTCGCCCAGCGCCTCCACGGCCTGGGGTTCTCCATCCTCGCCACGCGCGGCACGGCGGCGGCGCTGCAGAGCCTCGGCATACCGGTCGAGCCCGTGAACAAGGTCTCAGAGGGCGAGCCGCACGCCGTCGCCCTGATCGAGGACGGCGCCGTCGACCTGGTGGTCAACACGCCGCTCGGCCGCGGCGCGCGCAGCGACGGCTACGAGATCCGTCGCGCCGCGCTGCGCGCGGGGATACCCTGTATCACGACGATGGCCGGCGCGTCGGCGGCGGTATCGGCCGTCGAAGCCGCGCGACGGCCGCACGTCGCCGTGCGCTGCCTGCAGGACCTCTACGACAGGGGAGACGAGCTGCCCGCATGGATGCTGATCCCGCACTGACCCCAGATTCCGGGCACGACCGGCGCGCCGTCAGCCGCGACTGCCGCGTCGTCGAGTCGCGGCGCTTCGGTGCCTTCTCGCTGCTCTCGCTGGCCTCCGCCGAGATCGCCGCCCGCGCCGTTCCCGGTCAGTTCATCATGGTCGGCGTACCCGGCGGGCGCTTCCTCCTGCGCCGGCCCATCTCGCTGCACTCGGTCGACGGCGAGCGCGTGAGGCTGCTGGTCGAGGCCCGCGGCGAGGGCTCGGCGGTGCTGGCGGCCGCCGAGGTCGGCGACACGCTCCCTCTAGCCGGGCCCCTGGGCAGCGGCTTCCGCCTCGACGGCGTGCGCGCGGCCCTGCTCGTCGCCGGCGGCATAGGGGCGGCGCCGCTGCAGTTCGTCGCCGACGAGCTCGTCGCCGCCGAGGTGCCCGTCGTCGGCGCTTTCGGCTTTCGCGACGCCGCCCAGGCGCGCCTCGTGGGCGCCTTCGAGATCGACCCCCTCTGGGTGGCGAGCGACGACGGCTCGCTGGGGAAGCGGGGCACCGTCGTCGACCTGCTCGATACCATCGACGTGCCCGACGGAGCGACGGTGTTCGCCTGCGGCCCGGCGGCCATGGTCGCGGCCCTCGCGCCCTGGGTCGCGGCGCGCGGTCTTCGGGGCTACGCGTCACTCGAGGCGCACATGGCCTGCGGCGCGGGTGCCTGCCACGGCTGCGTCGTGCCCACGCGCGCCGGGTATCGCCGCGTCTGCGCCGACGGGCCGGTGTTCGCCCTCGACGACCTGGAGACGTCGTCACCACCTGACCCGCTCGCGGCCGGAGAGGCCTCATGAGCGCGGGAGAGCAGGCGCGCGGCGGCCTCGAGCCGGACCTCTCGGTCGAGCTTGGCCCGATGCGCCTGCCGCACCCGGTGCTCAACGCCAGCGGCACCTTCGACCTGCTCGAGGCCGCCGCGCGCTACGAGGGCGACCTTGTGGCGGAGCTCCCCTTCGCCGCCTACGTGCCCAAGACCGTGACCCTGGAGCCGCGCGAGGGCAACCCTCCGCCGCGCGTCACGGAGACGGCGGCCGGCATGATCAACTCGGTGGGCCTGCAGAACCCGGGGCTCGAGGCCTTCCTGCCCGATCTGTCACGGCTCGCCGCGTTGACCGCGCCCGTCATCGTGAACGTGGGTGGCAGCCGCCCGGACGACTACGTGACGGTGGTCGAGCGTCTCGAGGAGTGGCTCGACGGCCGGCGGACGGGCGAGGGTCCCGACGTCTCCGGCTACGAGCTCAACATCTCGTGCCCCAACGTGGCCACGGGTCTCGCCATCGGCGCCGACGCGGCGGCGACGGCCGACCTCGTGGCGCGCGTCAAGGCGGCGACGAAGCGCTTCGTGATGGCGAAGCTCACGCCCAACGTCACCTCGGTCGTCGAGGTCGCGCTCGCCGCCCAAGCCGCCGGCGCCGACGGCCTCTCCCTCGTCAACACCTTCAAGGCGCTGGTGCTCGACGGCGAGACGCTGAGGCCCTTCCTCGGCGGCGTCACCGGCGGTCTCTGCGGTCCGGCCATCAAGCCCATCGCCCTGCGCATGGTCGCCGAGGTCGCGGGCGCCGTGCGCGTGCCCGTCGTGGGCATGGGGGGCATCGCCTCAGGACGCGACGCGCTCGAGTTCGTCGCCTGCGGCGCGACCGCGGTACAGGTCGGGGCGGCCAACTTCGCCGGCATCGACGCGCCGCGCCGCATCGTTGCCGAGCTGGGCAACGAGATGCGCCGCCGAGGGATCGCAAGCCTGGCCCAGGTGAGAGGCCGGGCGGCGCTTCCGATGCGTGCCTGAAGGCCGCGTAGGATGAACATCATAGGAGGGAAAAGGCCAGCATCTCTCGCCCTTTCTTCACTCCCCGGCGTCTTGAACTGCCCCTGGCCCTCCTATAGAATGCCGCGCATGTCAGCCACCGTGAAGCAGATCAACACCGCTCCCGCACGCTCGCTCGACCAGCGGATGGAGGCCCTCCAGCGCGCCAACCAGGTGCGCAGCAAGCGCGCCGCGCTCAAGGCCGACCTGAAACGTGGCCAGGCGAGCATCGTCACGGTGCTGGGCGACCCACCCGAGTTCCTCGCGACGGCCAAGGTCATCGATGTCCTCATGGCTGCGCCGAAGTGCGGCAGGGTGAAGTCGGCGAAGATCATGGAGATGTGCCGCGTGAGCCAGAGCAAGACCGTGGGCGGCCTCTCCGATCGCCAGCGCCGGGAGCTCCTCGCCTACTTCGGAGGCTAGGGCATCGCGCAGGTCTTCGTGATCTCGGGGCCGTCTGGCGCCGGGAAGGGGACCGTCATCGCGCGCGTGCTCGAGTCGCTCGACGGGCTCTCTCTGTCGGTGTCGGCGACCACGCGGCCGCCTCGTCCCGGAGAAGTCGACGGCGTGCAGTACCACTTCCTCTCCCGCGACGAGTTCGAGTGTGCCGTGGGTGAGGGCAGGTTCCTCGAATGGGTAGAGTACGGAGGCAACCTGTACGGCACGCTGCGCAGCGACGTCGAGGACAGGCTGGCGGAGGGAAGCGACGTCATCCTCGAGATCGAGCTGCAGGGGGCGCGCAACGTGCGGCGGGCGCTGCCCGACGCGGAGCTGATCTTCATCGCCCCGCCGTCGTTCGGCGACCTGGCGGAACGACTGCGCGGCAGGGGGACCGAGAGCGAGGAGGCCATCGCGGCGCGCCTGCGCATCGCGCGCGAGGAGGTCGCCGCCGCAAGGGAGTTCGACCACGTGGTGGTGAACGACGAAGCCGACAAGGCGGCGCGCGAGGTAGCGGAGCTCATCGCCGCGCGCCGCACCGCGATCTAGAAGAGAGAGGAAAGACCAAGTGGACCGTCCACGCATCGATGAACTGCTGAGCCACGCCGGCGGGTCGCGTTACGCGCTCGCCATCATCGCGGCCAAGCGCGCCCGGCAGATCAACAACTACTACAACAGCCTCGGCGAGGGGCTCCTCGACGACGACTTCCCGCCGCCGCTCGTCACCTCGCGCAGCAAGAACCTGCTGACGATCTCGCTCGAAGAGGTCGCCGAGGGCAAGATCGGCCTGTCGCACAGAGACTAGTGTCGCGCGGAGGCCGAGGCCGCGGCGCGCAGGGAGCAGGGAGGGGTACGTGAGCAGCCGCCGGCGAGAGGTGAGGGCGTGAACGACGACGAGCGCACCGTGCTGGTGGGCGTCACCGGCGGTATCGCCGTGTACAAGGCCGCCGAGCTGGTGCGCCTGCTGGTGAAGGACGGGTTCGCCCCCGTGGTCGTCGCCACCGAGGCGGCCAAACGCTTCGTCATGCCGCTCACCTTCGCCGCGATCTCGGGCTCGCCCGTGCTCGACGAAGAGAGCGCCTGGCGGGCCGGCGGCGGCTGGTTCGAGCACATCGACGCCGCGCGCCGCGCCCGCGTGCTGGTGGTCGCCCCGGCGACGGCCAACACGCTGGCCAAGATGGCCGCCGGCATCGCCGACAACCTGCTCACGGCGATCTGCCTCGCCTTCCGCGGCCCCGTCGTGGTCGCGCCGTCGGCCAACTGGGCGATGTACGAGCACCCGGCGACGCAGGAGAACCTGCGCCTGCTCGCCAGGCGCGGTGTCGAGGTGCTGCCGACGGGCGAAGGCGCGCTGGCCTGCGGCGAGACCGGCTCGGGACGCATGGCCGAGCCCGACGAGATCCTCGCCGCCGTCAAGCGCGCCTTCGCCGCCTCGGCCGCGGGGCCGCTGGCCGGACGCAAGGTCGTCGTGACCGCCGGCGGCACGCGCGAGCCCCTCGACGCGGTGCGCTTCATCGGCAACCGCTCGAGCGGCAAGATGGGGCGCGCCGTGGCCGACGACGCCTACCTGCGCGGCGCCGACGTGGTGCTCATCGACGCCGCGCGCATGAGGCCGCAGGTGCCCTACCGGCGCGTCGCGATCGAGACGGCCGACGAGATGGCCGCCGCAGTGGCCGGCGAGACGGCCGACGCCGACGTGCTCGTCATGGCGGCGGCCGTGGCCGACTTCAAGCCGGCGCAGCCGCGGGCCGACGAGAAGATCGACCGCGCCGGCCGGGACCGGCTCACCGTCGAGCTCGTGCCCACGGTCGACATCCTGGCGTCGAGCGCCCGCGCGGGCCTGCTGCGCGTCGGCTTCGCCGCCGAGGCCGGCCCGCGCCTCGACCGGGCGCGCGCCAAGAAGGCCGCCAAGGAGGTCGACCTGCTGGTCTTCAACGACATCCTCGCCGCCGGCGTCGGCATCGGCTCCGACGAGAACGAGATCACCATCCTCACCCCGGGCGAGGAGATCCGCGTCGAGCGCAGCTCCAAGACGGAGTGCGCCCGGGTCATCCTCGACCAGGTCGAGCTGCTGCTCACGAGGCGCGGGAGCGCGCCGTGAGCCTCGATCGCGCGCGGCTCGCCGCGCTCGTCGACGAACGGGTCGCCAACGAGAACCTGCGGCGGCACATGCTCGCCTGCGAGGCCATCATGCGCGCCGTAGCCGGACACCTCGGCGAGGACGCCGACGCGTGGGGCCTCGCCGGCCTGGGCCACGACATCGACTCCGAGCAGACCGAACACGACTTCGCGCGCCACGGGCGCGAGGCCGCCGAGCTCCTGGCCGCGGCCGGGGCGCCCGACGACGTGGTCCACGCCGTGGCCGCCCACAACCCGGCCACCGGCGCGTCGGTCGAGCGGCGCATCGACATCGCGCTCGTCGCCGCCGACCAGCTCAGCGGCCTGGTCACCGCCGCGGCGCTCGTGCGTCCCGACAAGCAGCTCGCCGGCGTGCAGGTGAAGTCGCTGCGCAAGCGCTTCCGCGAGACCGCCTTCGCGCGCGGGGTCGACAGAGACTCCATCCGACGCTGCGAGGAGCTCGGCATCCCGCTCGACGACTTCTTCGCCCTCGGCCTCGCCGCGATGCAGGGCATCGCCCCCGCCCTGGGTATGTAGCGTTGAGGCGTGCGCGACGCGGCCGCTGGCCGCGTCGCGAGGGCAGGCGAGGGCATGGACGACCACGAGGGCAGACCGCCGGGAGACGAGCCTCCTGCGCGACACGACGAGACCGCGGCGCAGGGTGAGGCCGCGGCGGCGCACGACGAGGCCTACGAGCTGTTCCGCCGCGGCCACACCTTCCTGAGTCAGAACCACCCCGGCCAGGCGGCCGTCCTCCTCGAGCGCGCCCGGCGCCTCGCACCCGGCAAGAACTCGATCCGCGAGGCCCTGGGCCGCGCCTACTTCCACCTCGGGCGCTACGACCGTGCCGCCGCGGAGTTCTCGGCCATCGTGGAGCACGTGCCGACGAACGACTACGCCCGTTACGCGCTCGGACGGGCGCTCCTCAAGCTGGGCCGCTTCGCCGAAGCGCGAGCCCAGCTGCGCCTGGCGCTGGCGATGTCGCCGGCCGACCGCGACTACCAGGCCGCGCTGGAGCGGTGCCTGGCGGAGGAGCAGCGGGCGGCGGACGCCGACCGAGAACCGCGCTAGCCTGGCCTGTCTTTGAGTCCCGGCAACGCCTCGTCGCCCCCTGTGAAGAGCGGTCGCGGAGGGAAAGCGGCGCGGCTCAGGCTGTCTGCGGCGTCGGCGCCTCCGGCCCCTCGTGCGCCATCCCCAGCAGCGCCGCGATGCGCTTCTGGATGGGCGGGTGCGTGTCGAACAGGCCCTCGGTCTCGCGCAGCTTGCGCAGCGGGTTGGCGATGTAGAGGTGCGCCGTGGCCCGGTTGGCGGCGCGCAGGGACCGCTGGTCGGCGGCGATCTTCTGGAGCGCGTGGGCCAGCCCCACGGGGTTGCGCGTGAGTTCCGCGGCCGAAGCGTCGGCGAGATACTCGCGCCGTCGCGAGATGGCCATCTGCACGAACCACGAGAACAGCGGCGCGAGGGCGGCCAGCGCGATGGCCAGCAGCATGATGAGCCCTCCGCCTCCGCCGCCGTCGCCGTCGGAGCGGCGGCCGAAGCCGCCCCAGAACGTCGAGCGCAGGAAGAAGTCGGCGATGAGCGCGACGAGGCCGACGAGGATGCCCACCAGCGTGGCGAAGCGCACGTCGTAGTTGCGCACGTGCGACATCTCGTGCGCGACGACGCCCTGCAGCTCCTCGCGGTTCATCATCTGCAGCATGCCGCTGGTGACGGCGACGGAGGCGTGCTGCGGGTCGCGGCCGGTGGCGAAGGCGTTCGGCGCCGCGTCGTCGATCAGGTACACGTCGGGCATCGGCGTGCCGGCGGCGATCGTCATCTCCTCGACCACGTTGTAGAGCTGCGGCGCCTCGTCGTGGGTCACCTTGCGCGCGCCGCTCACGGCGAGGACCATGCCGGCGCCGGCGTAGTAGCCGATGATGCTCCAGACGATGGCGATGACGCCGAAGACGCCCAGCAGGCCGAGGCCTCCGTAGGGCCGTCCGGTCAGGGCGACGCCGATCACGAACCCGAGGAGGAGCAGGACGGCGACGACGGCGGCCATGAGCAGCCACGAGGCGCGCTTGTTGCGGGCGATCTGCTCGTACATGGTTCCCTCTTACCCCGGCGACCCGGCCGCGGATCGAGACGGCGTCGCGCCTCGCACCGGTCCGGTGTCCGGCCGCCAGCCGAAGCTAGCGCAGATCGACCTTGACCGGCTCCTTGTCGGCCTCGTCGCCCTGGAAGAACTGCCGCTCCTTGAAGTTGAAGAGCCCGGCGATGATGTTGGTGGGCACCGTCTGGATCTTCATGTTGTAGGTCATCACGCTGTCGTTGTAGAACTGCCGCGCGAAGGCGATCTTGTTCTCGGTCGCCGTGAGCTCCTCCTGCAGCGACATGACGTTCTGGTTCGCCTTCAGGTCGGGGTAGTTCTCGACGACGGCGAACAGCGAGCGCAGCGCCTGCGTGAGGCCGTTCTCGGCGGCCGCCTGCGCGGCCGGGCCCTGGGCCCCGGCCGCCACGGCCGCCGCCCTCGCCTGCGTCACGGTGGTCAGCGTCTCCTGCTCGTAGGCCATGTAGTCCTTGACCGCCTCGACCAGGTTCGGGATCAGGTCGTGGCGCCGTTTGAGCTGCACGTCGATCTGACTCCACGCGTTGTCGACCTGGTTGCGCCGTTTGACGAGGCTGTTGTACATGCCGGCGATGACCGCGACGATGATCACCACGATCACGATGAGGACGATGGCTATGGTCACGAGTCACTCCTTTGTCGACTCGCCCGGGCGCCGCCTGCCGACGCGCCCGGGGCTTTTTCGTAGTGTACGCCGTGCGCGGCCCGCTTACCTGCCCGGCAGGCGCCCTCGCGGCGTGTCGCGCGAGCCCCGGGCCGGGCAGGCCGGGTGGCCGCGCACGGCGGCGGTGTACACCCCGGGAGGGGTGCTCTATCCTTGGGCAAGTATGCCCGCTCTCGACCCACACACCCCATGAGCTCGGTCGGCCGCCGCGGTGTGCTCCGGCTGATCGGGGCCGTCGCGCTCGTCGTCGCGCTCGCCGGCCTCGGCTACCTGGTGGTGCACGTTCGCGCCGCCGGGGGCGGCACGCTCAAGCCGCTCGCGGCCGTCAGCGTGCCGCCCGGCTCGCCATCCCCGAGCCCCAGCCCGGCCGCAGCGCGTCACTGGATCGTGGCCAAGGCGACGGCGCCGGTCGTCGCCCGCACGCGGCCGAGTGCCTCGGCTCCCGTGCGGGCGACCTTCGGCGCGCGCACGGCGTACGGCTTCCCGACCCTCTTCCTCGTGCACGAGACGCGCGAGGTCGACGGACGCCTCTGGTACCGGGTGTGGCTGTCCGTGCGTCCCAACGGCAGCCGGGGCTGGATCGCCGAGGGCCGCCTGGCGACCTACCCGACAACGGCCAAGATCGTCATCGATCTCTCGCAGCGACGGCTGACCGTGGTGCGCCGCGACCAGAAGGCCGCCGACTTCCCGGTGGCGATCGGCACCGCGCAGTACCCGACGCCGACGGGGTTCTTCTTCGTGACCGAGAAGCTGCGCCCGCCGGCGCCGGGAGGCCCCTACGGGGTGCTCGCCCTCAGCCTGAGCGCCTTCCAGCCCAAGCTCTCGTGGTGGTCCGGCGGCGGGCAAGTGGCCATCCACGGCACCAACCAGGACCAGCTCATAGGGCGGGCGGTGAGCCACGGATGCGTGCGCATGCACGACGCGGACATCCTGAAGGTGAGCCGGCTGGTGCCGGCCGGCAGCCCGGTAGTGATTCAGCCCTAGAGGCGGGAGAGCGGGGCGGACCCCCGGGCGCCCGGCGTCGTCGGGGGACGCGTCAGGCGCGCCTTCTCACCAGTAGTCGCCCTGTACGAGCCTCATGTCGTGGGCGTTGCACTTCGGGCACGTGTACGAGGCCGCCTTCTCGAGGAAGAAGAGCTGGCTGCCGCAGGTGAGGCAGCTGAACTCGTCGACCATGATGTCGGCCCCGGTGAGGTCGACCTCGCAGATCGTCTTGCACTCGACGCAGAAGGCGGGCATGAAGCGGATGCGGGGATCCCTCATGCTGACGCCCCAGCGGATCTGCTCCGCCTTGTAGCCACACTCACGGCACTCGAAGGTCGTGAACTCTCCCATGACGTTCCTTGCCCTTCCCTTTCGACTCCGCCGCCCGTGCCGGCACTAGTATCGGCAGCAGGCGGCCGCTCGTTGAGCGCCGGGACGGAGTTCGACCGACCCGGTGGCCGCCCGCCTCACGGGCGCCCCGGGGACGCTCGCGGCCGGTGTACGGGAGCGGCGCCGCCGACGGGCGGACCGACCCGCGGCGTCGTCGTCCGCGAACCGCCGTTTTGCAGGGATGTCGCCGCGGCGGCGAGGGCCGCACGAGGCGGCGGGAGCACGGCGACAAGCCTTGATTGCAGGCAATCCGGGGTATAGAGTACCGGGACCTAAACGACACTCTTGGGAGGCGGACTCTTTCGGAAGTGGGTGCACGAGCCCACTTTTGTCTTGTATGGAGCGGCACGCGCTGGCACATCTGATCGAACAGAAGATCTCTGAGCGCTTCGACGACGTCGAGGTGGTCGACTTCGACCTGCGCAAAGGCCGGGATCCCCTGCTCACCGTCTATATCGACCGGCCGGGCGGGGTCGACCTCGACCTGTGCGTGGCGGTCACGCACGCGCTCGACGTGCTGCGCGACACCTACCGTCTCGAGGTGTCGTCGCCCGGGCTCGACCGTCCGCTGCGCAAGCCGGAGCAGTTCGCGCGCGTCACGGGCAGCGAGGTGAGGGTCAGGACGGCGGCGCCACGCGAAGGACGCGCGTCGTACCGCGGCGTGCTCACGGCGGCCGGCGACACGGCGCTCACGATGCGGCTCGACGACGGGCGCGACGTGACCATCCCGTACGCCGAGGTCGCCAGGGCGCGTCTCGTCCCCACCTATGACCGACTGGGAGGCCAACGTGAGTAGAGAGATCATCGAGGCCTTGCACCTCATCGAGAAGGAGAAGGGCATCGCCTTCCCGGCTCTTCTGAGCGCGCTCGAGGACGCGCTGCTGTCCGCCTACAAGAAGACGGCCGGCGCGGTCGAGCACGCGAAAGTCGAGGTCGACACCGAGACCGGCGACATGCGCGTCTACCAGCTCATCTTCCCCGAGCACGTCGACGTCGAGTCGCTGAAGGTGCTCAACGAGGAGGGCGAGGAGATCGGCCTCGACCTCTCGTCCGTCAACGAGGATGAGATCGAGAAGATCGAGGTGACGCCCGAGGACTTCGGGCGCATCGCCGCGCAGACGGCCAAGCAGGTGATCCTGCAGCGCATCCGCGAGGCCGAGCGCGACATGATGTACGGCGAGTACGTCGACCGCGTCGGCGACATCGTCACCGGCATCGTGCAGCAGAGCGACCAGCGCTACACGCTGGTCGACCTGGGACGCGTCGAGGCGCTGCTGCCCAAGAGCGAGCAGATCGAGACGGAGCGCTACGAGCACGGGGCGCGCATCAAGGCCATCATCATCAAGGTGCAGAACTCGACCAAGGGGCCGCAGGTGATCCTGTCGCGGCGCAGCGACGATCTCGTGCGCCGGCTCTTCGAGCTCGAGGTGCCCGAGATCGCCGACGGCCTCATCGACATCCGCAACGTCGCCCGCGAGCCCGGCTTCCGCTGCAAGATCGCGGTCGTCTCGCACGCCGACGGCGTCGACCCGGTCGGAGCCTGTGTCGGGCCGCGCGGCTCGCGCGTGCGCATGGTGGTCAGCGAGCTGCGCGGGGAGCGCATCGACATCATCCCCTACAACGACGAGCCGGCGCGCTTCGTCGCCAAGGCGCTCTCGCCGGCGCGCGTGCGCGAGGTGATCGTCGACGACGAGGAGCGGTCGGCGACGATCGTCGTGCCCGACGACCAGCTCTCGCTGGCCATCGGCAAGGAGGGTCAGAACGCGCGCCTGGCGAGCAAGCTGACCGGCTGGCGCATCGACATCAGAAGCCAGTCCGAGATGGCCCAGGCCGAGCTCGAGATGGAGTACGCCGAGGGCGACGAGGATGTGACGGACCGCTGTCAGGCGGTCACCTCGAGCGGCAAGCGCTGCCCCAACATGGCGCTGCCGGGAAGCCACTACTGCGGCATCGCGGCGCACCAGAAGCTGGCCCAGGCCGAGGCCGCCGGTGCCGGCGCCGACGAGCAGGTGACGCCCGAGACCGGCGGCGAGGACGTCGCCGGGGAACAGGCGATGCCCGGGACCGGCGACGACGCGTCCGTCGGGGGGGCTGCGGCCGAGACCGGCGAGGACGCGCCGGCCGACCAGGCGGTGGCCGACCAGGGGTGAGGGCGGTGTCGGCGCCCGAGCGTACGTGCCTCGGCTGCCGCGGCAGGCGAGAGCGCGACAAGCTGATACGATTGCAGCTCCGCGACGGAAGGGTTGTCCCGTCGGAGGGACGCGTCGCGGGCCGGGGCGCCTACCTGTGCCCCGAGCGGGCCTGCTTTGACGCGGCGCTGCGGCGCAAGGCCTTCGCGCGCGCCTTTCGTTCGCCGGCGCACGTCGATGAGCGTCTCTGGGAAGCTATCGAGGCTCGCATGACCGAGCCTGGTCGCGAAAGGCGGTGAGGCACATGGCGAAGAAGATACGGGTCGTCGACATCGCGCGCCAGCGCGGCACGAGCGTCGACGACGTGCTCGCCCGCCTCAAGCGAGTCGGCGTCGACGGGATCGACGCACAAGCCGAAG
>Ga0209253_10003559_pt1 | contig 13694 bp, 15 predicted proteins | sample FrelakmetBRP12BR_FD_187145 | JGI IMG/M metagenome (GOLD analysis project Ga0209253, IMG submission 187145) | Freshwater lake sediment microbial communities from the University of Notre Dame, USA, for methane emissions studies - BRP12 BR (SPAdes)... | ecosystem: Environmental > Aquatic >...
CGTGACCTTCTTCGGAAGTCTCCTCGGCGGATACCTTTCAGACTACACAACAGCCGTGTTCGGCATAATCGCCGGCATGCAAGTCGTGTACATGATAAGCATGATCGGCAGAGTCGCCGGCGCCGCACTACACCTGACGCTGAAAGAAACCGTGCAAAAATAAAACCGCTCTCAAGCAGGATTCGACATGTACTTCCCCGTTATCAGCACAGGCGTCGCATATTTCGGACATTTCTTGTCATCCGTGATGTCATGCGCGCGCATGAAGTGCTCATATCCTTGTGATTTAATAGCACGCTTTTTTCCTCCGGATTCCAGGACAAGTTCGCGTTCGGCAGTCACCGTACCTACCCGCAGAAGCTTGCCACCAGTTATTTCGATAGCTTTCTCGGCTTTCTTCCAAAGCTTCGGCTTCACCGTCAGAACAAGCTCGTACTCTTCTCCACCATAGAACACTAAATCAAGCGGGTCAAGATCATTACTCTCAGCGAACGCCTGAGCTTCCTTGGCAATTGGCATTTTGCTTATCCTGAAGCCAACGTTGCTTGCATGTGCGATCTCATGAAGACTCCATGCCAAACCGTCGCTCGAATCAATCGCTGCCGTGACGGCTCCAGTCTTGTTAAGGGCTATACCTTCTGCCAGCCGAGCCCGAGGCATCAAAACCGAATCAACGAGAACCTCGCGAATTTTCTCAGGTGCGCCAGATTTTTTGAGCAATATCTTCAAGCCAGCCGCGGTTTTTCCGAAAAGACCGGTAACTGCCACAATGTCTCCCGGTTTGGCTCCGCTTCTGAGCGCGACCTTACCTTTTTTTGCGGTTCCAAAGAGCGAGATGCTAATTACGAGGTCTAAGGCCTCGCCGGTGTCTCCACCCACGACGTATGCGCCGTATTCTCGAGCTCCCGCATTCAATCCCTTTGCTATTTCTTCCACGTCTCTTCTATTGGTTTCTTTCGGTAATCCCAGCGCGACAAGTACTGCCTTGGGTTTCACGCCTTTTGCAGCAAAATCGCTTGCGTTCATAACGACTGCCTTGCGGGCTGCTTGCCAGAGACTCATGCCGGATGGAACATCTGTTTTGCCGACGAGCATGTCTGTTTTCAAAACTGCAAGGTTTCCATCTTCCATCTCGTAGGCGGCTACGTCGTCGCCGAATCGAATCGGCATTTCTGGCATGGGTTCCAGATGGTTCTGTATGATTTCGATTATTTCTCGTTCGCCTAAAGTTTTGGGTTTTCTCATTGGACCGCGTTCTCATTCCATCTAGTTTTGCGTTTAACTTGTGGTTGATAATGTTTAAATGTGGCAATGCATGTTGTTAGGGAGGTTTTGGGGTAAAAGCGTTGCTGAAGATTCGGCCATTCCTCGAAGGGCCAGATGATGAGACCTACGTTAGACTTTACAACGATGGTTTCAGTGACTACGAGGACAATAGAAGAATGACGTTGGAGGAGCTGAAGAAGACGAGAGAAGCTCCGAATTACGACCCAGCAGGACTGCTTCTGGCGGAATCGGATGGCGAAGTTGCTGGCATGGTGGAAGCCTTCGTGGACAAGTACCGCGAGGACAAGAGAGGCTTCGTGCGCAGCTTGACGGTTTTTCCGCAGTTCCGGGGGAGGGGAATCGCAAAGAAGCTTGTGGCAAAGGCTTTGGAGAGCTTGAAAGACAGAGGCATGAAAGTCGCTGAATCGTGGGCGCAAACAGATCGGAAATCGTGCATGCACATCTATGAACGCCTTGGTTTCAGGCAAGTGCGCGCCATCGACATTATGAAGCGAGCCCTAGACGACATACCCTGCGGAATTGGCGAGAATGCGGAAACGGCCATGAGACAGATGAGCACCAAAGACGAGGACATGCAACTGCTTAACATGCTTGACAATGAATCCTTCAAGGAGCATCCAAACTTCAGACCGAGAACCGTTGAGGAAACAAAATACTCTGTGTTGGACATGCCTTGGTACGGGGAACAAAACATTTTCTTCGCCATGGTTGGGAATGAGCCCGTTGGTTTCGTAAACGCGGGAATCGACGTTGGTCTGAACCGCGAGAAAAACCTGAAATATGGATGGATACTGGATATCGGCGTATTGAAGCCGTATCGGCGCAAGGGAATTGGCGCGCGACTAATGGTTCATGCAATGCAGGTGCTCAAAGAAAAGGAAATGACGGAAGCCCTGCTTTACGTTGACGAAACGAACCCTACGAAGGCCACAAAGCTTTACGAAAAAGTGGGCTTCAAAGTGGCGATGAAAAGCATCATTTACGAATTGGCTCTCGCTTAATGAAAACGGTGAATATCCTGTGCGCTGGTTCTACTTGCGTTTGTTTAAATAGAGGTTCCGCAAATGTTGGTTGAAGGCAGGTGCCTCGGTAGCTCAGCCTGGTAGAGCGGCAGCCTCGTAAGTTGCAGGCCGCGGGTTCAAAGCCCGTCCGAGGCTCCATCTTGCTTAATGTCTTTTGTGTAGTCGTGTTCTGCATGTGAACAAGAACGTTTATTAAATCTCAAGATTAGCGATTAGTATTGAAGAACAACACAACGACACATAAAAGGGAATAAGCCATGCACAGTTTCCACCTGCACCTCCACGAAGACAAGCTGAAATGCCCCTACAGGGGATGCGGCAAGTCATTCGACAAACCCTCCATTCTAACGGACCACACCACCCTGCCCAGACAATCATTCTACGCCTGCCCGCACTGTCAATCAAAAATCGACATTGTGGTGGACGGCCTAAAAGTGGTCAACATCAGGACACTCGAATATCCGAAAGTCTTCGAGTCCCCGGCAAAATGTGCACACTTCTCCGGATTTCTGAGCGCGATGTCAATGGACATGAAAATGCCCGACGAATGCCTAACCTGCCCAAAAGTGCTCCAATGTAGCATCAGGCACACACGGAAATAGCCTTAAAGAACTGCTTCTGTAGTTTGCGATTTCGAAAATTGCCATGCTCTCAAGAGTAGACCAGCAATGAAATTTGTTTCTTTTAGCCTCGCACCAAGAAAACATGGCTTAAAGCATGAATTGAAACAGCATGGAAAGTGCCATGGAACATTGCTGAGGGTGTGTATCTACGAAAGCCACTCACTCGTTGGATGGCCGAATCAATGAAAACGTCTTCTAAGAAACTGCTATAAACTTTTTCAAGAAATGCGGCAAAGAACACTGGAGATACTGAATCAACTTCAGTCAGGATCTGTTTTCGTAGTTCTAACTTGTTAAGGAATCTTCTAGAAGAATACCTCCATAATGGTTATCCCGAAGTTCAACACTATACTATGTGAGAGGGGAGAATGGACGGAGAGATACTGGTTTCTATAAACCAGAGCAATTGCAAACATTGGAAGAACAGGAAATACACAGAAAGAAGCTTTGACATCTTGAATGGATTTGAACTGGTAGCCAAAAAGTGCTGCAATTGCCACAAGGTTCTCGAATTGAAAATAATAAAAATACCTTAAGGTATGGAAAGTCTTTTAACTTCATAACATGTAGCCTTCTAAGCGGTAATGTTATGGCTAAATGTCCTAAGTGCAAAAAAGAAGTCAGCAAACCTAAGAAGACCTGGAAAATGGCGGGAAGAAAAGACAAGAGCGGCAAAAGAACAGAACTCACAATCGGACTGTTTGAATGCTGCGGAAAATCCTTCAGGTCAGTCCTGAACAAAAGAAAAATATAGTCGCAATAGGAAAAAAACCCTCCATTTCCTTTTTCTACATTCGAATCCGCAAATGCTCGAAGAAAAAGCTACTATGTCATAGAAACTGCTTCCGAGATGCTGTTCGCTGATTTAGCCAATAGTTTTCTAGGAAAAGATGCGTGGGCATGTGATTATGTGCAAGTAAATTTAAATGAGAGAGACTCTATTTCTAAAAACACACGGGGTTGTCGGCTAGCTTGGTCTAGGCTTGTAGACTTGGGCTCTATAGACCCCGGTTCAAATCCGGGCAACCCCACCACTAAAGACATCCGCCATGCACTCCACGTTGCATTCTGCAAAGACTATGAGCAGTTGTTATCCTTCACTAATCAAACGCTTGGCTGTCTGCAACATTGAAGCTTGGCTTAGGATCGTATATAGGCAATCGCAACCTTTTGAACAAGAACAGACAAGATACTATCAATAGAGCAAGCATGGGAATGGCTAAGTAAAAGAAAAGCGTAAAAGCAGAAAAGGCAGTTATGACCGCGAGAAGTGCTCCAGCCTTGGTAAGAGCTCTCGGAGGTCTCAAATCTGTGCCGAGCTTTTCATCTAATTCCTTGTAACTGCGGTATTCGAAATATGTGTAAAGTCCCCAAGTAACGATGGTAATCAGTGGAAGAAACACAAGCATCGATATACCTCCAAAGAACGGGTTTAGAATAGTTGGAGGTATCCTTATCCAAAGCGAAGATGAGGCAAACAACCAAAGCGAAAATGAGGCAAAGAATGCGCCGCAATATAGAACTGCGTGTTCCGTGTTCTTCATGCCCAAAAGCTTCCATCCTTTTGCACGTCTTATTATTGACACAACATAAATCAAAACGGCGAGAGTCCACAAAGGAGATATGTATATTAAAATGATGGATGGGATAAGAATCAACATGGCGATCGCTGAAAGTAGAAATCCATCTCTCAAACACTGGAACGCATCTCTGACTGTTCTGATTTGTTCTGTTTGACCTTCCAGCAAGTTTGCTCTTTTGCTAATTTGTGCTCTACTAGGATTCCGTGCAAGCAAAGCTAAGACGAAGCTGAGGGTAGGCAGAAGCAACTTTGATATGAAGCCTGGGATGCTGAATATTTGTTGCATGTTGCCCATGAGTCCGAAAACCAGAATCAGAATTGCGCCAACGAGGCGCACTCGTCTGCTGAGAAGCACAAGGAGACTGCCTAGAATTGTCAATGTGCCAAAAACCATTAAGAAAACGCCATATACCCCGACGGGACCGTGAGCAGGCCACCCTGCATAGTAGTAGTCAAAACCTGTCGAAACTATAAGAAGGCCAGCGGCAATGCCTAAGACAAAACTTGCAACAGCGTAGTGCTTGTCGTTACGCACATTGCGATTGCTGCCAGAAGTTCCTTCGGTGGCCAAAGAGCACTCCACGTTCAACAATAGCTATTCGCGAATATTTAAATTTCGGTACGATAGGCGTCCAAAGGAAAAGCCAGTAGACTCCCATTAGCGAGCCCTTCGAACTCAAAGCGTATCTCTTTAGCCTTGCATTTCCTTCTAATCTTTATTTAAGCGACGGCTTGTCGTTACTCAGGTTCTGATTGGATCCTTTGATAGGAAATATAGTACCATGGCTCCCACAACACCCGTTATTCCAAGTACAATTCCCATTCCTTCATAACCATAGGAGAGAAGTACCAATCCACCCAAAGTCGTCCCAAAAGCTGAGCCCAAATTTATGGCCGCTGAATCCAACGACATCATTGTTCCACGGAATTTCGGAACCTGTTCAAGACTAAGGCTGTTACAGGCCGAAGCTGACATGCCGAAAAACCAGCTTGCTACGCAGATCAACGCAAGCGAAAGCCCCAGACTATGTACATAAGCGTAAGAGATTGTAAAGACGCCTGCTAATAGGACAGTCCAGACGGCCGAGAATTTTCTTCCTGTTCTGTTCACTATTCGGACAGTGATGATGCTGCCCAAAGCATAGAATAAGGCTCCTCCCAAAAGCACCATTGAAGCAAGATCCGTTGAAGCATCAAATCGTTGCCTCACAAACGAGGTCGCGTAAACTACGACCGCCGCAAACGCAGCCGAACGAAGAGTGTCACCAACTAGGCATGCGGTTGCGGATATGTTAGAGAAGATTCCCTTGAAACCTCCTAAATATGTTTCGCTACGGGTTGTAGGTTGGTTGCTCTGCGAACCAGACGGAACCTCAAAAAACGCTAACAGAAGACTTACCAGAGAGATGGGCAAGACAAACCAAAGGACACCGAAACGCCAACCTCCCAACCCTCCAACTAGAGCGGCTATTGGCCCTCCTATGACATATGCCAGAGATCCGCCTGCAATGATCCAACCGACCGCACTTGCTCTCTTTTCCAAAGAGAAGTGTTCACCAACAAGCGTTATTGTCATAGGCAAGACCATAGCCAATCCTATCCCGCTCAGAGCGTAAGACATGAGCATTATCGTGAAATCCGGAGCCAAGAAGCAGCCGAGAGCCGCAATGCTCATGCACAAAAGACCAAAAAGAAGCAACGGCTTGCGTCTAAACCGGACACTCAGGAAACCCATCAACAGCCCGAAGGCTACCGCAGTGATAGACGCGGCTGTGTTGACTTGTCCCATTACACCGACTTCAACATGAAACGTGTTTCCCATGTCGATCAGAAACAGAGTCATCACCACCGCCAAGGGTCCAGTAGCGGAATATGAGGCGACCAAGGCGGGAAGAAACAGTTTTCTGTGGGAAACACTTTCATCAAGATGTAAATCGTCTGCCATAGCCTTTACTACACCTGTTTTGGTTTATTAGAAACGCCTTTCACCCCATAGTAGCAAGCAAGTCTGATACAAGTCAAATCTGAACTGATACCTCGCATTATTAAGATTTTTCAAGATGACATCAAGGAACCTGCAAATACGGACACAAACGCATCTTGCCGTTCTTAGCGCGCAGGTAGTAACGATTTGTGACGTCTTTTTGTGTTTTCTACATGTGCGTCAGCATTTAAAGAGCCTAGCTTGTGAGGATTGTTTGAGGTGAAACAAATGCAAGATGACTATGAAATGAAAAAGAACGAAGCGATAGCATACTATGAAAATGTGCAACGCTTTAAATAAATCTAAACAATCTTGGCCAAGACTGGCCTTTGCACTTTTTCCTATTCTTGGAGATTGTGCGCAATGATTTATGCGGTTCACACTGGTGGCGGCGGTCTTGTTCCCAAAACTACAGGAATTTCCAGCTTCTGTAACGTCGTGCCTTGTCTGATAATCTGCAATACCAGAGTTTCGCTAGGCAATGTGTACTCCTCCAAATAGCTTGACATCTCGTCCATATTCCTGATCTTGGTTCCATTCATTCCAATTATTATGTCGCCCGGGTGCATTTTAGCGTTATCTGCCGGTCCACCGACTATGACTTCTGCAGACCACCATCCGTAAGTCACGTTCACGCCCAGTTCTTGAGCCTTTTCATAGCTCATGTCGTTTCCTGAAACACCCATATACGAGTGGCCCGAGTAAGAGCCTGAAGTCACCAAAGGGCAAATCTCTCTCAGTATCGTGTTAGAAGGAACTGCAAAGGCCAAACCTTGCGATTCTTCAATTATGGCCGTTGTTATTCCAGTGACCATGCCCATGTAGTTCAGTAGCGGGCCTCCGGAATTGCCTGGGTTTACCAATGCGCTCGTTTGTATCATGTTGGCTATAGCAAAACGTCCTGCATACTGTTCTTCAGTGATTGTTCTTCCAAGCGCGCTGATTATTCCTGTCGTCAACGAACCCACCAAACCGTACGGGTTTCCGATGGCTACTACCGGATCGCCAACTCGCAATGTTGACGAACTCACAACCTTAAGGGGCTTGAATTCGTTTTGGGGAGCGTCAACCGTGATTGCTGCCAGATCTGCGTACGGGTCGGTTCCATTTATCTTAGCTTTGTAGCCGTTTCCATTTGAAAATGTCACACTCAGACTCACTGTCCCATGAACAACGTGATAATTCGTTATGACTATCATTGCTCCTGAAAAATTGTAAACAAAACCTGAGCCTTCTTTGCCGCTTCCGTTGCTCGCGAACCCGCGAATCAACACAACGGAGTCTCTGACTTGCTCATAAAGCTTGGTTAAGGTCGTGCTGTTCTGATACACAGTGATGTTTTGGTACGTAACAGTCTGGTTGCCCAAACCCCTAGAAACCTGAGCTTTAAGGTTTGAAACGTCAGTTTGCAATGAATTGATCTGCCTGTAAGCGAGATAACCAATTGCCACTCCTCCAACAAGCAGCCCAGCCACGAAGATAAGCGCAAAAAAGGCTGACGAAAATTTAATGTAGTGTTCATGCGAAGTAACCATGTCCTTTGGCCTCGCAGGACAAAAAGGCGAACACTCAGATAAAAAGCTAATGCATGTGCTTCTTTCTGTGCAAAACGTTAACTATCAAGTACTTTTATGAACGACAACAAAGCGATGACAAACGTCAGGGCAATTGCAAAGTACATAGGATAATAAGGCGAGGCGTCGTAAAGGACGCCGCCAATGTATGGCGCTACGAACGACGTGAACATGCTCAATGTCTGGGGAATAGAAATCCACCGCGCTCTAATAGACTCTGGTGCAAGGGGCGCAACAATGGCGCCCATTAACGACCATGTTAGGTAGGAACCGCCAGCGACAAAAAAAGCAACTAATAACAACGGAAAGTTTCCAGAAAGCACAATGATAAGCGTTGAGGCGCTGCACATCAACAACGAGATGGCTAGGGCACCACTCTTCCGTCGTCTGTCTCCAAATCTGCCCAACCAGATTCCTAAAATCGCCGAGCCAAAGAAGAGAACAGAACCTAAAACGCCGATATGAAAATTATCATATAAGTAAACGTCTCTCACGAATTTTGTCATAAAAGGGCGGAACAACATCAACGTGAACATGAGAGATGCGAAGAAAACAGACAGTGTCATCAGCTTCCTGTTTTTCAGAAGTTGAAACGAAGATTGCTTTTCTTGTGGCGTTTGACAGGTGGCATTTGTGGCGCGCTGGCTTCTTATGAAGGATAGCGTAATGCAGGCTAGAGCGTAGAAGATGGTTGCCGAATAGAACACGTATTGCATGCCAACTGCTGCTGACATGTAACCTCCTAAGGCTGGAGAGAAAATGTAGCCCAAAGACCACGCCGCTGAAATGGTGGTGAAAGTCAAAGTCATCTTTGCTTTGTTCGCGGTTGCCACGATGTAGGCGGTGGTCGTTGGTCCCCCGAGCCAAAAACCCCACAGAACCATTCCAGGCAGCGCCTGAAGCCAGTCTCCTGCGATGGAAAAGATCAACGGCGCCGGAATCCATGCAATCCAACCGGCTATCATTATCTTCTTGCGATCATACTTGTCCGCAAGCAGTCCTGCCACCAGCAAAGTCAGTGCCGCAAGCAAGCTCATGACAGCGTAGAGTATTCCAATTTCAGTTGCGGTGGCTTTGAGATTATCAGATAAGTATATGGGCAGCTGAACTGAGAAGAGGCCGTCCCCAAAAGCGCCCAGCACATTGCAGAGAAACAGTAAGCCAAGGTCTCGATTTAAAACCTCGAAAAGGATGCCAATGACTGGTGCCTTCTGATGGCGTAGACTCGCCACTAACATCTGCTCCCCAAATTCACTAGACTAGTGTAACCTTTTAAGCGCGCTACTTTCTCCTGTCTATAATGTCCAATGCCTGAGGGCCGTTGCCAATCAGTGCAACAGGAGCACCCGTTTGTTTTTCGGTTTCTTTGACAAACTGTTTAGCTTCCGTCGGCAAGGCATCGAAAGTCTTTACACCCTTGCTTTCTGGATAGACGCAATCAAGTTTTGTCAATGCTATTTGCGTAGCGCCGTTAAGCATCACGGCCTTTTTAGCGAGTTCAAAGTTGAATGGAGCTGAGCGTCTGTCGCGTCCTGTGCCAGCCGCAGTTTCGAACCATCCGCGTTTGGTGGCTTCTTCCTTTGTCAACTCGCCAGGCAGCGGTCCGGTGCCCACTCGTGTTACAAAAGCTTTGAGAACTACGATGGATTCAGTTATTTTAGTCGGACCTACGCCAGCCTCAGAACATATTGCAGATGCGCTCGTGTCTCGGGCAGTCACATAGGGGTAGGTTCCGTGAAACAGTGAAAGCAAAACACCCTGAGTTCCTTCCAGCAAAACTTTCTTACGGGTGTCCAGAGCCTTGTTGACTTCTGTCGCTACGTCGGCCAAGTAGGGTTTGAGCTCTGGAACGTCTTTAGCTAGTTTCGCCGTTCGGCGCACACGTTCCTCAATTGCCGGCCCTACGCCCCAGCCAGTCGTGCCGAGGCCTTTAAGATGCGCGCTTGTTTTGTCCTGTGCCGAATGTTTCTCTTCAATTATTGAGGCTTGGCTGTCGATGCCTATACGGTTCTTGGCGCCTGTTTCCTCGACTTCTTTGAAGAATTGCGGAACATGAACGTTTGAGCCTGCTGCAATCAGCAAGCGGCACTGTTCATGTATAAAACCTCCTGGCACCATGTGCAACGCGTATTTCTTGCCGTTGTACCAGATCGTGTGAGCCGCGTTTACTGAACCAGTTCGCACGCAGAAGTCCAGCTTATCTTTGAGCGCGAGATACGAGATTATTTTCCCCTTACCTTCGTCGCCCCAAAAACCGCCTGATATTACTGTGCAAGGCATCTTTTTTCACCGTTCAGAAAGTTTGCCGAGTTTTATTTAAGAGTGTTTGCCTGGTTCATGTAAAAAAGCATGTTTGAGGTCGCTTGGCTTTGGCTCAGCGGTTTTCTGTTTCGCGGTCAATTCTTCCAAGCAGTTTGGTTACTCTTTTGCCCTTTTTTTCACGCTCTTCTTCTGAAACAGTCTTCTTTTCTGGGCACAGGTCATCAACGATCACGCCGTCTTCTTCGCTGTAGATCACTGGATAGATGAGGCAACCTTCTGGCCTGAGCTTGTAGATTTTGCAGCGATGCTTTTTGTTGTCGTAGAAAAAGCAGTGACCCTTCAAGTTCCGCAGTTTAGCGTATTTTTGTTCATCGAAATATACGAACTGTTTCTTAGGATAACCTGCTCTCTCCAAGCGTGCGATGTCAGAATTTGAGAGCAACATCTGTGTTTTGGTGCAGCAGATCCCGCAGTGTGAACAATGCATAAGCGTATTCTATGGTGTGCCTTCTTTTAGCTTTCGCGCAAAAGGTTTACAGAAAAAAGGTGCCTGCTTCTTCTTATTAACTAGCAGATATGAGGCTTAGGTTCAGCATTTCCGCCCATGCAATGCTTCGCAACGGAACTCTGAAGGCTCCTCCGTTTCCGTATGACACGCATTTGATAAAGGACTTTTTGCCAAACTGGTCTTTTGAAATCTCCGCTACTTGAACGTTTATTATGACTGAACCATCTTTCAGGTGCAAGTTCACATTCTTGCCCAAGAAGGACTTCGCCGTGTTCAAACCAAACCTTTCCAAAACTTCTCACCACTCCGAGTCCTTATCGGCTAATCTCGTCCAGCACCGCCTGCAAATTGGGTGTCTCTCTCCTCCGACGAGAATGTAAACTTCTATGTCTCCGCTTCTGCATTCTTTGTTCCAAGGGTTTTTACATGTTTCCATACCATATGAGCCTCCAACATTGCCGAAGGCATTCAACATGCTCAGCTGTTTTCACTTTTAAAGGCCACTGCGAAGCGACAGCCGAAGACGGAGGAGAGGCGAGTTAAAGTGAAACCATTTATACACAGCCAAAGAGAATAACCACCAAAGGTGCGATGGCGCTTATGTCTTACCTCATAAGTCCTCAGGCTAACCTAGTGCTTCAGATCATCGCCTTTGCAATCGTGCTTGTGAGTCTCGTTCTAAAAATGAAACGAAGATACTTCCTCCATGGCACCTCAATGTTAACCGTAGTAGTACTCAATGTCATATCATTTCTTCTAATAATGGGACCTTCGTTAAGGGATTCTAGAACATTTATCATTAACAATCTTTCAGATAGATTTGCTCTAGTGACTGTTGGTCACGTGGTTTTTGGAACCATAGCGGGGATTCTGGCAATATGGGTTGTCATCGCATGGCATTTACAGTCGACCACTAAAAACTGTGTAAGGAAAAAGAAAATGATGCGCTTTATCTTCTTACTCTGGACGGCGGCGTTGATCTTCGGTTTTCTGCTTCACCTTCTGCAAAATACGCAACTGTTTGTCTGAAAATCGAATGTAGCATAAACTCTATATACTAACTTTGCAGGGAACTCTCTAAGGTGAAACTTTTGAATAAATCCTTCAGGCTTCTATTTCTCATTGTCGTTGCTTTACTCTGCATGTATCTTACAGAACCAGCATTCGCTGGGATTCCATCTGTTCAAAACGTTGTTGTTTGGAACAATGGGGGAAACACAATCCTTAATGTCACTGTAAGTCACTTTCCGCCGTCGCCGCCAGATCATTATCTCAATTGGATTGAAGTGAACGTCAGCGGAACAATACATACCTTCAATTTGATCCAAAACGTTACGACCCTTATTTATCCATGCAATATCGGACCAATCGGTACTGTTCAAGATGCTACTATTCAAGCGCACTGTAATGTCGATGCATATGGTCCAGTTTATGGGCCAGTTCAAGTTCCTGAATTTTCGCTTCCAGTCCTACTTCTTACTATGGTGTTGGGCACAATTCTCGCTATTTGTGCTTCCAGAAAAATCAAGTGTTAATGTAGGTGAGTCCTATTTTATTCTATTAGAAGTGAACTATTTCTGGTGTTATCTTCTCTTGTGTTATCTTCAACACGGCTACGGTGGGTTTTGTTATGAATGGCGGTATAGGGTTGGTGGGGCTTCCAGGGTTTATGAACAGCATTTTTCCATCCCACCTTATGCTAGCGCTGTGGGTGTGCCCATAAACAAGCGCGTCGAAGCCGTTTTTTGCGGCGGTTTCGCGCATTTTCTTCATTCCAAACAGCGCTCCAGGATCATGCGTCACACCGATTTTCCAGTTGAAAATCTTCACAGAGTTCGTTCTTGACAGTTTACCTTGGACTTCGGGGCCGTCCATGTTTCCGTAAACCGCCAATACAGGTGCAAGTTGCTCCAGCTCGTCGATCACTGTCATGTCTACCAAGTCGCCTGCGTGGATTACATAATCCACTTTATCGAAAACGGCGAACACTTGCTTCGGAACTTCTCTTGCCCGAACAGGCACATGCGTATCGGATATCAATCCTACGATCTTCGTCGGAACCTGCTCAGTTATCTTCGGCAACATTTGAGACTGCGCACTGGCCGCCATCGAAAGCTACTCCTGTTCGATCAATAATTACCTCTTGAAAATAAGAACTTTAGGCCCCGAATAAATATTCCGAATGCAAGTGCAAAACAAGCATTAAGCTAACGAGCGCGTGCTTTTCTCTCAAATGGACTATGCGAATTTGCTAAACTTTTAAGTGGACTATGCGTCAATAATCTAGGCAGAATAAGGTGAATGTTCGATGTGTGCAAAGCTCTTGAAAGAAGTGGAAGAGGAAGTCGCGAATCTTCTGAGCGAATTAATTCAGATTGACACAACCAATCCTCCGGGGAACGAGACAAAAGCAGCTAAGTATTTGGCTGAAGACTTGAAAAAGGACGATTTCAAGTGTGAGCTTTTCGAATCGGCTCCCAACCGGGGAAGCGTAGTCTCACGGTTGAAAGGCACGGGTGAAAAACCCAATCTGATCTTGCTTTCACACTTGGACGTGGTGGCTGCCAACCCAAAAGAGTGGAGCGAACCTCCCTTCAGCGGCAAAATCAAAGACGGCTACGTTTGGGGCCGCGGCGCGTTGGACATGAAAGGCATGACTGCTGTTGAAACGATGGTGTTTAAACTTTTGAAACGGAACAAAATCAAACTCAAGGGCGATGTGATACTGGCTGCAACGGCTGACGAAGAAAAGGGCGGAGAGGCTGGAGCAGGCTGGCTGGTTCGAAATCATCCGGAAAAGGTCAAGGCGGATTATGTTATAAACGAAGGCGGCGGCATGGCACTGCCTGTCA
>Ga0209253_10003560_pt1 | contig 13693 bp, 8 predicted proteins | sample FrelakmetBRP12BR_FD_187145 | JGI IMG/M metagenome (GOLD analysis project Ga0209253, IMG submission 187145) | Freshwater lake sediment microbial communities from the University of Notre Dame, USA, for methane emissions studies - BRP12 BR (SPAdes)... | ecosystem: Environmental > Aquatic >...
GACCTGGTGCGGCCCGTGCGATGCGCCCGGCGCCCAGTACATGAAGAACGGCTTGTCCGGCGCATAGGCTTTCTGTTCGCGCAGCCACTTGATGGCGTCCTCGGCGATGTCCTCGGAGAGGTGGTAACCCTTCTTGGGGTGCATGACGACATCGGTGGTGTTGCGCGTCAGCGTCGGCTCGTACTGCGAAGCCTCGCCGGCAAGGAAGCCGTAGAAATATTCGAACCCGTAGCCGGTGGGCCAATAGTCGAACGGCCCCTTGCTGGTGATCTGCTCTTCCGGCGTGTTGTGCCACTTGCCCCAGGCACCCGTGTTGTAGCCGTAGTTCTTGAGCACTTCCGCGACCGTCGCCGACGACTTCGGAATGACCCCGGAGAAGCCGTCGAAGTCGTTGGCGATCGCCGCGATCTGGCCATTGCCGACGAAGGTGTGATTGCGCCCAGTGAGCAGCGAAGCCCGCGTGGGCGAACACATCGCGGTGGAATGGAACCGGTTGAAGGAAACCCCCAGCTTCGCCACCCGGTCGAGCGTGGGCGTATTGATCTCGCCACCGTAGGTCGAGGGGGTGCCCGGCCCGACGTCGTCCATCAGGATGATCAGGATGTTCGGCGCGCCGTCCTTGAGGCGCTTCGGCTCCACGCGCTTCCTGTACGTGGACGTCTCGATCGTCAGCCCCGCCTTGGAGGCGGACGGCGTGGGCGGGAACGGCAGGATTTCCTGCGCCGATGCTGCCGAGACGGAAAGCGCGCAGAAAAGCGTGCCGATGCAGGACAAGGTGGACTTGCGCTTCATTCAATGCTCTCCAATCCGGCAGCTGAATTTTCTCGGCGGGTGCTGCGTGAAGAAAACGTCCTTCACTTCATCCCGAACACGGTCACGTCGGCCTTGCCCTTGAGGAAGCCCTTCGTGTCGTACCAGAAGTCGATCCTGCGCACGCTGCGCTTGCCGATGCCGCGCAGGTCGATGGCGCGGCTTTCCCCGCCCTGCGGAATGTTCTGGCGGACGTCGATCTTGTCGGGCTGGCCGTTGTCGTAGGTGACGACCAAGTGCTGGATGTTGAGCGGCGCATCCGTCACCTTGAATTTGATCTTGCGGAAGTTGTCGAACGGGCCCTTGACGATGATGGCGTCGTGGTCGGCCCCGTGATCGGCGTGCGTCTGCCCGATGAGGCGCCACTCCCCGGGGCTGCCGCCCTTGGGTTGCACGACCTTCTGCGCATCGGCCGGTGATGCAAAAGCCGCAACCAGCAGGAGCGCGGCGAAAGCCGTCCGGAGTCGATCGATTGTCGTCGTGTACATGGCGATGCCCTCGCGTTTCTTGTGGTGGGAAATCGGGATCAGAGCCCGACCTTCTTTGGCGGATACTTCTTGAAGGTGGCCGCGTGGGCGCCCATCTCTGCCCCGAGCGAGGCGAGCCAGGCGTTCATGCGGTGGCCGACCGGGAGTTCTTCCTTCGGATCGATGTAGAGGTTGAAGAGCCAGGGCGCGGTGCCGGTGTCCTGCACGGTCGCCATGTCGATGTGCATGAACGTGCTATGCGGCAGGATGACCTTCACATGCTCCTTGTACTCGCGCATCCGCACGGCCATCAGGTCGCTCTTGTACCAAAAGTAGACGCACTCGCGGTTGCCCTGTCCTTCGTCGTGCAGCAGGAAGGAGGTCTGGTCCACCCCGTCGATGTACCGGTCCTGCGGGAGCCTGGCGTCGGCGCCCGCGAGGTGCACGGCGGTGTTGAAGAGATCCATCAGATCGAACACGTCGTCGCTGACGCGGCCCGGCTTGATCATGCCCTTCCAGTACGCGATGCCGGGAACGCGAACGCCACCTTCCCACGTCGTGCCCTTCGCACCGCGGAACGGCGTGTAGCCCGCATCGGGCCACCCGTCCATCTGCGGGCCGTTATCGGAGGTGACGAAGACAAGGGTGTTTTCCAGCACGCCGGCCTCGGCGAGGGCCTGCACGATCATGCCGATCTCCATGTCCACCTCCCACACGGCATCCTTGTAGGGATACTTGCTCGCGCTCTTGCCCTTGTAGTCGGGGTGCGCGTAGTTGTCCGTGTGGACCTTCATGAAGGCGTGCTCCAGGAAGAACGGCTTGCCGCTGCCGGCGAGTTCCTTGATCTTCTTCACGCTGAAGTCGGCCAGCACCTTGTCGGCGCGGGCCATGTCCTCGGTGCTCTTGATGACGGAGATCTCGGCAAGCCGGCCGTCCTTGAAACCGTGCACAAGGGCGTGGTCCTCGCCCATTTCCTCGTAGCGGGCAAGCTTCTCCTTGTCGAGGACGAGATCGGGGTAGCGCGCAGGATCGACTGCTTGCGAAGTCTCCTTTTGGGCCCCGTAGTAGCCGTAGTACTCGTCGAAACCGACTTCGTGCGGGCGCATCCCCTTGGCCGAGCCGATGTGCCACTTGCCCACCAGCACGGTGTTGTATCCGGATTCGCCCAGGATCTTCGGCAGGCTTGTCTCGCCGTCCCACGGATTCACCGTGAGCTTGTCACCGGCGAGGATCGGCCGCGTGAGGCCGGTGCGCACCGGTAGGCGCCCGGTAAGCATGGCCGAGCGGGTCGGCGTGCAGGTGTTCTGCGCATACGCGGACGTCAGGCGCAGTCCCTCGGCCGCGAGCCGGTCCATGTGGGGCGTGTCGGCGCCGATAGCCTTGCCGCCGCCATAGCTGCCGGGATCGCCGTAGCCCATGTCGTCGATCAGCAGCCAGACGATGTTCGGCTTCTTCCCGGTCTTCTTCTCGAGGTCAGCGAGCTTGGCCGCCACGGCCTTGTCCTGCTCGGGACGGCGGATCGACGGCTCGAGGTTCTCCGCCGTGCGAACGGCGCGGTTCAGCGTCGACGCCTGCCCGTGTGCGGATCCGCTAAAGGCGAACGCGCACAAGAGCGGAGCGAGCATCAGGAGCTTCGGTTTCATGGGCACCATCCTTCATTCGTTGCTTCGGCGACGCGTTGCGATGAGCGACCGACTCGATTCGGCGGCAGGCACTTGGTCCCAAACGGACGTAAACGCGTGCTGCCCCGTCTTAGAACGTGTAGACCATCTTGAACCAGATGTAGTCGCCATTCAGGCGATTCTTGGTTTCCAGTTCCGGCAGCCACTTGAGCTCGAAGAGCAGCTTCTCCTTGCCGATCGGCTGGATGTAGCCCAGCACCGGGCCGATGCCGGCGGTGCGTCCCTTGAAGCAGCCGAGCGTCGCCCCGGATCCGCTGTCGCATGTCGTCTGCTGGAAGTACCATGCCTCGGCTCCGATGTTCGCGAATCCGGAACCGAGCGGAAGGATCTGCTGCACCGACGCATCGACGTGCAGGATGTCGCCGCTCTTGTAGCTGGTGGCATTGTTCTCGGTGTTGATCGCGTAGCCCATGTGAATGGCGGCATTGAGGCCCGACTTGGCGTTGCTGTACGCGACGCCGACGATCGGATCGAAGGTCCAGTAGTTGAGGCCCGTGTTCCCGAGCCGGCCGACCTCGTAGCTGCCCGTGGGTGCGTAGACCGGCATCAGGAAGTCGTACTGCCAGTTGTCGGACTTCCAGGCGAGCATCACCGGCACCACGGTCAGGTCGCCGATGCCGGACACGCTGTTCTGGATCTGCACGCCGCCCAGCGCCGCCGAGTCCCCGGAGATCGAGAGCCACGTGTAGGGCAGGAACGCCGCGACCGCATAGTGGGCGCCCCCCAGCAACGTCTGCTCAAAACCATAGCCTCCGCCAAGTGCGAAGGTGTTGGCATCCGCGTTCAGATTGGCGACGATCCCGGCCGCCGTGGGGACGCGTGCCGAGGCGCTGCCCTGGTAGTTGATGTACATCGGCTTGACGAAGCCTCCGGGCGACGTCGGCGGCAAATCGACCATCGTTGCATTGGCGCCCGGCATGATGTGCGACGTGCCGCCTTCGCCGGCGATGGCAACGGGGGATGCGGCAACGAGGGCGGAGAGCATCGCGGCCGCCGGCCACGACTTGCGCTGCGGCACTCCTCGATTCAGTTTCGTTGGCTTTGCCATCTTGCAAACACTCCAGTCGGAATCGGGCGTCGCGTGAACACTGCGGCACGGCAAGTCACGGCGCGTACCGGAACGGCGACGAGGGTCGTTCGTTTCGCGTCATTGGGTCGGGAGCAACAGCACTATGCTCGCCCGGATCGTCCACTTCTGATTGCCCAGGTCGTCCTTGAAGTCGTAGTCGACCTCGACGTTCGGGCGCCACTTGTGGCCGGCGAAGGTCACCACCTGGCCGTAATTCATGCCGAGATTGAGCGACGCCCAGCGCGACTTCTCGGTGTCGTAGACGAGCGCACTGTTGCCGAGCGAAAGCGAGCGGCCTCCGCCCAGCTGGTAGCTGAAAATGGGCTGCAGGTTGACGAGGCCGACGTTCGGCGCGCTGTCCTTTCCGGCAAACGAAAAGAACGACTGCGCGAACAGGCCCCAGTTGTATTCCTTGGACGACGAGTCGACGAAGCCCAGCGCCGGTCCCGCTGTCCACTTGTCGGTGGTGAGTTCGTCCCGGCCGGTCGGCAACGTACCCGAGATGCCGACACCCCAACGGCCCCAGGGCGCGCCGAACACGACGAGGTCGAAGATCGTGGTGTCCGCAAATCCCGTCGCGCCCGACGGCGACGACGTGACGTAGGGCTGCGTGACGCGGAAAATGTGGTTGGTGCCGCCGAGTGCGAACGGGATGGCGGCACGGAACACGACCTGGTTGAGGGAATCGTCGAGGCCGTGGAAGTTCGCCGTGTACCAGTCGTTCAGCTGGAACGACATCAGCGAAGCGGTCGGGTCGGTCGCCTGCGCCGCGAGTTCGTCGACGTTGGCGGGCGCCTGCGCGTGCGCACTCGCCGGCAGCCCCTGGGCAACGACGAACGCGAGCGTCGCGCCGAGGCGTGCCATCGATTGCCGCAACCGCATTCGCATCAGCGCGTTCCCTGGTCCAAAGGATGGCATCTCCGGCGCCCCCGCGTGGTGTCGAGAGCAGCCTGGCCGGTCGTTCCGGACCTCTCTGCCGGAATCAGATCCTGCGCGAACGACTTCGCCGCGACCGCTCACAGCGTGTGCCGGATCGGCGGCGTGTGCTCGCATGCGGTGTCGGAGTGGGCCACCGCGAGCGTGACCGCCGCCGCCGGGCGCATTCCCGGAACTCGCGGAGGACATGCTGCCGTGCGCGGCCGGATCGGGCGCGCGGGGCAGCATGGTTCGCACAGCCCGATATTCTCGGGGACGGCCTTGCGTGCGTCCAATTCATTGCACGTACCGTTCTGATAGCATCGGCGCATATGTTCGAGCTCCGCCTGGTGAGACATGCGCTGGCCTTGGCCCGGTACCGCAACTACGCCCGTGCCGCCGAAGCGCTGCACCTCACCCAACCCTCCCTTTCCCGCAGCATCGCCGCGCTCGAGAACGAGCTCGGCGTGCGCCTGTTCGATCGCTCGAAGAACGGGGTGAGCCCGACGGCCTACGGCGAGCTGCTGCTGCAGCGCGGCGCGGCGCTGATGGAGAGCGAAGCCGAGCTCCGCCGCGAAATCCAGCTGCTCGCGGGGCTGGAGTCTGGCACGCTGCGCGTCGGCGCGGGCCCGTTTCCCGCCGAGATCTCGGTCGGCGCCGCGGTGGCACGCCTGCTGAGCAAGCACCCGCGACTCAAGGTCGAGGTGCTGTGTTCCGATCCGGACGAGATCACCCGCCGCGTGCTGGCGGGCCAGTTCGACGCGGGCATCGGCAACCCGCAGGCGGTGGCGGAGACGCCCCGGCTTCGCTTCGAGCCACTCCCCAGGCACCGCGCCTACCTCGCGTGCCGCCCCGGACACCCCCTTGCTGCGCGTGGCGGTCTGCGCCTGGACGACATCCTCGCTTATCCGCTGGCGACGTCCATCCTTCCGGGCAGGCAGGGCGCGGCCGCAGCCGGCGGACGCGGCGCCGGCCAGCTCGACAAGGCGAGCGGGGTCTTCATGCCCGCCGTCCACGTCAACGCGCTCTCGGTCGCCCGCCGCATCGCGTGCGGCAGCGATGCGCTCTACCCCGGCACGGCCGGAATGCTGGCGCCGGACCTGGCCGCTGGATCGCTCGTCGCGCTGGATTTCCAGGCGCCGGAGATGCTGACCGAATACGGGATCATCACGCTGGCCGACCGCTCTCCCGCCCCCGCGACGCTTGCCTTCGTCGCAATGCTGCGCGAGGTGGAGGCGGAGATCGCGGCGGCCGAGGCGAAGAAGGGCGATGTGCCGACCGCGCGGTCGCGCTCATCGCGCCGCGGGGGCGTGAACGCGTAGAAGTCGTTGGTCGATCGCGCGCCGGAATCCGGCCCGCTCCACTGGCAACGAGCTCCCGCGGCAAACGCAGCCGCCGCTCCAACTACCATGCCGACGTTGGTGCTCGCGAAGAGCGGACGGCGATGACCGTCGCAGTGCGACCGGTCGTCGCAGGCAGCAGGAACATTGCCCGGCGATGTGCGTTGCGCAAAGTCAACGCGCGCAACAAACGGCGGTGCTAGCCTGAATCGACGTCGCCGCGGGCGGATGAATTCCTCGACTCGCGCGCGCCGTGCAGCAGACCTTTCGGCGCGCCTGAGACGGATTCTGCTCCTCCTCATCCCTCCACCCTCTGGTCGGCATTTCCGGCTCAATCATGTCGGCGCGGCCGGGTTCGCGGTTCCCACCCGGCATGCGCCCGAGGAATCGAGGAATACAAGATCATGAACCAGCAGCCACGCGCGATTACCCCGAGCGGGAAGGCGCGCCGAGCGACGGCCGTGGCGGTTGCGGCCGCTTTCCTGTCGGCGGGAATGGTATTCGGCCCGGTGTCGGCGCAGGAAGTGCTTCCAATACCCCAGGCCCCTTTCAAGGGGCGGATCGGCCTCTCCGCCAAGGACTCGAAGCCCGACTTCCCGCAGCCGGTGCACGCGGCCCAGGGAGCGCCGAACGTCGTGCTGGTGATTCTCGACGACGTCGGCTTCGGGGCGTCGAGCACGTTCGGCGGACCGATCCAGACGCCGATTCTGCAGACGCTGGCGCAGAGCGGTCTGTGCTACACGCAGTTCCACACCACGGCGCTTTCGTCTCCCACGCGGGCGGCGCTGCTCACTGGGCGCAACCACCATTCCGCGCATACCGGCGTCATCATGGAGCAGGCCACCGGCTTCCCTGGCTATGACAGCCTGATGGGCAGGGACACGGCGACCGTCGCCGAAGTATTGCGGCAGCACGGCTGGAACACGGCCTGGTTCGGCAAGAACCACAACGTCCCCGATTGGCAGTCGAGCCAGGCCGGTCCGTTCGACGGCTGGCCGACGAGCCTCGGGTTCGACCGCTTCTACGGCTTCATCGGCGCCGAAACCAGCCAGTGGCGACCCGCGGTCTTCGACGGCACTCGGCCGATCGAACCGTACGTCGGCAACCCCGACTACAACTTCGACTACGACATCGCCGACCAGGCGATCAAGTGGGTGCGCAACCAGAAGGCGGTCGCGCCCGACCGCCCGTTCTTCGTCTACTACGCCCCGGGGGCAACGCATTCGCCGCACCATCCGAAGAAGGAATGGATCGCGAAGTACAAGGGCAGGTTCGATCAGGGCTGGGACCGGGTGCGCGAGGAGACGCTCGCGCGGCAGAAGCAGCTGGGCATCGTTCCCGCGAACACCCTGCTGACGACGCGCCATGCCGACATCCCGGCCTGGGATTCGCTCAACGCGGAGCAGAGGCAACTCTACGCCTACATGATGGAGGTCTACGCCGGCTACCTCGAGCAGACGGACCACAACGTGGGCCGCGTCCTCGACGCCATCGGCAAGCTCGGGCAGCTCGACAACACGCTGGTCATCTACATCGTCGGCGACAACGGCGCGAGCGTCGAAGGCATGCTGCAGGGCGAGCTCAACGAGCTCGCGGGCATCAACGGCGCCAAGGAGGATTACCGGGAGGTTCTCGCGCGCAAGGCCGACATCGGCACGTGGAAGACCCACAACCACTATCCGATGGGGTGGGCGCACGCGATGGATGCACCCTTCCAGTGGGCGAAGCAGATCGCGTCGCACTACGGCGGCACGCGCAACGGCATGGTCATCTCGTGGCCCGCGCGCATCAAGGACCGCGGCGGGATCCGCTCCCAGTGGCATCACGTGATCGACATCGTGCCGACCATCTATGACGCGGCCGGGTTGCAGCAGCCGTCCGTCGTCAGCGGGGTGGCGCAGAAGCCCATCGAGGGCGTCAGCATCGCCTACACGTTCGACCAGGCGAAGGCGCCGTCGGCACGCCGAACGCAGTACTTCGAGATGATGGCCAATCGCGGCATCTATCACGACGGATGGGTGGCCTGCACGACGCCGATGCGGCCGCCTTGGCAGCAGACCGAGTTCACCGGTGACGTGATCACCGGCTACGCCTGGGAACTGTACAACGTCGCGGAGGACTTCAGTCAGGCCAACAATCTGGCCAAGCAATACCCCGAGAAGCTCGGCGAGCTGCAGCTGCTGTTCTACGCGGAAGCCGCGAAGTACAACGTGCTGCCCCTGGATCACAGCACGCTCGCGCGCGTCGACGTGTCCATACGCCCAAGCCTCACCCGCGGGCGCACGGAGTTCACGTACTACGAGGGCACCACGCGGGTCCCGGAGGGCGCCGCGCCGGACGTCAAGAACAAGTCGTTCCGCATCGCGGCCGACGTGGTCCTGGGCAGGGGCGACGAACAGGGCGTCGTGTTGACGCAGGGTGGACTCTTCGGGGGCTACGCGCTGCTGTTCAAGGGCGGCAAGCCGGTGTTCCACTACAACACGCTGAACATCGCGCACTTCGAAATCGCCGCCAAGGATGCGCTGGCGCCTGGCAAGCACACGGTGGTTTTCGACTTCCGGTACGAGGGCGGCGGGATCGGCATGGGCGGGACGGGGACGATCAGCGTGGACGGCAAGCAGGTTGCGCAGGGACGCATCGACCGCACCGTGCCCATCCGGTTCTCGCTCGACGAAACGTTCGACGTCGGCGAAGACACCGGCACGCCCGTGAGCGAAGACTACGACGTGCCGTTCCGGTTCACCGGAAAGATCGAGAAGGTGGTCGTGAACCTCGGCGAGACCAAGCTGGCCCTCGCGGACCAGCAGCAGTTGCTGGAAATGGAGCGCAACGCGGCGCTCAAGGTGGAATAGCGCGTGTCGCCGCTTTTGGCGGGAGGCGCGAGGCCGATCCCAGCGACCCGCGCCCCCGGCCGGCCCGCACGAATTGGTCAGAGCCGCTGACGTTACGCGCCTCCTTCCGCTCCAGTTCAATCCGTGGTGAATTGCCGAGGCTCGTGCAGCGGCACGACCCAAGCAGTTGCCTCGCTTGCAGGTCATACGTCGAGAAGCGGCGGAACTTGCCCCGGAGTGCACGAGCCCGGTGCCGAGCGCGCAATGCGGACTCGCGGGAAGCCCGAAGCGGCTGGGCCCGCGCGCGCGGCAACGGAGCCCGCGTTCCGTTCAAACTATCACATCGATTTAAACAATCAATTTGCGTTATCGAATTCCGGACGCCAGACTTGGCGCAGCAGTCAGGTGACATCGACCAGAGGAGAACACCATGTCGAACGAATCGAAGTGCCCGTTCTCGGGCGACGCGCGCAAGAACACGCTAGCCGGAGCCCGGTCGAACGCCGACTGGTGGCCGAGTCAACTCAAGCTCGGCATCCTGCACCAGCACTCGTCCAAGTCCGATCCCATGGGCGAGGCGTTCGACTACGCCGAGGAGTTCAAGAGCCTCGACCTCGACGCCGTCGTCAAGGACCTCCATGCGCTGATGACGGATTCACAGCAGTGGTGGCCCGCGGACTTCGGCCACTACGGGCCTTTGTTCGTTCGCATGGCATGGCACAGCGCCGGCACGTACCGCATCGCCGACGGTCGGGGCGGCGCAGGGACCGGCAACCAGCGCTTCGCGCCCCTCAACAGCTGGCCGGACAACGTCAACCTCGACAAGGCGCGCAGGCTGCTTTGGCCGATCAAGCAGAAATACGGCCGGAAGCTCTCCTGGGCCGACCTGATGATTCTCACCGGCAACGTCGCACTGGAGTCGATGGGATTCAAGACCTTCGGTTTCGCCGGTGGCCGCCCGGACATCTGGGAACCGGAGGAAGACGTTTACTGGGGCTCCGAAAACACCTGGCTGGGCGACAAGCGCTATACCGGCGACCGGGAACTCGAGAATCCGCTCGCTGCAGTGCAGATGGGCCTGATCTACGTGAATCCGGAAGGCCCGAACGGAAAGCCGGACCCGCTCGCGGCCGCGCGGGACATCCGCGAGACGTTCGCTCGCATGGCCATGAACGACGAAGAAACGGTTGCGCTCATCGCGGGTGGCCACACCTTCGGCAAGACCCACGGCGCCGGCGATGCGAAACTCGTCGGACCCGCGCCGGAGGCGGCCGGCATCGAGGAGCAGGGCCTTGGCTGGAAGAGCAGCTTCGGCACCGGCAAAGGCGGCGACGCGATTACCAGCGGCCTGGAAGTCACCTGGACAAGCTCGCCGACGAAGTGGAGCCACGATTACCTCCGCAACCTGTTCGGCTACGAATGGGAGCTGACGAAGAGTCCGGCCGGTGCGCACCAGTGGACGCCGAAGAACGGTGCGGGTGCCGGTACGGTGCCGGATGCCCACGACGCGTCGAAGCGACACGCGCCGGCCATGCTGACGACGGACCTCGCGCTGCGATTCGACCCCGCCTACGAAAAGATCTCGAGGCGCTTCCTCGAGCATCCGGCCCAGTTGGCGGACGCGTTCGCCCGGGCCTGGTTCAAGCTGACCCACCGTGACATGGGACCGCGCGCGCGGTATCTCGGCCCGCTGGTGCCGAAGGAAGAGCTGATCTGGCAGGACCCCATCCCCGCGGTGGACCACAAGCTCATCGACGCGCAGGACATTGCCGCCCTGAAGGCCAGGATCCTCGCATCCGGTCTCTCGATCCCGCAGCTGGTCACCACGGCCTGGGCGTCCGCGGCAACGTTCCGCGGCAGCGACAAGCGCGGCGGCGCGAATGGCGCGCGCCTTCGCCTCGCGCCGCAGAAGAACTGGGAAGTCAACCAGCCGGCCGAACTGGCGCAGGTCCTCCAGCAGCTGGAAGCGATCCGGAAGGACTTCAACGGCGCCCAGTCCGGCGGCAAGAAGGTCTCGCTGGCCGACGTGATCGTTCTGGGCGGATGCGCCGCCGTCGAGGCCGCCGCGAAGAAGGCCGGCCACGACGTCGCGGTTCCGTTCTCGCCGGGGCGCATGGATGCGTCGCAGGAGCAGACCGACGTGGACTCGTTCGCCGTGCTGGAGCCGGCCGCGGACGGGTTCCGCAACTACGCCCGCAAGGGATGCGAAGGATCGGCGGCCGAGCTGCTGATCGACAAGGCGCAGTTGCTGACGCTGACCGCCCCCGAGATGACGGTCCTGATCGGCGGGCTGCGTGCGCTCGATGCGAACTTCGGCCACTCCCGGCACGGTGTCTTCACCACGCGGCCCGGGACGCTGACCAATGACTTCTTCGTGAATCTGCTCGACATGAAGACGACGTGGCAGAGGTCGGCCACGTCCGCCGGCGTGCTCGAGGGGCGCGATCGCGCGACGGGTGAACTGAAGTGGACGGGCACCGTCGTCGATCTCGTCTTCGGATCGAACTCGCAGCTGCGGGCCCTCGCGGAGGTCTATGCGTCGAGCGATGCGCAGCAGGCGTTCGTGCGCGACTTCGTGGCGGCCTGGAACAAGGTGATGAACCTCGACCGCTTCGACCTCGCGTGATCCCGGAGGATGGGCCGCGCGACGTCGATGTCGCGCGGCTTCGACCCGGCATCCGGGGGATCCCGGGCCGGGGCAGTGGCGTGCGCTGCCGGGAGCGCTGGTTCGGTCCCGGCGGCGCCGCCGCGCATTGCGTCAGTCGATCCGCTCGTACGCCGGCAGCGTCAGGAACTCGACGAACGTGTCGTTGTTGACGAGGTCGGCGAAGATCTTCGCCGCATCGTCGTACTTGCCCTGCGCGAACGCGGGCCCCAGCAGGTCGCGGATCTTCTGCATTTCCTCGGGAATCATCGCGGCGACCATCTCCTTCGTCACCTTGCGGCCGTCGTCGAGCTTGCCCTTCGGCGAGCGGATCCACTGCCAAACCTGCGAGCGCGAGATCTCGGCGGTCGCCGCGTCTTCCATGAGGTTGAAGATCGGCACGGCGCCCTGCCCCGCGAGCCACGCGCCGATGTACTGGATCGCGACGTTGATGTTGAGGCGCAGGCCGCGTTCCGTGATCGGCTGCTCGGGCTCGAACTTGAGGAGGTCGGCGGCGCCGGCCTTCACGTCCTCGCGCTTCTTCGTCGCGATCTGGTTCGGTGCGGGCATCAGGCGGTTGAACGCCTCCAGCGCGACAGGCACGAGGCCAGGATGCGCGACCCACGTGCCGTCGTGGCCGTACGTCGCCTCGCGCTCCTTGTCCGCCTTGACCTTCGCGAACGCGTCGGCGTTGGCCTTCTCGTCGTTCTTGATCGGGATCTGCGCGGCCATGCCGCCCATCGCGTGGATGTTGCGGCGGTGGCACGTCTTGATCAGCAGTTCCGCGTAGCTGCGCAGGAAGTGCGTCGTCATCGTGACCAGCGCGCGGTCGGCGAGGCAGAAATCGCGGTTGCTGCGCAGCTTCTTGATGCAGCTGAAGATGTAGTCCCAGCGGCCCGCGTTGAGGCCCGCCGAATGCTCGCGCAGCTCGTAGAGGATCTCGTCCATCTCGAACGCCGCGACGATCGTCTCGATCAGCACCGTCGCCTTGATCGTGCCGCGCGGGATACCGAGTTCGTCCTGCGCCATCACGAAGATGTCGTTCCACAGCCGCGCCTCGAGGTGGCTCTCGAGCTTCGGCAGGTAGAAGTACGGGCCGCTGCCACGCGCGACCAGCTCCTTCGCGTTGTGGAAGAAGTACAGCGCGAAGTCGAAGATGCCGCCGGAGATCGGCTGGCCGTCGACGAGGACATGCTTCTCGGGCAGGTGCCAGCCGCGCGGCCGCACGAACAGCGTCGCGAGCTTGTCGCCGAGCTTGTACGCCTTGCCTTCGGGCGACACGTAATCGATCTTGCGCCGGATCGCGTCGCGCAGGTTGATGTGGCCCTGGATGTTGTTGTCCCACCGCGGCGTGTTGGCGTCCTCGAAGTCCGCCATGAAGACGCTCGCGCCCGAGTTGAGCGCGTTCACGATCATCTTGCGGTCGACCGGACCCGTGATTTCCACGCGGCGGTCCTGGATGTCCGCCGGCACCGGCGCGCAGGTCCAGTCGGCGTCGCGCACCGCGCGCGTCTCCGGAAGGAAATCGGGCAGCTTGCCCGCATCGAACGTGAGTTGCCGCGCGGCGCGCTTGGCGAGCAGTTCGGCCCGGCGGCCGCCGAACGCGCGCTGCAGCTTGGCGGCGAAAGCGACGGCCTCCGGCGACAGGATCTCGCCGTACTCGGGCGTGACGCGGCCGGTGATCTCGATACCGGGACCGTACGTGGACTGGCTCATCGTGAACCTCGTGGCATGGTCTGCAGGGGAAAGGACTCGTCGCGCCGGGTGCGCGCGACGAATGTGAAAGTCGATTTCAGAGAATGCGATTGTACCAAATCCGGCGTTGCCGCCGCCCTCACCCCGACCCTCTCCCCGCACGCGGGGAGAGGGAGGTTCATGGCGCGCGCCGATCGGTATTCGCAACGAAGTTCGCGAGCGGCGCGCCCACATGACGCC
>Ga0209253_10003561_pt1 | contig 13692 bp, 17 predicted proteins | sample FrelakmetBRP12BR_FD_187145 | JGI IMG/M metagenome (GOLD analysis project Ga0209253, IMG submission 187145) | Freshwater lake sediment microbial communities from the University of Notre Dame, USA, for methane emissions studies - BRP12 BR (SPAdes)... | ecosystem: Environmental > Aquatic >...
TTCTAACAGAGCAGAAATAGCTTGTGGTGAGACAGGGTTTAAATTTTCGGCCATTTTCTTCGCAGCCATTTGCAGTGCTTGAGGGCAGCTATCGCCATATTTGGCGCTGATGAGCATAACAGGAAAACCTAACTGTTTTGACATCGCTTCGGCGTCAATGCTGATGCCTGAGCGTTTAGCTTCGTCTTGCATGTTGAGTAGCAAAATGGCGGGAAGTCTGAGATTTTTAATTTGCAAGGCGAGCGATAATTGGCGCTCAATCTGCGAGCTGTTGAGCACAATCATGGCTAAATCGACACTATTATTGCTTAGAAAGTGGCGCACCACTTGTTCGTCATCCGAAAAGCCATGTAAATCGTAAATGCCAGGCAAATCAATGAGTTCGGCAATATGTCCGCCGATTAAAATTTTTGCGCTCATTAAATCAACCGTAATGCCTGGCCAATTGCCGACGCGTGCCGAGGCGCCGCTTAAACGGTTAAATAAGGTGGATTTGCCCGTATTGGGCATGCCAAGTAGTGCGATGCGTTTCATGAGGAGCGTTGCTGCAGTTTAGACGGCTTGAAGTTGAATGCGCTTTGCTTCAACGTCGCGCATAATAATATCCGTTGCGCCGATGCGCACATGTAATGGACCATTAAAACTGGCGCGGCGAATCAGCTCAATTTTTTTGCCAATTCTAAATCCCATGGCGTTTAGGCGCTGATGTAACGCTTGTTCAGCATGTATTGCGTGAATGATGCCATGTTCGCCAGGCTGTAAGTTGTTCAATATAGTCATGCTGATTTTATGCGCAATCTAAATGATAATGGTTCTTATTATTGCATTTTTATATAAAAAGTCAATAAAACATTTAGTTGGTAGTTAAACCTTAAACAAAAAGGCATGCAATAGCAGGCCTTTTTGTTGTTTTTAATTTAGATTTCAGATGTTGATTATTTTTTATCAGTAACTCCAGGAACTTCTATTTTTGATTTTTCTTTCAAACCAATCATCATTTTTTCAAGTTTGCGTTGTTGTAATGTGCGCTCTAGCCCGCCTTTCACCTTGTCGTATGAAGGCACTTGAGTCGCACGCGAATCAACCAATTTAATCACATGCCAGCCAAATTGTGTTTGCACTGGCGCTGCAGTCACTTCACCTTTTTTCAGTCCGGTTACCGCATCGCTAAATGGTTTAACCATGCCGGCAGGTGAGAACCAGCCTAGATCACCGCCTTTTTCCTTGCTTCCTGGGTCAAGTGATTTTTCTTTGGCTAGCTTAGCAAAGTCGCCACCTTTTTTAAGTTGCGCCAAGACGTCAGTCGCTTCAGCTTCAGTTTTTACTAAAATATGGCGTGCGCTATATTCTTTATCACCAAGTTCTTTTTTGTATTGTTCATATGCTTCTTTTGTGTCAGCGTCTGACACAGGATTTTTCTTCATAAAATCAGCTAAAAAAGCATTGACCACTAATTTGCGGTGTCCGATTTCTTCGGCAATCACTAAGTCTTGGTTTTTATCAAGACCCTGCTTTACGGCTTCTTGATAAGCTAACTCGGATCCTACAAGTTCGTTAATTACTGCATTTCTTAAACCCTCGCCTTTTTGACCACGCGCTTGAGCGTCTTTCATAATGAAATCCACCCATGATTGTTTAATGGGCTTGCCGTTAACTATGGCGGCTGCATCAGCTGCATATAAAGCTGGGGAGAAAGACAGGGCTGAAAAAGTTGCTAGTGCAATAAATAGTTGGTTGATTTTCATTAGAAATCCTTAAATAAAAAAAATGAGTATTACGCGTTAATTGGTGTCTTCTGGCGAAATTGCAAGTATGCTTATAGCATGAATTTGTTGCGGCATTAAGTCAGTAAGTGCTTGATAAATTAAACGATGTCGCATTATCTGCGATTTTTGCGAAAATTGCGAGCTTACAATTTTTATGCTGAAGTGCCCACCACCTCCATTGCCTTTGTGGCCGGCGTGCAGTGCGCTATCATCTTGTATTTCCAAGCTTGATGGGCTGAGCGTGGTCAGCCTGGTTTTAATGGTTTCTATCAAATTCATGTTTATACTTTAAGCTAGCTACTTAGGGTAGTGTTTTGCGAAAAGGTTTCACGATAACGTTGGCATACACGCCCGCACTTACAAATGGATCGGCTTCTGCCCAGTTTTTTGCAGCTGCTAAATCGGCAAACTCAGCTACAATCAGACTGCCGCTATATCCCGCCGGGCCTGGATCTACACTATCAATGGATGGGAACGGTCCTGCTAATAATAAGCGACCCTGGCTTTGCAATTCAGTTAAACGTGCTAAATGCGCAGGTCTGTATTTCATGCGCTTCTCGAGGCTGTTTGCAGTATCTTCTGCAATGATTGCATAAAGCACATTAATCCTTTTTATCTTCTACTGGTTCAATCAAATATTTTTTAAGCAATAAGGTTTGTGCAATCATAAATATAAACATCATACTGGTGACGCCAAATAGCTTGAAATTTACCCAGGTATCCAAGCTGTAGTTAAACGCGACATACAAATTTAAAAAACCCAGTAATATAAAGAAAATCGCCCAGGCCAGATTGAGTTTGTTCCAGGTCGCTTCTGGGGGATTAAGCATTTTCCCCATCATCTGCTGAATAAAGTTTTTGTTAAATAGCCACTTTGCAATTAATAAAATAGCAGCTGTTAGCCAATACAATACAGTAGGTTTCCACATGATATAGGTTTGATCGTGTAGCAAAAGAGTAATGCCGCCTAACACGCTGATAATGGCACCATTTATCAGTAACATTTTCTCAATTTTGCCATGACGAATTTTTGCATAAACAATCATTGCAATGGTTACGGCGATGGCGATACCAGTGGCGACGAAGATGCCATAAAGCTTGAAGCCCACAAAAAACAAAATCACCGGGAGTATATCAAATAAAAATTTCATGCGACCTTTACGATAGATAAAAGCATAACTATCTGCGAAGGCGGTATTTTGCTATGATTTGGCTTTTAATGCAAAGTGCCTTTTGCATTAGTAATTTAGGCACAAAACCAATTTAAATATAGCTTTCGCAAACATTTAAGTAAACCTTAAAATTTAACCATGGCCGCACAAATTGATTTACATTGCCACTCAACTATTTCGGACGGTGCATTATCACCGCAAGATTTAGTTGCACACGCAGCGAAAAGCGGCGTTAAAGTGCTCGCGCTGACCGATCATGACGATATGGGGGGGCTGCAAGCCGCGCGGAAAGCGTCTTCTGAGCATGACATTTCATTTATCAATGGGGTAGAAATTTCTGCAACTTGGAAAAGACGTACCTTACATATTGTCGGTTTAAAAATTGACTCAGAAAATTCAGCCTTAAAAACTGCATTGGATAAGGTGCGTATAGGACGCGATGAACGTGCCCAGGAAATGGCGGCAGGCCTAGCCAAAATAGGAATTCATGGCGCTTATGAAGGTGCGGTTGCAATTGCTAATCAAAGTATATTGACGCGCAGCCATTTTGCACAGTTTTTGGTGCAAAGCGGTCATGCGAAAGATGTAAGAACCGTATTCAAAAAATTCCTAGTCAAGGGTAAGCCCGGTTTTGTTGACCATCAATGGATGACTTTGGAAGAAGCTGTTAGCCTGATTAACGCTAGTGGCGGTAGCGCGGTGATTGCGCACCCGGGCCGCTATGATTTAGGCACAATCAATATGTTGTTGCTGATGCACGAATTCAGAAGTCTCGGTGGCGCAGCGATTGAAGTAGTGACTGGAAGCCATACCCCTCCGCAGTTTCAGCAATTTGCCAAAATCGCGCATAAATTTAGCCTAAAATGCTCCATTGGTTCCGATTATCATGGGCCTGGCCTTTCTTACATGGCTATGGGTAGTGTGCCTGAATTGCCTGCGGGCTGCGTGCCGGTGTGGGATGATTGGGAAGAGGCCAGGCATTTAACCTAAATGGCACAGTATTTTGTAATTAATGCCGAAAATCCTCAAGCTCGGTTGATCAAGCATGCGGTGGAAATTTTGCGCGAAGGCGGCGTGATTGCTTATCCTACTGATTCTAGTTACGCCTTGGGTTGTATGCTGGGATTTAAAGATGCACAGGATAGAATTCGCCAGATTCGCGGCCTGGGTGATGACCATTTATTTACACTTGTATGCAGAAACTTGAGCGAATTAAGCGTGTATGCGCAGGTGGGCAATAGCCAATTTCGAATGCTTAAAGCCAACACGCCAGGCGCTTACACTTTTATTTTAAATGCCACGCGTGAGGTTCCACGCCGCCTGCAGCATGCAAAGCGTAGCGCAGTTGGCATACGCGTGCCGAATCATGCCGTGGTGCAGGCTATATTAGACGAGCTTGGCGAGCCACTGCTAAGCATGACATTGCAATTGCCGGGCGAGGATGAGCCCCTGCATGAAGGATGGGAAATTCGCGAAAGATTAGAACACCAGGTGGATCTGGTGATTGATTCTGCGATTCACCACGCAGGGATGACTACGGTGATAGACCTAACAGATACCGCGCCAGTATTGGTTCGCAGGGGCGTTGCTAGCCCTGAACCATTTGGCTTATAACAAAGGAAAGAAATGGATTTTTTTGAGCTTCTAAACTCGCTTACGGCATTGAACACAGTGCAAAGAATCACAGTTAGTGTAATCCCGATGATTTTTGCGATTACTGTGCACGAGGCCGCACATGGCTATGTGGCGCGGCATTTTGGCGATATGACAGCGCAGCAGCAAGGCCGTATTTCGCTCAATCCATTGCGACATATTGACCCGATCGGCACCATTCTCATTCCTAGCATCACCATGCTTGTCGGTGGTATTTTTTTTGGCTGGGCTAAACCGGTTCCGGTTAATTTTATGAAATTGCGACACCCCAAGCGCGATATGCTATGGGTCGCGGCAGCTGGCCCTGGCGCCAATTTGGTGATGGCGTTCATATGGGCGATAGTCATTAAGCTTTCTGTGTTAGCCCCAGCAAATTTTGCATTGCTGCTGGCATTAATGGGCGCTGCAGGCATTTTTACCAATACCATTTTAATGGTGCTCAACTTACTGCCTTTGCCGCCACTGGATGGTGGGCGCATTGCTGTAAGTTTGTTGCCGCACGATTTAGCCGTTAAATATGCGCAAATTGAGCGCTACGGTTTTATTATTTTAATAATCCTGCTATTCACACATATTCTTGATAAAATTATGTGGCCGTTTGTGATGGCAACTTTAGCAATAATCGCAAAGCTATTTTTTTAAAATTTTAAATAAATATTCTAATAATTAGGTTTAATTTCGGGTTAAATTATGGCGGTCGAACGCGTATTATCGGGCATGCGCCCCACAGGCAACTTGCATCTTGGCCACTACAACGGCGTACTCAAAAATTGGATCAAGCTTCAGCACGAGCATGAATGCTTGTTTTTTGTGGCCGATTGGCATGCGCTCACTACGCATTACGATACGCCGGAAATCATTGAAGAAAGCGTATGGGAGATGGTGATTGATTGGCTGGCAGCGGGCGTAGACCCTGCCAATGCCACTATTTTTATTCAAAGCCGCGTACCGGAACATGCCGAATTATTTACGTTGCTTAGCATGATTACCCCGCTTAGCTGGTTAGAGCGCGTGCCTACGTATAAAGACCAGCAGGAAAAACTTGCCAGCAAAGATTTATCCACTTACGGCTTTTTAGGTTATCCATTATTGCAAAGCGCAGATATTCTGATTTACAAGGCTACGCAAGTACCCGTGGGCGAAGACCAAATTCCCCATATTGAATTCACGCGCGAAATCGCACGCCGTTTTAACCACATATACGGCAAAGAAACTGGCTTTGAAGAAAAAGCGATTGCCGCAATTAAAAAGCTAGGCGGTAAAAAAGGCGCAGTCTATGAAGAAATGCGTAATGCCTACCAAGAAAGTGGTGACGAAGAAGCGCTGGAATCTGCACGGGCATTGATTGAAGAGCAGCAGGGCATGAGCATGGGCGACAAAGAGCGCCTGTTGGGTTACCTTGAAGGTGGCGGCAAAATGATTCTGGTCGAGCCGGAATACAAGCTGATGCCAGCTTCAAAAATGACCGGGCTAGACGGTCAAAAAATGTCCAAGTCTTACAATAACACCATTTCGCTGCGTGAAGATGTTGATACCGTCGCCAAAAAAATCAAAACCATGCCGACAGATCCAGCGCGTATTCGTCGCACCGATGCTGGCGACCCAGCTAAATGCCCGGTGTGGCAATTGCACGAAGTTTACTCCGACCAAACCATTAAAGATTGGGTACAAATTGGCTGCAAAGGCGCATCTATTGGCTGTATTGAATGCAAACAACCTGTGATTGAAGCTGTTTTGAAAGAACTAAAACCGATTCAGGAACGCGCCGCGCAATATGCCGAAGACCCAACGTTGGTGAAAAATATCGTCGCTGAAGGCTGCGAAAAAGCCCGCAAACTCGCACGTGAGACAATGCGGGACGTACGCGATGCGATGGGTTTGAATTATTCATGATGTCATCAGAGTTGGCATGAGTCACTGGTTAGCGCTTGCCATCGCAATCGTCGCAGAAGTTATTGGCACCACTGCACTAAAAGCTTCAAATGAGTTTACACAGTTGTGGCCTTCGTTGATTGTGGTGACAAGTTATGGCACGGCGTTTTATTTCATGGCTTTAAGTATGCGCGTGCTGCCGGTTGGCATTATGTATGCTATTTGGTCTGGCATGGGCATTGTGCTAGTTTCTATTATTGGCTGGGTGGTATATCGCCAGGCGCTGGATGTTCCTGCCATCATTGGCATGGGCTTGATTATTGCGGGTGCGATTGTGATTAACGTATTTTCTAAAACAGTAGGACATTAATGCTTCCACAGCTTAATTTAGAAATCAAAATCAAGGGTGAGCTGCTCAACGAGCTGCCTCAGGATTTATACATTCCGCCAGATGCACTGGAAGTGTATTTAGAGGCGTTTGAAGGCCCGCTCGATTTGCTGCTTTACCTTATCCGCAAGCACAATCTGGATATTCTCGACATTCCCATGGCGCAATTGACTGCGCAATATATGGTTTACGTGGAAAAAATGAAGGTAATTAAACTGGAACTGGCGGCGGATTATTTGCTGATGTCGGCGATGTTGATTGAGATTAAATCGCGCATGTTGCTGCCAAAACCTGCCGAAATTGCCGAGGAAGATGACCCGCGCGCCGAGCTGGTGCGCCGTTTGATGGAATACGAGGCAATTAAACTCGCTGCGGCGCGCTTGGATGCCATGCCGCAAGTGGGCGTGGAAATACAAGTTGCGGCTGCCTATTATCAGCATATTAGCGAGATTAAACCGCCAGATGTGAGTTTGGATGAATTGGTTGAAGCGTGGCGCAACGTGCTGAAACGCGCCAAATTGAATTCGCATCATAAAATTGGTAAAGCAGAATTATCCGTTCGTGAGCATATGAGCCAGATTCTGCGCCGCTTGAATACAGATGGAATGGTAGAATTTTCAGCATTATTTGATATGGCTGACGATGGTTTAGCCAAGTTGGTGGTGAATTTTTTAGCGATTTTAGAGCTGGCGAAAGAGGGTTTGATTCGCATGACGCAACAACAAGCGTTTTCGCCGATTTACCTGCAAGCAAATGTGAGCGAGTAAGCATGAAAGAGCCTGACAACATTATTGAGATGAAACAAATTTTGGAAGCAGCATTGCTGACAAGTCCGTCACCATTGAGTCTGGACGATATGCTGAAACTTTTCGCAGGCCGTATGGAACGTACAACATTAAGAATGCTACTGGACGAGCTAAAGCAGGATTGGGCCCAAGAAAATAACAGCCGAACCTTAGAGTTGGTGCAAGTGGCGACCGGTTACCGTTTTCAGGCCAAGCCACAATTCAGTGAGTTTATTTTGCGTTTAAGCCCCGAGCGTCAGCCGAAATATAGCCGTGCAGTGATGGAAACACTGGCGATTATTGCGTATCGCCAGCCGGTGACGCGCGGCGATATTGAGCAAATTCGCGGCGTGGCGGTTAACCCGAACGTGATGCGGCAATTGCAGGAGCGTGATTGGATTGATGTGGTCGGTCAGCGCGAAGTGCCAGGCCGGCCATCACTTTACGCCACTACTAAGCATTTTTTAGATGACCTCAATTTGCGTTCGCTTTCTGAGCTGCCGCCATTTGACGATTTCGCACAAAGTGAAATCTCACTTGAAGACTGATTTATTTTTAATTTTTGTATAGTTTAGGGTTTAGTCGTAACTGCTGTAAAATCATATCTTTAGAGTCATTCAAAGTTCAATATGGCACGTCCATTTAAGCAGCAGCGCGATCCGCAAGCAATTCCACGCCGCCCCAAAACCAACTTCACTAAATTAGAAGTGGATGAGAATGCACCACCAGAACCCACGCAGCGCCTGCACAAGCTGATGGCATTGGCGGGTTTAGGCTCACGGCGAGACATGGAAGAATTGATAGCAAGTGGTCGCGTGACGATCAATGGTGAAACGGCCAAAGTTGGCGCTGGCGTAACGCAGCATGACGTGGTGCGATTGGATAGTCGACCTTTGCGGTTGCCTTTTGAAGCTGAATTGCCGCAAGTGCTGATTTATCATAAGCCGGAAGGTGAAATTGTCAGTCAGGATGACCCGGAAGGCCGCGCCAGCGTATTCGATAAACTGCCACGCATCAAGCAAGGTAAATGGATCGCCATCGGCAGGCTGGATATGAATACCAGTGGTTTACTGATTTTTACCAACTCTGGCGAACTTGCCAACCGCTTTATGCACCCACGTTATGAAGTGGAGCGTGAATATGCAGTGCGGATTTTTGGCGAACTGACCGAAGGTCAAATGTTGCAACTCACACAGGGCATTGAGCTGGAAGATGGCCCTGCAGCCTTTGATAGCATCACTCCACAAGGTGGCGAGGGCGCTAATCATTGGTATCAGGTGGTGATTAAAGAAGGCCGTAATCGCGAGGTTCGACGCTTGTTTGAGGCGTTTCATTTGCCGGTGAGCCGCCTGATGCGCGTGCGTTTTGGCCCTGTCAATTTACCGCCACGTGTCAAACGCGGCACTATGTTAAAACTTGAGCAGAAACAAGTGATTGAGTTGCTGGAATGGGCTGGTTTGGAAGTGCCTAAAACGCCTATGAAACAACTCAGTCAGCGTGAAAAAGATAAAGCCACGGCGGTATTTGTGCCGAAAGTTCGTAAGCAACGTATGAGCGCACTAGACAGAAAACCTAGAAATGAACTTTCAGGTGAAAAAATCGAAAATAGCAGGCCTGGAAGCCGCGCCAATATTGGTTCACAGGGCATCGAATATTCGAAAAAACCTGCGCCTAAAAAATCCGTACCTAAAAAATCAGAGCATAGGCGAGTGCGCCAAACCAGCGACTTAACAGCACCAAAAATGCAGAAGAAAAGCGATAGAAATAGAGGCAGGGGCTAAGTTTGGTTGCTGTTCTTAGTTACAAATAAACTCACACTTGGGCCCGCTGCGTCCAACCCAGCGACCATCTGGACATTGTTTGGCGTCCTGCGTGCACATAATTTGATTTTCAGCGGGTGGCGCGGCGGTGATAGGTGGGTTTGAAGTGGTTTGCGTGCATCCCAGCAACATCGTAGCCAGAATTAACACCACGTTTTTCATACTGCTTTTAACTGTTCTTTGGTTAACAAAAACACAAACTGATTGCCAGATTCAACCTCAAGCCAGGTGAATGGCAGCTTTGGGTAGGCCTCTAGCAATGCATCACGATTGTGGCCGATTTCTACTACCAAAATACCGCCATCATTTAAGTGTTTAGCGGCTTCGCGAAGTATGGTGTGTGTATGATCCAAGCCAGCCTTACCGCTACCAAGCGCGAGTTGTGGTTCATTGCGGTATTCTGCGGGTAGTTCCGCCATACTAGGCGCGTCCACATAGGGTGGGTTGCTGATAATCAAATCGTACTTTTTACCTTTTAAGGCGGTAAACATATCTGATTGAATAGCAGTAATTTGTTCCTGCAAGCCATAATTGGCGATGTTGATGTTGGCGACCGCAATCGCGTCTGGAGAAATGTCCACTACGTCAATCGCCGCATTGGGAAAGGCTTCGGCTAACAGTATGCCCAGGCAACCGCTGCCGGTGCAAATATCTGCGGCGCTATCCACCATTTCAGGATATTCAATCCAAGGCTGTAAGCCATCTTCAAGTAATTCTGCAATGAACGAGCGTGGCACAATCACGCGTTCATCTACATAAAATTTAAAGCCACGCAGCCAGGCCTCGCGCACTAAATAGGCGGTTGGCGTGCGTTTGGTGATGCGCTGTTCGATTAAGTTCGCGAGGTGTTTGCGCTCTTGTTCTGTAATGACGGCATCCAAAAAATTATGCAGCGTGTCGTGCGGCAAATGCAGTGCGCTTAAAATCAGCCACACCGCCTCGTCATAGCTGTTATCTGTGCCGTGTCCGAAAAAAATATCAGATTCCTCAAATCGGCTGACGGTAAAGCGTAGCCAGTCACGGATGGTAAAAAGTTCTTCTGATAATCTTGGAAAATGCATCATTTCAATAACTTTTGCATGGTCAATTTGTAGGTTTCTTTTAGCGACTCAATATCCGCAACGCCTATGCATTCATTGAGTTTGTGGATGGTCTTGTTAAGCGGGCCGAACTCAATGACCTGCTTGCAAATATCTGCGATAAAACGGCCGTCCGAAGTGCCGCCGGTGGTTGAGAGCTCTGGCGTGACGCCATATGCGCTTTCAATCGCGCTGGAAATAGCTTCGACTAAGTTGCCGCGCGGCGTAATGTAAGGCGGTGAATATTCCCATTCGAGCGTATATTCCAAATCATGTTTATCTAAAATCGCATGTACACGTTCTTTCAGGTTAGCTTCGGTACTACCCGCGCCATTGAGCGCTGGGCAGAATCTAAAGTTAAACAATATCTCCACTTCGCCTGGCACTACGTTCGTTGCGCCTGTGCCGCTATTCATATTAGAAATTTGCCAGCTGGTTGGCGGGAAGTATTCGTTGCCGCTATCCCACACAGTTTCCACCATTTCTTTAATCGCTGGTGCAACCATATGAATGGGATTTTTAACCAGATGCGGATAAGCAATGTGGCCCTGCAAGCCAATAACGGTGAGCTTTCCAGACAATGATCCGCGTCGGCCATTTTTGATCATGTCTCCAACAACTTTGTTGCTGGTTGGTTCGCCGACGATGCAATAATCAATCAATTCATTGCGCGTTTTTAATACTTCGACGACTTTCACTGTACCGTTTACAGCTATGCCTTCTTCATCCGACGTAATCAGTAATCCAATGGAGCCTTTGTGGTCAGGATTTTCGGCAATAAATTCTTCGATGCTGGTAATAAAAGCTGCCAGCGAGGTTTTCATGTCGGCCGCGCCTCGCGCATAGAGCATGCCATCTTTAATAGTCGGTTCAAACGGTGGCGTGTGCCACTTATCTAGCGGACCAGTTGGCACAACATCGGTATGCCCTGCAAATACCAATAACGGCGAGGTTGTGCCGCGACGCGCGTAAAAATTATCTACGTTGCCAAAACGCATGTGCTCAACCTTAAAGCCTAACCGCGCCAGGCGTGCAATCATTACCTCCTGACAGCCCGCATCTTCTGGGGTGTTGGATTGGCGTTTCAGTAAATCAACCGCTAATTCTAATGTTTTACTCATTTTAATAAGGCTTTATATGCGGTTTCATCGAAACCTAGATAAAGGATTTTACCGTTTTTTTCTAAAACAGGCCGCTTTATTACCGAGGTTTTTGCCTGCATTAATGCGGCAGCTGAAGTGTTATCAGTAACTCCAGCTTTGATGTCGCCATCTAAACCACGCCAGGTAAGACCTGCGCGGTTGATGAATTTATCAAACGGCAATTGCGCCAGCCAGCTTTCGAGCAATTGTTGCGTTACACCGAGTTTTTTGAAGTCGTGAAACTCGTAAGCAATGTGACTGGTTTCAAGCCAATCACGGGCTTTTTTAACCGTATTGCAGTTGGAGATTCCGTAGAGTTTAAGCGCTTGCATGATGCCATTTTAGCAGCTTGCGCGATGTATGTGCAGCAGTAAAAAAGGCTTTTATGTTGCTTATGTTTGATAGTCGGTAACTGGAATTGCGCTGGAAAAATTAAAATTGATTTGAAGTTGTTTAAACAGCATGAATAATTTATCTTCAGAGACCGGCTTCGAGAATAAATAACCTTGCATGTGGTCGCAATCTAACTCCGCAAGCGCGTCTCGTTGCGTGTCAGTTTCTACGCCTTCAGCTACAACATTTAAGTGTAACGCATGCGCCAAACGAATCACGCCATCAATTAACGCTTCAGAAGCTTTGTCAGTATTTATTTTTGAGATAAATGATTTATCCAGCTTTATTTCATCTACATTTAATTCTTGTAGATAAGTTAGCGTGAAAGGATGTAAGCCAAAATCGTCCAGTGAGATTCTGATGTCTGCCGCTTTGAATTGGTCAAGCAGGAGTTTGAATTGTGCTTCATTTTTAATTGCGGTGACTTCTTTAATCTCTAGTGTGAGATTCTGAGCAGGCACACCGTATTGATTGAGCCATTTAATGGTTTCTTCTACCAAAAATGAGCCGCGAAACTGTTGGCGCGACAAATTGATTGAAAGATTCAAATCAATATCTTGCTCTTTGGCGCGAAAAACTGCACTGCAGGCTTCCTTGATCACCCAGCCATTGATTTGGTTCATGAGGCCCATGTGTTCTGCGGCAGGGATAAAGTCACCTGGCTGAATAATGCCTTTGGTAGGGTGATTCCAGCGAATGAGCGCTTCCGCTCCTACCAGCACTTGGGTTTTGCAATCTAGTTTAGGTTGAAAATCTAGGCTGAATTGATTGTTCTTAATAGCAACTCGCAAGTCATTCTGCAGTTTTAATAGATTATCACTGGCAGATTCAATCTCGGCGTCGAAAAATTTATATTGATTTCTGCCATTTTCTTTTGCTTTATACATGGCAGTATCGGCATTAATCATTAGTTTTTCGATGTCTGTATCGTGATGATACATAGCAATACCAATCGAGCAGGCAGCTTCAATCTGATGATGGTCGATTAAAAACGGCTCTCTGATTAAATGGATAACACGCTCAATGATAGGAATGATGTCATCTTTGGAATTGGTTTCTTCAAATAGAATTGCAAATTCATCACCACCTAAACGTGCAACTGAATCGCAGCCACGTACCGCAGCCTGTAAACGCTGTGCAACCAAGGCAAGAACGGCATCGCCTACATGGTGACCAAACTGATCATTAATCGGTTTAAAGTGATCTAAATCGATATAGGCTAAGGCAATAGTGTTGCCAGCGCGTGTGCAGCGTTTTGCTGCCACATCTAATTGATATTGAAAAGTGTAGCGATTGGGAAGATTCGTGAGGGAATCTTTATAGCCAATGTGATTGATATTTTTCTGGCCATTCAAAAGACCAGATTTATAAGTCACAAAAAAGGCGAAACTAAACGCTAATAGCGAAAATAATATCAGCCAAGTGTCGAAATTATTAGTCATATTTAACAAGCTATCGCAGTTCTTTTAATTTATTAAGTTATTTACAGCAATTAGCATGCCACTTGATGATGGATGGAAAGCAGATACAGAAAAACCATATAACTGGCAAGTCGCGCCCGCTATATGGTTTATGTGGGAGGTAAAACTAAGGTCAGTTAAACTGGCCGATATTAAGAGTTT
>Ga0209253_10003562_pt1 | contig 13690 bp, 13 predicted proteins | sample FrelakmetBRP12BR_FD_187145 | JGI IMG/M metagenome (GOLD analysis project Ga0209253, IMG submission 187145) | Freshwater lake sediment microbial communities from the University of Notre Dame, USA, for methane emissions studies - BRP12 BR (SPAdes)... | ecosystem: Environmental > Aquatic >...
CAGTTATTACTCAATAACTTTCGCTACCACGCCGGCACCGACGGTTCTGCCACCCTCGCGAATGGCAAAGCGCAGACCTTCTTCCATCGCAATCGGCGCAATCAGGTTCACCGTCACCGAGACGTTATCGCCCGGCATGACCATTTCCGTGCCCGCCGGCAATTCGACCGCACCGGTTACGTCGGTGGTACGGAAGTAGAACTGCGGACGGTATCCCTGGAAGAACGGGGTATGACGCCCACCTTCTTCCTTGCTCAGAACGTAGATCTCGGCAGTGAATTTGGTGTGCGGGGTGATGGAGCCCGGTTTGGCCAACACCTGGCCACGCTCGACTTCTTCACGTTTGGTGCCACGTAACAGTACGCCGACGTTGTCGCCCGCCTGGCCCTGGTCCAGCAATTTGCGGAACATCTCCACGCCGGTGCAAACCGTCTTGAGCGTGGGCTTCAAACCGACAATCTCGATTTCTTCACCCACTTTGACGATGCCGCGTTCAATCCGGCCCGTCACCACTGTGCCGCGCCCGGAGATGGAGAAGACGTCTTCCACCGGCATCAGGAAGGTGCCGTCTATGGCGCGTACCGGATCGGGAATGTAGCTGTCCAGCGCATCTGCCAGTTTGAATATGGAGGGTTCGCCGATGTCGCTCTGGTCGCCTTCCAGGGCTTTCAGCGCGGAGCCGATGATGACCGGGGTATCGTCGCCTGGAAAGCTGTACTTGACCAGCAGTTCACGTATTTCCATTTCCACCAGTTCCAGCAATTCGGCGTCGTCCACCATGTCGGCTTTGTTCATGTAGACGATGATGTAGGGTACCCCTACCTGGCGCGCCAGCAAGATGTGTTCGCGTGTCTGCGGCATCGGGCCGTCAGCGGCCGATACCACCAGGATGGCGCCGTCCATTTGCGCGGCACCGGTAATCATGTTCTTGACGTAGTCGGCGTGTCCGGGGCAGTCAACGTGCGCATAGTGGCGTTTCTGCGTCTCGTATTCGACGTGGGCGGTGTTGATGGTGATGCCGCGGGCTTTTTCTTCCGGGGCCGAGTCAATCTGGGCGTAGCTCTTCGCTTCACCACCAAATTTCTTCGACAACACCATCGTAATCGCCGCGGTCAGCGTGGTCTTGCCGTGATCCACGTGTCCGATCGTACCTACGTTTACGTGTGTCTTCGTCCGCTCAAATTTGCTCTTTGCCATAATTGCTTCCTATGCTTGATAAGGGTTATTTTTTATTGATGACCGCTTCAGCTACACTTTTCGGTGCTTCCGAGTAATGCTTGAACTCCATGGTGTAAGTCGCACGCCCCTGAGTTGCCGAACGCAGTGACGTGGAGTAACCAAACATCTCTGCTAACGGCACTTCTGCGCGTATTACCTTAAGGCCAGGCATGTCGTCCATGCCCTGTATCATGCCGCGACGGGATGATAAATCGCCCACCACGTTACCCATAAAATCTGCTGGTGTTTCCACTTCTACCGACATCATCGGTTCCAATAATACCGGGTTGGCTTTGCGCATGCCATCCTTGAATGCCATTGAGGCTGCCATTTTGAAGGCATTTTCATTGGAGTCCACATCGTGGTAAGAGCCATCGAATAGCGTAACCTTGACATCCACTACCGGGAAACCTGCCAGCACGCCGTTAGGCAGGGTTTCGCGCAGGCCTTTTTCCACCGCCGGAATGTATTCGCGCGGAACGGTGCCACCCTTGATCGCATCAATAAACTCAAAGCCTTTGCCGGCATCATTCGGGGCCATCCTGAGCCAGACGTGGCCATACTGACCGCGCCCGCCGGATTGCTTGATGAACTTTCCCTCAATCTCTACTGATTTTCTGATGGCTTCACGGTAGGCTACTTGCGGCGCGCCAACGTTAGCTTCCACACCGAATTCGCGCTTCATGCGGTCAACAATGATCTCCAGATGAAGCTCTCCCATACCGGAGATGATGGTCTGGCCGGATTCCTCATCGGTACGGACACGGAAGGACGGATCCTCCTGTGCCAGACGATTCAGGGCAATGCCCATTTTTTCCTGATCAACTTTTGTTTTTGGTTCGACTGCAACATGGATCACTGGCTCCGGAAATATCATGCGCTCCAATGTAATAATCTTAGTGGGGTCACACAATGTGTCGCCGGTAACGGCTTCCTTCAAACCCACTGCAGCGGCGATGTCGCCAGCACGCACTTCCTTGATTTCCTCGCGTTGGTTGGCATGCATCTGCAGCAGCCGTCCGATACGTTCTTTCCGACCCTTGATCGGGTTGTAGATGGTGTCGCCAGTAGCGACCACGCCAGAGTAGACGCGGAAGAAAATCAACTGGCCGACATAGGGGTCGGTGGCAATCTTGAATGCCAGACCGGCGAACGGTTCGTCGTCGCTGGCATGACGTTCATCAGGCTCGCCATTTTCTTTTTCTCCATCGATTGCGTGGATGTCCACCGGCGAGGGCAGGTAATCAATCACGGCATCCAGCATGGCCTGCACTCCCTTGTTCTTGAATGCCGAGCCGCACAACATGGGTACGATTTCGTTATTGATAGTGCGCATGCGCAAGCCTTGCTTGATGTCGGCAATAGATAAATCACCCTCTTCCAGATATTTGTTCATCAGTTCTTCAGTGGCTTCAGCCGCGGTTTCCAGCATTTTCTCACGCCATAGCTTGGCATTTTCCAGCAATTCGGCGGGAATCTCGCGTTCCTCGAATTTCATCCCCTGGCTTGAATCATCCCAGTAAATGGCTTTCATCTTCAACAGATCGACAACGCCTTCGAATTTTTCTTCCGCACCGATGGGTAACTGGACAGGCACTGGCTGGGCTTTCAGGCGCGTCTGCATCTGTTCGTAAACGCGCATGAAATTGGCGCCCGCACGGTCCATCTTGTTAACAAAGGCAAGGCGCGGAACCTTGTATTTATTGGCTTGACGCCATACGGTTTCAGTCTGGGGCTGCACCCCGCCAACCGCGCAAAATACGGTACAAGCACCATCCAGCACACGCAGAGAGCGTTCGACTTCAATGGTGAAGTCAACGTGACCCGGGGTGTCGATGATATTGATGCGATGATCGGGATAGTTATTTTCCATCCCTTTCCAGAAACATGTGGTGGCGGCAGAAGTAATGGTGATGCCGCGTTCCTGTTCCTGCTCCATCCAGTCCATGGTAGCTGCACCATCGTGCACTTCACCAAGTTTGTGCGATACGCCGGTATAAAACAGAATCCGTTCGGTGGTCGTGGTCTTGCCGGCGTCTATGTGCGCCATGATGCCGATGTTCCGGTAGCGTTCGATGGGTGTTTTTCTTGCCACAGTATTTCAACCTCAAAATTTAAAACCGCCGTGACGTCAATAGCGTCACGGGATGAAAAGAAGGAAACGATATTTTTAACAACCGGGGAGCAGCGATTATCTCAAGAATTGCCGCGTTGATCGTTCTCGCGCTATCGTCAGTTAATCGCTGTTAAAACCGGTAATGTGCAAAGGCCTTGTTGGCTTCTGCCATGCGGTGCACTTCCTCACGTTTCTTGACCGCGCCGCCACGACCTTCCGCTGCTTCCGCCAATTCGCCGGCAAGACGCGCACCCATGGATTTTTCTCCACGTTTACGTGCGGCATCACGTAGCCAGCGCATCGCCAGCGCATTGCGTCGAATCGAACGCACCTCAACGGGGACCTGGTAGTTAGCACCACCGACACGGCGGCTTTTCACTTCCACCATCGGCCGAACATTGGATAATGCCTGGGTGAATACTTCCACCGGATCTTTGCCGGTTTTCTTCTGGATCTGGTCCATGGCACCGTAAATGATCCGCTCTGCCACCGATTTCTTGCCACGTGTCATCAGGACATTGACGAATTTTGCTACCTCGGTATTGTGATACTTGGGATCCGGCAAAATTTCGCGTTTCGGGACTTCTCTCCGTCTTGGCATTCTCTAACCTCAGTATTAAATTATAGTTTAGGTGTTTGCTCGATCTGGCAAACACGCTAAGTTCATGGCTGTTCTTAAGCTGCTTTTGGTTTTTTGGCGCCGTACTTGGAACGGCTCTGTTTACGGTCTTTCACCCCGGCAGTGTCAAGACTGCCGCGCACCATATGGTAGCGTACCCCCGGCAAATCCTTGACGCGACCACCGCGTATCAGTACCACCGAGTGTTCCTGCAGATTGTGGCCTTCACCCCCGATGTAGCTCGACACTTCAAAACCATTGGTCAGGCGAACCCGCGCCACCTTGCGCAGAGCCGAGTTCGGTTTTTTTGGCGTGGTGGTATACACCCGGGTGCAGACCCCGCGCTTTTGCGGGCTATTGCCCAGCGCCGGAACCTTGCTCTTTACACGCCTTGCCGCGCGGGGCTTACGTACTAATTGACTGATTGTCGGCATTCCTGTTCCCTAAAAAAAACCGGGACGGCGATATCACAATTCCGCCGTCCGTGTATGAATTGGCCAATTCTTTCGCCGAGCCAAGCATTCCTTGGGGGCGACTAAAAAGACTGCGGATTCTATGGGGTTTATCCCCGCATGTCAAGGCTATCGCGCTATCCAATATGGTCTGAGTTCGAATGAAATACGTGTTTCTGCGGGGGTATGAGTCTGAAGAGTGGTTTGAGGCCGATCATCACATCGATAATGATTGGCCAGGATGGGCGGATGCGCTATTTTACTTCCGCACAGGGCATGTTGCCCCAGCAACGCGCTCTATGCAAGACGTCCCAGCACTTCTGCGATGGTTGTGCCCATTGCGGCCGGAGTGGGGCAGATTGTGACGCCAAGATCTCTCAGCATGGCCACCTTTTCTGCGGCACTTTCACCCGCTGATGAAATGATGGCGCCGGCATGTCCCATGCGGCGACCTTCCGGTGCGGTTAAACCCGCGATGTAAGCAATTAGCGGTTTGCTCATGTTTTCTTTGGCAAAAATACCGGCTTCGACTTCTTGTGGCCCGCCTATCTCGCCTATCATGAGCACTATTCTGGTCTCGCTGTCTTCTTCAAATATTTTCAGAATATCGCGGTGCGAGCTGCCATTGATTGGATCGCCGCCTATGCCTACCGAGGTTGATATGCCAATACCCAGCGCCTTCATCTGGTCTGCAGCTTCATAGCCCAAGGTGCCGGAACGGCCGACAATCCCGATACGTCCCTGCATGTAAATATGCCCTGGCATGATGCCCAGCATCGCACGTCCGGGACTGATGGTACCGGCACAGTTGGGCCCGGTCAGTATCATTCTTTCTTTTTCAGGGAAGCGGCGCAGAAAATTCTTGACGGTCATCATGTCCTGCGTGGGAATGCCATCGGTAATCGCCACGCAGTATTTAATGCCTGCATCGGCGGCCTCCATGATCGAGTCCGCCGCAAATGCGGGCGGCACAAAAATGATGCTGGCTTCGGCCCCGACTTGTTGCACCGCTTCTTTCACCGTATTGAAGACCGGCAGCCCCAAGTGTTGCTGGTCACCCTTGCCGGGGGTGATGCCGCCTACGACATTGGAGCCGTAGTTGATCATGTCCTGGGCATGGAAAGTACCGATTTTACCGGTAAAGCCTTGCACAATAATGCGTGTGGTCTCGTTAATTAGAATTGCCACTGTGTTCCCCTTGTTTTGCGACCATTTCATTGCGCGCCTGAACAGCTTTTTCAGCCGCTTCCGCCAACGTTTCTGCCATGATGATGGGCAAGCCGCTTTCGGCAATAATGCGGCGGCCTTCCTTAACATTGGTGCCGGATAAACGCACAATCAATGGAATCTTCATGTCGATATTCTTGACCGCATGCACCACGCCTTCGGCAATCCAGTCGCAACGGTTAATGCCGGCAAAGATGTTGACCAGCATGGCTTTAACACCTTTATCGGCCAGTACCAGACGGAATGCTTTTTCTGTACGCTCAGCAGATGCGCCGCCACCGACGTCAAGGAAATTGGCAGGCTCGCCACCAGCCAGCTGGATCATATCCATGGTAGCCATAGCCAGGCCCGCACCGTTGATCATGCAGCCGATGTCGCCATCCAGTCCAATGTAGCTCAGCCCATGTTCGGCTGCCGCCACTTCGCGCGGGTCTACCTGTGTTTTGTCGCGCAGCTCGGCAATCTTGTGCCGCCGGAACAGGGCATTGTCATCAAAACCCATTTTTGCATCCAGCGCGATCAGCTCGCCATTGCTGGTAGTAACCAGCGGATTGATTTCCAGCATATTTGCATCAAGATCACGCAAGGCACGATAGCAACCTTTTATAGTTTTGACCGCCTGGTTTAGTTGCGCGGTTTCCAGGCCCAATGCAAAAGCCATTTTGCGCGCCTGGAAATCCTGCAGACCGACGGCGGGTTCAATATAGATTTTTTTGATTGCTTCAGGATTGGTTTCGGCCAGCTTCTCAATTTCCATTCCGCCTTGCGCGGAACCCACCATGACAATACGTTCATGGCTGCGGTCAAGCAGAAAACAGAGATACAGCTCCTTGGCGATGTCTGTTCCCGCTTCGACATACACTCTGGAGCAAACCTTGCCTGCGGGTCCGGTTTGATGAGTGACCAGCTTTTTACCCAGCAATTCTTCTGCTGCCGCCTTGACTTCGTCATGCGTCCGGCAAATCTTGATGCCGCCGGCTTTGCCGCGCGCTCCCGAGTGAATCTGTGCTTTCACTACCCAGATGTTGCCACCGATTTCCCGGGCACGCTGTACCGCTTCTTCGGGACCGTAAGCCAGGCCACCCTCTGCGATCTTGACACCATATTCCGCTAAAATCTCTTTCGCCTGATATTCGTGGATATCCAATGCCTCACCCTTGTCTATTGCATAAAAATATAAAGAAAGGGCCGCTAAAGGCGGCCCCGGAGATTTTTGCCATCAACCTCTTGCAGCAATCGCTTCCGCTGTTCTTACGACATTGTTAGCCATTCTTTCCGAAGCCGCATCGATCAAGCGACCGTCCAACGCGGCTGCGCCTTTGCCTTGGGCAGCCGCTTCTTTCAATGCAACCAGAATACGCTGTGCTTTTTCAATTTCCGCAGGCGGCGGGGTAAACACCTCGTTTGCGAGCGCGACCTGTGACGGGTGGATCGCCCATTTTCCTTCACAACCCAGTGCGGCAGCTCTTCTGGCCGCCAGTTTGTAACCGTCAGGGTCCTTGATGTCGCCGAAAGGGCCATCAATCGGGCGCAAGCCGTAGGCGCGGCAAGCAACTGTCATACGGCTGATGGCAGCGTGCCATTGATCGCCGGGATAATCAGGGTTGAGGCCGCCTATGTTGGTTGTTCTGGCACGGTTGCTGGCGGCATAATCAGCCACGCCGAAGTGCAATGCCTCCAGACGTCCCGAAGCGCCGTTGCGGGCGATATCTTCCACATTGGCCATGCCCAAGGCTGTTTCGATCAGCGCTTCAATGCCGACCTTGTTCTTTAATCCCTGTTGCATTTCCAGTTGGTTTAGCATGGCCTCGACCATGTACACATCGGAATAAACGCCCACTTTGGGAATCAGGATGGTATCCAGCTTGTGGCCGGCCTGTTCGATCAGATCCACCACATCACGCACCATGAATTGGGTGTCCAGACCATTGATGCGCACCGAAAGGGTTACGCCATGTCCTTTCCAGTCCAGATCATTGATTGCTTCGATGACATTCTTGCGTGCTTGTACTTTGTCATCCGGAGCGACCGCATCTTCCAGATCAAGAAAAATGAAATCTACGCCGCTTTTCAGCGCTTTCTCGAACATGTCCGGATTCGACCCCGGAACTGCCAATTCGCAGCGCTGCACGCGTTGCACCGAGGCTGAATATAATGTATGACTCATTGTTTTTCCCAGTTTGGGTTATTTGATGCGACAGTATCAATCGCAGTGTTTTGCTCTTCCAGGCATGAATAGGGGCAGAAAAACGACCCGCTACTCCACTTGAACAACCCGTCATTCTACTTTTGAAGGCCATAATGTCAATTTTTACCTGAAGTTTCGCCGGCATTTTTGGTAACAGTTGGTCCCCAAGAGCAAGCTGCCGTAAGCGAAAGGAGCGGTGTGGGAAATTTTCGGGAGAATCGGGTGAAACGGATCAGATTCCGGGAAAATCATCTGCCTCGATTTTGGCAGGCAGCATTAATGCGGTCACGATTCTCGCCTGCAAATCATGCGTGTCGGAGCCGGTAATTTCGACTTCGACAAATTCGCCAGTTTTTATGTTCCCTGTATTTGCCAGGTACACCACGCCATCGATTTCCGGTGCATCGGCGGCGCTGCGGGCAATGACTTGGTTTTCCCGGATTTCGTCCACCAGCACGGTCATGCGCTTGCCGATCTTGCGGGTAAGGCGTGCGGCGCTGATATCTTCCTGCACTGCCATGAAACGGGCGCGACGTTCCTCCTTTTCTTCTTCCGGGACGTTACCGGATAACGCATTCGCTGCTGCACCTGCCACTGGCGAATAGGTGAAACAGCCCACGCGATCCAGTTGCGCTTCCTGCAGGAATTCAAGCAACTCCTCAAACTCCGCTTCGGTTTCACCCGGGAAGCCGACAATGAAAGTGCTGCGCAGCGTGATGTCCGGACATATTGCCCGCCACTGCTGGATGCGTGCGAGATTGTTTTCGGAACTGGCAGGACGTTTCATCATTTTTAGAATGCGCGGGCTGGCGTGCTGGAATGGCACATCAAGATACGGCAGGACTTTCCCCTCGGCCATCAATGGGATCACTTCATCCACATGCGGATAAGGGTAGACGTAATGCAGCCGCACCCAGGCATTGGCGTCATGCGCCAGTTCACCCAAGGCGCGAACCAGCTCGGTCATGCGGGTTTTGATGGGCCTGCCTTGCCAGAAACCGGTGCGATATTTCACGTCCACGCCATAGGCGCTGGTGTCTTGCGAAATTACCAACAGCTCCTTGACGCCGGCTGCGAGCAGATTCTCTGCTTCCTGCATGATTTGGTCGAGCGGGCGGCTGACCAGATTGCCGCGCATGGAGGGAATGATGCAGAAAGTGCAGCGATGGTTGCAGCCCTCGGAAATTTTCACATAAGCGTAATGCCTGGGCGTGAGCCGGATTCCCTGCGGCGGGATCAGGCTGGTATAGGGGTCGTGTGGCTGCGGCAGGTGCGCATGTATCGCTGCCATGACTTCCGGTAACGCATGCGGGCCGGTAACTGCCAGTACTTGCGGATGAGCTTGTTTGACCACGTCACTCTTTGCGCCGAGACAACCGGTGACGATGACCTTGCCGTTTTCTGCCAGCGCTTCGCCGATGGCGTCCAATGATTCTTCCACCGCGCTGTCGATGAAACCGCAGGTGTTGATCACCACCAGGTCGGCGTCTGCGTAAGTGGGCGAGATGTCATAGCCTTCGGCGCGTAGCTGGGTGAGGATCTGCTCGGAGTCCACCAATGCTTTGGGACAGCCGAGCGAGACGAAGCCAACCTTGGGAACTGGATGTTTGAGAGAGGGCATGGAATGGTAAATAAGCTGTGGTTATGGATGAATGCGGAAATGTAAAATTATGCGTTATTACTGTGGGTTATCCGTAGTTAATCGGATTTATTTTTTTGTGGAAGCCTAAGAAACTCAGTCTAGTGGCCAAAAAGGCTGCCAGCCAGCCAGATGGAGCTGATGCCCAGCATGATCAACACGACCTGCTGGACGGTAGCCTTGATTTCAGGGCGTCGGTGCAGACCGGGGATCAGATCGGACATCGCCACGTAGATCATGCTGGCCGCAGCCAGACCCAGCAGCGACGGCAGAAGGTGATTCATGTCTTGCAGCATGAAGTAGGTCAGCATCCCGCCGATCAGGGTAGCAGCGCTGGAAAGTAAATTGAACAGCAATGCCTGCCGGCGGGTATAGCCAGAGTTAAGCAGAATCAGAAAATCACCGGCTTCTTGCGGAATTTCGTGGGCAATAATGGCGATAGCGGTGACGATGCCGAGCTGCACGTCCACCATGAATGCCGCAGCGATGAGTATACCGTCGACAAAATTATGAAAGGTATCGCCCAGCATGATCAGCATGCCGCTGCGGCCATGGTCGTGACTATGCGCCGCAGTGGCAGTGGTGGCGCCATGCAGAGGATCGTGGGCCTCGCATTCATCTATGTGGCAATGGCGCCACAGCACCAGTTTTTCCAGAATGAAAAACAACAGGATGCCGAACAGCACGGTGGCGGTTATTTGTGCCGGATTTCCAGAGAGCTCCAGCGCTTCCGGTAGCGCGTTGAGAAAAGCGGCCCCCAACAGTGCGCCGATAGCGTAGGAGATCAGCATTTGCACCCACGAGACGCGTGTGTTGAGCGTCAGTGCGGCGGCAAACAACACGCTCAATAGCCCCCCCAGCAGACTGGTGGTAATGATCCAGGCGAGAGTGGACATGAAAACGATTTGCGGAAAAATGCGGGATTATACGCTGTTGCCGGATTCGGAATTCAGCTGATGGCTATTATGCGGTCAGCCAGATCAATCCTGCCATCCGCCCGGTGCTGCCATCACGCCGATAGGAAAAGAATCTTGCCGGGTCGCTGAAAGTGCATACGCCGCCACCGTAAATCGCCATCACGCCCGCTTCTGCCAGGCGCTGTTGCGCCAGCAGAAAAATATCGGCGGACCACTTGCCGTTATCGCGTGCAGCGAAAGCGGAAGCGGATTTTTCATCGTGCTCGATAAATGTCTGGCGCACTTCATCACCGACTTCAAAATGAGCGGGACCGATTGCCGGGCCGAGCCATGCCATGATTCGGGAACTCTTCCCGCCCATCTCCGCTATGGTGCGTTCAATCACCCCCGAAGCCAGTCCGCGCCAGCCGGCATGAACAATCCCCACCGTCGATCCGGTGGCGTCGCACAGAAACACCGGCAGGCAGTCTGCGGTAAGCACCGCACAGACAGTGCCAGGAATCTGGCTGAATGCGGCATCGCTGCCGGCGCTACAATCGTAATCATCCGCGCAGACCGGCATCGTGCCGTGTACCTGTTTCAGCCAGCGGGGTTCGCCCGGCAGGATTCTGCGCAGCAGGGCACGATTCTGTTTGACGGTCGATGGGTCGTCACCTACATGGTCCCCCAGGTTGAGGCTGGCATAGGCCCCGCCGCTCACGCCGCCAGTGCGTGTGGTAAACAGCGCTCTGACATTGTGCGGCGCAGGCCAGTCTGGAGTGATCCAGTCATTCATGGTGGTAAATTTGTGCGAGTAGAATATTTGTCACGAATTGCTGCCACGATACTGCCGCAATACTTGCAGTAGTTTCTCCATATCCTCGGGCAACGCCGCTTCCCATGTCATGTTCTTTCCGCTTTGCGGATGCGTCAGCTCCAGTTTTTGTGCATGCAAGGCTTGTCTTGGGAACCGGCTGATCAGTTGCCCGATTTCTTGCGCGATTTTCTTCGGCTTGCCACCATAAACCGGGTCGCCCACCAGTGAGTGGGCAAGGGAGTGCATGTGTACCCGAATCTGATGGGTGCGTCCGGTTTCCAGGCTGCATAGAAGCAGGGTGCAGCCGTCGAAATGCTCCAATACCCGATAGTGGGTACGCGCCTCCTTGCCGCTGCTGGATACCGCCATTTTGGTACGCTGTATCGGGTGCCGTCCCACCGGCGCATCCACCGAGCCGTCATGGGAAACATGGCCCTGCACCAGCGCCAGATAATCACGTTTCACGGCGTGTTTCTGCAATTGCCGTACCAGACTGGTTTGCGCTTCCAGGGTTTTCGCTACTACCAGTAGACCGCTGGTGTCTTTATCCAGTCGGTGAACGATACCCGCGCGCGGCACACCATTCAGTTGCGGTGCATGGTGTAGTAGAGCATTCAGCATGGTGCCCTGCCAGTTGCCGCTACCGGGATGCACCACCAGTCCGGCAGGCTTGTTGACGACTATGAGCGTGGGGTCTTCGTAAACGATATCAAGCGGAATGGCTTCGGCAGCATGCGCGTTCTCGGCGGGATGGGGCTGCGGTTTGACCTGGATCCTCTCGCTACCCCACACTTTTTGCTTGGGACTGGCCTCCACTCCATCCACACTTACCTGTTTCCCCAATATCCACGCCTGCAAGCGACTGCGGGACCAATCCGGCAGCAATCGCGCCAGAGCCTGATCGAGCCGGAGACCGGCGCAGTCCTGGGGGATCGTCAGTGCGATGATGGTTTCTGCTGATTCAGGTAGTATGGGCTTTGCGTTATAATAACGAACAGATTTATTTTCGTTTTCCACAGAATTCATCATGTCGCGTAGTTTAGCTTTATTCCTGCTATTGCTGTTATCGGCATGCGGCTTGCTGCCAAAGAATACCGATCGCGAAGACCAGAGAAACTGGTCGGCGAGCAAGTTCTATTCCGAGGCCAAAACGGAATTGAACGACGGCAACTATGCGGCTGCCATCAAACTGTTTGAGTCCCTGGAAGCGCGCTATCCTTATGGACGTTATGCGCAGCAGGCGCAGCTTGAGGTCGCCTACGCGCATTATAGAGATAACGAGAAAGCTTCGACTATCGCTGCTGCCGACCGTTTCATCAAGCTGCATCCGAACCATGCCAATGTGGATTATGCTTATTATCTCAGGGGGTTGGCGAATTTTAATGATGACCTGGGGATGATGGGTATCGTCACGGAAATGATCAGTGGACAGGATATGAGTGAGCGTGACCCGAAAGCGTCGCGCGAATCGTTCGAGAATTTCAAGGAATTGGTCACGCGTTTTCCCAGCAGCAAGTACTCCCCTGATGCGGTGCTGCGCATGAAGTATCTGGTCAATATGGTGGCCATGCTGGAAGTGCATGTAGCGCGCTATTACATGCGACGGGGGGCCTATGTTGCGGCGGTTAATCGCGCTCAGGTTGCTTTGAAGGATTACCCGCAGACTCCGGCTACGGAAGAAGCCTTAGCCATCATGGTGAAAGCATACGATGCGCTGGAGATGAATGACCTGCGTGATGATGCAGATCGTGTGATGAGACAGAATTTCCCCAATAGTAGCTACCTCGCCGATTCACCCGTCGTGACCGATGACAGGCCATGGTGGAAGCGACGTCCCTGGTAGCAGGGGGAGTCACAAACGAGGCAACTGCCGCTCTCGGATTATATGCCACCCTCTTGCAAGCGGATGGCCAAGACATCGCATCTGGCATGATGCAGAACGCTGTTTGCAGTTGACCCCAGCAATAGCGCAAGACCATGGCGTCCGTGCGAGCCGACAATGATTAAATCGATCTGTTCCTGCCCGGCCATCTGCACAATCTCCTGTCCGGGTACACCCCAGACCATCCGGCGGCGGGATACGTCTATGCCCAACTGATCACCAAGTTGCATCAGCCTGGACTTTTTCCCCTCCAGCAACGCATAGGATGAATCTTCATTCAGTGGTATCACCGTGCCATAGGCTGTGTCGGGCATGGGGATATTGTCCACCACATGAATGATGCTCAGTCTGGCGCCGCATATTTCCGCCAGACGTTGGGCTCTGCTGGCGACATAATCGCCGTGCGCCGAGAAATCCGCCGCCAGTAGAATATGCTGATAGTCATTCATCATTTTTCCTGGGCAGGGAGCGAAGAATCCTCCCGGCCCTCAGCCTGTCTATATCACAACAAGCCAAAAACAAGGGCAGCAAGAAGGCCGCCGATAATGGGACCGACAACCGGAATATAGGCATAACCCCAATCGCTGTCTCTCTTATTGGGTATTGGCAGAATGGCGTGCATAATGCGCGGCCCCA
>Ga0209253_10003563_pt1 | contig 13686 bp, 13 predicted proteins | sample FrelakmetBRP12BR_FD_187145 | JGI IMG/M metagenome (GOLD analysis project Ga0209253, IMG submission 187145) | Freshwater lake sediment microbial communities from the University of Notre Dame, USA, for methane emissions studies - BRP12 BR (SPAdes)... | ecosystem: Environmental > Aquatic >...
CGCGCGGGAGATCGTGATGAGTCGCGGTCGGCAGGCGCGGCGCCGGGCCGCCTCAGACGCTGCGGCCACCGTCCACGGCCAGGACCTGCCCGGTGACGTAGGGCGCGCCCGTCGCGAGGAACAGCACGGCCCGCGCGATGTCGTCCGGGGAGCCGCTGCGCTTGAGCGCGGTTTTCCCGATGATTTCGGCCTTGAGCGCGTCGTCCATCGGATGCTCCGGCCACATGACGGGCCCCGGTGCGATGGCGTTCACGCGGATCTCGGGGCCGAGTTCGCGCGCCAGCGATTTCGTCAGCATCACGAGCCCCGCCTTCGCCGCCGAATACACGGCGTGTCCCTTGAGCGGGCGCTGGCCGTGGATGTCGGCCATGTTGACGATCAGGCCCTGCGTCGCGCGCAGCGCGGGCGCTGCGGCCTGCGAGAGGAACAGCGGCGCGCGCAGGTTGGTGCCGATGAGATCCTCGAACTGCGCGGGCGTGATGTCGCCGACCGGGGTCGGGTAGAAACTCGAAGCGTTGTTGATCAGCACGTCGAGCCGTCCGAAGTGGTCGAGCACCGCCTTGACGAGGCCGGGCAGCGTGTCGACTTCGAGCAGGTTGGCGCACACGGCGCGTGCCGAGCGCGGCCGGAGCGTGTTCAGCTCCGACGCCAGCGATTGGGCTTCCGCCTCGGACCGGTGGTAGTGCACGACGATCGACGCGCCGGCGCCGTGCAGCGCGCGAGTGGTGGCCGCGCCGAGGCGCTTGGCGCCGCCCGTGATCAGTACGACGCGATCGTGGAGTTCCTGTCCGGCAGCCATGTCGCTCATTGTCTCACCCGCGCGCTCGGGCGGGCCCGGCGTTTGAAGATACCGGACCTGTTTCGCCCTGTCGCCCGCGAAGGTTTCGCGGCATGAGCGTCGAACTCGACCTGCCGCTGCTGACGCCGGACGAGGCAGCCCACAGCGAGAGGCTGGCCGAGCGGTTGCGTGAAATCATTCGCGCTGCGGGCGGCTGGATCGGATTCGGCCGCTTCATGGAGGCCGCGCTTTACGAGCCCGGCCTCGGTTACTACAGCGCCGGCGCCCGCAAGCTCGGCCCGGCCGGCGATTTCGTGACCGCGCCCGAGGTGGCGCCGGTGTTCAGCCGCTGCTTCGCGCGGCAGTGTGCCGACGTGCTCATGGCGCTCGGCGAGGGCGATGTGCTGGAACTCGGCGCGGGCTCGGGCGTAATGGCGGCGGGTATCCTGGCCGAACTCGAGCGACTGGGCCGGCTGCCCGGGCGTTACTGCATCCTCGACGTGAGCGCCGACCTGCGGCAGCGTCAGCGTGAAACGATCGCCCGGGAAGTGCCGCACCTGCTCGAGCAAGTGGCGTGGCTCGACCGGTTGCCGGAGAGCTTCACCGGGGTGGTCGTAGCCAACGAAGTGCTCGATGCCTTGCCCGTCGAGCGCTTCGCGATCCGCGGCGATGAGGTGAACTCGCTCGGCGTGGCGTGGCAGTTCGACCGGTTCGAAGCCGCGGAGGCGCGGGCATCGCCGCAGCTCGTGCAACGGGTCCGCGCGATCGAGGCGGAGACCGGCGTGCGACTGCCCGACGGTTACATGTCCGAAGTGAACCTCGGGCTCGGTCCATGGCTGGCGTCGCTTGCGGCGGCCTTGCATCGCGGCGTCATGCTGTTCGTCGACTACGGCCTGCCGCGCCGCGAGTTCTATTCCCTGGAGCGTCGCGCGGGCACCTTGCTGTGCCATTTCCGCCATCGCTTCCACGAGGACCCGTTCGCGCGCCTCGGCCTGCAGGACATCACCGCCTGGGTGGATTTCACGGCGGCTGCGGAGGCGGCGCAGGCAGCCGGGCTCGAGGTGGCCGGCTACACGACGCAGGCGCACTTCCTGATCGGCTGCGGCATCGGCGAGTTCGTCGCGGACGTCGGCGACCTGGAGGTCGTCGAGCGCGTGAATCTTTCGCGGCAGGTCATGGTGCTGACGCTGCCCGGGGAGATGGGCGAGCGCTTCAAGGCGATTGCCTTCACGCGGGATTTCCCGGGCGAACTGCGCGGGTTCACGGCGCGGGACCTTCGACACGCGCTTTGAGCCGCGCGGATTGCTCAGGCCGCGTTGAGCGACCGGATCGCCGTGATTCGCGCGGCCCGCAATCGCTCCGCGATGATCGGGCCCTTTTCCTTTTCCAGGATTTCCGGCGGCAGTTTCACGGCGCTGGCTGCCGCGAGCGCGCTGCGCAACTGCGAGGCCTGGGGGTAGGGTGCCGCGCGCAGCTCGGGTCCTCGACCGCGGGCGTCCGATTCGCACGCGAGCAGGAAGCGCTCGAAGCGCTCGCCGCGGCGGAAGGCATCGGTCATCTCCAGCAGTTCCAGGATCGTGCCGGGACGCTGCTCGCCGACGCGATGGACGCGCGCGTGGTGGCGCGCCACGAGCACCGCCAGGTCGCGGTGCTCGGTCGGCACGCGCAGGCGCTCGGCCATCTTCTCGATGAGCTTCGCGCCCGTCGCTTCGTGACCGAAATGGCTGGGCCATTGGTCGCGCGGCGTGAGGGCCTTGCCGACGTCGTGCACCAGCGCGGCGAAGCGCACGGTCGTGTCCCTGGAGAGGCTCGCCGCCACGTCGAGCACCTGCAGCGTGTGCACGCCCGTGTCGATTTCCGGGTGCCATTTCGGGGGTTGCGGCACGCCGAACAGCGCATCCACTTCCGGGAAGACTTCGGCCAGCGCGCCGCAGGCTCTCAGGACCTCGAAGTAGACCGCGGGCGTGTCCTCGCCGAGCGCGCGTTCCGTCTCGACCCAGACGCGCTCGGGGACCAGCGCGCGCATCTCACCCGCCGCGACGATCTCGCGCATCAGGTGCAGGGTTTCGTCGGCGACCGTGAATCCCAGGGGCGCGAGCCTCGCGGCGAAACGCGCGACGCGGAGCACGCGCAAAGGGTCCTCGACGAACGCGGGCGAGACGTGGCGCAGCAGGCGCGCTTCGAGATCGCGCTGGCCACCGTAGGGATCGAGCACCGTGCCGTCCGCGCGCTCCGCCATTGCGTTGATGGTCAGGTCGCGCCGGGCGAGGTCCTCCTCGAGCGTCACGTCGGGCGAAAAGCGGGTCGCGAACCCGTAGTAGCCAGGCCCGGTCTTCCGTTCGGTGCGCGCGAGCGCGTACTGTTCGCCGGACTTCGGATGCAGGAAGACCGGGAAGTCCTTGCCGACCGGGCGATAGCCGAGCGCGAGCAGGTCGTCCGGCGCCGCGCCGACGACGACGTAGTCGCGCTCCGTGAACGGGCGGCCGAGCAGCTTGTCCCTGACCGCTCCGCCGACGAGGTAGATGTCCATGGATCGAATCGTAGCGATTTCCCGCCTCTCCCGCTCGCGGGAGAGGTCGCGCGCAGCGCGGGTGAGGGCGGTCGCAACAGCGTCCGGGTGAGGGCGCTTCCACCGTGACGATTCTCTCGTCAGTTGCCCGCGCTTGCGTCGTCTCGCTCGTGACACTTTCCGCTTCAGGCTGCTACGTGATGCAGGCGGCTTCCGGCCAGATGAGCGTCATGTCGAAGAGCCGTCCGATCCCCGCCGTGATGGACGACACCGCCACCACCGCGGCAACTCGCGATCGGCTGGGCCTCGCGACGGAAGCGAGGGAATTTGCGATCGGCGAACTCGCGTTGCCGGACGGCAGGAGCTATCGGAAATACGCGGACCTCGGTCGCCCCTACGCGGTCTGGAACGTGGTGGCGACGCCCGAGTTCTCGGTGGCGCCGCGTCGCTGGTGCTTTCCCGTGGCCGGTTGCGTTGCGTATCGGGGGTACTTCGAGGAGGCGAGCGCGCGCAGCCTGGCGTTGAAGTTGTCGATGCGCGGCGACGACGTGGCCGTCGGCGGCGTGCCCACGTACTCGACCCTCGGTCACCTCCCGGATCCGCTCTTCAATACGATGATCGGGTGGCGAGAATCGCGCTTCGTCGGGACGATTTTCCACGAACTTGCCCACGAGCGCCTGTATGTGCCCGGGGACAGCGAGTTCAACGAGGCCTTCGCGAGCGTCGTCGAGGACGAGGGCGTGCGCCGCTGGCTCGCGTCGAGGGGAAAGACGGCCGACTTCGAGGCGTATCGACTGTCGGCATCGCGCGAAGCAGACTTCGCCGCGCTGTTGCGCCGCGCGCGAGGGCGCCTTGCCGCGCTGTACGCGTCGGGCAGGCCGCTGGAGGAGCTGCGCATCGACAAGCAGCGCGAGTTCGGCCGCCTGAAGTTCGAGTACGAGCAGCTGAAGAAGGGGTGGGGGGGCTACGCGGGTTACGACGCTTGGTTCGCCCGGCCGCTCAACAACGCACACCTCGCGTCCATCGCAACCTACATGGACTGCATACCGGGGCTACGGCGCGAACTGGATGCGGCCGGTTCGTTGCCGGAGTTTTACGAGCGTGCTGCGGCGCTGGGGCAGCTGAAGGAGCAGGAGCGGCACGACAAGCTGTGCCGGAAATAGGGGACATGCCTGTTTTCGTTGGACGAAAAACAGGCATGTCCCCTATTTTGTCCCCTATTTCCCTATGTCCCGGTGACGGTTTCCTACTTTCGAAGATACGTCGCGACGGTGCCGCGCAGCGGGGTTCGCGCGATGCCGAGTTCGGCAAGCCCGTCGCAGTCGCACACCGAGTCGATAGACGCGGAGTGGAAGTTGTCTGTCGAGAAGGGCTTGCCGGGCACGTAGTCCATCACCGCTGCCTGCACCCTCGCGACGCTGCGCGGCAGCGGCACCACCCAGCGGCGCAACCCGAGCGTCTTCGCGGTGAGTCGCACGATGTCGCCGAGACGGATCACCTCGGGACCGCACAGTTGCAACGTCTTCCCGGCGACGTCCTTGCGCTCGAGGCAACGCACGAAGGCCTCGGCGACGTCGCCCACGTAGACGGGCGCGAACTTCGCATCGGCGCAGGCAAGGGGCAGGAATCCCGGCGTGATCTTCAGGATGGACGCGAACTTGTTCACGAACTCGTCGTGCGGCCCGAACACCACGGACGGCTGGAGGATGACGAATTCCGGCGTGCCAGTTGCGCACTCGCGGCGGATGTAGTCCTCGGCTTCGCCCTTCGAACGCAGGTAGTGGCTCGGCCCGTTCTGCGCATCAGCCTTCAGGCCGCTCATGTGCAGGTAGCGGCGCACCCCCGATGCCTTGCAGGCCTGCACGACCTTCATCGGCAGCTCGGTGTGCACGCGCTGGAATTCGCGGTTGCCGTTGCCTGGCCGCCGCTCGTTCAGGATGCCGACGAGGTTGATGACGACGTCGCAGCCGGCGAACGCGCGTTGCAGGGCCGCGGGATCGTGCGCGTCCGCGCGCACGATGCGTACCGACGGCAGGACCTTGAGGTCACGGTGGCCGCGCGGCGCGCGGGTGAGCACCTTGACCGCGTGACCGTCGTTCGCGAGGCGAGCGACGATCTCGCGGCCGATGAACCCCGTGCCGCCGAGGACGCAAACCGAAAGTGCCATGGCTCCGGTCAGCGGATCGGGATGACCAGCATGGCGTTGCCGCGCTTGATCTGCAGCACGAACGCCTCGGCGCCCTGCGTGGCACGCTGGAACTCCGCGAGGTTTGCGACCCGCGTGCGGCCCACAGCCAGGATCGTGTCGTTCGCGCGCAGCCCGCGTTGCGCCGCCGGGCTGCCTTCGGCAACGGCGCGGATCAGCACGCCGCCGCCCTGGGCATCGGCGAGCGATGCGCCCTCGAGGCCCGGGTGGCCGCCGGCCTTCGCCTCGGCGGCTTCGTCGCGCTCGCTGACCACCGCCGTGATGCGCCGCGGCTTGCCGTCGCGCAGCAGCGCGACGTCGACCTTCTCGCCGATGCTGAGCAGGCCGATCGAGTTACGCAGCGCCGCGGCGTCCTTCACCGACTTGCCGTTGACCGCCGTGATCACGTCGCCGGCCTTGATGCCGGCCTTCTCGGCGGCCGAGCCCTCGACGACCTGCGAAACCAGCGCGCCCTGCACGTTCTCGCCGAGCTCCATGCTCTTCGCGATGTCGGGCGTGAGCGTCTGGATGTTCACGCCGAGCACGCCGCGCTTGACCGCGCCGTACTTGATCAGCTGGTTCATCACGATCTTCATCATGTTCGACGGGATCGCGAACCCGATGCCGATGTTGCCGCCCGTGCGCGAGAGGATGGCCGAGTTGATGCCGACCAGCTCGCCGTTGAGGTTGACGAGCGCGCCGCCGGAATTGCCCGGGTTGATCGAGGCGTCGGTCTGGATGAAGTCCTCGTAGCCTTCCGGATTGATGCCCGAGCGGCCGAGCGCGCTCACGATGCCCGAGGTGACCGTGTGGCCGAGGGCGAACGGGTTGCCGATGGCGACGACGTAATCGCCGACCTCGGTGCGGTCCGAATCCGCGATGGGAATCTGCGTGAGATTCGCCGCCTGCACCTTGACGACGGCGATGTCCGAGCCTTCGTCCTTGCCGACCACCTTAGCCGTGAGCGAGCGGTTGTCGAGCAGCTGCACCGTGATCTCCGTTGCGTTCTCCACGACGTGCGCGTTGGTGATGATGTAGCCGTTCTTCGCATCGACGATGACGCCCGAGCCGGCGCTCTGGAATTCACGCTGGCGCGGCTGGTTCGGCACGTCGAAGAAGCGGCGGAAGAACGGATCGTTGAGCAGCGGGTTCTGTTCCTGCACGGTGCCGCGCGTCGCGATGTTCACCACGGCCGGGGTGATGCGCTTCAGCATGGGCGCGAGGGAAGGCACGGGGGCGTCGCCGGGCTGGGCCGGCAACTGTGCGTGGGCCAGCGACGCGAAGGCGCCGAGCAGCAGGGTGGCAAGGCTCAGGTGAAGCTTCATCAGACATTCCTGGGGCATGACGGGGGGTGGGAAGCGTGCGGCGCGAGTCTAGCAGGCCGCTTTCGCGGGCCTTTCGCAGCGAGAGGCCTCGTGCTGTGACTTGTGTTGCGCGCGCCGAGTTCCCCTCGCCCGGCCTGCAGCGGCCGTGCGGGCCTGTGGATGAACGGTGCATAGCGTGTGGAATACCGGTGGCTGACCGGTGAACACAAGATGTTGTGTCCCTGCGGCAATCCGGCGCTTGACGGCGGACGCATTTCAGGCATTGTTTGACGGGTGGGGAGTAGATTTGTAACTCTTTGATATATAAATATAAAAGTTAGCTGCGATGCAACATAAGAAGCAGTTGACGACCGCCTGAGCGGTGCATACGCTTCACCCCCTGACCCTAGATGTTGTGTCCGCGGCCTCGTCCTTACTCGGGACGTCCCGGCGCCAAGACGGAACCGATGGGGCTCAGCTGGGTGCGCCGCGCCCTGCCCGGACGGGCAGTCGTGGGGCCGCGCAGGGGGAAAACCACCAATGAACAACCAGCCGCCGCTTTCATCGGGAGCCGTGTCGCCGCAATGAGCACTGCCGTGAAGATCGAACCCACAGACGCCCGCAGCATTCCCTTCCAGGAGGCGTCGCTCGACATCTGGGACAAGAAGTACCGCCTGGCCGCGAAGGACGGCACTCCCATCGACCGCACGATGGACGACACGTACCAGCGTGTCGCCCGTGCGCTCGCCGACGTGGAGAAGGAAGAGGTCCGCGAGGAGTGGTACGAGAAGTTCCTGTGGGCGCTGCGCCGCGGCGCGATTCCCGCAGGCCGCGTCACGTCGAACGCCGGCGCGCAGGAGCACAAGCCCGCCACCTCGACGATCAACTGCACCGTGTCGGGCACCATCCGCGACTCGATGGACGACATCCTCGGCAAGGTGCACGAGGCAGGCCTGACGCTGAAGGCCGGCTGCGGCATCGGCTACGAATTCTCGACGCTGCGTCCGCGCGGCGCCTATGTCTCCGGCGCGGGCGCCTACACGTCCGGCCCGCTGTCGTTCATGGATATCTACGACAAGATGTGCTTCACCGTCTCGTCGGCCGGCGGCCGTCGCGGCGCGCAGATGGGCACGTTCGACGTCGGCCATCCCGACGCCATGGAATTCATCCGCGCCAAGCGCGAGGCCGGCCGCCTGCGGCAGTTCAACCTGTCGCTGCTGGTCACCGACGAGTTCATGAAGGCCGTGCGCGAGGACAAGGAGTGGAAGCTCGCGTTCCCGGTGCGCGAATCCGAGGTCGCGGGCCAGGACGTCGCCGACGCCTCGAAGTACATCTGGCGCGAGTGGCCGGACCTGTCGAACTACGTGCGCAACGACGACGGCCTGGTGCTGTGCAAGGTCTACAAGACCCTGCCGGCGCGCCGGTTGTGGGACGTCATCATGTCCTCGACGTACGACTTCGCCGAGCCCGGCTTCGTGCTCGTCGACCGCGTCAACGAGATGAACAACAACTGGTGGTGCGAGAACATCCGCGCCACCAACCCGTGCGGCGAGCAGCCGCTGCCGCCGTACGGATCGTGCCTGCTCGGCTCGATCAACCTGACGAGCTTCGTGCGCGATCCGTTCGGCGAAGACGCCCGCTTCGACTGGGACGAGTACCGCAAGGTCGTGCAGACCTTCACGCGCATGCTCGACAACGTGGTCGAGGTGAACGGGCTGCCGCTCGAGCAGCAGCGCAACGAGATCATGCGCAAGCGCCGCCACGGCATGGGTTTCCTCGGACTCGGCTCGACGATCACCATGCTGCGGATGAAGTACGGCTCGCGCGACGCGGTGGCGTTCACCGAGCGCGTCTCGAAGGAACTCGCGATCGCCGGCTGGGAAGCGGCGCTCGACCTCGCGAAGGAGAAGGGCCCGGCCCCGATCATGACCGAGCAGTTCGAGGTCACGCGCGCGATGATGCGCAAGCGCCCGGAGATGGCGCGCGACGGCATCAAGGTCGGGCAGAAGCTGCCGGGCCGCATCCTGCACGCCCGCTACAGCCGCTACATGCAGCGGGTGGCGGAGGCCGCGCCCGAGCTGGTCGACGAGCTGGCGAAGGTCGGCGCGCGCTTCACGCACCACAGCTCGATCGCGCCCACCGGCACGATCTCGCTCTCGCTGGCCAACAATGCCTCGAACGGCATCGAGCCCTCGTTCGCGCACCACTATTTCCGCAACGTGATCCGCGAAGGCCGCAAGACGAAGGAGCGCATCGACGTCTTCTCGTTCGAGCTGCTCGCCTATCGCGAGCTGGTGAACCCGAACGCGATGCCGGGCGGCACCACCGCCGCGGACAAGCTGCCGGAGTACTTCACTACGGCCGACGACATCACGCCGCGCGAGCACGTGGACATCCAGGCGGCCGCGCAGAAGTGGATCGACTCCTCGATCTCGAAGACGGCCAACGTCCCGACGGACTACCCGTACGAGGACTTCAAGGACATCTACCTCTACGCCCACGAGCAGGGGCTCAAGGGCTGCACCACCTTCCGCTTCAACCCCGAGGCGTTCCAGGGCGTGCTGGTCAAGGAAGAGGACCTCAAGAACACCACCTATGTGTTCACCCTCGAGGACGGCACCGAGGTCGAGGTGAAGGGCGACGAGCAGATCGAGTACGACGGCGAGTCCCACTCGGCCGCGAACCTGTTCGACGCTCTGAAAGAAGGCTATTACGGGAAATTCTGACGATGAACGCAACCAGGATCGACAAGAAGATCGTCAAGTACCGGGTGGTGAAGGCGGGCGAGCAGGCCGCGGCCAAGCCCGAGGCGAAGCCGGAGCCGGTCGTCGACGCGCGCAATGCGAACGTCATCTGGATGCACGAGAAGCTCGAGCGTCCGGAGATGCTCATCGGCTCGACGTACAAGATCAAGACGCCGGTGTCGGATCACGCGATGTACGTGACGATCAACGACATCGTGCTGAACGAAGGCACCGAGCACGAGCAGCGCCGCCCGTTCGAGATCTTCATCAACTCGAAGAACCTCGACCACTTCCAGTGGATCGTCGCGCTGACGCGCATCATCTCGGCGGTGTTCAGGAAGGGCGGCGACGTCACGTTCCTCGTCGAGGAGCTGAAGGCCGTGTTCGACCCGCGCGGCGGCTACTGGCAGTCGGGCGGCAAGTTCATGCCCTCGATCATCGCCGAGCTGGGCCACGTGATCGAGAAGCACCTGCAGATGATCGGCCTGCTGCGCAGTCCCGAGATGGACGAGCACCGCAAGAAGCTGATCGAGGACAAGCGGCAGGAATTCGAGGCGCGCCAGAAGCAGCAGGACGCGTTCGCCAAGAGCCACTACCCGCAGGGCGCGCAGCTCTGCCTCAAGTGCAGCACGGCGGCGGTCGTGATGATGGACGGCTGCATGACCTGCCTCAACTGCGGCGACTCGAAGTGCGGATGAACGATTCTTGAAGGTTCCCCACGCGCGAAGGCTGGAATTCCCGCCGGCCGCCTGATGACCCAGGACGCCTCTGACCGGGCGTTGCGCGTACTTCCGAGGCGGCCGCATGGCCGCCTCGTTTTATTCCGGGGCCCGCGGGCGATCGTACCTGTGAGCCCCAGCACAGCATGCGGGCGGCTTGGGGCTATACTCTCGCCCCGCATGAGAACCCCTGACCGGCGCCTTGCGCCCCTCGTGGCGCTCCTCCTGTCCCTGCTGCCGTCCGCCGGCGCATGGGCACAGGCCTTTGGCTCGATCTCCTCGAAGGACCCTGCACCCCCGTCCGCCCAGCCCACGCCCGCCGCGACACCGCTGCCCGCGGCGCGCGCGCCGGCGGGCAACTTCGACCTCGCCGACAAGGTGGTCGTCGAGAAGGGCCAGCGCCGCCTGTACCTGCTGCGCCAGGAGCAGGTCATCGCCGAGTACCCGGTGAAGCTCGGCCTGAACCCGTACGGCCCCAAGCAGCACGAAGGGGATTTCCGCACGCCGGAAGGCAGCTACCGTCTCGTGCGCCGTAACCCGCGCAGCGACTTCTTCCTCTCGATCCAGGTTTCATACCCGAGCGAGCAGGACCTGCGCCGCGCGCGCAGCAACGGCGCCAGGCCGGGCGGGCTGATCATGATCCACGGCGAGCCGAATGTGCCGCGCAAACCGACCGACTACTATGCCAAGAACGACTGGACCGACGGCTGCATCGCCGTGAGCAACGCCGACATGGTCGACATCTGGCTGCGCACCCAGGCGGGGATCCCGATCGAGATCCGCCCGTAATGATGCGCAAGGTCGAGGTCTCCATCCCCACGCCGGAGGAGACCGATTCCGTCGACGCCCGGGTCACCCCGACGGGCAGCCTCGAGAACCTCGCGCAGCAGGAGGTCGACCGGCTGCTCGACTCCTCGCGCGGCGGCCTGTATCCGATCTACCGGCGCTGCTCCCTCGCCGTGCTGAACAGCGGCGGCGAGACGGACGACGCCCGCGCCATCTTCGATCGTTACGCCGACTTCGAGCTGCGCATCGTCCGCCAGGCCTGGGGCGTCAAGCTCGAGCTGAACAACGCGCCGGCCACCGCGTTCGTGGATGGACGCATGATCCGCGGCATCCAGGAGCACCTGTTCGCGGTGCTGCGCGACATCCTCTACATCCACGGCGAGGTCTACGAGCACGGCAGCGTCGAGCTGCACGACCCGCAGGGCATCACGAACGCCGTGTATCGGGTGCTGCGCAATGCCGGCCTGCTGCTGCCGCGCGTGCGCCCAGACATCGTCGTGTGCTGGGGCGGGCATTCGATCGGCCGCGAGGAATACATCTACACCAAGAAGGTGGGCTACGAACTCGGCCTGCGCGGGCTCAACGTCTGCACGGGGTGCGGACCGGGCGCGATGAAGGGCCCGATGAAGGGCGCCGCGATCGGCCATTCGAAGCAGCGCATCCGCGACGGACGCTACATCGGGCTCACCGAGCCCGGCATCGTCGCCGCCGAACCGCCGAACGCGATCGTGAACCAGCTGGTGATCATGCCGGACATCGAGAAGCGCCTCGAGGCGTTCGTGCGCGTGGGCCACGGCATCGTCGTCTTTCCGGGCGGCGCGGGCACGGCCGAGGAAATCCTCTACCTCGTAGGCATCCTGCTCGACCCGGCGAACGAGCACCAGCCGTTCCCGGTCGTGTTCACCGGGCCGGCCGGCGCCGAGGAGTATTTCCGGCGCATCGACGAGTTCCTGGTCGCGACCCTGGGCGAACGGGTTCGCCAGTGCTATCGCATCGTCGTCGACGATCCGGCTGAAGTGGCGCGCGAGATGACCCGCGGCATGGATGCGGTGCGCGAGTTCCGCCGCCGCCACAGCGACGCGTACAACTACAACTGGCTGCTGCACATCCCGCCGGAAATGCAGAAGCCATTCGAGCCGACCCACGAGCGCATGGCATCCCTCGACCTGCACCGCGACGCGCCGCCGCACCTGCTTGCGGCCGGCCTGCGCCGGGCGTTCTCGGGGATCGTGGCCGGCAACGTGAAGGAGTCGGGCATCCGCCTGATCGAGGAGCGGGGGCCCTTCGAGATCCACGGCGACCCGGACGTGCTGAAGCCGCTCGACGCGCTGCTGTCGTCCTTCGTGGCGCAACGCCGCATGAAGCTCTCGGGAGACTACCAGCCCTGCTATCGCGTCGTCGCCTGACAAGTGTGACCCAGTACCGGACGCTGCACTTGCACTCGCGTAGCGTGCGGGGCAGGCGAACGGTGAGAGAAATGAGCGATCCAAAAGTCCTGCTGGGGCGTACTGTCGACAAGGCCGTGGCGGCCGTGCCTGTCGAGCCCCCGGGGCCTCGCTCGAAGTTCGGCGCGGCCGCCGAAGGCTGGGATGCCTATAATTCCTGGCTCAATCGCGTGCGCCAGACCCCGGGCCAGACCTCTCGCCAGGCCGTGATCTCGAAGGCGCTCTACAGCGTCGCGAGCTACAAGAACTGGGCCGACAAGGCCCGCGACGCCTTCGACGACAAGGCGAAGTAAGCCATGCCAGGCAGCGCCCGCGTCCTCGCTCGTCCCCGGCGGACGATTTGACCTAACGCGTCCCCGTCCATGGAACGCCTGCTCAAGTGGCTCGACGATCTCGACGACCTGGGCGTCGTGTTTCGCGTGCAAATGCCGGCCGTGCTGGCGACAATTGCGCTGCTTGCGATCTTCCTGGCGGTGGCGGGCGCGGTGATGGTCTTCGGCCCGCCCGACCTGCTCGCCGCTCCCTGAGGATTCGTCGATGCCTGCATTGCACTGGTCGCGCGCGGCCGAGTCGCGCGTTCGCGTCCCCGCTTTCCGTTGCTTGCCCGGGCTCGCGTGCGTGCTCGTCGCACTCGCTGTTGGTGTTGCTGCTTGCGCGCCGGAGGCACCCAGTCTTTCCGCAAGCGCCGGCAGCGTGAGCGCTCTCGAGCAGAGCGACACCGTCGTCGGCACGGGCGCGGAGGCCGTCGCGCGTGCAACCGTGAAGGTGCACTACACGGGGTGGCTCTACGACAGGTCGCGACCGGAACAGAAGGGCACGCAGTTCGACAGTTCGCGCGGCGGCCAGCCATTCCAGTTCGTTGTCGGCGCAGGCCAGGTGATCCTCGGCTGGGACCAGGGCGTGCAGGGCATGAAGGTCGGTGGCCAGCGCCGGCTCGTGATTCCGGCCTCGCTCGCGTACGGCGACAGTGGCGCCGGCGGGGTCATTCCCGGGGGCGCATCGCTCGTGTTCGATGTGGAGTTGATCGACGTCGCGCCGCCGAGCGGCTGACGCGCATCGCGCGGCGTGTTGGCCCTGTTTGCTCGGAGCGCTGCCACGTCCGGCGACGGAGAGGTTGGGCGCTCCAAGGTCTCCCGCGCTTCGATACGGAAATAGCGGACAAAAAATTGGGGACACTCACTAGGTTTTCGCCTTTTGGCCGAAAACCTAGTGAGTG
>Ga0209253_10003564_pt1 | contig 13686 bp, 10 predicted proteins | sample FrelakmetBRP12BR_FD_187145 | JGI IMG/M metagenome (GOLD analysis project Ga0209253, IMG submission 187145) | Freshwater lake sediment microbial communities from the University of Notre Dame, USA, for methane emissions studies - BRP12 BR (SPAdes)... | ecosystem: Environmental > Aquatic >...
TATGCTATGATTTAGCCTATGTTTGCTGTTAAGCTCCCCGCACAAAGCAGGAAATCCACTGCAATCGGAAGAATGGTCTGGCGCAAGCTGCTGCTGGCGGTGTTGCTTTGGACGCTGGCGCTGCCGCTGCTGGGGATGGTTAATGTCCCATTCCAGGTACAGACTACCAAGACGCCCAAGAAGGCTACTGGCAACGCCTATGACGTGATCGCGGCGGTAAACCAGGTGCGTGCTTCGAATGGGCTGGCGGCTTTCCAGGTCAACGGCGCGCTGATGGCCGCCGCCCAGGCGCACAGCGATTATCAAGCTGCCAGCGGCTCGATCTCGCATACCGGCAGCGGCGGCTCCAGCCCAGGCTCACGCGCCCAGGCCGCCGGGTATGCTGGCTCGGTGATCGAGAACATCTATGGCGGTATGAACGCTTCTCCCCAGCAGGCGGTGAGCTGGTGGCAGGGCGATAGCCTGCACCTGAACACCTTGCTCTCCACCCGCCACACAGAAGCGGGCGCTGGAGTGGCCTCCTCGGGCGGGGTGGTTTACTACACGCTGGATGTCGGCACCGGGACCGGCGCTTCGAGCGGCTCAACCGGCTCGACCGGCGCCTCCACCCCGGGGGCCAGCGGTGCTCCAGTCGCGGCGCCGGCCACGGCAGTCGCTTTCAACCCGGTCTTGATCTCCACCGCCAACCCGGATGGCTCCATCGTCCACGTTGTCCAGGCCGGGCAGACCCTGTGGACCATCGCCGCCAGCTATAAGATCGCCCTGGCGGACTTGCTCCAGTTGAATGGCTTCACCAACAACACCTATATCTACCCCGGCAACAAAATCCTGATCCAGCCCGCTGGCGCAGCCGCCTCTGCTAGCGAAGCTGTGGCCACAGGAACGGGAACGCCCGGCGCTCCAGGCTCTACCAGCGCAGCCACCCGGCTTCCCAAAACCCCCGCCGGGTCTCTCCCGGAAATAAAAACGCCTGTCCAGGTTGCCAGAACCATACCGCCCATCTCGACCACCCCCGCCGGGCCTACCGCCTCCCCGCCGGATGCCCAGAACCCCCCCACCTCCAACGCTCTAGACCCCTTATTGTTGGTCGTAGCCGGGCTGGTGTTGGGCGGAACAGCTCTCCTGGTAGTCGGGAATATCTTGAAACGCGGCTGATCCTGGTGCTCAGTCTTGCTCGCTCATCTCACGGTCCAGAAACCATGCCCCTTTTCGCCGGTCAACATCCTTTGGCGCACGATCGTAATAGATATCGAACAGGCGCTCGTTCTGCGTCCGCACCCGGTAATAATCCTGCCCAACGCCCCACGAGCCGCGCAGCTCGGCGGCGCTGGCATGTTTTGGCTGCATGTTACGGCTCATCCGCCCCCGGCGCTGGTAATCGTGCCATTCACTCAGGATCTCAACGATGACGAACCGCTCTCCGCGCCAGATAAAACCGGAAGGCGGGCCGGGCTTTTTCTCCAATGCAGGCGCCTGCTCGAAGAAGACCTCCACCGCCTCGTTGATAAATCGCTTGGGTTTCATTTGCATGCTCATAGCCTGTATTCCAATTCATCCCATTTTACACCGGTCTTGACCAGGTAGATATGCCACTAGACTCCACTCGAATCCGCGCCCTCTGTTTTGATATCGACGGCACTTTGCGTGACACCGATGACCAGATGGTCCAGCAGTTTGTCAACCTGCTCAGGCCGCTGCGGTTATTGTTTCCCGAGCATAACACCCGGGTCTATGCCCGCCGGATAGTCATGTCGCTGGAGGAGCCTGGCAATTTCCTGCATGGCCTGATTGATGCCTTACATGTCGATGCAATCCTGGCGCGTCTGGGTGACCGCTTCAGCAAGCCATGCGACCAGCCGAAAACCCCTCCCCCGCTGATCGTTCCGGGCGTCCGCGCCATGCTGGCAGCGCTTTCCCAACGTTATCCCCTGGCGATTGTCAGCGCGCGCGGCCAGCGTTCCACCCAGATCTTTCTGGATTGTCACGCATTGGCGCCTTTCTTTCAAGTCGTCGTCACCGGTCAAACCTGCGAGCACACCAAACCATATCCAGATCCGATCCTCTACGCAGCCGAACAGATGAACGTGTCCGCAGCGCAGTGCCTGATGATCGGAGACACCACGGTCGATATCCGCGCCGGTCGCGCGGCAGGCTCTCAAACCGTGGGTGTATTGTGCGGTTTTGGTCAGGAAGGGGAGTTGGCTCGGGCTGGCGCCGACTTGATCTTACCCAGCACTGCCGCGCTGACTGACCATCTTCTATAAGCGCAGACACTGAATGGAGGTCTAAAAAATGGCAGCCTGTCGCGAGCACCATAGCTGGTGTATCAGAATCGACTATACCCTACATCTGGTGGTCTTGAGGCTCAGAAATGGCCTTTTAACGATAAAAATCCAAAAAAAGGGGGGGAATTTGCCCCTTTTTCGCCGAATCTGACTAATTGCCTATTGTGCGTATAGCATAATCTGGTATATAATATGAGTGTGAGCAAGCGGTATTTCGCTTCAATCTTCCTGCTCCTGGCGCTGATCAGCAGCCTGAGTTGGCAAAGGAGTTCGGCTCAGATCGGAGGGGAGGAATATTTCGAAGAGACTGGTCACCGTGTAACGGGTGAATTTCTGACCAAGTTTCACAGCGTCCCCAACCCGTTGCAACTTTACGGTTATCCGATCACGGAAGCCTTCCAAGACCCAACCTACCACATATTGGTCCAGTATTTCCAAAAAGCACGCTTCGAATTCTTTCCGATCGCGCCAGCGGGTCAGCGCGTGCAGTTTACTCCTCTGGGACAATACATCTATAAGCGCGGTGTGTCTGCACCTCTACCGGCTACCGGTCCGCGTTGCCGCACTTTTGATAAGGGTTTTCAGGTCTGTTATGCCCTGCTGGAATTCTACCTGGCGAATGGCGGCGAAGCCCAGTTTGGGCTACCAGTTTCCAACACTGAATTGCACAACAATATGATCGTGCAGTATTTTCATAATGCGCGCTTCGAATGGCACCCCGAGCTACCTGCGGGTCAAAGGGTGGTGCTCGCCAACCTGGGTAAAGAGTACTTCTTCATGATGCACGAAAACCCCGTCCGGCTGAAATCCGAGCCAGGCGGATTCGGGAACAATGGGACTCTCAGTCTGAAAGTACGCGCCTACCCGACCAAAGCCGTCACTTCTCGAAACGGCGTGCAAACGATCTACGCAATAGCCCAGGATCAGCGCCTTTTGCCGGTGAAAGGCGCCCAGGTCACCATCACTTTACGGATGCCAGCCGGAGATCAATTCCGGTATATTGTTCCCACCCTGACCGATGAAAAGGGTGTGACAGAATATACTTTCCCCTTCAACACCAACGATGTCGGCATTGTCCAGGTCACTGTCACTGCCATAAGCAATAACCTGGAAGCCAAGACAACCACCTCTTTTCGTGTGTGGTGGTAAAACTCGCTAAATCCTCCTAACCATTCTGTAGTTGTCTAAGCAAGGTAACATATTCCGCTCTATTCGGCGGAGAGAGTGCTATGATCGTTTCGATTGTTTGGATTGCCCCGGCGCGATCACCAGACTCCAAGAGCATCTCGCCAATCGTATCTAGCTGCGTAATTGCATCGGTAAGCTGTCCAAACTGGCGATAAGCGTCTGCCAGACGCCGGCGTACCGCAATGCTTTCTGGATGCTCGTTCACCATGCCGGTCAGGAATAAGCCGAGTTTCTTGTGCTGGTTTGTACTGCTCAAATAAGCCAGGAAGTTATCCATTTCAGCCAGAGCCTGCTGCTCCTGTCCCATCCGGAAATTGAGCTGGATGATTTGCATGCGTGCATCCTCATCATCTGGCTGCAAGGTACGGACTTGCTCCAACACCCTTAGCGCCTGGCGCCAATCCAGGCTTTGCATATCGATATCCGCCACCCGGTGGAGCAGCCTGATCTTCAAAGAACGATCAACATTCGATTGCTGGGTAACTCGTAGAGCGTCCATATAAGTCTTACGCGCCATACTCAAATCTGCCAGGCTGTAATAGACCTCTGCCATTTGCCCATATTCTTCAAGAGCGTTTTCGAATTGACCGGAAGCCATCAATTGTTCGATCAGTTTCGCACGAGCATTCAGATCCATCGGCGCCAGTTCCACAACCCTGCGACAATAGCGGATCGCTTGCTGCATCTCGCCTCGGCTGGCGTAAGCGCGGGAGACGACCTGGAACTTGGTCACAGCCCCTTGCTGATCTTTCTCTTTCACCAGCAGTTCCCCCATCAAGGAATGCAACGCCAGATATGTCGGAGCAAACTGCATGACGCGATAAGCCTCTTCCATAGCCGAACGCAAGTGGCCATGCCTCGACAAATCGTAAATCCAGGCCATCAGCTCAACTACCTGGCTGCTGCGGGCTTCCGTTAGGATTTCAGCCAAAGGTACTGGCGAACTTTCCTGTCCATGCCCGGGCAACTGCTGGCGAGCACTCCGCAACTTAGCGCGCCAGTCGGCGCGCATCAACATGTCATGGACGTTGTCGCATAATCTTTTCTGAATTCTAGGATCCTGCTGTTGGTGGTGCGACTCGATGAGCAGCTCATAAAGCTGGGCTAATCCCTCTGCTGTTTCCGCTGGCGCCAACATTACATCCGCCAGTTTCAGCGCCTCAAGGTATTCGGCTGAAGCTTCCTTGATCAGACCTTTTTTACGTTGCAAGTCCCCCATCAACAGACGCGCCCCCAATGCAAAATCCGCATTCTTCACTGCGTTCTGTAGCTGACGAAGGGCGCTCTCCAGACGACCAACCTGGGCATAAAGATATCCCAGGTCAAAAAAGGCAGCCGGATGGTCCAGGCCCACATCCATAGCTCGCTGCAATGCTTCAGCTGCCTGGGGAATATCGCCACGCGTCTGAAAATCAACCAGCTGTGAAAGATGCATTAAGTAGCGCGTCCGGTCCATCAGCTTGTTCAAAGAGCCAGTAGATCCGATCACAATTGACTGCAGCCCGTGCCGGCCAGCGGCCGCAGCCTCACTTTCCTCTTCTGCTTCAAAGAGCATGCCAGCCAGAACTGTCAGCGCTTTCTGGCACGCTTGCGAAACCGGGTCCAGCTCCGGCTGGGTAGCGGATGGTGATTGCAACTGGCGAACCTGCGACATCAATATTGGGGCGGTCGATCCATGTGGGCGCGTTGGTTTAGGCAACGGCTTATAATCTCTCAAGAACCCCAGGGCTTGCCGCGCTTCTGTGCTCGTCGGATCAATTTTCAAAGCCTGTTCCACTGCCTGTCTGGCCCTTTCCAGACTTCCCGAGCTTTGAAAGATGCTGGCGATCACCATATACTCGGCAACAGCCTTGCTCTTTTCTCCCAAACGTTCGTTCACCATAGCAAGCCTCGAATGAGCTTGCAGGTTTTCCGGATCCAGACGGGTGACCCGGTCCCAGTTCTCAATCGCCTTGTTCACATCATGGTTCTTCAAATAAAGCTCAGCTGCGCGTAAAGCAGCTTGCGCGGCTACATCCAGTTTTCCCATCCGCTCGCACAGTTGGGCAATCTTCTCCAGCGGCAACGGGTCGTCTGGTAAGCCTTTCTCAGCTTTCTGATAACAGTGTAATGCCTGTTCATAATCCTGAAGCTCGATCAACGCCAATCCGAGGCTGGTCAGCGCCTGTGGGTTATCTGGAAATTCATCCAGTGCCTGGCGGTAGAACCCTGCTGCGCGGTCCCATAATTGGTCCCACGCGGCAGAGTGCCCTTGATTCATCGCCTGCTGAAAGACATTCATCCGTCCAGCCATATCAACTCCTCAAACAACTAATCCCGTCTGAGTTTCTCCATCTGACCCCAGTTAGAACCAAAACGCGCCTCGGTCAGGAGCGGCACACTCAAACGATATGCGCCTTCCATCACTTCCCTGGCTACTCTGGCTGTCTGGGTCAGCTCACTCTTCGGGCATTCCAAAACCAGCTCATCATGCACCTGTAATATCAACCGGGCAGCCAGCCCGGCTTTCACCAATGCAGAAGGCATCCGGATCATAGCAATCTTCATGATATCAGCCGCCGTGCCTTGAATGGGCGCGTTGATCGCCTCACGCTCCTCGCGATTGCGCTGGTTACGATCAGAAAGCGTTTTCAGTCCCGGGAAATAGCGTCGTCTTCCTAACAAAGTCTCTACATAACCCTGTTCGGTTGCCAGCCGGCGCATCCCATCCAGATAACTTTTGACGCCTGGGAACTGTTCGAAATAGGCCGCTACGAAATCCTCGGCCTCAGCCAACGTCAGGTCGGCATAGCGCGTCAGACCGAATGGGCTCATGCCATAAATCAAGCCGAAGTTTACAGCCTTGGCACGCCGGCGCTGTTCAGGGGTAACTTTTTCCAATGGAACGCCATAAATGGCCGCGGCTGTTGTCGCATGGATATCCTGTCCAGCGCGGAAGGCATCCAGCATCGCCCGGTCATCCGCCATATGCGCCACGATGCGCAGCTCGACCTGCGAGTAATCTATTCCGAGCAAAAAACAACCCGGCGAAGCCACGAACCCTTCCCTTACTTTCCGCCCCACTTCTGTACGGATCGGGATGTTCTGCAAGTTAGGATCAGAAGAAGCCAGGCGCCCGGTAACTGAACCAGTTTGGTTGAACGAGGTGTGCACTCGCCCGGTAACCGGATTCACCTCTCCCGGGAGAGCATCCAGATAAGTCGATCTCAGCTTGGAAAGCTCCCGGTATTCTAAAATCCAGTCAACCGCCGGGTGTTGTCCGCGCAGGGATTCCAAAACTTCTGCCGAGGTCGAATAGAAGCCCGTCGCGGTCCGTTGGGTCCGGTCGGGAGGATTTATCTTCAATTGCTCAAACAAAGCTGTCGACAGTTGTTGTGGGGAATTCAAATTGAAAGGCTCGCCCACTGCCTGATGGACCTGGATTTCGATCTCAGCCAGCCGCCCACCCAACTCACTGGACATCTGGCGTAGAAAACCGATATCCAGCGCCACACCTGCCATCTCCATATCTGCCAGGACCGGCACCAGCGGCATTTCCAGATCATGGAAGAGGGTCGCAGCCTGCCGTTCTTCCATTTCCTGCATGAGTTCAGGGATCAGCCACAAGACCGCACGCACATCTCCCGCAGCATAATCGGCTGCCTTTTCCGGAGCTACTTCCGCCATCGAAAGCTGGTTTTTACCCTTGCCGATCAGATCGACGATGTTGGTCATCTTGATCCCCTGGCGCACCCAGGAAAGATGCTTAAGTCCCAGGTTATGCGAAGCAGGATTGGTCAACCATTCGGCGATCATCGTATCAAAAGCCAGCGGCGTCGGGCGCAGCCCATAGCGAGCTAACACCACAAAATCATATTTAAGGTTGTGTCCGATCTTCGGAATAGCCGGATTTTCGAGCGGCGCTCGGATGGCCTGCAAAACTTCTGCCAGCGGAAGTTGCGGTGACTCCCCCGCGGTATGCCCAACCGGAATATAATACCCCTGATCTGGCTCGACTGCCAGCGCGATCCCTACCAGCTGCGCCCGCATCTGGTCTGTCGAGGTGGTCTCGGTATCGAAAGAAATCTGTGTTGCTAAATTCAAACGCTCAACCAGGGCCTGCAGTTTCTGCGGTGTATTGACTACCACTCCCTGGTTCACATCTTTCTCTACCTGGGCAGGCTGTAAATCACCAGGCTGAGAGCTGGTTTCTAGCACTGGCTGCGCTGGCGCGGGCGTATCAAAAAGGTTGAGCTGCTGTCCTTTGGGGGTTGGAGACCCGGAATAGGTTTTTACCAGACCAGTCAAACGCGCCATAAGCAACCTGAACTCAAGCTCGCGAAAGACTTTTTCAACCGCGGCCGGGTCGAAGACTTCCGGGCGCGCCAGCTCCAGGTCAAGCGGGATATCCAGATCCGTCACAATCTTGGCCAACTTTCGACTTAGCTCGGCTGACTCTTGACCTGATACGAGCTTCTTCTTAACGCCTTCCGAAAGCTCATCCAGGTGGGCATAGATCCCCTCCAGAGTATCATATTTAGCCAATAGCGTAACAGCGGTCTTTTCGCCAATCCCAGGCACTCCCGGGATATTGTCAGATTTATCACCCACCAGGGCTTTGTAATCCACCACCTGGTCGGGTCGCACGCCCAGATATGCCAGCACATCCTCGGGCAGGTAATCCTTCGATTCAGCCAGGCTTTTACCCGGCAGGCTGACGATGATGCGCGTATTCACAAGCTGGAGCAAATCGCGATCACCGGTGATGATCTTAACCCCCAGCCCCTTCTCGACAGCCGAATACGCAATGGAACCCAGCACATCATCCGCTTCATATCCTTCCATCTCCAGCCGGGGGATGCTGAAAGCATCCACGATCTGGCGAATCCGCTGCATCTGGGTGCGCAGCTCATCCGGCATTTTTTCTCGAGTCGCTTTATACTCCGAGAAAAGATCATCACGAAAAGTACGGCCCGTATCAAACGCGACTGCCAGATACTCGGGGTGTTCTTGCTCTAGAAGTTTCAATAAAACGCTGGTGAAACCGAAGACGCCAGCAGTCGGTTCGCCTTCATGCGTGCGGAAACCAGAGCTGGAACCGCTGGTAAGCGCAAAATAGGTACGATAAGCCAGGGCATGACCATCAATCAAATACAGGATAGGAGGCATAATAAACTCGCGAACCGTTCGAGTTAAATACAGTTTATCATGGGGTGCGAGGGGAAGCAAGACAATATTGATCTGAGTAAAAACGTTGACATATTGTAGCGAACATGTTATGTTTACGTTAAGATGCATTCAGCCAGACGGGTCATCTGCGCGTTGGGCTTGCTTCCGATTCTATTAGGGACACTGATAGGTGGAGTAAATGTTGCTCATGCTCAGGCGCCCGAACGTAAAACAACCATTATCGTCCCTTACACAGAATATGAATGGTGGTTGATCAACTGGTCAGATAACACCATCCGTTGCCGGGTGCTGACCAGTCAGGATGGCTTACCGACCCTGGACCAGGTAGGCACTTACTGCGGGCAGTCGCTGGTGAACGAGTGGATGAGCACAGAACTGTGCAATCCAGAGAAAAGAGCGAAATGCGAGGGTGTGTACCTCTTCCTGGCAGCTACTACACCCAAAGAAAAAGAGGTTGTCGTCGAACTCCCCCCTGCGCTGGTATTGGTGAGCCTGGAGGGATGTACGCCACAGCCCCCAACGAATCTATGTTCCACACTCCCGGCACTGGTGTTGACTGGAGACGAACCGCTTCCTAATCAAAGCATCCTGGGTATCCAGGGCACCTTTGATGGCGAGCCTTTTTCTTGCGACGGCAGTGTCTGCAAGATCCCGCTGCGCGTCACCCCGCTGCAGGGTTCAACCATTGAATTCTGGGCCAATTCAAGTTATGGCGATTCAAGTGAGCGATTCACTGCCCAAGTTCGGGTAATCGATACCGGCGTCTCGCCAGAGCCAAATGGCGGAGGTTGGTACGTGGATGTGATCAGCTCCCAATGGCAGGGAACACCGTTGTCCAGTTGTGCGCACATCTGGGAAGCTTTCCCTCCCATCGGAGACCCGCCCTCCTGGTTATCTACACCAGACCATCTCGACCTGCTGGCCTCCGAAGAGCCATATTATTACCTGGCAGGCAGATTGATCGTCCAGGGGTTAGTGGATGTCTCCAGCTGTCCGAATGGCGGCTTGCTGCCCAACGGATATGCCGATGTATGCGGTCTGGAGAAGGCTCACCCCATTGTGACAGACTGGCAAAACCAGTTCGACCAGAGGATTATTGACGTTGGGAAAGATACCGGCATCCCGGCCCAGTTGATGAAGAACCTTTTCGCGCAAGAGAGCCAGTTCTGGCCCGGCATGTATCGAGTGCCCTATGAATATGGATTGGGTCAGATCACGGATAAAGGCACCGACGCAATCCTGATCTGGAACACAGCCTTTTTCCAACAGTTTTGCCCTCTGGTATTGTCCGAATCGGCCTGCGCAGGCGGTTATTTGAGCCTGGGTGTAGATAACCAGGCCATTCTGCGCGGGGCGCTGGCGTTGCAAGCCAAGGCCGATTGCCAGGATTGTCCAATCGGGATCAATTTAAACGATACCCCCTTTACAATCTCGCTCTTTGCCAATACCTTGCTGGCTAATTGCGCCCAGGTCAGCCGCACAATCTATACGGCAACCAACATGATGGCTGGACGTGTCGCCAGCTATGAAGACCTCTGGAAACTGACTATTGCGAACTACCATGCTGGCCCGGGCTGCGTCTCCTATGCCATCCACCAGGCCTGGCAATCGGTAGATGATCTCAGTTGGGCGCAAGTGGCTCCCTTCTTCACCGAACCATGCAGAGGGGTAGTCCCTTATGTTGAACAGATCACCCGCTAAACAAAGGGTTTCAGGCCTTTTGGTTTTTACAAACGCAGTTTTATGAAATGCAGTTTTATGAAACGTAGTTTCCGGAATCCGAAAAGTCCAGGACCGCGCAAAACGTTGAAGTAACTAACCACGATAAAAGAGCGGGGTGTGGCTATTGCCCACCCCGCTCTGGCTTACTCATTGAGTAGACGAGCCAACCGCAAAAGCTCGTCCCATTCCTCCTGGAAGAAGTGCAGCGTGACATTATTCAACTCCAGATGGTAGGTAGTCTCCCCATCCGGTTCATCTGCTTTCCAGGCCAGGTAATTGTCGGTTTCTGCAATCACGTCTGTCTTTGGTTCGAGGTTATCTTTTGCCATATCGATCCTCCATCTCCAAATAATCGCTTGGATTAATCATCCGTCAGCGTCTCCAGAAATTCCTGGTTATCCGCCGTTCGCTGCAATTTCTGCAAGATCGCCTCTGTCGCAGTAGAGGGATCCAGTCCAGCTCCATGGGGTGGCGCAGCAACCATTTGATCGTACATCCGGCGCATCAACCAGACGCGTGGCGTGATATCCGGACCCAAGAGCAATTCTTCACGGCGAGTCGAGGAGCGCTCAATATCAATCGCCGGGTAGACACGCCGTTCTTGCAAGCGGCGGGAAAGATGCAATTCCATATTTCCAGTACCTTTGAACTCCTCGTATACGACATCGTCCATGCGTGATCCGGTATCGATCAAGCAGGTAGCGATGATTGTCAGCGACCCTCCTTCCTCGATATTACGAGCTGCACCGAAAAAGCGTTTTGGAGGATATAAAGCAGATGGATCGATACCGCCAGAGAGCGTACGCCCGGAAGGTGTTACCACCAGGTTGTAGGCGCGCGCCAGCCGGGTAATCGAGTCCATTAAGATTACTACATCGCGGCCGATCTCAACCAGCCGTTTTGCTCGTTCCAGCGCCATCTCGGCCACGCGCACATGCGAGGTGACTGGCTCGTCAAAAGTCGAAGAGATCACTTCGGCATCCACCGATCGATCCATGTCGGTCACTTCTTCCGGCCGCTCACCGATCAGGGCGACCATCAAATGCACTTCGGGATATTTTGTGGAGATTGAGTTGGCGATTTGTTTCAGGATGGTAGTCTTACCGGCCTTCGGGGGGGAAACGATCAGACCGCGCTGACCACGACCGATGGGTGTGACCAGGTTAATTAAGCGGGTTGCCAATGTATGCCGGTCTAATTCCAGATCAAAGCGTTTATCGGGGAAAATCGGGGTGAGTTGCTCGAATGTCGAGCGATATTTCGTGTCATCCGGGTTGATACCGTTGACGGTCTCGACCTTCAAGAGACCGTAATGGCGCTCTGATTCCCGAGGCGGGCGCACCTGACCAATCACCAGATCGCCATTCCGCAGACCATAACGGCGGATTTGGGATTGGGAAACATAGACATCATAGGGACCCGGCTGGTAATGACCCGAGCGCAAGAAACCAATCCCTTCGCTCATGATCTCCAGAATACCCCCGCGCAGCTCCAGTCCTTGCCGTTCGGCTTCAGCCTGCTGGATGCGCAAAATTAAATCTTCTTTCTTAAGCCTGGATGCATTCTGGACATCCAACTCGCGGGCCATTTGGCGTAATGCAGAGAGAGAAGCATTTTCTAGTTCTAAGACTTTCATATTGACCTGATTTCCATCCAAAAGAACATGGGGTGATTACAATATAAAATAACGGAATCAATATGGCTCAGGATTGCAGCCAGAATCAACCGCCGGGGCTTACCGGGGTATCAAGACAAATAAAACGAGCAATCTATTCGAGGAATCAAGAATTGAGCACCAACAAAGGGGATTCAGTCCAGTGAAATGATATTATTCGGATTCATGCAAGGAATAAGCTCATCTATAATACCGGAGCTTCCCCAATTAATCTTATTATACCACAACCCTATCATTAGCGGTCGTCTGAACGTGTCAACCAGCGGTCCAATCCGGTGGGAATCTGGTATTGTTCCAGCTTATCCAGTAATTTTTCTGGCTCTTGTTCGCACATAAAGAGCGCTCGGTGCTCGTCGTAAATAAATCCTTCCGAACGCGCGTAGTCGATTGCCCTGACCAAGGGGTCGTAGTAGTGCAAGGTGTTGAGCAACCCGACCGGCTTGTGATGCAAACCAATCTGCGCCCAGGTCAGGATTTCAAAAAGCTCTTCGAAGGTTCCGAAACCGCCCGGCAGAGCGATGAAAGCCTGTGCCTGGTTTGCCAGTCGTTCTTTGCGCTGGTGCATCGAATCGACCACTTCCAGGCGGGTCAATCCTGTGTGGGCCAATTCTGGGGTATGGAAAAGAGCCGGGATCACTCCAATCACTTCGCCGCCTGCCTCAAGCGCCCCATTGGCGACGGCGCCCATCAGACCGGTGCTACCAGCTCCATACCAGAGCTGTAACCCGCGCCCGGCGATCGCCCGGCCCATCTGGGCTGCCCCTTCCAGGTAAGCCGGTTTGATTTTATCGGAAGAACCGCAATAAACACAGATCGAATTCATTAAAAAACACTCGCCGCGAAATATTTGATGAATTATACAGCCATATTATCGCTTATCAATAAAGATCTCGCCCCGCTGTACCAGATCATCGTGATCCCCTGGCGGTTGGACGGTGGACAACAGATCATGGGTATGCTGGCGCAGGATATCCACGATCTGCGGCCGGCCGCGTTCCTCCCAGCGTTCCAGGCTCCAGCGCGGGAAGATTTTACTGTCATAATATGCCTTGCGATACAAACTCATCGTCAGCTCGGTATCCAGGAAATTGCCACCCGGCCCTACTCGCTGGATATCATCCAATCCCAAAGAGGCATCATCTAATGCAAATCCTCCAGCAAAGTTCAAGGCCTGGCCAATCACCTCGTTGGCATAAACAGTTATGGCTGGCGAGAAAGCTTTTGAGCCAAAGTTACCGCCCACAAAAGGCGCCAGCCCGCACTTCCCCAACAGGTTGGTCAGGTGGCTCATCCAAAACGCTCCGCCGCCTACCAGGTCTGGCCCCCAGCCGACACCACTCCCGGAGGCGCCGGCATGCGGCAGCTGGTAATGAGCCATCATCTCGGCGCAAGCCAGGTTTATCAAGTAGCTATTTGGATCATAAAAATCTTGCATGGTGCGCATGTCGAAGTAGGCAGGCAAGCTGCTCAGGATGACCGGTGCGCCAGGCCGCGCCAGCTGCGCCAGCGCCAGCCCTGCCAGCAATTCAGCATTCATCAAAATCAATGTGCCCGCCGCGGTGATCGGCGTGGACATCCCTGCCATGCTGAAATTGGAGTAAATCACCGGCAGGCCGCGCGCAATTGCCTCCAACAGCTTGTCCGAAG
>Ga0209253_10003565_pt1 | contig 13676 bp, 12 predicted proteins | sample FrelakmetBRP12BR_FD_187145 | JGI IMG/M metagenome (GOLD analysis project Ga0209253, IMG submission 187145) | Freshwater lake sediment microbial communities from the University of Notre Dame, USA, for methane emissions studies - BRP12 BR (SPAdes)... | ecosystem: Environmental > Aquatic >...
GTCCCACCGTCAGGCGGACGCGTGATTATTTTTCGGCCAGAGGCCGATTTGGACCAATGGGTTAAATGGTTAGTTAAGAATGGTGAATATCTAAATAATCAAGATTGGGTATATAACTTCGGGGCCAGCTTAAACGAGTCCCTTATCGAAGTCGCCGGGTGGGGTGTACCCTTCTTACGGGATGCAGCGGGGCAGATAGATATTGAAGACTGGCTTGGCTCGCCGTATCCGCATAGCCGTACGGTTTTTATCCCCCACAGAGTAAACTTACAGCTCAAACAGATGGCTTTAGCTAAAGGCGTGAAGATGATAGATAAGATCGAAGTCGTCGATTTCCTCAAGGATGACGGGCGTATCGTCGGTGCAGTTGGCTTCAGTATTCTCACCGGCGAGTTCTATGCTTTTAAATCCAAGGCAACCATCATAGCGAGTGGTCCAGGGATGTACAAGAACCGAAAACTATTTACAATGAATGCTGGCGAGGGTATAGCAGCAGCATATAGGGCTGGTTGCCAGCACTGGCATTCTGAATTTGCTGTCACTTATGGTTATGTCGCTAAAGGGTTCGAAGTATGGTGGCGAGGAGCTCAACAGTTCCTGGTAAATAACCAGGAAGAAACCTTTTTTAAGAAGTACTTTCCAGATGGGGGAGAGAACTTCCGCAACATAGTCTTCGCAATGGGAAAGGAAGTAATGGCTGGCCGAGGACCAATATATCTTGATGTGTCAAAAGAAACTGGGCTATTTGACAGTGTCTTAGGGGCACAGTTCAAGTGGACATTTGGCCAGGGAAAATTTCTTAATCCAGAAAGGATCATTTTTGACAAAGGGGGGATTGATCTGCGCTCGCAAAAGGTCGAGTGGATTCCATCCCTATCAGGGCGTCTTGGTAATATTCGAGTAGACCTGGACTGCAAGAGCACCCTACAAGGCTTGTGGGCAATTGGAGATACTATGATAAATGGCGTTGCTATAGAAGGAGCATTAGCAGCAAACACCTATCCAGGGTTTGGTCTCCCGTTTGCCATCGTTACGGGGCTTAAGGCGGCTAACAGCATTGTGAAGTGCTTGCCTGAACTTCCCGAGCCGAAGGTTAGTAAAAGAGAATTGAATAAGTTAAGGGAAAGGCTTTTCGCCCCTATGACTTCAGGAGCGGGGATTGAACCCTATGAGGCCATTTCCAGAATTCAACAGGCAGTGGTTCCTATGAAGTATATCTTTTTCAGAGAGGGGGGTAGGTTGAAGGAAGCCTTGTCTATAGTTGAAAGAGTAAATGAGGAGGTGTTACCGAAAGTAAAGGCCTCAAACCCCCACGAATTGGTCAAGTATCATGAGGCCGAAAGTATGGCTTTATGCGCCGAGATGGTCTTTAGAGCAGCCTTATTTCGTACCGAAACTCGGGGTGCCCATATGAGAGAGGATTACCCAGAAAGGGATGACACCAACTGGTTAAAATGGACAATTATTAAGAGAGAAAGGGGGAAAATGAGAATATCTACTGAACCAGTGCCCATTTGGAACTATAAGTTTAAACCGTAGGTTTACTGTCACTAAGAAGCTGTGATTTTCCCATTAGTACCATTCAAGCATAAGCAATGTACGAAAAGCAGGCGGTATTAGATCGTTGGCCACAATTGGGATTTTCTAGACCAAAGGCTTAAAATCAGCAGGAGGGGTAGTTTATGCCAATTAAAGGTTTAATTTCTGAATCTTGTATTGGATGCAAGATATGTGTTGATGTCTGTCCTGAGGATGTTTTGCGATTCAAGGAAGATGAAAAAAAAGCTTATATTGCTTATCCACAAGATTGTGTCGCGTGTCTCATGTGTGAATGGTTTTGCCCAGTCAAATGTATCGAAGTGTCCATAGAGAAGGCAAGGCCAGTACCAATGCCTTATTAGACGCTGAAGACCTCTACCATAACCTCTATTCTTCAAACGGGACAACATGAAATTTCTGTCTGGTCGTTTTCAAATATGTAGCCTAGAACAACATTTTAGGAACAATTTTAGGAAATTAGAAGAGTAAGTGACATCAAATCTTTGAGGAGGTTCTAAAATGTTCAGCACAACATGGAAAACATCAGAAAAGAAATATAATGTGATAATTGAACGGGATATAAGAATTCCTGTGAGTGATGGAATTGAAATCAGTGCCGATATTTTTCGTCCTGACATAAATGAAACCTTTCCGGCTATCTTGGGTATGCACCCTTTCCCTCAGCAGCCCCAGGCGGCTCCTATAAAGCCCAATAGTTTTTCTTCTTGGCAGTTTTTGCATCCCCAGGAAGAAAGGGCCCGAGGTTGGCTGGAGGCAGGCGATTCGAATTTCTTTGTTCGACGGGGCTATGTACATATTATTGCTAATGTACGGGGGACAAACAAATCCGGAGGCAAGTATCAATGGCTCGGACCACGAGAGGTTCAGGATGTCTATGAAGTTATAGAGTGGATAGCTAAACAGGAATGGTGCAGTGGCAAAGTGGGCATGTTTGGAGTTTCCTACTTTGCTATGATTCAGATTGCAGTCGCTGGGATAACCCCCCCCTCGCTTAAATGCCTGTTTGCACCATGGGCATTTACTGATTATTATAGGGATGCATACTATCACGGTGGGATCCTGAGGCATGGCCGGGCAGTGGGTCTTCCACACGAACTCGGCAATCCTAGGTTTGAGAGCTTAACCCGTGGGAGCCTGGGAGACGAGAAGTTCAGAGAAGCAATCGATGAGGCTTTGAAGGACGAAGATATAACAAATGTGCCGAAACTCGTTGAAATACTGAGGAAACCCGATGAAGGATTTAACTGCTTGCCTGCAGATATGTTACTTAATCCTCTTTATGGACCTTTCTGGGAAGAACGTACGCCGAATTATAAGAATATTAAAATCCCGGCTTATATCGGTTCCTGCTGGGGCAATTATGGACTCCACTTACCAGGGGCGTTTCGTAGTTGGGAAAACTTAAATGTTCCCAAAAAGATGATTATCGCCCCACCAGTATATCTGGATCGCCCTCTCTGTCAACTTCAATATGAATCGCTACGATGGTTTGACTATTGGCTGAAGGGAATTGATACCGGTATTATTGATGAACCCCCTATCAGACTTTTTGTTATGGGTACTAACCAATGGAAGGAAGCAGAAGCTTGGCCTTTACCAGAAACAAAATGGACACCATTTTATCTTCATGAAGACAAGCTTTTGTGTGAGCATGAACACTGGCCTAATGAGGGGTCTGATTCATTTGAAGACTCCCCTTGGCATCGCGGATCCTTGGAATATTACTCTCCCTTTTTAGTAGAAGACACAGAAGTTATTGGTCCTATTGTGCTAAACCTTTACGCTTCTACCACGGATAACGAAGTGTTTTGGATAATTAGCCTTAAAGAGGTTGACCAGCAAGGCAATGAGAAAATACTTACTCGAGGTTGGCTGAGAGGAACACATAGAGAAGTGGATCCAGAACGTTCTAAACCCTGGTTTCCATTTCACCCACATACAAAATCAGAGGCTTTGACTCCCGGGAAAATTTACGAGTTTAATATACCAATTGTTCCCACAGGCAATTTATTCAAGGCCGGTTCTAAAATTGGGCTTAAAATTAGTTCCGTGGATGACGAACCAAAGAATGCCATAGAAGCAATAGCAGGTGGTCATCTTCGAAGGCATTCTTCGTCACGTATCACGGTTTATCATGACGCAGATCATCCTTCTCATTTGCTACTTCCAATTACAAAAGGCAACATTTTGGGCACTTTTCTCTCTGGAGGGAAACCATACGTATAGGATTTCGTCTTTGTTCGAAGGTGGTATTCACTCTTGTCTAACTCCCCATGCCCAACAAGGGTACTACGAGGGTGATGCTTCTGAAAGACGATTTTTGAAATCGAGGATAAGAAGATGGAGCTAAAGGGGAAAGTAGCAATAGTTACAGGAGCTGGACGGGGTATAGGAAGGGAGACCGCACTGAAATTAGCAAAGGCTGGAGCTAAATTAGTACTGGCCGACATTATGAAAAATACAATAGAGGAAGTGAAGAATGAAATTGAAAAAATCGGACAGGAGGCTCTTGCTATCCAGATGGATGTTTCAAAGTGGGAAGATGCCAGAACAATGGTCGACAGGATAATGGAAGGATTCGGCCGGATAGATATTTTGGTTAATAATGCAGGGATCTCGCAGAGAGGGGAAAGAGGGGTACATTTAAAGGTTTTAGACGTAGAAGACTCGGTTTGGGACACCATTATAGGTGTCAACCTGAAAGGAGTATTCAATTGCTCAAAGGCCGTAATGCCATTTATGATTAGCCAACGCTCTGGCAAGATCGTTAACATAGGTTCTACTGCAGGCCTGACAGGCGAGTTTTCTTCGGCTCCTTATTGTGCTTCGAAGGCTGGAGTCCTGTGCCTGACGAAAGTCTTGGCAAGGGAGTTGGGTCAATACAATATTAATGTCAATGCCGTTGCTCCGGGGCTGATCCTTACGGAGATGCATGCAAATACGTCTTCAGAAATCATTGAGGAATCACAAAAAAAAACCCCTTTAGGAAGGCATGGACGGCCTGTCGATATTGCACGAACGGTTCTCTTTTTGGTCTCAGAAGATATTCTTATAACTGGGCAGACGATAGTAGTCGATGGGGGAAAAACGATGCACTGAGTTGACTTACCCTCCGAATTATAATCGCAATTGTTAATGCTGGACTAGTCGATAATTTGGCTTTTATTTCTGGTCGTACTCGTCGCTTTTCTGCCGATTATTTCCGAAGATAAATAAACTGGTATAGGCAATAACCAAGTGGCAAACCATAGGGCTAGGCGAGTTGTTCCTTCTCCCCATCGAAGGCATCCACTTTTCTTCTTTCCTACCGAATTCGATCAGGGCGAGAGCTAAAGTGGTCTGGTCTAGTTTGGCCCCTAAGGCCATTGGGGGAGAGTACTGATATGGGTTGGAATTTGAGAAGTTTGAAGAAGGGGACCTTCAGAAGCTAAAGGCCTTGTTGAGAGAAGCGGGTGAACGCACAGTTGATCAAGAGAGATATAAATCGGGGATGACCCATAAGCCCTGAGACGAGCGATTGGGCCCTCGCGGGGAATGGGTAATATCCTCACGGGGGACTGCAAAAGGCACTTGCCTGGTGGCGAAAGGGAAACGATAAGGGTCGTTTATCCGCCTACGCAGAAAACCACGAACTTCGCCCGTGGGTCTCCATTCATTCGAGGCTAGCCCTTTCCAGGCAAAGTCTCAAGAATCCCCTTGAGGTAACCAATGCTTCGGCTGGCAACCGTTTGGGGATCAGGACTAAAGTCGAAGACCTCTACCGAAATATACCCTTTATAACCATTGCTCATTAAGGTCTTTAAGATGGGGGTGAACTCGACCTCTCCAAAACCGGGTCCTTTTCCGCTGGAATCATTGACATGGACGTGGCGCAGGTATCCAGACTCCAAGGCCCGGAGAAGGGCTTCAGGAACCGATTTCTCCTCGATCGACGCGCTTCGACAGTCGGAAATCATTTTGAAATTTGGATGTCTGATCTCCTTGACGAATTGAATGGCTTCCGTCACCGTGTTGATGAAGTTGGTTTCCGTATGGGTAAGAGGTTCGATGCAGTAAAGAACATTTCTTTTTTGAGCCGCCTTCAGGCACACCCTGAAAGTTTCCTTGGCAAAATTCCACGACTCCTGCTCGTCCCACCCCTCCCGGATCGTTCTCTGATGTGGAGAACCGTGAACCAGAATCTTCCCTCCGATGTCGGCGCAGAAGTAGATGAGTGCCTCGATGTATTCCTGAGTCTTGATCCGGATGATTTCATCGGGATGATTGATGTAGAGCCCTTCTGGTTTCGCCAGCAGCCAATGAAGGCCGACGATTTCGATCCCTTTTTCTTCCGCTGCCTGCCGAATCGCTTTCCGCCTCTTCGGGGAGATTTCAGTGACGGAGTCTGCCAAGGTGTAGGGTGCGATCTCAACTCCGTCGTAGCCCAATTGAGCGGCATACGCAAAGACTTTTTCAATCGGCCATCCCTGGAAAAGCTCATTACAAATCGAAATTTTGATCGGGCTCTTTTTACTCATTTGTTTTAACCCCCTTTCCGGCCGTCCATTTTCTCGGCTCATGTTATTCTTCATTAGTTTCTTCGGCCATCCTCAACATTTAGAGACTAAAGGGGCAATCTGTTCTTTCCCTCGTTGCGTAATCTATCAGGACGCCTTACCTGAACCAATTATATTCCTGAAGCCATTTCACTGTCAATTTTCGATTAACTTGACGAATTGCCTCAAAAACATGTTACCGAGAGACTGATTAAAAACGGATCGGAGACCCACAATGGATGTTACCGAATAACTGACCCTAAAAGAAGGGTTGATCATGAGTCCGCGGTCAAGAAAAGAATATATAGAAGTCACCTCTTTACGCTATAGGAAACCCTCTCGTAAGAGAAAAACTGCTATTCTGGACGAATTCTGTGCCACCTGTCAATGCTTCCGCAAACGTGCCATACGAGTACTGCGAGGTTTTAAACGATTTATCAAACCCAAAATCAACAAACGGGGGAGAACTCCCTTTTACCATAAAGAATCTATCCTTAAACTCCTGAAACAAATCTGGCTGGCAGCCAATCTCCCCTGTTCAAAACGCCTTAAGGTGATTTTACTTCTCTGGCTCCTAGTGTTCTGTCCCGGAAATAAGCTGACAAAGTTTTTTTATTTTGTCGAGTATCGAATCAGCGGTAGCCGTCCAAACAAAAGGTTGTGTATTTGAATTATGATGTTTCACGATCTGCTCGATTTTGAAAACCAAATCTTTAACACTTCTGAAGGTTCCTCTGCGGATTGCTCTCTGGGTGATGAGATTGAACCAGAGCTCGACCTGATTCAGCCAGGAAGCATAGGTCGGGGTATAGTGGATTTGATATCTGGAATGAGCCGCAATCCAACGCTTGACCTTGGGGTGTTTATGAGTGGCGTAATTATCCACCACCAAGTGAATGTCTAACTCGGGAGGAACATTGGCCTCAATGTGCTTTAGAAATTCGAGATATTCTTGATGGCGATGTCGACGGTGACAGCGGGCCAGCACTTGGCCAGTAGCGATATCCAAGGCAGCGAAGAGGGTTGTGGTCCCGTGACGCACATAGTCATGGGTGATCCCTTCCACATATCCGAGTCCCATTGGCAGTAGGGGTTGGGTACGGTCCAAGGCTTGGATTTGGCTCTTTTCATCTACGCACAAGACAAGGGCCTTATCCGGGGGATTTAGGTACAGGCCAACGATATCGCGAACTTTTTCAACAAAGAAAGGGTCTGTAGAGAGCTTAAAATGACGTTGGCGATGCGGTTGAAGGCCAAAGGCATTCCAAATTCGATGGACCGCTTCTCTGGAAACAGGGGTTTCTTTGGCCAAAGAGCGAATCGTCCAGTGGGTGGCATCTTTGGGTTTCGTGTCTAGAGTTTTGCGGATGAGGGTGGCCACCAGTTCGTCTGAGATGGTTCGAGGACGTCCCGGCCGTAATTCATCATGCAAACCCGAGAGTCCCTGTTTTAAGTAGCGTCGGCGCCATTTGCCGACAGCGTGTGGACGGAGGCCAGTTGTTTTAGAGATTTGGTTATTCGGAATCCCTTCGGCCGCCATTAAAACGACTCGTGCCCGAGTGACCAGGCCCGAGGGGAGTGAGCGTGAGGAAACGATTCCTTTGAGCTGTTGGCGTTCTTCTTGGGATAAAATGATTGGGGTTTTTGGGCGTCCAGTTCTCATGGGCTGACCTCCTTCTAAGAAGTAGCCCATGATATCATACTCTAACATTTATGTATATTATTTTTGTGACATGACACTAGTACATGTCCAACTCTTTGGCCCTCTCCCTTTATCCTGACCAGACTTTAGGGGAACGCATCAAAAAAAGAGGGCTGGAACAGGGGTTATTTCAGGTGGACTTGGCCAAGAGGATTGGGGTGAGTGAGATGACGATAGTTAATTGGAAGAAGGGGAAGACAAAACCAATCAAGCAAAACTTCGAGAGATTAAAGAAAATTTTAGGTGACTTTCCACCCTCTTAGCTTACGATGGACTTTCCCTCCCGCCACAGGATATTATTTAAACCATAGGCGGGGTGAAGCCAGACTGGCCGATTCCATTCTCCTTTGGTGAGCGCTTGCCTTTACGCAACATGTTCTGGGCTTAATTTGTCTATGTACTTAACAATTCTGCTTGCAGCCGGAGCTAGTCCCCCCGGCCAGCGTAGGACTACAATAATGAAGAGGATGCCAAATAGGAGAGCTTGGGTTTCACCAACATAATGTACAAACAAGTACTGCAGACCGACGAATACTACAGACCCTATTATAGGCCCTGTAACTGTACCCATGCCACCTATAACCACCGAAACCATACTGGTTACAGTCCATTCTATACTAAAAGGGTGGTCATAATAGTAAGCAACATGGTAAAAAGCAAAAGCTCCTCCGGCTAAACCGCCCAAAAAGTTACTGATACATAAAGCCATAAGCTTGTGCCTGAAGATATTGACACCAATGCTAGCGGCCGCGTCTTCGTCGTCACGAATGCACATCATTCCTAACCCGACCTTGGAACGACTAATTAAGTAAACTATTAATACTACTATGGCTGCCAAGGCTAAAAACAGGTAGTAACGCGAAACAAGACTGTAGCTAGCCATATACGTAGGGGGTAAATAACATGTCCCAGGAAGTAAACGCATAACAGTAATCGCCACGGCCTCTGCTAACGCAAGAGTACCAATAGCAAAGTACGGGCCTCTTAGTCTAAGACATGGAACACCAATAATGAATCCCAATAAAACAGCTGCTATACCTGATATCAATAACGCACCTAAGAATGGCAGCTCTGATTTAATCAGCAGATTCGTAACGAGGGCTCCTATGCCGAAAAACGCTGAATAACCGAAGTTTACTTGGCCAGCGTAGCCTCCCAGTATGTTATACGCTGAGGAAAGAGCTATAACTAGGAAAATCATAATAAATAGATTAATCACATCATTTCTATTTACAAAAAAAGGCTGCAACGCCAAGAACAGAATGATGATAGCGGTAACGAAAAAACCCTTTCGATTATTTATCATTTTTAAGCTGCGCGGCCTCCCCTGACGAATAACCCTTCAGGCTTAAACATTAGCACCAATACAAAGGTTATTAAACCAAAAATTTCTCGGTAAGCACCCAAGCCAACGATAGCGCCGATTGCCTCCACCACCCCGAGTACTAAACCAGCTAAGAATACTCCCCGGATATTTCCCATTCCAGCTAGGACTACGACTATGAGACCCTTGAGAGTCCATACCATCCCACCAAAGGGGCTGAAACTGGTGGTTATAGCAATCAGGGTTCCGGCTGAACCTGCGAGCGCTATGCCTATCCCAAACGAAAATAAATGTACAAGATTAATATTGACGCCCACTAGCCTAGCAGCCTGCGGGTTATCTATCAATGCTCTCACGGATTTACCAAAATAAGTTTTAGTTAGCAAAAGGTGTACGCAAATGATTACAAGTAAAGCTACGGCTAATCCGGCTAATCTAGCGTAAGGTAACCGGACGCCAATAAATTCAAGTGAAGCTCCGGTAAGCGCAGTAGTTAGCGCTCTTTCATCTGCACTCCACAACAGCCGAGCCCCATTTTGAAGTATTATCATTAGGCCAAAGGCCAGCAAAAGAGATAGATGTACTCTTTCATGCCCAATAAGATTCTTAAGAGGGTAGAATATCACGCAATAAACAACCAAACCTAGCAATAGAAGAACCAGTGTCACTGGAAGAATAGCGACAAAAGGGTCTAAGTGACATAGGCTAAAGGCCCAGAAAGTCAAGAAACTCCCTATCACTACTAAAGGCCCATGCGCGATATTTATTATTTTGGTAATACCAAAAATCCACTGGAGCCCCACCGCCACTAAGCTATATATAGAGCCAGAAAAGATACCGTAAATAATTGTCTGAGCAATTATCTTAATGTCCATACCTTACCGCTTCCCAGAATCACGTGCTCCGCCGCCTAAATAAACATTCACGATATGCTCATCAGCAAGAAGAGTATTAGTTCCACCATGCTCCACAATATACCCAGCCTCTATAACATACGCCTGATTTGCTAGTTTTAAGGCCATGTGGACGTTTTGCTCCACAAGGAGAATAGATACCTTTTGCGACTTATTTATCTGTTCAATCGTTTTTACGAAGCTCTGTACCAAAATTGGCGCTAACCCCTGAGAGAACTCATCAATGAGCAATAACTTAGGTCGCGACATTAAGGCTTTGCCTATTGCCAACATCTGCTGTTCTCCTCCGCTCAAAGTCCCAGCTAATTGTTTCCTTCTGGATCTAAGCGGAGGGAAGATATTCTCCACTAATTCCGCGGATTCGTGTTTGATTTTTCTCGATGCAGAAAGGAAAGCACCCATCTCAATGTTTTCCCAAACAGTCATGGTGGGAAATATTCCTCTACCTTCCGGAACCATGGAGATACCTGATTCAACTATTTTATGGCTCGGGAGTTTATTTACCTCTATGCTATTAAACTTTATAGTGCCGCTTTTAGGACTAAGCAATCCTGAGATAGTGTTGAGTGTAGTGCTCTTCCCTGCGCCATTAGGTCCAATCAATGCTACTATTTCGGCCCCTTGGACTGTAAGAGAAATGTCCCAAATAGCTTGAATATCTCCATAGTAAACATTGATCTTGATGACTTCAAGCATTAACCGACCTCACCTAAATACGCGTCGACAACGAGCTTGTTGTGGATTAATTCTTGTGGGTGGCAATCTGCAATCTTCTCCCCTGTGCTGAGTACTACTATTCTATCTGACATGTCTAAGACTGTTTTGAGTATATGCTCCACCATTATCACTGTTAATCCTCTTGTTTTTATTATCTCCTCTAGAAATTTCAAGAAACCTTCGGTCTCGACCGCGTTTAGGCCCGCTATCACCTCATCGAGTAACAACAATATGGGATTCACCGCCAACGCCCTAGCTACCTCCAGCTTCCTGCGGTCAGCCAGAATGAGATTACCGGCAATTTTGCCTTCCTTGCCCTTCAGACCAACAATATCAAGGAGCCCCACGGCCTCTTCCGTGGCCTGTTTCATGCTCTGAGCTGGTTCCCTCCCGTATAACCTTCCTGCTGCCACATTTTGTAGAGCTGTTAGGGTGGCAAAAGGTTTCGCTAATTGGAAAGTTCTGGCTATACCATATGCACATCTTTCATGGCGTTTGGCATGGGTTATATCTCTACCTTTGAACTTTATTGTGCCTGAGTCTACCTTCACATATCCCGTTACTAAATTAAATAGCGTAGTCTTTCCTGACCCATTGGGACCAATAAGCCCCAATATTTCTTTTTCATTAACCGTTATGTCTAGGTTCTTATTCGCCGCCACTCCACCAAAAGATTTGCATAATTTCAATATTTCAAGAATTACCATTTATTTCCTCAATCGGCCTAACCAAGATCGGTATACAAGTTCCAGCAGCCTCCTCCAGGTCCCCTGCGATAATGAACTTAAATTAACTACTTAGGGCATCTCCCATCTAATCCCATGCCGGTATTTGGCAACTAGCATCAGACTCTGCAACTAAGTAGCTTTCATCTGAATACTATGTTTCCAGACCATTATACCGCTTTTTTTTCAAGATCATAGTTGCCAAATTTCTATTTCCTCTTACTCCAAGGTGGTGTTATTGCTGGTAGTTTACTGGCCAAATCCAAGGGCCATACCAGCTCGTCTTTTTGATTTTGATACTGATCACAAAAGTATATTAGACCGCTAGCGGTACCATCTGGATTGAATTTAATAGGACCCATCACCGTCGTAAACTTATTGCTTGCTATTGCATCTCTGATTTTTTCTCTGTCTAATGTACCAGCCTTCTCGATCGCATCAGCTAGGATCTGAACTAGACAATAGCCTGCCCCAACTTGTCCATCGGGCAAATAGCTCTTTTTTGCTAAATATGTTTCATTAAGTTCCTTAACCATAGGAAATTTTAGCACGTGATTCCAGGCCCTGCCCCAAGCTACATAGTCACCATCAGGTCCTAAACTTGAAACCCATCTTCTCTCTGTAGCCGCTCCAAGGACAGTATAGAACCATTTGAATGAAATATTCAGTTCCTTCATCTGCCTGAGGCGGGCTATTGTCACCGCGGGATTTCCAGTGTCAAGCAACGTTTGAGCTCCAGCCGCACGTGCCTCCATCAAAAGAGTTGAGAAATCTCTGTCGGTTGGTCCGTATTTCCCTTCATAAACGATTTTGAGCCCGCGTTTCTGAGCCTCTTTTCTCCACACCTTCGTTTGCTCTATTCCAAAGTCTATCTGTTGAGTATAAATAGCAATATTTCCTATCGTGGGGTCTTTTTCGCGTTTGATCAGATACTCTATCATATCAAAATGTCCTCTGCCCTGATCGTCTGTTTTATTGTAAGGAACAAAGAGATATTTATTGCCAACCTCGTGAGGTTGCCTAATTCCGATGCTTGTTCCCAGATACGGCACCTTGTTCTTGGCTCCTACAGCTGCCCCGGCCGCACCAAGGACACTTGAAAACCCACTGAGGTAAGCAATTACTTTTTCTCTGGCATATAGTGCCTCTAAATTAGAAACCGTCTTTGTCGCATCAGATCCATCATCTACTGCTATTAGCTCCATGGGAATCTTTTTGTTGAATTCTTTGACGTAGACGCCACCTGCTCTATTTACATGCTCCACACCGATTTGCTCCCCATCCAACGTATCCACTCCGCCACTAGCCATTACTCCAGAAATAGATGCCGATGTACCTACCTTAATAGTACTTGGTGCTGTTTGTGCTTTAGCAAGATTCCCTGAAAGTGTAATAGCTACAACTGTTATTAACGAAAGTGCCAATCTTAAGTTTTTCATTTTCCACCTCCTAGGAGTCTGTCGGAGTACCTATCGACTCCTTGGATAATTATGCTATACTGCGTTTCATGAAAACACAAACACCCTTTCGTCCATACAATCCAGATCAGTTGTTATTGTTACCCCCCGACATGACCCATTGGTTGCCTCAAGACCATCTGGTCTACTTCATTCGCGATGTGGTCGGGCAGATGGATCTTTCGGCGGTCTATGCGAGCTATGACGGTTCTAAGGGAGGATATCCCGCGTATCATCCCGAGATGATGGTGGCTCTTCTGGTTTATGCGTACTGTGCTGGGGTTCCGAGTTCGCGTAAGATCGAGAAAGCCACCTATGAGTTGATTCCGTTTCGTGTATTGACGGCGGATCAACATCCTGATCATGACACCATTGCCGAGTTTCGTCGTCGCCATCTGGAGGCGTTAGCAGCCCTGTTTGTCCAGGTATTGCGGCTTTGTCAGAAAGCAGGTTTAGTCAAGCTTGGCCATGTGTCGTTGGACGGCACGAAGGTTCGAGCCAATGCGTCCAAACACAAGGCGATGAGCTACGCTCGTATGGAGAAGAGCGTGGTGGAGTTGGAAGCGGAAGTGAAGCGGCTGATTGCAGAAGCCGAGGCGACCGATGAAGTGGAGGACGGTCAATACGGCAAGGGTTCGCGTGGGGATGAATTGCCCGAGGAGCTGCGGTTTAAACAGGGGCGTCTTTCGAGGATCAAGGAGGCCAAAGAAGTTCTGGAGCGTGAAGCTCGGGAGCAGGCCCA
>Ga0209253_10003566_pt1 | contig 13675 bp, 12 predicted proteins | sample FrelakmetBRP12BR_FD_187145 | JGI IMG/M metagenome (GOLD analysis project Ga0209253, IMG submission 187145) | Freshwater lake sediment microbial communities from the University of Notre Dame, USA, for methane emissions studies - BRP12 BR (SPAdes)... | ecosystem: Environmental > Aquatic >...
GGGCGAATTCGAGCCCCTGGAGGATGACGAGGTGGTGAGAGAGATCGGTCTCTTTATCGAGTCTCTGGTTGGTATCACCTCCACCGTCACCTCCGATCACATCATGAACCTCCTGGAGGAGATCACCGGGACTTTGCCTCACGACAAGGAAGGGATGCTGGCGGCGGTGGATCGCTATCTTGCCCTGACCGATGCCGACCGCCTGATTTTCAAGGTAGGAAGATGGGGAGGGGCCTTCAGGGCCCTGAGTGACCTGGAGAACCCGGCGCTGAAGCGGAAGATCCAGGATATCGTCGCTCAGTGGGAAAGGGAGGCGCCTGGGGAGGTGGAGCGGACGCTCCGGGAGATGGCGGATCAATATATTTAGCCTGCATTATTCACGAACCACCTGCTGCGACCGCGGATATAGCCGTCCTTCTCTCCGAGCTGTAGGCTCTGTGGGGAGGGACGCTGTGGGAGCGGCTTCCAGCCGCGATGAGTGAGCAGAGGCAGGGTGATCTGCTCCACAAAGGCGTCACGCCAGGGCGTGATCGCATCATTGATAGTATAGTGGTGAGGCCCTGCCTTATGGCGGGGTGGCGTACAAAGTCCGGGAGGCCTGCCTTACATCGAGGAGAAGGTAGTGGCTCCGGATGCGCTTTGTTTCGCAGATGACCCTGCCTCCGGCGCCGCCCCGTTTTGCGCAGCCGGAAGCCGGGCGTCCTGGGGTCTTGAACCTTGCGACGTACTGAAGAGTACGCCTCAGGTCCGAGTCCCGCGATGCCGCGGGATGGTTGCCCGGTGGCACGACCATCTCCACGATCTCGCGACGGCATCTCGTGCACAGTGGGGGCTAGAGAGGCTTTCTTTCTGAGAATTTCCCAGTTGCGTTTCTCTGGTGGGTGGGTTATATACCGCGATGTCGCAGGGAAGGAATCGGTTCAAGGAATCAAAGACAAGGAGAACGGTAACGGAGAGGCGTTTCTGATCTCGGTTTACGGAAGGCGAAAACGACGGACGTGGTTTGACTAGGAAACGGGCAAGGGAACGACCTTTGTCCTGAGTTCAATTCATCTTACCAGGCATCACTGCAGTCACTCCCTCCCTCATCTGGCCTGTCGTTTTGAACTCACCTCGAGATCTTGCCTACATCATATGTGGAGCCGGCGCGCGGTGGGGACACGCCGAACGGGTAATCCCATGACACTTCGGGTATCTGAAAACATCGCCAAACTCCAGCCCTATCCACCGGGAAAACCCCTGGAGGAGCTCGAACGGGAATACGGAATCACTGATTCCATCAAGCTCGCCTCCAACGAAAATCCGTTGGGGCCTTCACCCCGGGCCCTGGAGGCCATTCGCGCCAACCTCCATAAGCTGCACCGCTATCCGGACGGCAGCGGGTTTTACCTTCGCCAACGGCTGAGTGGGCTCCTGGGGGTTCCTCAGGCCTCCATCGTGCTCGGAAACGGCTCCAACGAGATCATCGATCTGGCCATCCGTACCTTTGTGCAGCCGGGAGAAGAGGTGGTGATGGCCGAGCCCACCTTCTTGGTGTACAAGCTCATGGTGCAGGCCGTGGGCGGCCTCGCGGTCCGCATTCCGCTCAAGAACTTCGTCCACGACCTGGAGGCCATGGCCGCCGCCATAACCCCGAGAACCAGGCTGATCTTCCTCAATAACCCCAACAACCCCACGGGTACCGTCATCAGTCGCCAGGACTTCGAAGGATTTCGGAGCCGGGTCCCGAAGGATGTCGTTATCGTCCTCGACGAAGCCTACATGGAGTTTGCCGACCCGGCGCTCACGTGTACCGGGCTCGAGTACCAGGAAGGCGACCCGCCGGTGGTCGTCCTTCGCACCTTCTCCAAGGCCTATGGCCTTGCCGGGCTCCGTATCGGTTACGGCGTCATGCCTCCGCCCGTGGCGGACTACCTGAACCGGGTCCGCCAACCCTTCAACGTGAACGCCCTCGCTCAGGTAGCCGCCCTTGCCGCCCTGGACGACGAACCGTTCTTCCGGAAGACCCTGCAGGCCGTGAGAGAGGGTCTTGAGTTTCTCTTCAAGGAGCTCTCCCGCATGGGTGTACCTGCCTTGCCGACGCAGACCAACTTCTTCCTCATCGACGTGGGGGTTGATGCGCGAAAGGTGTACGAGCCCTTGCTGCGGCGCGGGGTTATCGTTCGGGCGATGAACGCCTACGGCCTGAACACCTACATTCGACTCACGGTGGGACGGCCCGAGGAGAATCAACGGTTGATCCGGGCCCTGAGAGACGTGAGACGGGATCTGGGACTGAGCGGTGACCAGAGGTAGAAGAATAGTAATCACCATCGACGGTCCTGCCGGCGCGGGGAAGAGCACGGTGAGCAGGCTCCTCGCCGTTAGGCTCGGCTACCTGTACATGGATACCGGGGCCATGTATCGGGCTGTTGCCGTCCTCGCCAGGGACCGCTCCGGGGAGAACCCCCTTGACGAGGCCGTGTTGACCGAGATCTGTGGCGCCCTGGACCTGCGCATGCGCTCCGAGAACGGCAGGATGCGTCTCGTAGTGAACGGTCGGGATCTCACCGAGGAGATACGGAAGCCGGAAATCAGCGCCCTCGCCTCGGCCGTATCGGCCAAGGCGGTTGTGCGCCGGCGGTTGGCGGAGATCCAGCGTCAGTTAGGGGCGGCGGGAGGAATCGTCGCCGAGGGCCGCGATATGGGAACGGTGGTCTTCCCCCAGGCGGAGGTCAAATTCTTCCTGGACGCCCGTCCTGAAGTGCGAGGAGAGCGAAGGTACCGGGAACTTGCTGCAAAGGGCGAACAGGCCACACTGCTGGAGGTGAGCGAGCAGCTCATCGCACGGGATCGTAACGACCAGGATCGGGAACTGGCTCCAATGAAGCCGGCGGCGGACGCCATTCTTATCGACTCGACCGAGCTCAAAGTGGAGGAGGTTGTGGAGCTCATGGTGCGCCTCATTGAGGAGCGTGGTGTGGAACGACCGTGACGGAGCCGGGCGAAACCGTCGGAATGTTCTGGGAATTCATTTGTAATGCAGAGTTTTTTCTGATATAGAGGGAAAGATTTCGTGGCGAGGGCGTATGTTTCCTGCTCGGCTGCGAAAGTGATAGTTCCAGGGTTGGCGGGACGAGGTAAAAACATTTAGAGCAAGGCACGGGGGTAATTGTTTCATGGAAACCAAAGAACTACAACGCCAGAGTGAGACCAAAGAGATGACCGACGCAACTGAAAACGAGGAAAAGAAGGGTGAGGAAACGGCTCTCGACGCAGGGCAGGAGGAGGCGCAGGAAACGGAATCCCAGGAACCCTCCTTCCAGGAAATGTACGAGGAGAGTCTGAAGAGCATCAAGGAAGGGGAGGTTGTCCGGGGCACCATCATCCAGGTCAGCGACGAGTTTGTGATGGTGGACATCGGGTACAAGTCTGAGGGCCAGATCCCCATCCATGAATTTATAGACGAGCAGGGCCAGCTCACGGCCAAGGTCGGCGACGAGGTGGACGTGCTCCTCGAGTATCGGGAAGATGAGGACGGCACCATCGCCCTGTCCAAGGAAAAGGCGGCAAAGATCAAGGTTTGGGACGAGATCAGCAAGGTCTACAACGAGGATGGCGTCATCGAGGGGCGGATCGTCTCCAAAGTGAAAGGTGGTCTCTCCGTCGATATCGGCATTCAGGCCTTCCTCCCCGGCTCCCAAGTGGATCTCCGACCGGTCAGAAATCTCGACAGCCTCATCGGCAAGACCTTCAAGTTCAAGATCCTCAAGTACAACAAGAAGCGGCGAAACGTCGTTCTCTCCCGTCGGGTCCTCCTGGAGAAGGAACGGGAGGTCCTCAAGACCAAGACCCTGGAGAACCTGGCGGAAGGGAAGGTCCTCGAGGGCACGGTCAAGAATATCACCGAGTACGGGGTTTTCGTCGATCTCGGTGGAATCGACGGCCTTCTCCATATTACCGACATGAGCTGGGGCCGGGTCGGCCATCCATCCGAGATGTGCTCCATCAGCGACCGGATCAAGGTCATGGTGCTGAGCTTCGATCCCAGCAGGGAGCGGGTCTCCCTCGGCCTCAAACAGCTTACCCCCGATCCGTGGACCACCGTTGACCAGCGCTTTCCGGTGGGTACCCGCGTCAAGGGCAAGGTGGTAAGTCTCACCGACTACGGCGCCTTCGTTGAGTTGGAGCCCGGCATTGAGGGCCTGATCCACGTCTCCGAAATGTCCTGGACCGCCAAGATCCGCCACCCCTCCAAGGTGGTATCCGTTGGGAACTTGGTCGAGGCAGTGGTTCTCAATCTGAACAAGGACAACCGGCGGATCAGCCTCGGCATGAAGCAGGTTGAACCGAATCCGTGGGACATCATCGGTGAGAAGTACCCCGTTGGAACAACCATCCAGGGCAAGATCAAGAATATCACCGATTTCGGCCTCTTTATCGGCATTGATGAAGGCATCGACGGCCTGATTCACATCTCCGATCTCTCCTGGACCAAGCGCATCAAGCATCCCTCGGAGCTTTACAAGAAGGGGCAGGAGATTCAGGCGGTCGTCTTGAATATCGATAAGGAAAACGAACGTTTTTCTCTGGGCGTGAAGCAGCTCAGTGCCGATCCCTGGGACGAGATCCCGAGACGGTATCCGGTGGGGAGCACGGTAGTTGGGACGGTAACGAACGTGACCGACTTCGGCCTCTTCATCGAGATCGAAGAGGGAATCGAGGGGCTGGTCCACGTTTCCGAGATCAGCAAGCAGAAGATCAAGACGCCCGTCGGCATGTTCAAGGAGGGCGATCAGCTCACGGCCAAGGTCGTGAATATCGTCAAGGGCGAGCGTAAGATCGGCCTTTCCGTACGGCGTCTGGAAGAGGCGGAAGAGAGAGATAACTACCAGGAGTACATGAGCAGCCCCAGGGCGGCGACCTCCAATCTCGGTCAATTGTTGAAAGAGGAGCTGGAGGGCCGGGCGAGCAAACTCCTCCAAGAGGAGGATAAAGAGTAGCTTCGTCCGCACGGGGAGTCATTGCGGTGCGAAAACGTTCCGTCCTCGTGACGGTGATCGTGCTTGTTCTTGTCTTTGCTGCTCTCGTTAGCAGCATCGCCTTCATGTCATACCGAAAGGGCAGGGCGTCGGGTCCGGTCTTCGGCGACAAGGTGGCGCTGCTCGAGGTGAGGGGCATGATTATCGACGTCCAGCCCGTCATCGAGCAGCTGGGGAAATTCACCAAAGACGACTCGGTGAAGGCGATAGTATTTCGGATCGAATCTCCTGGTGGGGGCGTAAGCCCTTCCCAGGAGCTCTACCGGGAGATCCAACGGAGCGCAGAAAAGAAACCCGTGGTGGCGTCCATGGGCTCGGTGGCAGCCTCAGGGGGCTACTATATCGCCTCCGGGGTCCAGAAAATCTACGCCAATCCTGGGACGATCACGGGAAGCATCGGCGTCATCGCCCAGTTCACCAACCTCGAGGAACTGTTCAAGAAGATCGGCTTCCGGATGGAGGTCGTGAAAAGTGGGGCCTTCAAGGATGTGGGCAACCCGGGCCGGGCCATGACCCACGACGAACGGGAGTACTTGCAAAAGCTCCTGGATAACGTGCACCAGCAGTTCGTGCGAGATGTAGCCCGAGGCCGGCGAATGCCCGAAGAGAAGGTGCGGGAAATCGCCGACGGCCGTATCTTCACCGGTGAGCAGGCCAAAGATATGGGGCTGGTTGACGAACTGGGCGGCCTGAACGACGCCGTCGATGCCGCTGCCAAGATGGCGGGAATCACCGGTGAGCCTAAGCTCGTATACCCGGAGAAAAAGAAGGTCTCTCTCCTAGACTACCTGCTCGATCGAAGCGCAGAGACGGTGGCGGAGCGGATCAAGGAGTCTCTGGAGCTGGTACTCCTCCGGTCTCTGCCCGGGGATGCCGCTATCCCGCAGGAACTCACCACGTTGACCGTCCGCTAGCCTCTCGAGCCCTACCAACCGAAGACCCATGATTTCTCACCGGAAGACGCTCACGTCTCCCTGACCCTCGCGGATGACCTCAGGCTCGTCGCCGATGAGCGAGACCACGCTTGAGGGTCTTGAAACCATCGGGCCGCCGTCGATGACGATATCCAAGGCGTGCCCGAGTCGCTCCTCTATCTCAAAGGGCGTTTCCATGATATCTCCCTCAGGCCCGGTGGCGCTGGTGCTGATGATGGGATGTCCGAGCTCTTGGACGATGGCCAGAGAGATGGCGTGATTCGGGACGCGAATTCCCACGGTTCGGCGCTTGGTCAGCATGATCTTGGGGACCAGTCGCGTTCCTTCCAGGATGAAGGTGTACGGGCCGGGTAAGAGGCGATTCATGGTCTTGTAGGCATAGTTGGTCACTTGGGCGAATTCACTGATGTGTTTGAGATCGGCGCAGATGAAGCTGAAGGGTTGCTTCTTGGGCCGGCGCTTTAACTGGTATATCCGCTCGATGGCGTTCTTGTTGAAGATGTCGCAGCCAATGCCGTAGAAGGTGTCGGTGGGGTAGGCGATGATGCCTCCGCTCCGGAGGACTTCCACCACTCGGCGAATAAGGCGCTTCTGCGGATTCTGGGGATTGATCTGCAGGATCATCTCGTCACCTCGAACGGCAAGTTGTCGTGCATGGGTCATTCTCGCAAATCAGCCCTGGAAGCTCAAGGTAAGAGTCGTGTCGGGGAAAAGGGGTTATGCTTCATCCAGTCGTACCCTCTTCGGCCATGAGTGATCGAAGCCTCCCAGCCACCTTCGGATTGCCTCCAGCAGGTGGCGGTAGTACACTCCGGAGGAACCGAAGAAGCGGCGGCCAAACCAGTAGTTGATCTCCACCATGAGGGGTTCACCGTTTCCCTCCCGGAGATCGAACATGAGATCGATCCCGGCAAGGTTGATTCCGCTCCTGTGACACAGATGGCGTACCAGAGCCTCAGCCCGCTGCCTGAGATGTGGATCGGAACGCTCGTCCATGGTTCCACCGGCGCTGAGGTTGGTTAGAAATCGTGCCGGATCGTGTTGCACTCGCCAGTAAGTGAGCACTTGCTCATGGACCACCACCGCGCGGAGATCCCTACCCCCGTGGTTGATCAACTCTTGGGCCAGAAACCCATGGAAACCGGAGGTTTCCATGCCGGCAAAGATCGTCAAAATCTCCTCCAGCTCATCCGGCTGGTGAATCCTAAACACCAAGTTCCCCTCGCCGCCCGTATTCCCTTTGATGATGAAAGGCGGCGGGAACGGGAAGACTCCTCTCGCCAAGGGATAGCGCCGGCGGTAGTCGGCTACATCCGGAAAGACTATGGTTTCTGGATGAGGCAGTCCCAGAGAGCGAAAGAGCCGGATATCACCGAGTTTGCCCGGGTAGGCGAAGCGACAATCGTAGTTGGGAAAGAGGCGGCCGCAGTGGCGGCGGCACAGTTCATAAAGGTCTTGCCTCACGCCCTGTGGCAAAATTACGGCGTGGGCTCGCCGCACAAGAGCCTCCTCGTCAGGGGTCGGCCCCCGGCCGGCGACAATTACGTTCTCGTCTCCATGGATGCATGGATGAAAGGAGAGAATCATCGTGATCCCTCGGACGCGACAGCCCTCTCTCCCTTACCATGAATCGAGGGGAGCCGCAACGGCCCCATGAAAGACTGGCAATCCATTCCTTTACGAATGCTGGCAACAACGCCGACAGGAGACGTCCCGATCGGTTTCCACGCCGGCAAGCTCCCGCTTCCTGGTGGCTCCGGGCTGGAGCCGCCTCTGACCTACGGAGCTTACCTGGATTCCGTCCGCCGTTTTCTGCTGACAAGGTCTGGGGTCCGGCTCCGCGGAGCACTAAGGGCTCACCTTGCTCGCTTTGTGAGCCGGGAGGAGATACAGGGCATCGACATCCGGAGCGAGAAGCATGGCGCCTTCTACCATGTGGCGCGAGTTGATGTGCATCTCCTGGGGGCCACCGTCCCCTTTGCGGTGAACGTTGCTGCGGGTGAGCTCGCCCGGATAACCCTCACGCGGGAATACCGCCTCCTACGCCGCCTGGCACGGCTTATTCCGTCTCCGCACCTGCCTCGGGTCTACTGTCAGGGAAGGATACGCCATGATGGTGGGCACGGAGAACCACTCGAGCTCCGCCTGGCCGTAGGTGAATGGTTCGAAGACTATCACGAGTTCCACCTGCACCGGCCGAAAGGGGAGGGGAGGGCGCGCCTTCTCCTCTGGGATTCTAGAAACGGCTACCGTGCCCTCAACGATATCCAGACCGCCTCGCTCTACCGACAGGCGGCAAGGATACTCACCGAGTACTATGACTGGAACAGCTTCCGTCAGATTTACCCCTGGCACTATGGAGCCGGAGATTTTGTTGCCAGAGTAGAAGGTGACGAGGTCGGCCTCCGGCTGATCACCGTGCGGGATTATGCTCCGGTTGTCGGGTACAGGACCAGAAAGATGGCCGGAAAGATGTTCGCCCTTCTCCTCTTCTTCTTGCACCTGACCCTTCAGATGCGCCTCGACCGAATCGACGGGGTGGGTGAGCCGGTCTGGGCCGAAGGGACCATCCTCGAGGACGCCACCATGGGATTTCTCGACGCCGTCTCGGGAAAAAGCGGTGCACCCACGCCACCGGCGCTCCACGAGATCCTCTGTTTGTTCAGCCAAGACGAGTGGCGGCAGCTATTGACTGAGGTGCTGGATGTCTACACCTTTTCTTCCGAAGAGCTGGCGCTGATTCACCGACACGAAAAGATGCATATTCAGCAACTCCGGCGGACATTGCGGTCTTTGCCATGGTGATGAACGGAAGTTGTCCGGGAAAAGGGTGGATACAGGAGAAAGAATCTGAAGAATAGGGTCAGGTTGTCCCAGCCTCGACGAATCCGCCGTAGCCGCGATTGACACGAGAGGGACGATCTGCTATTGTACTCCCGCGTTTTGCCGCGGGTCTCAAACAAATAGTTCAGAGATTTTGTGGTGTTAAACTGATGAGGAGAAGGAGAGGACCATGAACAAGATCTTACGCGTTACTCTGGCATTCCTGGTGGTTGGCTTGGTTGTATGGGGCTGTGCGCAGGAGAGCGGACCCATCAAGATCGGCCTCATGGGTCCCATGACCGGCCCCTGGGCGAGTGAGGGGCAAGAAATGAAGCAGGTCGTTGACCTGCTGGCTGAAGAGGTGAACGCCAAGGGCGGAGTCCTCGGCAGGAAGGTTCAGGTTGTGAGCGAGGATGACGGCGGCGATCCGAAGACCGCGGCCCTGGCTGCCCAGAAGCTCGTGACCCAAAAGGTGGTGGCGGTCATCGGGACCTACGGCTCTTCCATCACCGAGGCCAGCCAGAATATTTACAACGAGGCCAAGATTCCTCAGATTGCCAACGGGTCCACGGCCATTCGTCTCACGGAAAAGGGGCTGAAATACTTCTTCAGGACCTGCCCGCGGGACGACGAGCAGGCCAAGGTGGGCGCCCAGTACATCCAGAGCATGGGCTACAAGAAGCTCGCCATCCTCCACGACAACACAACCTATGCCAAGGGGCTCGCCGATGAGACCAAGGGGCTTGTCGAGAAGGCGGGTGTCGAGATCGTGTTCTTTGATGCCCTGACCCCGGGCGAGAAGGATTACACCGCCATCCTCACCAAGATGAAGGCTGCCAATCCCGATGCGGTCTTCTTCACCGGCTACTATCCTGAGGGCGGCCTCCTCCTTAACCAGAAGAAGGCGATGAACTGGCCGGTACCCTTCATCGGTGGCGACGCCACCAACAATCCGGATCTGGTGAAGATCGCCGGAGCCGAGGCGGCCGAGGGCTTTGCCTTCCTGAGCCCGCCGCTGCCCAAGGATCTGCCCACACCGGAGGCCAAGGCGTTCCTCGAGTCCTTCACCAAGAAGTACGGGAAGGCTCCAGCCTCCATCTACTCGGTGCTTGCCGGTGACGGCTTCCGCGTTCTTATCGCGGCCGCCCAGGCAAGCAAGTCCACCGAGACGGACAAGGTGGGTGAGTACCTCCATAACCAAATGAAAGATTTCCCCGGCCTCACGGGCAAGCTTTCCTTCAATGCCAAGGGTGACCGTGTAGGCGAGGTGTACAAGGTCTACAAAGTGAACGCCCAGGGTGAGTTCATCCTCCAGCCGTAGTAAGCCTCTCGTCGACCCACGGCCGTCCAGGCCGTGGGTCGATTCCTCGCCACGAAGGTTTCATGGAAGTATTCTTGCAACAGCTCACCAATGGGCTGGCGGTGGGGTCTATCTATGCCCTGATCGCCCTCGGCTACACCATGGTCTATGGTGTCTTGAAGCTGATCAATTTCGCCCATGGTGACCTCTTCACCATCGGCTCCTATCTCGGGTTGACCCTGCTCACCTCCCTGGCCCTCACCGGGCGCCTCGGGGCGCTGGCGGGAATACTCTGTCTCGCCCTCATGGTCATGGGACTGGTGGCGCTCATTGGGGCTCTTCTGGAGCGCACCGCCTACCGTCCCCTCAGGCAGTCTCCTCGCCTCTCTGCGGTTGTCTCCGCCCTGGGCGCCTCCATCTTTCTCCAGAACGCGGTGATGCTCATCTACGGCGCCCGCTTCCAGGTCTACCCCCATGACATCTTGCCGAAAATGCCGCTGGATCTCTTCGGCCTCTATATTCCGCTGGTGAAAGTGCTCGTCCTCGTTGCCGCCCTTGTTATGATGATGGCCCTCTACCTCTTCATTCAGAAGACCAAGCTGGGCACTGCCATCCGCGCCGCCGCCATCGATCAGGGGGCGGCACGGCTCATGGGGATCGATGTGGATCGGGTGATCCTCATCGTCTTCCTCATCGGCCCGGCCCTCGGTGGTGTTGCCGGGTTGATGGTGGGGCTTCTCTACGGTCAGATCAATTTCACCATGGGGTGGGTCTACGGCCTGAAGGCGTTCACGGCGGCAATCCTTGGGGGTATCGGCAACATTCCCGGTGCCATGGTGGGAGGGATTCTCCTCGGCGTCATTGAGGCCCTGGGAGCAGCCTATCTCTCCATCGCCTGGAAGGATGCCATCGCCTTTTGCGTTCTCATCGGCATTCTCATCGTCCGGCCCACAGGGCTCCTGGGCGAACGGGTCGCTGAAAAGGTGTAATGAAACGCACGCTTCTCATGTTCATAGCGCCGACGGCGTTGTTCCTGCTCTCGCCGCTCGTCCTTAACCCTTACTGGGTCGACGTCCTGAATAACGTCGGTCTCTACGCCATTCTGGGTCTCAGCCTGAACCTCATCGTGGGGCATGCCGGGCTCTTCAATCTGGGCCATGCAGCCTTCTATGCCGTCGGAGCCTACACCGCTGCCGTCCTCAATACGCGCTTCCATGTTCCGGTCCTCTGGCTTCTCCCCCTCTGTGCCCTGTCGTCGGGGATCTTTGCCGCCGTCATCGCCCGTCCCATCATCCACCTTCGAGGTGACTACCTCTGCATCGTCACTATCGGCGTGGGCGAGATCGTCAGGATCGCCCTCCTCAATAACGTCTTCGGCATCACCGGAGGGGTGAACGGCATCGTTGGGATCGACCGGCCTTCGGTCTTTGGGATCGCCATCCGGAATCCCCACGAATTCTTCTACCTTATCTGGGGCTTCGCGGCGATCACCGTCTTCTTTTTCCACCGCCTCGAGAACTCCCGCTTCGGCCGGGCCCTCAACTACCTCCGGGAGGATGAGGTGGCCGCGGAAGGGAGCGGCATCAACGTGGCCCACTACAAGCTCGCCTGCTTTATCCTGGGCGCGGCCTGGGCGGGCATGGCCGGGGACATCTTTGCCGCCAAGATGACCGTTATTTCACCAGAATCCTTCAGCTTCTGGGAATCGGTTCTCATGTTTACCCTGATTATCCTGGGCGGCTCCGGAAGCATCCCGGGCGTCATCCTCGGGGCCTTCCTCATCACTGGCCTCCCCGAGGTGTTCCGCGAGTTTGCAAACGCCCGGTTGCTCGTTTTCGGCGCTGCCATGGTGGTGATGATGATATTCCGCACCGGGGGCATCCTCCCGCCGCGGCCGCGCACCTATCCGGATATCGATGCTCCCGTGGGGGAGGGCCGCCCATGAGTCTCCTGAGCCTCAAGGGTCTGAGCAAGAGCTTCGGCGGACTCATGGCGGTGAACGACGTTTCCTTCAATCTCGCCGAGGGCTCGATCCTGGGACTCATCGGGCCGAACGGCGCGGGGAAGACGACCGTCTTCAACCTCATTACCGGCATCTATCGCCCGGACCAGGGAGAGATCCGCTTCAAAGATACGCCGATCATGGGACTGCCCACCCATCGGATCGTCTCCCTTGGCATCGCGAGGACCTTTCAGACCATCCGCTTGTTCCAGAATCTTTCGGTGCTGGAAAACGTCCTCTCGGGCTGGCACTGCCGCATGCGCGCCGGTTCACTCCGGGCCATGCTCCGCACCCCCGGCCAGCGCCGCGAGGAACGGCGGGCCCTGGAACGGGCCCTGGAGATGCTGGAATTCGTCCGCCTGCGCCATGAGGCGAAGCAGCTCGCCAAGAATCTCTCCTACGGCAACCAGAGGCTCCTTGAAATTGCCCGGGCCCTGGCCACCGACCCCCGGCTCCTCATCCTCGATGAACCCTCCGGAGGCATGAACGAGCAGGAGACCGGGGAGCTCATCCTTCTCATCCGCAAACTCCGAGAGCAGGGAATCACCATCTTCCTTATCGAGCATCGCATGAGCCTGGTTATGAAACTCTGCGAGTCCATCGTGGTCCTCGATTACGGTGCCAAGATTGCGGAGGGCAAACCGGACGAGATCAAGCAGAATCCGCGGGTCATCGAGGCCTATCTGGGAAGCGAGGAAGGGGAGGGGAGATAAGAATGCTCCTCCGGGTCGAGAATCTTCACGTCAAGTACGGCACCATCGAGGTGCTCCATGGGATCACCATCGAGGTGAAGCAGGGTGAAATCGTGAGCATTCTCGGCGCCAACGGGGCGGGCAAATCAACCACCCTTCTCACCATCAGCGGACTGGTGAAACCCACCGACGGTGCGGTCTACTTCGACGAGGTCCCGGTGCACAAGCTTCGGGCCCACGAGATCGTGAAACGGGGGGTCGCCCAGGTTCCGGAGGGGCGGCGGATCTTCAACACCCTCACGGTTCAGGAAAACCTCACCATGGGGGCATTCGTCTGCACCGATGCGAAGCAGGTGAAGAAAACCCAGGAGTGGGTCTACCGTCTCTTCCCCATCCTCCAGGAGAGGCGGCATCAGCTTGCCGGGACACTAAGCGGCGGGGAGCAGCAGATGCTCGCCATCGGTCGGGCCCTCATGAATCAGCCGAGAATGCTCCTCCTCGACGAGCCCAGCCTCGGGCTGGCGCCGCTCCTGGTGAAAACCATCTTCCGCACCATCAGTGAGATCAACGCCGCCGGAGTCACCATCCTCCTGGTGGAGCAGAACGCCAAGGCGGCCCTGAAGCTGGCTCACCGCGGCTATGTCATGCAGGTCGGTCGCATCGTCCTGGAAGACTCTGCCACCGCCCTCCTCAGCAATCCCGATGTCCAGAGCGCTTACCTGGGCGGCGGGGAGAGCCACTAGCCCGCATTACGCACGAACCACCTGCTGCGACCGCAGATATGGCCGTCCTTCCGCGATCGGATGGCGCAAGGCAGGGTGATCTGCTCCACAAAGGCGCATAGTCGCGTCATTGATAGTGGAGAGGGAGGCCGGGCTTCCGGCGGGATTGTGGAGGGAAAG
>Ga0209253_10003567_pt1 | contig 13671 bp, 12 predicted proteins | sample FrelakmetBRP12BR_FD_187145 | JGI IMG/M metagenome (GOLD analysis project Ga0209253, IMG submission 187145) | Freshwater lake sediment microbial communities from the University of Notre Dame, USA, for methane emissions studies - BRP12 BR (SPAdes)... | ecosystem: Environmental > Aquatic >...
GGATCTCGTGCTCCTTCAGAAGGTCCATCGCCTTCTTCATCGAGTCCCCTTCGTCCACGAACACGGGGTTGCGCTTCATGCGCCTGGCGACGATCATCGGGATTCCTCCTTCAAGGGTTCGATTGCCTTCATGTCCTTCACGTGAAGAAGCGGCGGACCAGGTCGAACGCCCGCGTCACGTCCACGTCGGAAACCATGATGTAGGATGCGCCGTCGCGCTCCCAGAACACGTACGACTTCCCGTCCCGCTCCCCCGAGAGGAACGATTCCTCGGGGAATGCGGCCGAAGGCCGGCTGCCCAGGAGGCGGTCCTGCCGGAACGCCAGCAGCAGGAAGGCGTCCTCCCCGAAACGGAAACGGACCGCCGCGGCGGGGCGTTTCGCGAACGTCTCCCGCCAAACCCCGGTAAGGACGAAGTCGGCCTCTTCCCGGGGGAATTCCAGGTGCGTTCCCGAATACTCGTGAACACGCCTCGAAGCCTCCGCCGGATCCAGGGACGCTCCGGCGTCGGACGCCCCGGCCGGACTCCCGGTGTACAGCCCCACCGCCTCCCGGGCCATCGCGTCCACCCGGCGCACCCCGGAATCCTGGAAAAAACGCCACCCGAACACGGCCACCATGAGGGTGAGGAAAACCAGGACGACCGTCAGCCGGGGACGGAATTCCACAAGCCCCAGCAGGGACGACGTCTCGGCCAGGCGGCGCGCCGGGTTTCGGTTCATCCTTTTATTTTACGTCTACCACTCCATGATTTCCACACCCAGATCGCGGACCAGGGCGCGGGTCGCGGAGTGGACCTTTCCCCGCACGAGCACGGCCGCACGCGTCCGGCCGTCCCCGGCCACGGGGAGGGACAGGAAAGCCCCGGTGACCCGGACGGAATACCCCGCCTTCTCCCCCCCCGCGAGGAGATACCCGTTCCGCTCCTCCGGAGACACGCCGGCGACCTTCAACAGCCGCCGGAAAATCTCCCGGCCCGGATCGTCCTTTCCGGCCGGAAACACGACGTACCCCGAATCCTTCAGGATGGCCCGGACGCCGGGGGTCATCCTGCCCGTGTCGACCACGTACTTCTTCCCTCCCGTCTCGAAGATCCTCTCGGGCTGCAGCACGACCTGGAAGGCGTCCCCCTTCTCGCCGATCCGCAAGCGCTCCCCCTCCCGGGCCTTGATCCCCAGGATCGACAGGCCGAAGTCCACCGCAGGGAGTCCCCCTCCCTTCGGGACCGCGAGGGCCAACGGAGCCCCCCCGCCCTCCTCCTCCCCGAGGCCGACGAGAAATCCCTCGGATGCTCCGGGGTCGACCGCGTATGGCAGCACGCGGATTCCCACCCGCTGCGCGTATCGCAGAACGGCGAGAAGTTCCCCGCCGGGCTTCTCGGGAACCTCCTTCACCAGCACCAGGTCGCCGGCGAGGAGGCTCTGGTCGGACCGCTGGATGACCCAACGCGCGGGAAGCGTGACCGAAACCGTTTCGCCGATGACCACCGGCTTCCCGAGGCCGTCCTTCACGGAGTGATACCCCGATCCCTTGAGGATCCTGTCGATCCTCTCCCCCGCGTCCCCGGCGTCCCCCAGCGACACGACCCGGATGTGTCCCCAGGAGGCCGAGATGGCCTCCCGGACCCGGGGAGGCAGCGTCCCCCGGAAATCCGCCAGCACTTCCGAACCGCCCGAGAACCGGACGATCGGGAACTCCTCCAGGCGAAGGACCACGTCGCCGCCGGACGGAAGGGGCAGGTACATCGTCCCCCTCTCCACCCACTTCTCCCCCAGGGCGTTGAACAGGTCCGAAAGGAGCCCTCTGAACGGGGAGGGCGCCGGCGGCGGCGCGACGTCCTTGCCGGGCTCGCGCTTCTCCGGGCCCTCCTCCTTCCGCCCCGTCTCCAGAACAGGGGCGTCCGGGACCGGACCCTTCGGCACCATCAACTCCGCAGCGGGCTTCCCCGGGGTCAGCGCCTCCTGGCCCCGCATCGGCGGGACATCCCGGGTAAGCGGAGCCTCCGCAGGAGGCTCCGCCGACGGCTTCCCCTCCGGGACAGGGGCGGGAACCGGGAGCGGCTCCCCGGCGGAAGGGGACGGCGCCGGGGCCGATGCCGTGACGACGGGCTCCGACGCCTTCGGCGCCTCCGCCGCAGCGGGAGCCTCCCCGAAATACGCCGCGGTCGGAATCCGCAGGTTCCGCCCCGCGAAGATGCGGTTCACGTCCTTCAGGGAGGGGTTGATCTCCCGGACCACGGAAAGGTACTTATTCCGCTGCGTTGCCGGAACGCCGCGGGAGGCGAGGATCCCGGTGAGGGTGTCCCCCTTTTTCACGGGGTAGGCCACCGTTTTCCCGTCGTCCGGGGGCTCCGCGCCCGCGGCCGGGACGAAGATCTTCTGCCCCACCGCCAGCCGCGAGGGGTCCGCGATCCCGGGGTTGACCCGCCGGAATTCCCGGAGCTTCTCCATGTATCGCTCCGGGGTAAGCGGGGCGCTCCGCTCCAGGATCTTCCAGAGCGTCTCCCCCTTCTCCACCGTGTGGGTTTCATAGAAGCTGCGCTTGCCGCCCGCTGTGTGGGAGTATACCTTCTTCTCCAGGAAGATCTGCGGCAACTCCTCCTTCTCCTGCGCCGCACCGGTTCCCGCGGGGAGCAGCGCCCAAAGGAGCAGCATCGCCGGAGGCAGACGGCTCCGCATCAATACCCATCCCCCGAGAACGTGTTCACGCCCGCATGAACCCCCACGGTCTTGTACATCTTCGGGCTCTCCCACGGTTCCCCGAGGATCCCGTCGTGGATGGCCCACGCGCGGCCGCGCACCGTGCGGGCGTGCTCGACGCGCCGGAAGGGGTTGCTCCCGTCGAGGCGGCTGCACAGTTCCCCGCCGGGGTGGAACTCCCTGTCGATCCAGATCATCTTCTCCTTCCCCTTCACGTACTGGAAACCGCTCCACTCGTAGAGGACCGCGCTGTTGTACCCCAGCGGCTCGAGGAAGTAGAACCGGTGCCCCACCCGGTCGAAAAAGGCGTCCCAGCATGCCACCATGTCGCGCAACAGGCGCAGTCCCCGGCGCACCTGGCCCGGCGCCAGCCCCGCCTCCATCGCCCGGATCTCCTCCGGGATATTGCGGCGGGCGGTGCCGAAGTACGTCTCGTGGCCGTGGTCGTCCCGGTCGATGGTGTACCGCTCCCCATCGGGGTCGTTGACGATGATGAAGGAGATCTCCATCTGCCCGAACGGGGAGTTCGACAGGTCGAGAAAGTACGAGGCGTCCTGATCCCCGGGGTCCCGCCGCACGTCGATCTGGAAGAAGGGCATCCCCTCCGGGCAGGTGAACCGGACGCACTCCTTTCCCGCGGGGTTCCGGAACGTGACGGGATCTATGGAAAACATCTCCAGGATGCGCGGCGGGATCAGGACCGAAAGGAGCTGCGCGCGCTCCGCTTCCGGCAGCTGGTTGATTTCATAGATCGACTTGGGCAACGGGTCGTTCAATCCTTTTCGTAGAGGGCGTCCAGCATCCCGCCGAACTTCTCGACCACGACCTTGCGCCGCACCTTGAGGGTGGGCGTCAGTTCGCCCGTCTCCTGCGTGAAGTCCCTCCCCAGCAGGATATACTTCTTCACCTGCTCGAAGGACGCCAGCCCCCGGTTGACCTCCTCGACCCGGCCGCGCATCAGCTTTTCGACCTCGGGATGCCCCGCGAGCGACTCCATGTCCCGGTCCGGGATCCCATTCTGGGTCGCCCACGCGACGATTTCGTCGGGGGAAAGGGTGATGAGCGCCGTGAGGTACTTCTTCCGGTCCCCGTACACGAACGCCTGGCTGACGAACGGGTCGTTCTTCAGCAGGTTCTCCACGTTCTGCGGGGCGATGTTCTTCCCCCCCGAGGTGACGATGAGGTCTTTCTTCCGGTCGGTGATCCGGAGGAACCCCTCCTCGTCGAGGGTGCCGATGTCGCCCGTGTGGAGCCACCCGTCCGCGTCGATCGCCTCCCGCGTCGCGGGAGGATCGTTGAAATATTCCCGGAAGGTGTGGCGCCCGCGAACGAGGATCTCCCCGTCCGCGGCGATGCGGATCTCCGTGCCCGGGAGCGCCTTCCCCACGCTGCCGAACTTGTACCGGTCGAGGCGGTTGACCGCCGTGACGGTCGAGGTCTCGGTGAGCCCGTATCCCTCGAGAATGAGGATCCCGAGGGCGTGGAGGAACTCCGCGATCTCCCGGGAGAGGGGCGCCCCCCCGGAGATGAAGAAACGAAGTCGGCCTCCCATCCGTTCGCGAACCTTGCGGAAGACCAGCCGGTCCGCGAGCGCGTTCTTCCAGGCGAGGAATCCCCGGACCTCCTCCCCGCGCTGGCGGCGGCGGGAGGCGTCGCGCCCCACCCCGATCGCCCATCGGAAAATGAGTTTCTTCAACCCGCCGTCCTCTTCCACCTTCGCCACGACGCGGGCGTAGAACTTCTCGTAGAGACGCGGGACGCTCACCATGATCTCGGGCCGCGCCTTCCCCAGGTCCTCGGCCACCGTCTGGAGGCTCCTCGCGAAGGCGGACACCGCCATCGCGTCGGAGGTGAGGAAGTGCTCCAGGCGCCCGAGGGAATGGGCCAGCGGCAGGAACTGGAGGAACATCGACCCCCGCGGGATGTGGACCGCCTCGAGCGCGGAGGTGACGACGAAGGCGTAGTTGCTGTGGCAGGTGACCACCCCCTTCGGGGGCCCGGTGGTGCCGGAGGTGTAGATGACCGTCAGGTCGTCCTCGGGCAGGATCTCCTCCACGCGCGCCTCGAGGGCCCCGGGGTTCGCGGCGGCGAACTCCCGCCCCCGCGCCCGAAGCGCCTCGAGCGTCGTCGCGCCCGCCTTCCCCTCCGCGCCCCCGGACATCATCACGATGGATGTCAGCTCAGGAAGCCGGGAGCGGGCGCCCGCCACCTTGTTGTACTGGGGATCGTCCTCGACGAAGACCGTCCGGGCCCGGGAGTGGGCGAGGATGTATTCCACCTGGTCGGGGAGGCTGGACGGATAAATCGGCACGGTGACGAATCCGCCCAGGATGCCGCCGATGTCGGAAAGGCACCACTCCAGCCGCGTGCCGGCGAGGATCGCCACGCGGTCCCGGCGGGACAGCCCCGCCGCCATGAGGCCCAGAGCGATCTCCCGCGCCGCGTCCCCCGCCTGCCGGTATGTGACCGGGGCGTATCCGCTCTCCCCGGGCACGAGGTAGCGCACCGCGTCCCCCCCCTCGGAGAAGCGGTCGAGGAACATCCGACTCAGAGTCCGCTCCTTCAACAGCCTATCCCCCGGCCGCCGAAGGCATCAGTCGTACTCGATGGCGAGCGTGACGGTGTTGCTCCGGCGCCCCCCGGCGTCGAGGATCCAGCCGGTGTATACCACCCGCTTCTTCTTTTTGATCCCCGAGGCCTTCTCGGTGAGGGTGTAGACGGAGTCCCGGGCCACGCGGTCCCCGTGCGTCCCGTCGTCGTACAGGACATTCGTCCCGAAGATGATTTCCCCCGAGTCCACGTTCTTGGCGTAGTAATACAGCAGGACCGAGTCGCCCAGGTTCCCCTTCTTCCTCGGTATGCGGAACTCCAACACCTTCATCTCGAGGCGCCCCTGCTCGCCCCGCCCCAGGCGGGCGGGATACCAGACGACCTCGGCGAGGATGTCGGTGTCCGCGTGGCAGTTGAGGCACAGCGCCTTCCCCACGATCCGGCGCTTCCGGACCACCCCGTGCCCCTCCATGACGTCGTGGCAGGTGATGCAGGTGATCTTCCCGTCCTTGTCCAGCGGGAGGTCCTCGGGGGACTTCATGTCCGGCGCCACGGCGATCTTGACGGGATGCATGTGGCGATACTCACGGTGGCAGGAGGAGCACAGCGCCAGCACATCGCCCCCGAACCGGAGGTTGTTCTCCTTTCGGGGGGAACTTCCCTCCGGGGGCGTGGAAATGTGGCAGACCAGGCACACCTTCGGGTCCTTGCTCCCGTGGGGATTGTCGAACTTTTTCCGCTCCGCCGCCGCCGCGCCCCCTGCGAGCAGCAGCAGGGCGCACGCCACCGGAAGAAACCGCCCCCAAGCCCCCGGCCTGTTACACCGCATCCCGCGACCTCCGTCGGAAATGGGATCCCGCCTACCGGAAGAACGGCAAGACGTCGTCGTATGTTACCATCCCCCGCCGCAGAAGGTCGTGGACGGTCACGATGGCAGAGTAGAAATCCTCGTCGAGGAGCCGCGTGAGCTTCTCCTCGAGCCTCGCGTCGGAGGCCACCACGTTCTGGACCCCCGGCGTGAACGGGAGGAGCTCGATCAGGGCCATCCTACCGGAATACCCGGTTCCCCGGCATCGGGGACACCCCGAAGGGAGATAGAAGGAGGCATCCTCGACGATCCGCTCCAGGTCCGCCCGGTACCGCTCCCCTACCATCCGGAGGGACGGCTTCGCGGGGACGGGGCGGCGGCACTCCATGCACAACAGCCTCACCAGCCGCTGATGCATGGCCAGGCGCATCACGTTCGCCAGGATGAAGGGATCCACCTCCAACGTCAGCAGGGTGCGCAGCATCCGGTCGAAATTGAATCGGCGGATGCCGCACAGCACCATCGTCCCCGTCTGCGCCAGGTGAAGCAGGTCGGACAGATCCGCGGGCTCGGGAACATACTCGATCATCAGGATGTCCGGCTCGAGCGACTCCGCGAGGCGGGACCAGTTTCGGGCAAACTGTCCTTCCCCCTGGCGACGCTCCAGCTGGATGAACCCCTCGTTGCGGAACCGGTGCTGCTCCTCCACGGTGACCACGCGGACCCCCGGGTGGTTGATCTCGCGGATCATGGCGAACAGCGTCGTGGCGACTCCCTCGGGGCCGGGGGACGACACGAGGAACATGCCGTTCCCCTTCCCGAGCACTCTCATGGCGATATCGAACTGGGCGGGGTTCAGCCCCACGGAATCCAGGGAGATCCCGGATCGCTGGCCCGGAAGGATCTTCACGATCACCTCGGCGCCGGAGAGCCCCTGGACGAAGCTGGCGCGGTACGCGGTGACCCCGGAGGAGGACTCGAGGTGGAAGACGCCCTCGGACACGGTGTCCCCCTTCCCGGCAACCCCGGCCAGCCCGCGGAAGGCGTCGCAAAGGACCGCGCGACACCGCAGGGGACATGTCAGAAGGGTGACCGTCTTCTCGCCGTCCCTCCCCTCGATCACGGCGTCCTGCCCCATGGGGTAGACCCGCAGGCCCGACAGCCCCTGGCCCGCGGCATGGAGCAGGACCTGCTCGGCCACCCGGCGAGCCCCGCCCAGCGAGATCCACTCCTCCGCTTCCTCCCGGGTGATGCCGCCCCCCGCGAAGTCGGTCAGTGAAGGCCCCTCGGAGCCGGGATAGAGCCGCGCCAGGATCTCGCCGATGGTGTGCATCGGGGACACGACGAGGCGGATGGAGAGGCCGGTGATCTCCTCGACGGCGGCGAAGGCCTTGTGGCGGAACGGGTCGGGCGCGGCGACCGTCAGGCGGTCCCCGTCGCGGGAGACCGGGACGACGAGGTTCTCGCGGGCGACCCTTTCCGGCAGGAGGTCGGCAAGCGCCAGGGGGACGGATTCGGCCCCCACTTCCAGGAACGGGATCCCCAGGGTTTCCGCCAGGATCCATCCCCGGGCGTCGGTGTGGAGGCGGTTCCCCAGAATGGCGGCTTCGAGAAGGGGAATCCCCCGGGCGGCGGCCAGTTCCCTGGCCTCCTTCAAGTCGGCGGAGGTCAGGTATCCGAGCTTTTGGAGCTTCTCGAGAAGATCGCCGGGGGTAGACGGCACGATTCGCAAACCTTTCGAATTTATTTTCAACTTTATTAAAAAGATGCCGGAAAGTAAAATCCATAATGCCCTTCGGGGTACCACCCGTCCACGGAGCGCTGCCGTTGATTCCAAGATCCCGGCTCGCCTTCACTGCGATCGCCGCGTTGTTGTTCTCCGGCTCCGGGTGCATCGTGACGCAGACCACGTACGAGATGAAAACGAAGGAGGCAGACTCCCTCAGGGAGGCCATGGCCTCCCTGAACCGCGAGAAGGCGAAGCTCGCGGAGGGGAACGAGGCCCTGTCGAAGCAGGTGACGGCCGGGAAAGAGACGGAGGCGAGCCTGTCCGCCCGGCTGAAGGAGAGGGACGATTCCGTGAAACATCTCTCCGACGAGATCGCGACGGCCCGCCAGTCCTACGAGGGGACCCGCACCACGCGGGAGCAGTTCATCAACGAGCTGCTGGAAAAGGAAAAGGCCACCGGGAAGCGCCTCCAGGACCTTGCCGCGCGGGCGGAAGGGTGCGAGCGGGACCAGGAACGGATGAAGGCGGAAACGGCGGCCCGGGACCAGGAGCTGTCCGGGTTGCGAAAACAGCTCGAGGCGGCGCTTCCCGCCTCCGAGGCCGCCCGGCGGGAGCGGGATATCCTTTCCGGCCGCGTGGAACGGCTCCAGGAAGAGCGCCGGGAGTCCGACAAGCGGAGGGATGATATCCTGGCCGGCCTTGCGGCGGACCTGGAAAAGCTCTCCCCCGAGGTATCCGTCTTCCCGATGGGCCCCGCGATCCGCATCGTAGTGCCCGAGAGGCTCGCCCTGAAGGACAGGGGCGGGAAGCTCACGGAGCTCGGGAGCGCCATGGTGTCCAGGGTGGCCGGCGCCGCCGCCGGGATCCCCTCGGCGTCGCTGGTCGTCATCGCGGGGGGGAAGGCCTCCGTGGAAACGTTGCGGGGCGCCGCGGCGGGGGGAAAGATCCCCGAGGGGCGGCTGTTCCCGCACGTCCGGGAGAAGGACCGCCAGGCAGAGCTGCTGCTGATCGCGCCGTAGCCGCGGGGCCCGGAGGCTTTACCGGGACTCCGGTGTCCGACCGACATGCCGGCAAGACAGGAGGAAGCGGATGGACGTCTTCGAAGCGATGAAAGAGCGACAGAGCATCCGGAAATTCCGGAAGGACCCGGTCCCGCGGGAGCACGTCCTGCGGATGGTGGAGGCCGCCTCCTGGGCGCCCACCGCCGGCAACTCGCAGAATTTCCGGTTCATCGTCGTGCAGGAGAAGGAGACCCTCCTGCGGATGCGCGGGATCGTGGACGAGATCCTGGCCCGCGTGACGGGGAAGGAAGTCCCGAAGGACAAGCCCACCTATCACAACCTGTTCACCTTCGTGCCCGCCGCGGTGTGCGTCGTGGGCTCCCCCTACGAATCGATCACCGACAAGGCGCTGCGGGAGAAGGACCCCGAGCGGTTCAAGGTCCGCCGGTTCCAGGTGAACCCCGGGCTGCAGGGCATCTCCGCGGGAATCGCCCAGTTCCTCCTGGCGGCATACGCCCTGGGATACGGGACGTGCTGGATGACGGGCCCTCTCCTCGCCAAGGCGGAGCTGGAATCGGCCCTCTCGGTCCGGTTCCCCGAGGAGCTCCTGGCGGTCATCGCGCTGGGGAAGCCGGACGCGTCGCCCCCGAAACCGCCCCGCAAGCCGGCGGAGGAGCTCACGACGTTCCGGTAGGAGGGAGCTTCTCGAAGCGGAGGCGGAGGATCCGGTACCCTTCCGTCTCCGCGACGGTCACGCGGAACCCGTGGGCCCGGAACGTGACGCGCCCCTCCGGGACCTCCTGCAGACAATCCATCGCGTACCCTCCGGCGGTCTCATAGGCCGTGCCCAGGGGGATGTCGATGCCGTACTCATCGCGCAACACCCGGACCGGGGTGGCCGCCGGAACGGAGAGCGCCCCGTCCTTTTCCCAGACCGGCACCTCCGCCGATCCGGCGCCCGCGGAGAGGGACCCCACGATCTTCTCCAGGAGGTCGCGCACCGTGACGATGCCGCACAGCATCCCGTGCTCGTCGATCACCACCGCCAGGTGCATCCGGAGCCGCTGGAAGCGGCGGAACAGGTCCGCAACGTTCATCGACTCCGGGACGTAGGCCGGCTTCTCCAGGTACCGCTCCCACGACGCCCCCTCCTCCGCCCGGAGGAGCGATGCGGCCGTGAGGATTCCGACGATCTCCTCCCCGCCGACGGAGAGCACCGGGTACCGGGAAAACCCCGCCTCCCCGACGATCTTTTTCACCTCGGCCTGCGGTGCACCCTGGCGAAGGAAGACGATCCTGGAGCGCGGGGTCATCTCCTGCGACACGGTCGTCTCCCCGAAGCGGAGGATCCCCTCGATCATGCGCTCCTCCGTGGGGTCGATCGTCCCGTGCTCCGCTCCCTCCTCGATGACGGTGAGGATTCCCTCCTCCGAGCCGAACCGGATATCCATCAGCGCCTCCGGGGAAAAGCGCCCGGGGAACAGGAAGCGGCCCGCGCGCGCGGCGAGCGCGGCGGGGATCGCCGAGAGCCGGAGGAGCCGCAGGGCCATCCCCCCGCCCTGGAGCACGTTTTCCGCGTGCGCGAGCCCCTGCCGCGTCGCGACGTTCTCGAGAAGGAAGGCCAGGAGGAGGTAGGCGGCGAGCCAGGCGAGGGCGGCGGCCGGGCCGCCCCAGCCCGGACCGTCCCCCCAGAAGAACGCCGCCCCGGCGCCGGCCGAGAGCGCGGAGGCGATCTTCAGGAGCGAGGCGACGACCCAGAGGGAAAAGGGGTATCGGAGCGAAGGGTCCCGGATCGCGGCGAGGATCCTCCCCGCGGCGGCGTTCCCCTTTTCCTCCGCATCGGACAATCCCTCCTCCCCCAGGATGAGGAGGGAGGAGCGGATCGCCGTCGCCGCCATCCCGAGGACGCAAAAGCCCGACCCGGCGACGACCCATGCCCACTCGGCGTCCATGATTTCCACTATATCTGATATATTGTCCCCGGTGATCCCATGAAGCGACTCGCCTTCTCCTACCACCCGGACTACCTTCTCCACACCCCGCCCTTCGAGCACCCGGAGTCGCCGGAGCGGCTCATCGCCGTCACGGAGCACATGAAATCGACCGGCCTGCTGGAGAAAATGATCCCCGTGCCGGTGGACTACCCCGACGACGAGGACATCCTCACCACCCACGACCGGGAATACCTCAACAAGGTGGAGTCTGCGTGCCGGCGGGGAGACATGACCCTCGACGCGGAGGACACGTATCTCAACCGGCACTCCTACAACATCGCGCTGCTGTCGGCGGGAGGCGCCATCGCGGGGGCGAAGGCGGTGGCGGAGGGGACGGCGGACCGCGCCTTCTGCGCCATCCGGCCGCCGGGGCACCACGCGGGGCGGAACGTCGGGATGGGATTCTGCATCATCAACAACGTCGCCGTGGCGGCGCGCTACCTCCAGAGGCGGCACGGCGTGGGGAAGGCGCTCATCGTCGACTGGGACGTCCACCACGGCAACGGCACGCAGGACATCCTCTTCGAGGACCCTTCGGTCTTCTTCTTCTCCATCCACGAGCACCCCACGTTCCTGTACCCCGGCACCGGCCGCCGGTGGGAGACCGGCAAGGGCCCCGGCGAGGGGACGACCCTCAACGCCCCGATGGCGCCGGGAGCGGGGGACGACGAATACCGCATCGTATTCGAGCAGCAGCTGACCCCGGCGGTGGAGCGGTTCAAGCCGGAGATCATCCTGGTCTCGGCCGGATTCGACGCGCACCGGGACGACCCCCTCGCGGACATCCAGCTCTCCGACGAGGGATTCCGGATGATGACGAAGCGCGTCGTCGAGCTGGCCAACGCATATTGCGGCGGGAAGGTGGTCTCCCTCCTCGAGGGGGGATACGAGATCTCGTCGCTCACGTCCTGTCTTGAAATCCACGTCCGGGAGCTCCTCGAGGGGTGACCCCGGCATCCGGAGGATGAGCCCATGTTCGTAGCCCGCAGAATGCAGAAAAACACCGTGACGCTAGCGCCCGACGCATCCCTGGCCGATGCGCAGGAGAAGATGCGGGATTACAACATCCGGCAGATCCCGGTGACCTCGGCGGACGGGAAGCTCATCGGTATCCTCTCCGACCGCGACATCCGCGCCTCCGTGCTTCCCGCGGGGTTCATCCCCGGCTTCTCCGTCGAGGAGGCGCAGAAGTTCCTCCACAACACCCCCGTGGAGAAGGTGATGACCCGCAAGGTCGCCACCGCGACCTTGACCGACACCCTCGAGGATGCGATCGTCCTGCTCCGCGACTTCCGCGTGAACGCCCTTCCGGTGCTGGACGCGGAGGGGAAGGTGATCGGGATCATCACGCGCACCAACGTGCTGGAGGCGTTCATCGACGTCCTCGGCGTGGGGGAGGTGAGCTCCCGCCTGGAGGTGGTCGTCCCCGACAAGCCGGGGACGCTCGCCCAGCTGGTGACGATCATCAGCTCCTTCCACGTCAACATCACCAGCGTGCTCGCCTCGAGTCACGTGGAGGAGGGGAAGCGGGCGAACTTCTTCCGCCTCAACACGCTGAACCTCGCGCCGATCAAGAAGGCCATCGTGGAGGCGGGGTTCGAGATCCTCGATCCCTCCCAGTTCACCCTCTGATGCGGGCCGCGGTCCTCGACGGGAGCGCCCCGATCGAGGCCTCCCCCCTCTCCATGCGGGAGGTGCCCCTCCCGTCGCCCGGCCCCGGGGAGATCCGGGTCCGGGTGCGGGCCTGCGGGATCTGCCGCACCGATCTCCACGTCATCGAGGGCGACCTTCCCCCCCGGAAGCGTCCCGTGATCCCGGGGCACCAGGTGGTCGGTTCCGTGGACGCCCTGGGGGAAGGCGCGAGCCGCTTCCCGCCCGGCGCGCGCGTCGGGATCGCGTGGCTCGCCCGCACCTGCGGGACGTGCGGCTTCTGCGCCGCGGGGAGGGAAAACCTGTGCGAGTCGCCGCAATTCACCGGATACCACCGGGATGGCGGCTTCGCGGAATACGCGGTGGTCCCGGAAGCCTTCGCCTACAGTCTCCCCGACGCGTTCCCGGACACCGCGGCGGCCCCGCTGCTGTGCGCCGGGATCATCGGGTACCGGGCGCTCGCCCGGGCGGAGCTGCCCCCCGGCGGGACCCTCGCCATCTACGGCTTCGGCTCCTCCGCCCACATCGTCCTGCAGCTTGCCCTGCACCGCGGCGCGACCGCGTACGTCTGCACCCGGGGGGAATCCCACCGGGAGATGGCGCGGGAGATGGGCGCGGCGTGGGCCGGGGAGGACCCGGAGGATATGCCGGTCCGGGCGGATTCGGCGATCCTGTTCGCCCCCGCGGGGGAACTGGTCCCGCCGGCGCTGCGGGCGCTCAAGAAAGGCGGCACCCTCGCCCTGGCGGGGATCCACATGAGCGACATCCCGGGGATGCGGTACGAGGATTGCCTGTTTTACGAGAAGAACGTCCGCAGCGTGACGGCGAACACGCGCGCGGACGGGGAGGGGCTTCTCCGGGAGGCGGCCGCGATCCCCATCCGGCCGAAGGTCACGACCTTCCCGCTCGAGGATGCGAACCGGGCGCTCCGGCTGCTCAAGGCGGACAGGATCTCCGGCTCCGGCGTGCTCGTCGTCTCGCCCTGACCGCAAGCGGGAGGTACGGCTTTATTCGCCTGGGGCTTTTTCCTTCGCACGAGACCCTCCCCTTCGGGGACGCCTCGTTCACCGTCCATGGTTCACTTCGTCTGCGGGTTTTCCTCACTCCCGGCCTCCTGCCTCCGTTCGGAAAACACGCCCCCGAAGGGGAGGTCTCGTGCTCCGGGCGCCCCGATCGCAGTGATGAGCCGGAAGCTGGGCCCCTGCCACGTAGCAAGGAAATCCCGACAGTTGCACGATGG
>Ga0209253_10003568_pt1 | contig 13670 bp, 13 predicted proteins | sample FrelakmetBRP12BR_FD_187145 | JGI IMG/M metagenome (GOLD analysis project Ga0209253, IMG submission 187145) | Freshwater lake sediment microbial communities from the University of Notre Dame, USA, for methane emissions studies - BRP12 BR (SPAdes)... | ecosystem: Environmental > Aquatic >...
GGGGGGGAGCCTACAGGGACGTATTCACGGCGTGTCCTCGGACCCGCAAGTCCGAGAACGAGCGCTCGCCGACGAATAGACTGCGCAATTCAAGCGACACGACGATTGCGAGCGATCAAGGCTTCGCGACCGGGCGGCCCTTCGCAACCCACGCGTTCATGTCGCCTTCGAGATGCGACAGCCGCGAATACCCATTCGCTGCGAGCACATCCGCGGCGAGCGCCGATCGCCGCCCGGATCTGCAGTAGATCACGACGTCCTTGTCCTTCGGCACTTCCGCAAGTCGAGACGCCAGCTGCTCCTGCGGCACGTTGACCGCGCCGGGCACATGGCCTTCTGCGTATTCCTGCGGCGTACGCACGTCGAGCACGAACAGGTGATCTGGATGGCTGGACTGGTGTTCGAGCAGCGCTTCCTGGCTCATTGGCGTGACCGCCACCGCAGCGGGAGCCGGTGCGGAGACCGCCGTCGTCGCGGCGGGTTCGCCAGCTGTCGCGATCGTCGTGCAGGCAACCGACATTGCGCCGGCCAACAGCAGCGCAGCCAGGGCACGCCTGGATTGGAGCAGGCGAGACGGGTTGTTTATGGTCATTGGGGAGTCCTTCCTTCGAACTGGATCGCGACGTTCCAGGCAACGAATCAATCTGACCCCATGGATGGTCAGAAGTTTCGGCAGGGGACACGCCGCAGGTTCATGCATCAGCAGCGGTGACGTACGCATCCGCTTCGATTTCGACGAGCATGGCCGGATCGACCAGTGCGCTGACTTCCACCATGGCGGAGGCCGGGCGGATGCTGCCGAACACAGCGCCGTGCGCACGCCCGATCTCCTCCCACTGCGCAATGTCGCGTACGTAGATGCGGGTCCGGACGACGTCCTCCAGCCGCGCGCCTGCACGCTCGAGCGCTGCCTTGATGTTGGCGAGCACCTGCCGCGTCTGGGCGCCGGCATCGTCACCACCGACGAGTTGACCATCCACGCCCGTGGCCGTCGTGCCCGACACGAACACCATCGGTCCGACCCGAACCGCACGCGAGTAACCGACGACGGGTTCCCATGGGGTGCCCGTGGCATAGTTGGTGCGGGTTGCAGCGGTCACGGCGAACACCTCATTTCTATAGATTCCCTCGATAGCGGCCTGCGAATACCCTTGATTAACTGGGGTTCGCGCCGTATTGTTAATCGTCATTTTACACGAAGGCAACCGATGGCGACCCCTCCGGACCGAGTGCCGCTCAACGCCCTGCGCGTCTTCGAGGCCGTCGCCGCGCACCTGAGCTTCACCGCGGCGGCCAAGGAGCTCGGCGTCACCACTGCGGCGGTCAGCGCGCAGATCAAGGCGCTCGAAGCCGACATCGGCGTGCCTTTGTTCCGTCGTCACACGCGCGCCGTGGCCCTTACCCAGGAAGGGGCCGAACTGCTGCCGGGCGTCCGTCGCGGGCTCGAGGAGCTGCGCCGCTCGGTCGAACGCATCCGTCGCGAGCGCGTCGGCGGCATGCTCAATCTCAGCGTACCGAACGAATTCCTGCAGCGTTGGCTGTTGCCGCGCCTCGGCGAGTTTACTCGCCGCCACCCCGAGATCGAGGTTCGATTCGGGCCGCCACGTGCTGCAGGCCTCGACTTCGGTCGGGACGATTTCCACGCCGCCATCGTCTACGGACCCGGCCAATGGACCGGCCTCAAGGCCGAGCGCCTGCTCGACGAATACGTGTTCCCGGTCTGCAGTCCCGTGCTGCTCGCGAGGTTCGGCCCGATCGAGACGGTCGCAGATTTTGCGCGCTACCCCCTGATCCACAGCCGCACGGAGCCATGGCAGGACTGGCTGCGCCGGGTCGGTGGCGATACGACACGTGCCGACTCCAGCCCGCCGATGGAAGATTCCGCGGCGTCCCTCGTCGCCGTCGAACAGGGCAAAGGCGTTGCGCTGGCCCGCTGGTCGCTGGTGGCGGCCGACATTGCCGCCGGCCGCCTGGTACGTCCGATGCTCCCTAGCGTGCTGCAGCGAAATGCCTGGTTCCTCGTGGCGCCTCCAGCGAACTTTTCATTGCCAAAAGTCGTGCGATTCCGGGCCTGGCTGCTCGACTGCTGCCGCGAATTCTCCCCACCCGTGGGTGAGACACTCGGCATCGAATAGGCGCCCCGTCGGCATCCGTCCCCCTTGGCGGGCAGCGCAGGTAGGCGTAGCGTTACGTAAAACCCGGCCAACGTCGGGAGGGGGATTCCACGCCATGGCAGGCCTGCTCAAGCCGCAACCATCCCGCCGCCGCTTCCACGCCATCAGCATCGTTGCGGGTCCCAGCCCCTGTGCCCAGGTCAAGGCGCTGACGGACACCCGCCTCCTGTCACTCGAGGCACCGCGACTGCCGCTCGTCGGCTGCACCAGTCCTGGCGGCTGTCGCTGCAAGTTCCAGCACCACGAAGATCGCCGCTCAGGCCCCAGGCGCTCAGGGCTGCGTGCCCCGATACGAGACGACTGGTCGATGGCTGGCAACCGGCGCCGCTCGCCCGGCCGGCGCAACGTCGACCTCGCCGGCAAGTGACCTGCGGCTACTGCAGGCGCAGCGTGACCAGCAGCGGGCGATGGTCTGAGCCCACGTAGGCACCGATTTCATGCCCGGTGACGCAACTGCGCCGCGGCACCAGCACGTGATCGATTGGCAGCGCCAGCGGCCAGAATCCCGCCTGCCACGTCGGCCGCCACGCCTCGCCAGCCAGTGCGTCCTGCAATCCTGACTCGGACACCAGCCGCGCGAACGTCGGCGCGTATGGCGTGAGGTTGAGGTCTCCCAGCAGGATCGTCGCGTCGGGCTGAGTGAGCGCGAGTGCAGCCGCCTGCTGCAGCGCCCGGTCGCGCGCGACTTGCAGTTCCGGCGTCACCGGCCAGCGTGTGTGCAGCGCAATCACCCGCAGCTTGCGACCGTGCACGTCGACGTTCGCGACCAGCGACGGCATGCCGTCCCCGGAGAAGTCCATGGACTGCACGTCATCGATGGGCCATCGACTCAGCAGCGCGATGCCGTACGGGTCCTCGCGCGGTATCACCTTGCGGTACGGGTAGGTTCGCGCGAGCGGCTCGAGCGCCAGCGCCCACTGCGGTGTGATCTCCTGCAGGGCAATGATGTCGGCATCGCTGCGGCGCAGCCAGGCGACCAGCGTCGCATGATCGATGTTCGCAAGCCATGCATTCGCGGTCACGATGCGCAGTGGGTCATCGCTGCAAGTCGGCGCGGTCGGTTCGTGCGCCAAGGCACGGCCGCTCATCAGGATGCCGGGCAGCCACTGCATCACGACAGTGAGGAAGGCAACGACCATCATCCAGGGCCGGCGCAGGACCAGCGACGCGAGCAGCAACGCCAGCGCGGCAACGCCCACCTGCCAGCGGAAATGTGCAAACAACTCGAAGGGCCAGCCCAGCGGCGCGAGCAATGCCGCAAGCGAGGCAGCGGCCGTCCCGATGAGTGCGATGCTCACCGCTCGCGACCAGGCTGCGCGGGACAGGCGCATGTCTACAACAGCAGCAGCGCCACGATGAGACCAAACAACGGGACGAGGACGGTCATGCAGAACATGGGCCAGTAGGCCGACTTGTGCGTCTCACGGCAAACACCGCGGATCGTCGTCACAACGTACCCGTTGTGCGGCAGCGAGTCGAGCCCGCCGGAGGCGATCGCAACCACGCGATGCAAAGCATTCGCATCCACGCCCAGGCCGAGGTAGTGCGGCGCCAGGATCGGCAGCGCGATCGCCTGGCCGCCGGACCGTATTACTGTGCGCAGAACTCGCTGCGCCATGGGTTTGGTCGCTGCATGCGGGGCGACGAACCGATCGCGAACCTCGCCAACGACCGGGTGTGGATCTTCCGTGGCGAGGCGGATGCCGTCGTGGCCAAGCCGGTGGTCGATGCGTTGCAGGCGTATTACGAACTGCTCGTGGATCCGCGCGGCGTGCAGCGCACTGATCTGGCGGCCGGCCATACGTTTCCGACTGCCACGAAGAATCTGCAGGACTGCGGCAAGACCTAAACGCCTTTCGCGTCGGCCGCTGCCGCGCGCTGTTTCCGCAGGTCGAACCGAGCTTCCAGCCGCTCAATCCGAACGGCTGCTGGGACTGGTGGGGTTACGGCAGCGACGCCTACGCGACCCGGGCCGGGCCGCAGATCGCGGCGGTGAAGGCGATGGTCGACGACTTGATGGGGGCGGGAGACCGGGCGCGCGCCGCGCCGTAGCGGTTCAGAGCGACTCGGCGCGCAACCGTTGCCCGCCGTAGAGCACTTCAAGTCGACGCACGCCCTTCATGCGCCGTGAAGACCGGCGCACCTCGCCCATCAGTCGCAACAGCAGCCCCACGTCATCGTTCATGCCGCCCGTGCAGTAGTCCTCGCTCATGCCGAGGTGCAGCACGGTCACGTGCTCGAGGTCGGCCCGGTTGTAGACGGCCACGCCGACCGGACGGGCGGTCAACGTCTCCACGGCGAACAGGCACTGAACGTCCGGCAGGTTGCCCACGCGCACGCGCAACCCTTCGCCGTCGTCCACGATCTCGGGCGGGCCGTACTTGTCGATGACGTCGACGATGCCGCGTGCGAAGCGATCCTGGCAGCCGTTGAAGAAGAGGATCCGCTCGAGCGCATGGCGCTTGTGGCGAGGGAGCCGCGACGTGAATTCGATTCCCTGCATGCAGGTTCCCCGGCCGTGTGCACGGCCTCGGACGGAGGTGCGGTCGATCATGCTCGCGCGACCACCTTATGTCGAGTGGATGGACGCGCAAGTGTTGCTGCAACGCCACAAAGACGCCTCGAACCCGGGACGGCGAGTCGCGGGTATTTTTATGAATTGCTTCATGTTTTTGACAAGCCGAGGTGGAGTGTCGGGTGCCCTTGGCGTGCAATGGCGGCGCGATGCCCCGCAATCCCTTGCCCGTCCCGAACGCGGCCGATCTGGCCGTTCACGCCACCCCCGTTCCGGGCGCGATGCTCGTGGACGTGGTGGTGCTGACGGCAGACGCGGAACTGTTCCAGTCGGCGCGCGAAGCAGTCGGCGAGCAGAATCCGGTCTGGCGTGCGCGATCGGCCGAAGAGGCGGCCGACTTGCTGATCAACGGACGCTGCGGCGTGCTGGTCATCGACATGGCCGCAGTCTCGAGCCGCGCCGATACCCTCATCGAGCAGATCATCGAGCAGTTCCCTGACGTCGTCGTCTGTGTCGCCGGCTCGCGTGCCGACGAACCCCTCCTGGCCCCGTTGATCAGCGCCGGCCTGGTCTACCGGTTCATGCACAAGCCCGCGTCAGCGCGGCGGGCGGGCATGTTCCTGCAGGCTGCGATCCGCCGGCACGTCGAGCGCCGCGAGGGACGCGAAGCCAGCGACCCGCTGCTGCCGCTGCTGCGCGGTCTGCGCCGCCCGACCGCTGGCATGCCCCGCGGGTACCTTGTCCTGATCGGCCTGGTGGCGCTGGCGCTGGTCGTCCCGCTCTTCGTCGGCGGCGAGCCGGATGCACCTGAGGCGACGGCAGTCGCCGCGGCGCCGGTGACGCCCTCGCCGCAGCCCGCAGCAACGGGGCGCGCCGATCCAGTGCTGTCGCGAGCCCGGGCAGCGTTGCACGCCGGCCGACTCGAGGCGCCCGAAGGCCGCAATGCGCTCGACCTGTTCCAGGCCGTGCTGCTCGCGCAGCCCGAGCAACGCGAGGCGCAGGCCGCGCTCGCCAGGACGGTCGACCTGCTGCTGCAACGCGCGCAGCACGAGCTTGACGCTGGCAACAAGCCTGAGGCCGAACGGCTGGTGCAGCGTGTGCTCGCAGTCGTTCCCGATGACGAGCACGCCCGGACCCTGGCACAGCGCATCAGTCCGCCCGACACGCCGTCGCGCCAGTTGTCACGTGAGCAGCGCGCAGAGGTGGAAGCGCGCCTGACCGGGAATACGATCGCCTCCCCGGCAGCGCCGACGCACGCGCGGACCCTCGAGGAAATCCAGACCGAACTCGCCGCACTGCCGGGACCCGTCACGAATCTATCCGGTACGTCCGGTGCCCCGTCGGCCGCCGCGCCAAAGACACCGGCCCCGGTCATAGGTCCCGATCCGCTCGCGCCGCGCTTCGTCAATCCGACGCCGACGATCACCCCTGCGGCGCGCAGTTACGCGCGCGAGCCGGTCAACGCACCGCCGACCGCAGGAGTGACCGGCCCGACGGCACGGCAGGAGCCCGAGGAGCCTGCGGTCGAGCCAGCGAGTCGCAGCGCCGACCGAACTATGTGAGATCGACCCGCTGCGCAGGTCTGGCCACCTCCGCCCGCGCGCCTCTCGCGCGCAACGCATCACATAGCCCGGTCGCGCCCTCCGCTTCGCCGTGCACCACGTACGTGTGTGGCTTGCCCCCGACGCCGGCGTGCCAGCGCAGCAGGTCTTCCTGGTCGCCGTGGGCCGAGAACCCGCCGAGCGTGTGGATGCGCGCGTTCACTTTGAACTGCTCGCCGTGGATACGCACGTGCTCGCGCCCATCGACGATCGCGCGCCCTAGCGTTCCCACCGCCTGGAAGCCGGTGAAGATCACGTCGCACTCGCGATGCGTGATGTTGTGCTTGAGGTGATGCACGATGCGCCCGCCGTTGCACATCCCGCTCCCCGCGATGATGATCGCGCCGCCCCGCAGCAGGTTGATCGCCATCGATTCCTCGGCAGAGCGGCAGAGCTTGAGGTTCGGCAGTGTGGGCAAGCGGTCGGCATCGCGGCGCGCGGCGCTCGCTGCCACGTCGTACAGCTCGGGATGCTGCCAGTAGATCTCTGACGCCTCGATGGCCATCGGACTGTCCAGGAACACATGCCAGTCGCCGACGCGCCACTCGTCGAAGTGCGTAGCGAGTTCATAGAGGACTTCCTGGCTGCGTCCCACCGCGAACGCGGGGATGAGAACGTTACCGCCGCCGGCCCGCGCCGCACGCAGGATCTCGCCGAATTCACTCAGCGTTTCGCTGCGCTCGCGATGCCGGCGATTGCCGTAAGTGCTCTCCATGACCACGACGTCAGCCGCGCCGTCGCCCTCGGGATCGCGCAGGATCGGCGAGTCGTACTGCCCGACGTCGCCACTGAAGACGATGCGCGAGCGAGCGTTCTCCTCCTCGAGCTGCAGCCACACGCTGGCGGAGCCCAGGATGTGGCCGGCGTCGCGGAAGGTCAGGGTCACGCCGGGAAGAACCTCGGTCGCGCGACCGTAAGCCACCGGTTTGAACTGCTGGATCGTCTCGTCCGCGTCCACTCGCGTGAACAACGGCTCGGGAAAGCCGCGCGCGTGTCGATTGCCGTGTTCGGCCTGCTTGCGGCGGTAGCGCTCCGCCTCGCGCTCGGCCATGAAGGCACTGTCCGCGAGCAGGATGCGCGCGAGGTCGCGGCACGCCGGGGTCGCGTAGATCGGTCCGCGGAATCCGCGCTTGCGCAGCAGCGGCAGCCGCCCGCAGTGATCGATGTGCGCGTGGCTCAACACCACCGCGTCGATCGCTGCGGCATCGAACGGAAAAGGCTGCCGATTGCGGACGTCGGGATGTTCACCGCCCTGGATCAGGCCACAGTCGAGCAGCAGCGTGCGGCCCCGAACGGTGAGGATGTGGCAGGAACCGGTGACCTCACCGGCGGCGCCGTAGAACTGCAGGTGCATCGCGCGAATCGCCTCAGGCGATTCGCTGCCCGACGGCCGCTTCGCCTTCCTGATGGACCGGAACGGTCGTCGCCTGCCCGTCCCGCAGCAGCTTGACGCAGGCCTTGACCACCCTCGCATCGTACCGGCGTCCAGCCTGCGACTGAAGCTCATCCAGGCACGCCGTCAAGGTCAAGGCCAGTCGGTGCGGTCGGGGCGAAAGCATCGCTTCGACGGCATCGGCGACAGCGACGATCCGGGCCTCGAGCAGGATCTCCTCGCCTTTCAGCCCGCGCGGGTAGCCCGACCCGTCGAGACGCTCGTGATGCTGGCGCACGACTTCTGCGACAGGCCAGGGGAATTCGACGGCACGCAGGACCTCGAAGCCGCGCTCGGCGTGGGTCTTCACGAGTTCGAACTCCGAGGCGGACAGCACGCCGGGCCGCCACAACAGGTCGCGCGGAATCTGCAGCATGCCGACGTCGATCAGCTGACCCATCACGCGCAGACCGCGCACGGTGTGACCCGGCAGCCCGAGCGCAGTGCCGATGCCGACCGCATAGTCGCCGACACGGCGCGCGCGCCCGGTCTTGCACGCATCCTGTGTCTCGGCGAGTTGTGCCAGCGCCTCGATCGCGCCGAACATCACCCGCTCCATGTGGTCCATGGCGGTGACGATCTCCGCGTCCGAGCGGCGGCGGCGCAACAGCTTGGTCGCTGCGTCCGCAATGTGCTCGACGTGTCGACGGTCGTCGTCGTCGTATGGCTGGGCCGCGTCCGCGACGAGCAGCACGCCCGCGAGGCGGCCACCGTCGAGCATCGGCATCACTAGCTGACGCTGGAGCTGTGCCGGCAATCCCGCTGCCCGCAGCGCTGCCGTGCCTTCCGCCGCGTCACGAATCACCGGGCGCTGCGAAGCCGCGCATTCGCCCAATGCCGTTGCGGGCGGCGGTGGCCCGCGCCAGTGCGTAAGCGCCGTCAGGGGCTCGGTCGCTTCGGAGCCGCGGCGTGCGGCCAGCTCGAGCGACGTCGCGTCGCCCACCGGCAGGAAGAAATAACCCTGCGCGCTGCGCGTCAGGTCCCGCGCCAGCAGCAGCGTGCGGTCGAGGATTTCGGCTTCTGTCAGCTCGTGCGAGCGCTGCGCGAGTTCGAGCAGGCGGCTCACGCGCACGCGATCCCGCTCATTGCGCTCGGCGGCACGCTTCGAGTCCGCAACGTCGCGCGCGGTCATGATGCGGAAACCCGTCTGCTCGTCGATCGCGGCAAGCGCGATTTCGACCTCGATCGGCTGTCCGTCGGGACGTCGCCAGCGCACGTCCTGGCGCAGCGCGCCAGTGACGGTGCGCCCGATGCTGCGCACGGTCGAATCGGCTGCAGCCTCGACCTCGAGCGCCTGCAGCGTGAGCGTGCCGAGACGCTCGCGGTCCGTGTTGAGCAACACGAGCAGCGCACGGTTGCCATAGCGCAGGCGGCCTTCGCCGTCGACGACGCCGCACGGCTCGGGCGCCGCTTCCAGCGCATCGGCGAGCGCGGCGAGTTCCTGTTCGCGCGCGAGCGTTGCCAGTTCGGTACTGACGTCCCGCGCGGTAAGCAACCAGCTCGCCCGGCCGGCATAGCTCGTGGCGACGCGCCGCAGTTCGAGCCTTGCCTCGCTGCCGTCCGGACGTTGCCAGTGCAGGATCGACTCGTGCGTCGAATCGTCAGCGAATACGGCGCCCGGCAGCGATTCACTCAGCGGCTTGCCACGCAGGGCCGCGGCTTCCTGCCCGACCAGCGCCGCCGCCGAATCGGTGGCGACGTGCACGAGCTTCGAGTCGCTGTCGACGATCCACGTCGGCGTAGGTTGCGCCGCGAACGCGCGATCGGCGTCATTGACGGCCGACTGCAGGCGCGAACGCGCTGTCTGCAACTCGTTGATCCGCGCTTCGAGCAGCGCCATCTTGCCGACCTCGACGCGCGATTCTTCCGCGGCGCCGCGCGCCTGCGACTCGGCCTCGACGGCCTGGCGTTGCGCGGTCTCCAGCTCGCGGATCCGCAGTTGCAGCTCGCGGATGCGTACCGATTCCGCCGCGGCGAACTCGGCACGGGCGCGTGCCTCGTGTTCGGCGCGTTCGCGGGCGACGCGTTCGGCCACCGTCAGCTGCTTGTTCGTCGCTTCGACGTCACGCAGCTGCTTTTCCAGGTCGCCGAGGCGCCTGCGGTCCTGCTCGCGACGGTCGAGCAGTTCGGGCACCAGCTTGGGCATGCGCATCGTGCCGGAGCCTGACGGCGCTGCGTCGAAAGTCGCGGCGAGTTCCTCCAGCGTCGAACCCCGCGGGAAAAACCTTTGCGCCCCGACCTCGGCGGCAAAAGCCTCGTACTTCGGGCCTTCGACACGGAATGAATGCAGCAGCACGGGCAGGTGCAGGAACGACGGGTCCTCGCGCAGCCGGCGGCACAGCGCAAAGCCGTCGAGCCGCGGCAACATGACGTCGCTCACGACCGCGTCGGGATTCTGGTTACGGACGACGTCGAGCGCCTCGATGCCGGTCTTCGCCTTGAGCACACGGTGGCCGTGCGATTGCATCACGCTCTCGACGGCGGCGAGATCCTGGTCGCGTTCGTAGGCAAGCAGCACGGTCTTCATTGACGGGCTTCAACTCCATCACGCGGTGGCGGCGCACCCCGGGCAACGGCCCGGCGCCGGTCGCAACTTGGCTGCCGGCAGTATGCTCCCCGGTCCGCGCGGGGCACTAATGCGCGGCTTCAAGCCGTTGACATGCGTCACAAAACGCCGCCCGGGACGGCTCCGGCGGTACACTTGTCCAGACATGATGGGATTCCAGGAGAACTCGATGATCCGGCGCATGGCGTTCGTAGGGGCAGGCGCCCTGGTCCTGCTGGCAGGCTGTGCCACGCATTGGGACGTCGACAGCTTCGAGGCTCCCGATGGCAACGTGGCCGCCCGGCACACGTACTTCTGGAACGGCGGTGATTTCGGCACGCCTGGCACCCTCGACCCGGCAGTGGTCGCGTCGGCCTCCACGCAGCTGCGGGGTGCCGTGACTGCGGAACTGAACCGCAAGGGTTTCAAGGAAGTCGACACGGCGGCGGCGGCCGACATGATCGTGAGCTTCCAGGTCGCCGGCTCGCAGAGGTTCGTGCTGTCGGACGAGAGACGCATCGGTGCGCCCTCCGCCACCACGGTGCTCAGGCCAAGCGAGATTCAGCCGCCGCCAGCGTCGACGGTGCCGCGCGAACGGCGAGTTCGCGAGGGATCGGTCCTGGTGTTCATCGACGACCGCGCGTCGGGCCACCTGATCTGGCGAGGCAGTGTCACCGCGGAGACACGCAGCGGCTCGACCGAACAGGGCGTGCGCCAGCTCACGCAGATGGCGCACGAGATCGCGAGGGAAGTACCGGCCCGCGCCAGCGCGCAGCAATAGGCCGGCTCAGCGCCGCATCACCAGCACCGCACCGGCCAGCAGCAGCGCGACTCCGAGCAGCCGCGTCGGCGTCACCGCAATCTGCGGGTAACCCAGGATGCCGAACTGGTCGACCACCAGCGCGACCAGCAGCTGCCCTGCAATCACCAGGGCCACCATGGTCATGCCGCCGAGGCGTGGACCGAGGATCGTGACCGAGGCGACGTAGACCGCGCCGAGCAGGCCCCCCAGCCACGCCCACGCCGGGACTTGTCCGAAGCTGCCGGTCGACGCACGTGAACCTGCGATGGCCGCGAACCCGACGAGCGCGAGCAGGCCAACCGCGAAGCTTACGGCCGATGCCCAGAGCGGCGAACCGATCACGCGGGCCAGCGTCGCGTTCATGCCGACCTGCACCGTCAGGGCCCCGCCGACGAGCAGCGCCAGCAGGTGCGGCCAGTAGTTCGCCATCATCTTTCGCGACTCCTCGAGCGCGGAATCAGGCCGCGCCTTGCAGCGAAGCATCGCGCCGCGGCCAGCCCTGCCACACGAGCGCGCCGATGCCGAGCAGCAACGCTGCGAATTTCACCCAGCCGCCGATGACGGGCACCAGGCCGACGAGCCACAACCCGAGCACGGCAAGCAGCAGCGCAAACAGCTTCCAGCCCGTCGTGGCGACGGTGCCGCTGCGCATGAAGCCAAGCAGCTTCTGGCCGACGAACATCGCGGCGGTGACCCAGCCGAGGAACAGCAGCAACAGGTAGAGCATGAGGACGATCAACGCGAGCGGGATGCCGATGATCGTGACCAGCAGCAGGACGACCAGCACCGGCAGGCACACGAGGATCACGAAACCGAGCCCGAGACTGCGCAGTGGTTCCTGTCCGATCCACTGCGCCGCGCGAGCGGAGTACGCGGGGAAGGCGAGCATGAACAGCGTGCCGGCAACGAACACACCCAGCATCCACAGGAACGAACCGACGCCGTGCGCGACGGTGCGAACGTCCCGCGCGGTTTCGTGCCCGTCGACAAAGTGGCCGACGTCCGTCTCGTGGAACTCGATGCCACCCGCGATCTGCGCGCCGTCGGGCAGCACGGGTTCACGCGCGCTGTGGACGACGAGCCTGCCGTCGATGCGCGTGTTGGGACCGATGTCGACCTCTTCGGCGCGGACTTCGGCATCTCCCTGCACGACGCCATCGATGTGCACGCTGGCACCGGACGCCTGCAGGTATTCCTGCGCGTTGCCCTCGAACCGGATGCGGCCGCCGGTCAACGACAACCCGCCGGCGATCGTCGTGGCAGGGCCGAGCGCGACATCGCCGCCGGCCACCCGCGCATTCCCGGCGACAATTGCATCCACCTGCACCTCGCCACCCGCGACGTAGAGGTCGTCGCCGACGCTGCCGCCGATCGACACGTCGCCGCCCGCGGCGATCAGGTCGCCCTTCACCTCGCCCGCCGTGGTGACGTGCCCACCCGCCAGCATCGCGTCGCCCGCGACCGGATCGGTGAGGTTGAGCGAGCCGCCCGCGCCAAAGTAGTCCGAGCCGAACTGCTTCGAAATGGAGTCGTCGCCCTGGCGCTCGATGCTGCAGCCTGCAATGAACAGGCCCAGGGCGAACACGCCCAGGGTCCGTGCGACCGGTGTCATATCGGTTCTCCTCGACTCCCGACGCCCTGCCGGACAGGGACGCGCGGGATTTTGCAGGCCATCACTGAACAGTCTAGGGCAAGCCCGCGGACACGCATATGGCCGGGGACTCCGGTCGTCCCACCGTACCCACGCTTCAGCGCACGTGCGGACTCCGGCAAAGAAAAAGCCGCGACTCGCTGAGCGAATCGCGGCTATTCCGACGCATGGTCTTCCATGACGGCCCGCAAACGTCCCCCGGTCGGGCCTGCCATGTCGTCTGTCGCCCGGTCTCCCCCAGCTTGCGACTGTCTGGCGTTTTACGTGGTTTGCGTGCAGGCGTCACCTTGCGGCGCAAAAACGACTGCATACGAATCAACAGCCGAGTTAACGTGTCACTTTTCTGCAACAGCAGGCGCTCAGGGCTTCAGCGCGGACCCTTCCGTCATGTAGCCGGCAAACCGGGGCACGCGCCGCAGGTAATAGTGCTCGGCATCCCGCAGCTGCAAGCCTGATCCTGCCACCAAAGGCACTGTCTCCCGGATGAGATGACAACCGCCGCCGATGCGGTTCTGGATCGGGTTGAGCCGATGCTGCCAACGGGCCACCCGCGCATCGGGCGACAGGCCGTGCTCGAGGAACAGGAACTGTCCGCCGGGTTTGAGCACGCGATGAATTTCGCCGAGCGCATGCACCACGTCGGGAATCGAGCAGAGCGTCAAGGTGCAGACAACGGTATCGAAGCTGTCGCCCGCGAACGGCAGGTGCTCCGCATTCAGGTGATGGAAGTCCACGGCAACGTTGGACGCGGCGATGCGCGGCAGCGAGAAACGGTCGAGGTCGGTGTCAGGGTCGATGGCTTCGATGCGGCTTACGCCCGGTGGATAGTGCGGCAGGTTACGACCGGTGCCGAAGCCGATCTCGAGAATGCGACCCGACGCCCGGGCCAGCGTCCGGCGCCGCGGCTTGTCGAAGACCCGATTTCCCATCGCCAGGTCGAGCAGGTACGG
>Ga0209253_10003569_pt1 | contig 13669 bp, 8 predicted proteins | sample FrelakmetBRP12BR_FD_187145 | JGI IMG/M metagenome (GOLD analysis project Ga0209253, IMG submission 187145) | Freshwater lake sediment microbial communities from the University of Notre Dame, USA, for methane emissions studies - BRP12 BR (SPAdes)... | ecosystem: Environmental > Aquatic >...
GCAGGCCGACGTCGAACTGGTGGTGGCGAACTGAACGCGCGACCGGCGGGCACTGGGCTCGCCGGTCTGCAAGTCGAAGCGGCCCTGGTACAGCGGAGATTCGATCTCGAAGCCCTCGACAAAGACCTTGGCACAGGCGTGCCGCGCCGTGGGTGCACAGGTTGGCGGTAGCGTGGGGCACGCGCCGTCGATGCGATCACGGTGCTCGAGTGTCGGGGTAAGCACGCGATTGTGCGCCCTATTGGGTTGACGCCTCTAGGCCTGTTGGGTAGCTTCGCGTCTTCGAGTTTTCATCCCGCTCCCCCGCGCGCTCCCAGGGCGTTCGAGTGGAGAGTTCCCCGTTCCCTGATGTCAACGTCGCTCAAAGCCCGCCTGCGGATCATCGTTTCCCTCGCGCTCGGCGCCGCGTGCGGCGTTGCGCAGGGGCAATCGAACGCCCTGCCGGACCTGCGTGCGGCACGGGATGCGCAACTTCAGGGCCGCGTCGAGCGGGTGGTGAGCGAGGCTGGGTTGGAGCACGAAGTCGAGACCGGACGACTTGCGCTCGCCCTGGTCGACGTCACCGAGCCGTCGCAGCCGCGTCTCGCGATGCTGAACGGCGATCGAATGATGTACGCGGCGAGCCTGCCGAAGGTCGCCATTCTGCTCGGTGCACTGGTCGAGGCCGAGGCGGGCCGCCTCCCGATCAACGACCAGACGGTCGGCGCCATGACCAACATGATCCGCCACTCGAGCAACGAGGACGCGACGCGGGTTCTGAAATGGGTCGGCGAGGAGCGGCTGCTCGAGATCCTGCAATCGCCTCGATTCAGGCTCTACGACGCGAGCGGCTTCGGCGGTCTCTGGGTCGGCAAAGGCTACGGCAAGGAGACTTCCTTCCGGCGCGACCCGGTCCGCAACCTCTCGCACGGCGCGACCGCCTTCCAGGTGGCCCGACTCTATTTCATGCTCGCCAGCGAGAGCCTGCTCACCCCGCGCCTGAACCAGCTCATGAAGGAAACGCTGTCCAAGCCCGGCATTCACCACAAGTTCGTGAAGGGACTCTTGGCCCGCCCGGGCGTGGAGATCTATCGCAAGTCGGGAACGTGGCGGGACTTCCACGCGGACAGCGCCCTGGTGGAGTGCGAGGGGAAGAAGTACGTGATGGTCGGCATCGCCGAGCACCCGAGCGGCGGCGACTGGCTCACCAAGCTCGCCGCACCGCTCCACGACCTGATCGTAACGCCCCCACCCGACCCGCTCGCGCGGCGCTAGCCTTGCGCTAGCGCTAGCCGTCGAGTCCTGGCCGGTATTCTCATACCGACCCAGCGAACCGACGGTCGATTCGGAGCGAACCCCTGCGGCTCGCCTCAGGCGGAACGGCACGCGGTCCGATGACCGAGGCGGACGCTCGACCCTCCTTGCCGCGGGAGATCAGGCCCGCTGGCTCCGCGTCGGGTAACCTATCAGGGTGCTCGCCGCCCTTGTCCGCGCCCGCCGAATCAGCCTGCGTTTCCTCGCTGCTGTCGCACTCGCCGCGGCGCTCGCTGCCTGTGCCACGCTTCCCGAGACCCTGCCTCGCGGCGAGAGCGGATACGCGGTGCCGCCGCAGGCCGGCGGCCTGCTTGCCGAGATGGAGTCGCGAGTCAACGCCATTCACGGTCCTGAGCGCTCGGGCTTCTATCTCCTCGATTCGAACGAGGATGGCCTGCGCTGGCGACTGGCGCTCGTGGATTCCGCGCAGCACTCGCTCGACCTGCAGTACTACGTGTGGTGGGGCGACGAGAGCGGCAACCTGCTGATGAAGCGTGTCGTGGAGGCAGCCGACCGTGGCGTGAAGGTTCGTATCATTCTCGATGACCTGTCCACGATTCTGGAGGACGAAACCCATCCGAAGCTGCGCGACGCCGCTACCGCCCTCCTCGACGCGCATCCGAACATCGAGATCCGGCTTTTCAACGCATGGCGTTCGCGGCCGCTCGCGGGGCGCGCGATCGAGATGCTCGACCGGATGGAGCGCATCAACCACCGCATGCACAACAAGCTCTTCGTAGCGGATAACCGCGCCGCGATTCTCGGCGGCAGGAACATTGGCAACGAATACTTCGGACTGTCGCCGGAGTTCAACTTCCGCGACCTCGATGTCCTCGGTATCGGACCGGTCGCGCGGCAGGCCTCGGACGTGTTCGACCGGTTCTGGAACAGCGAGTGGGTGATCCCGGTCAAGGCATTGGGCATCGCGTCGGCGCCGGAGGATCTCCGGCGGGAGTACGCGCCGGTGCGGAAGAAGCTCGAGTCGGCGAAGTCGCTTGCGCGCTTCCCCCTCGACCGTCAGGACTGGAGCGCCGCACTGGCGAAGCTGCCCGTGGAAATGCACGGCGGCACGAGCCGCGTGCACACCGACACGCCCGACCAGGATGCGCTGAACCACCACATGCCGGGGGCGATCCGCGATCTCGTCGGCGGCGCCACGCAAGAGGTGCTCATCACCAACGCTTACATCATTCCCGGCGAGAATGCCGTGAAGCGGATGCGCGCGCAGACCGAGCGCGGCGTGAAGATCCGCATGCTGACCAACTCGCTTGCCTCGCATGACGTGCCGGCCGTGAACAGTCATTACAAGCAGTGGCGCAAGCCGCTGCTCGAAGCGGGCATCGATCTCCACGAGATGCGCTCGGACGCCGCGGTGCAGCCGCTCCTCGCCGACACGCCGCCGACGAAGGCCGAGTTCATGGGGCTGCATGTGAAGGCGATGGTGATCGACCGCGAGCGCGTCTTCATCGGCTCGATGAACCTCGACCCGCGCTCGTGGGGAATCAACAGCGAGATGGGGGTGGTCGTGGACAGTCCCGGCCTTGGCCAGGCGCTTGCCCAGTCGATGGAGCGCGACATGCAGCCGGAAAATGCCTGGCGCGTCACGCTCGGTCCCGACGGATCGCTGCGCTGGACGGCGGGCGACCGGGTGCTCGACTCGCAGCCCGCGCGCAGTCTCTGGCAGCGCATCGAAGACGTGATCTTCATGGCGTTCCCGCGCGACCTCTATTAGCGAGTCTGCACGCTACGAGAGGGCACACGCCCGGTTGTGCTCCCCCGTGCAGCGAGCCGTTGTTGCTGCTCAGTCCGTCGGTTTCACCGCCAGCGTGTCCGCCACCACCTCGATCGCCGCCTCCACGAGCGCGATCCGTGGCACGTCATCGCGAAAAAGAAACGCGAAACCGGGGAACTCCTCGGACACCGGGATGGCGATGGCCCAATGATCGGCGTTGGCGTACCCGAGGAGATAGCCGCCGGGCACGATCTGGTCGTACCAGATGAGCTTGCCGTCGTTGCGCGGATCGATCTGCGCGAGTCTGCGATAGGTCGCCCGCGTGCCGGGCGAAACGCGGTCGGGTCGAGGTGCGGCGACGAGCGAGAACACCGGCACCTTCACCGCCGCTCGGTTCTTGCGCCACCACTCGAGCCGGACGTCGCGCCGAAGGTCGTGGATCTCGTCGCCGGTGCCCGCCTGACAACCGGGCAGTGGAAACGCGGCCACCCATTCGCGATAAGCTGAAACCAGACTGTCGGCGAGCGGGCTGCCGTTCACGGCACCCGCCACGGCGACGATGGCGGCGATGCGTTGCGCGTCAAGCGGAAAGCGCGCGACGAACTCGAGGACGTCGGGCAGCCCTTTCGAGTAAGCGAACAGGATGATCGGTCGGGGGTCACCGTCGAGAGCGGCGAAATGCTCGGCCAAGCGGGTGGCGTTCTGTGCAGTGGTACCGCGCCCGGGGATCCGGAAGTAGTCGACCACGTAGCCACGCCGCCGCAGCTGCCGCTCCGCGTCGGCGAAGGGCCGCGCGAACCGCTCGAAGCACTCGGAGAAAAAACCCGGAACGAACGCGATGCGATAGCGCTGCGCGAAGTCGCCGGGCGCGGGCAAGGAAGGTGCGCTGCCCTCGCCGGGCAGTCGCAACAGGACGTCGGCGCACGGCCGGCCCTCGGTCGGCAGGCGCCGGCAGACCGCCTCGTGGAATTGCGCCCTGAGGTCGCGCACGCCCGCGTCCGCGACGGTCACGAGAACTACGGGTGGCGTCGTTTCCGAGTAAGTCTCGGCCGGCGGGGTAGCGCACCCGGCCAACGCCATGGCGCAGACGGCAAGGAGTCTCCGGGCGCGAGCGTTCGCGCCGAGGTTACTCCATGCCAACGGTCGCCTCGGTCCTGAAGAAATCCTGCGCGCGCCGGTTGGCCTCGCCCCGGCCCCGGCGCTTGTCTTCGGGCGTCAGGTCGTAGTCCAGCTTCGCGGCGACGACCGCGCGGCAAGCCATGTAGTTGCGCACGCGCGGGTCCTGGAGCGTGTCGAGCTGTTCGTCCATGGCGGCCACGAGCTCCGCCCTCCTGCGGAAGAGGCTCATTGTGTCCTCGAGGTCCGTGGCACGCGTCTGGCGGTAACGCGCGATGCAGACGACCGCCGGGTCCGTGCCGCATGAAGCCGGGGCACGCAGCGCTTTGACCTCCGGCACTTCGGTGAAGAAATCCTGGTAGAGCTCATGGACTGTTTCGAGAAGCGTGTCCTGATAGCGCATGCCGCTCTCGTAAAGCGTCAGCATGCAGGACCGGCACGATTCGCCGAGGCCTGCGTAAAGCCATTCCATGAGCGTACCGCGGGCGTCGCGCTGCTGCTCCACGACGAGGCGCTCCTGGCGCTCGAGCAGATCCGCCGTGAAGCCGGAGCGCGCGCAGGTTGCCGATTCCCAGGCCTCGAGAAGCTCCTGGTCGCTCTGCGGCGGGGTGCCAGGGTTCGGCATGATCGCGGCGGTCACCCTGAGCCGTTTCGCCTTCTCGTCGAGCGCGAACGTCACCCGGCGGTAGGAGATCGGCCAGTCGGAGAGCGAGCTGACGTTGAGCTCGAGCAGACTGCGCTGGCCCAGCCGGTGCGAAGCCCAGAAGCCGCGGTGCGTGTGCGCGGAAACGTAGACGAGCGGATGGTCGAGCGTCCTCATGACGTCGCCGATCCGGGCTTGGGACGAGAAGCTCAGCCGGTTCCAGTTGTGGTGCCCCGCGAAGACGACGATGTCACCCGCGCGGCGCGCCTCGTCCACCCAGGGGGCGATCGCCTGGATCTGATCCCGTCGAACGTGTCCGAGGTCGCCCGGGCTCAGGCCCCGCATGGTGTCGAGCGTAGTGACCGCCGCGTCGGTCTGGTTGGTATCGAGCCCGATGATGACGACACGCCGCGCTGCTCCCGGCGCGGCCGGCAAGCGGAGTTTTTGCGCGACGAAAGTGTGTCCGAACAGGGCGCCGCCGCGAATGCGCGCCTCGATGGCCTCGATGAACCCTTGAGGATCGGGATTGCGCCACGTGACCGACGCGTCGCCCGAGTTCGGTACGTTCAAGCCTGTCACCCGTGTATGCGGACCGCGCGCGAGATTCTCGAGGTAGGCGACGACGAATCCTCGCTTGGTCAGGGCGGCCCCGCTTGCCGACTCGGCAGGCGCTTGGCTCGCGCTGGTTCCGCGCCGGCAGGTGCGTTCCCACTTCGTCGCCTCGCCGTCGATCATCACGTCGAGGATGTTGTGATTGAAGATGCCAAGGAAGAACCCATCGTGGTTCCCGGGAAGGATGGCCTTGGGCTGCCGGGAGGTTGCGAACACCTTCTCCATCCGACCCATCTCGGATTCGCACGACATGTCGAGCAGGTCGCCGAGATGGACGACGGGTGTGTCCGGATCGGTCTGCATCGCCCACTCGAGGATGCGCCGCCCGAACAGCGGCTGCTCCGGGGGGCGTTGCGCCACTTCCACGTAGGCATCCACGGCGCCATCGTTGTCGTGCAGCGGAAATCCGGTGGTCTCGTGCTGCTGCGTGTCACCCAAGAAGATGACGGGCGCGGTGAGTGGCACGAACGTGCCGACCGGATCCGGAGGCGGGGGCTTGGGCTCGATGAAGTGCACGCAACTCGTCAGGAAAAGGGCGGCGCAGCAGGTCACGAAGACGCGCGCCGTCGCGACGCGCCGAGGACCCTTGACCGCCCCTTGAGCGAGCGAGCCACGGGGACCGTCATCGGGCGGGGCGGGTTGTTCGTCGATTCGCCAGCAGGTCATCCAGGTCAGCCAAGAAAGTCGTGATCAGAGTTGTTTGAAGGCAACGCGCGATCGAGCGATCGGAAGCGCGCCGAAAGCTGGTGAAGCGCGCGCGGACGTACCCAGCCCGTAACGGTGCGCTGGCCGAAGTGCGTCGGACTGCAAATGGATGGTGTCGCGGTCGCGTAACTGACGCCTCGCGTCCGGCACACTGCAAGTCGGTACCCGCACCGGATCATCCGTGGGCGCTACTTGAATAGTCCGACGATCCGCAGCAGCGCGATCAGGGCGATCGCGCCCAGCAGCGAGATGATCCAGGAGCCGATCCCGCCCGCCGATATCCCGACCATGCCGGCGAGGAACGATCCCACACCCGACCCGACAATGCCGACGATGATGTTGGCGATCACGCCCATCTGGGCGTCGGTTTTCATCACGATGCTGGCGAGCCAGCCGATGATGCCGCCGACGATTAGTGTGATCACGATGCTCATGACGTTCCTCTCCAGGTTCGGGTGTTCATAGGGAGAGCGGCGCGCCGCCCCGATTGCGGCGGTCCGCTCCTCGTGCGCCATCGCATTGCCTGCACCGCGACAGTATCGCCCGACCGTGCGTACTGTGCACTTGCTCCTGCATCGCTCGCCGTTTCCGCGCGAAGTCGCGGATAGGGGCCAGCCGAGCCCGCTACTTGCGGCCGGCACCGATGAGTTGCTGGAGCCGGCCGGCGAGCGCCTGATGCTCGGCCGCCGAGTTCTTCCGCAGGATGTTCGTGACGAGCGTGCTCATGTAGTAGAGCTGGCGGTCGCCGGCGGGAGACTCGATGATGGCCGTCGAGTTCATGTAGTTCTTGACGTTGCCCGCGTACTCTCTGCACGCGAACCCGGGCTCCGGTGCGCATTCGTAAAGCGAGCCCGACTTGAAGTACACGGCTGCGGCCCCGAGTTGGGGCGACGACGCGTAGCGGATCCGTCGTTCGGTGACATACAGCAGGCGTTTGATCTCCCGGCTCGAGAACTCGTCGACGAGCCGCCCCTGCTCCATGCGCAGCAGGTAACGCATGAGCTCGCGCGCAGTACCGTAGCTGTCGCCCGGTCCCGGAACCTTCTGCTTGCCGGTCGCGGTGAAGAAGCTTCCCTGGCGAAGAAGGCCGAGATCGAGGCCGTTCGCCGTCACCGGCTCGTAGAAGGTCTTCTCGAAGAGCGCGGTCAGGTCCTTCTTCGGCGTCTCGTCGAAGAACCGCTTGATCTCCGCTTCCGAGGGCGGATAGGCGGTCCCGTACTGCCTGAGCAGCATCGCTTCGCGCATCACCATGCCTGCGGCGGCGTTCGAGCTCGGCGAAAGCATCCAGTCGAGCCACTCGTAGAGCGTCGCCCGGTCGCCCACCTGCACCGCGCGCCGCGTCAGCGTCCGGGTCTTCGGCTCGAAGAGGCGCACCGTGTGGTGGTCGAATTGCGAGAAACCATCCGCCGTTATGACGGTGCTCCTCAGCAGCCGCCTGCGCGCCTCGATGTCCTTCGGATAGGTGTCCGCGAGCGCCTGGAAGAGCGCGAGGACCACCACCAGCTTCCCCACGCTACCCACGTTTTGCTTGTAGTCGCCGCGGTGCTCGGCGTAGCGCGGTTTTGACAGATCCGTGAGATCCAGCACGGCGAGACCATACGCGTCCATGCTGCCGGTCAGAATCCCGGTCACCTGCCGGGTGAACTCGGGATCGGGCGGCGGCAAGTCGAAGGTCTGGCCGACGAGGCGCAAGTCGACGTCCTTGAGGGCAAGCAGCGCGCCCGGGGGTTGCTTGACGTCCTTGATCACACCTTCCTGGGCGAGTCGGTTGCCCTCGAGGCGGCGGATGCCGGTCTCCGCGTATCCGTCCAGAGGATAGGCAAGCGCGGCGGGGGGCGCGAACGATCCCGCGGCAAGCGTCCACGCGGCAAGCATCGGTGCGCAAGTCCACAATCGCAGGGTCATCGGATCGCCTCACGCATGTTCACGGTGCGGTTGAGATTGCCTTCGAGGGTCTGGTCCATCCGGATGAGGTAGTCTGCGCCGCGCGCCTTGCGGCTTTCGTTGAAGGGCCTGATCTGCAGGAGCCACAGCTTGCCCTTCACGAACGCGAACTCGACGTCGGCGGCGACCGGCCGGCCGTCCTCGCCGAGCTGCGGGAACTGGTTCGGGATCTCGTCCGCGAACGCGATCAGCTGCTTGATCTCGTCGGGCTGGAGCAGTGTGTCGGCGCCCGAGACCGGCAGCTTCGCGACGCCGCCCGCGGCCTGCGGCACCATGCGCCGGGGCGCGGTCGCCGAAGCCATCAGGCGCGCGTTGCCCGTTCGCCGGTCGATGCGCACGGATTCCGCCGCCTGTCCTTCTACGGCACCGCCGACACCTTCGTTGACGGCGACCGACAGCACGTTGCGGTCGCCGGTGTCGACGTCCTGCGTGATCATCACGCCGGAGATGTCCGAGGGCACCGTCTGCAGCAGGAGCACTGCCGGATAAATGTGCTCCGGGCCCTTCATGTGCGCCTGGCGCCAGGCCCACGCGCGCGCCGTGTAGGGCGAAGCCCACACCTCGAGGATCGCCTTGACGATGTTGTCGAACCCGACGATGTTGAAGAGCGTCAGGTTGAGCCCCGCGCCGGTGAAGCCCGGGAGGTCCTCGACGTTCGTGTCCGACCGCACGAAAACGCCGCCGCGGAAGTCCGGGCCGAACTCCTTGGCCATCGCCGCACGGAGCTGCTCGCGAAACTGCGGGCCCGGGTCCGTGTTCATGATCGTCGAGTAGATCTCCGCGCGCAGCTTCTCGGCGAACGCCGCTGCCTCGCGCGAGCCCGCGGGCATCGCCTCGAGCTTGCGGAAGCTCTCCACCATCCACTCGTATACCGTCTTGCCGGTGTTGCGGTACGGGCGGTCGAGCACGGTCGCCCGGTAGACCCCGAAGGGGATTCCCACGCCCGGCGCGACACGATCCGGAAAATGCGACCTGAGCTCGCCCAGCTTCGCGGCCTTCGGACCGACGATGCGGCCCGAGTCCTTTGCCCGCAAAGCGTCGAGACTCACGAAGCTGCGCGCCGAAAGGTCCAGCTTCTTCACGTCGGGTTCGAACATCACGCCCGCGGCCGGCTGCTCGGCCTTGCCGAAAATCGCGTCCCACTGTGGGCCGTCGTCGGCGATCTCGACGAGGCCCGAGGGGCTCACCGCCAGCACGATGCGCTTGCCGTCGTTCTGGCGCAGCGCGGGCAGCAGCGACTGGTCCACGGCGACGTTCGGGATGCCGAGGTTGCGGGCGAGGAGCTGCACGTGCGAGAGCGGGTTGCCGGCGCCGGCCGTGAGGATGCCCGCGAGCGGCGGCAGATCCGAGACGGTTTCGGGCAACACGTAGATGCCGTCCGCGCTGAAGTCCTCGATGCGCTTCATGTCGGGGTTGGCGCGCAGCACGCCGCGGGCGAGCCCCGGGTTGAGCGCGTTGAAGCCGGCGCCGACGCCGCGGCCTAGCAGTTTGTGCTGCACCCCGGCCAAGCGGTTCGCGTCCCGGTCGAGCGCGTCGAGCACTTGCGAGTAAAACAGCAGCGGGCTGCCGCGCAGCTGGTCCTGCACGAACAGCTCGGCCTTGGGCTCGACCTCGCCGAGCTTGTCCATCGCTTCGCCGAATTGCAGGCGCAGTTGCTGCGTGGCCCAGCCAGGCACGAGGCCCAGATAGCGCAGTTCACTCAGATAGCTTCGCAGCGGCACTTCGCTGGCAGCGAGCGACTCGAACGGCTTTTGCAGCGACTGAACTTCGCGGTCGTTGAGCAGTCCCGTGCCGTACGCCGCATCGGCCGCCGCGCGCAGCAGGATGAGGGCGCTGCTGCGCGGCGCCTTGCCGACCGCGTCGCGCAGGATGCTGGCGAGACGCAGGTTTTCCTGTTCGACCGCGAGCGAGAGATCGAGCGCCCGCAGGCGCGCCTCCGCGGATTTGAGCGACGGCAGGATGCCACGCAGCGACGCCAGAAGATGTGCCGTCACGCGATAGCGGGCGACGTCGTCGGGACCGCGTCCGTAGGCCGCACTGGAATCGCGCAGGATCGCCTCGAGCGCAGGCTCCCGGGTGAAGGCGCGGATGCTGTCGTCCAGCGTCTGTCGGAACGGCCGCGGCTGATAGACGCGATCGATCTCGGCGGCGAGCTCGTCGTAGGTAGCCCGCAGGTCCGCTGCGCCCACGCTCTTCGCGTAGTCGCGCACCCGCTGCCCGTCGGAGGCCTCTGGCGTCCCGTGGATCTTGGCGCGCAGCGGCGCGAAGCCGGGATCGCGATCGGAGAGCGTCGCGGCCATCTGTCGCACCTTCTGCGCGGAGGCGGTGTCCTGCCCGTGGGGCAGGAGCTGCACACCGGCACGCAGGGCGGCGAACCGGTAGCCGATCCACTCCGGCTTCATCACCATCGCGAGGAGCAGGTTCCGGGCACCCTCGCGCTCGTCTTCTTCCTGCAGGGCGCCGCGGTAGAACAGTGCGCGGCGCAGGATCCAGCCGTCATCGGCGCCCACGAGGAACTTCTCGACCAGCAGCTGTGCATAGCTCTCCGCGAAGTCGGGTGCGGCGACCGCCTTCTGCGCGTCGATGCCGGCGAGCAGGTTGGCGACCTTGTAGCCCTGCGATCGCAGCTGCTTCGTGCGATCGCTCCACTCGCCGTGCTGCCAGCCCTGGCCCTTGTTCGCGCAGGCGTAATCCTTCGGCTGCAGCACGCGGCCGTCCTTGCAGTACCACTTGATCGCCGCGAACGGCCCGCGCGGGCTCTCCTTCATCTCGACGATCCACTTGCGGTACTGGTCCGGGGTCTGGGCGCCCGCTGCGCCGGCGGCGAGCAGCGCCGCGCACGCGAGGCCAAGCGTGGCGGTCTTCAACAGGCCGGTTCGTGTCATACAGGGGTCTCCCTTGGTAACAGAGTTACTACGCTACGAGAGGGCACAGCGCCCTCGTGCTCCCCGATCTTTGAGAGATCGCCGTTCCGCAGCGGCGATTCTCTTCTCTCTCGAGGCGATGCGGTTCTGTGAGGCCGAGTCACTGCCCCCAGCCGAGCACGTTGCGCAGGATCGACCAGCGCGGGCGCTTCTCTTCGGCGCCGCGGCCGAGGACCCAGTAGTCGTAGGCGCGCTGGATGCTGCCGGCGGCTTGCTGGATGACGAGCCACTCGTTCACGAAATCGGCGAGATCGGCGCTCTCCCGCGCCATGGCCATTCCCGCGGGTGCCTTGAAAAGAACGGGCTGCGGCACGACCACCGAATAGTCCGGATGCAGCAGCGACCACGCGGTGCCCACTTCGGCGCGCACGAACAGGGCGTCGATCTCGGGCCGCTTGCCTTCGAAGAACTCGCGCGGCGTCGGCACGCTCACAAACTTCGCGTCCACCGGCCCGAGGTAGTTGCGGACCCGGTCCTGCATGAATTCGACCGCCACCGGCACGCCGATCGTCAGGCCCTTGCGGGCGCGGATCGCGTCCAGTGTCGCGAAGTCGTGCCGGCGGTCGTCGCGCATCGCGAACCCGTAGACACCGTCGGTGTGCGGCACCGAGAAGCGCACGTCGCGGAGCCAATAGATGGCGTAGGGAACGGTGATCATCACGTCGATCGCGCCGGTCCTGAGGAGCTCGGGCATCGTGGCCCACTCGACCGGCACCAGCTCGAGCGAGGAGACGCCGAGATCGCGCGCGAGCAGCCCGGCCAGCTCGACATCGAAGCCGACCAGCTCACCTCGCGCGTTGACGAACGTGAACGGCAGCAGGTCGGGGATGTAGCCGACCCGCAGGGTCCCGCGGCCTTTGATGCGTTCGATGGCGCTTTCGCCCGCGGCCGGGGGATCGCCCGGCGGTACCGACTTGTGCACGATTGCCGGCAGCGGCTCGCGAGGCAGATGCATGCTCTTCAACAGCTCGTCCTTGCGATACGTCGTATCCACCGCGCCCGCCAGAAGGGCGCGTGTGCCGAAGACCGCCGCAGCGACGCCCACCGCGATGAGCGCCGCTGCGCGCGCGAGCCGCTTCGGGTCGAGCGTCAGGAATCCGGTCATCGCGCCGGCGCCGAGCAGCGCGAACGCGAGCAGGTTCATGCCCGAGACCAGGGAATCGAACTTGCCGGTGATGATGGTGGTCGGGATGTAGAGCTGGAAGTAGTCGTGCGGCACGCCCATCAGGTCCATCAGGAACGGGAGCGCGACCTGTGCCTTGGCGAAGTAGCTGAGCAGCCCCGCTCCGAAGAGACCCGGGTAGTCCGAGGCGGGCAGCGGCGTTCCGGCGAGCCATGCCGTGAACGGCACGAACAGCACGGTGAGCAGACGCCCGGCGTTCGGGAAGTTGAACAGAATCGGAATGACGACCTCGGCGCTCGAGACGCCCTCGTCGGTCAACACGCCGCGCCGCTCCATGAGTTCCTTCGCGCGCTCGACGAGCATCGGCAGGACGATGAACACGTTGTTCGCGATGAACGCGGTGAGGAGCGCGTCCTTCGCCGCGCCGACCACCTCGCCGTAGCGGAAAGGCGTCACGGCGGTCACGGCGAGCGGAATCACCAGGAAGGCGAGGAGCAGCGCCGCGACTGCGAAGACGGCAAAGTACACCTCCAGACGGACGAGGGTGTCGGGGCTCATGGTGCCCGCTGCCACCGCGCCGATCGCGAAGACGCCGATCGGCGTCAGGTCCACCACGAATTTCGTCACCCGCACGATCGCCACGTTGAGCACGCGCAACCCGCCGAGCAAGTGTTCCTTCTCGCCCACCCCGATCAGCGCGATGCCGATTGCCGAGCTGAACAGGACCACGGCTGGAACGACCGCGTTTGCGAGGGAATGGAACGGGTTCGCGGGGAAGTAGAGGTCCGCGACGGCGAACGCCTGCTTCGGCTCGGTCAACGCGTGGCTGAAGAACGACGCGCTCTGGAACGCAGGGAACGCGAGCGGCATCACGCCGACGACCGCGAGCGTCAGTGCCCAGAACACCAGCAGGAGCGCGCCGACACGCAGCGCGAGGCGCCGCGCCTCCGAGGCACCGAGCTGGCCAATGCCGATGATGAGCGCGAGCACCAGGTAGGGCAGGACGGTCATCTGCATCAGGCGGATGTAGATGTCCGCGATCGGCTGCAGCGCGGCGGCGCTCTCGCCGAAGAAGAGCCCGACGAAGAGCCCGAGCGCAAGCCCGATGACGATGCGTGTGGAGAGGCCGAGCTGCGCCCAGCGGGCGAACACGCCCGCGCCGGCCGCGCGCGCCGAGCTCGTCACGCGGTGCCGCCCGGCTTCGCCGTCGTGCGCCGGTGGAACTCGCGCCCCAACAGGAACGCGACCGCAAACCAGAGCGTTACCAGCACCACGTTGATCATGGCGAACTGCGAAACCGAAAGGGCGAGCAAGGACGTGCCGACGAGCACGGTGGCCGAAGACAGCACGTCTCCGGCGCGCACGACGAATGTGTCGGTGACCTGCTTGGCCTTGTACTTCTCCTCGCGCGTGGTCGGCAGATAGAGCATTTGCGCGACCGTGTTCTGGAGCGAGTAGTCCACCGAGTTTTCGGCCGTCTTGACCCAGCGCATGATCGCCAGCGAGGGGATGAGGGCGGCGACGGCGTAGCTGCCCAACGCGACCACCGGCAGGATGCAGACCGCCACGCGCACGCC
>Ga0209253_10003570_pt1 | contig 13666 bp, 16 predicted proteins | sample FrelakmetBRP12BR_FD_187145 | JGI IMG/M metagenome (GOLD analysis project Ga0209253, IMG submission 187145) | Freshwater lake sediment microbial communities from the University of Notre Dame, USA, for methane emissions studies - BRP12 BR (SPAdes)... | ecosystem: Environmental > Aquatic >...
GTATTTCCTAGCGATTGCGTTGCGAGGCCGGTCTCCGGGCTCATGAGGAATTGTATTGCGCCTTCCCAAGTTTGACTCAGTGGCTGGTTGCAAAACTACACTCACTTACCGTTGCGGGGGCAGCATAGGCATTGTTAATGGCTTAACGCACCTATTTCCCAGTTTCACCCATGTTTAAAGAAAATAAACATTGGCACCTAACAACTAGACATGATTATAGCGTTTTATGTTGCTATTTATTATTCCATTTCAATTAAATTTTTATGCAACAAGCAGGCAAAACATGTTAAATTACTTTGAATAGCCCGCGTTAGCTATTGACTTTAATAGATTTTTTCAATTATAGTGGGATCATGGAAGCTGATCTAAAAAGTTTGCAAGAAAAACTTACCAAGTTAATCACTTTGTGTAGCACTTTGCGCGAAGAGAATATTCGCTTGCGCAGCGATTTATCGCAAAGTAAAGATAATATGCTTCAGGCCAGTAATAGGCTGGAAACTCTGCTTGAATCACTGCCAGATGACGCAGAATCTATGGGGTTGAAATCTTAATGAGCACAGCTAAGCCAGTTGATGTCACCATTTTGGGCCGTGAGTTCACGGTTTCATGTACCGATGAAGAGCGCCAGGGCTTGTTGGACGCAGTGAACTATTTAGATTCTAAAATGCACGAGATTCGCGATTCCGGCAAGGTCGTTGGCGTAGAGCGAATCGCGATTATGACAGCGTTAAATTTATCTCACGAGTTACTCAATACCAAAACCGGCGATGTTGACATCGGCGATTATAAGCGTAGGATTAGTGCCATGCAGAATCAAATTGATGAAGCGATGACTGCGCAGAATAAGCTTTTGTAGTCGCTGTTTCATAAGTCCGTCATCATTTCGTTTTATCATCAAGCTTGTTTTTTGTGGTGTTGCTTGAGTCTAAATTCCTTGAACTAGTCTTTGTTATAGGTTTCGGCTCATCAGGCGCGGTGTGCGCGCTCTAAATTGGGTGTTCTTTTAAGGCGCCCTTGGCGAGTGTACCTAAAGTGCCTTAGGTTGTTACCACCTGAACTTTTTTGGTTCAGGATTAACGGCTCAGGCAACACCAGAAAGAACTTGTATGCGATATTGGCTTATGAAATCTGAACCTGGCGATGTTTCAATTGACGATTTGGCTAAAATGCCGAATCAGGCGGTCGATTGGTACGGCGTACGTAATTATCTTGCGCGTAATTTTATGCGCGATCAAATGAGCGTTGGAGATGGCGTTTTGTTTTATCATTCCAACTGCGAAATACCAGGCATTGCAGGCATTTGTGAAGTGAGTTCCAGCGCATATCCGGATCGTTTTCAGTTTGTAAAAGGCCATAAGTACTACGACCCAAAAGCTACACCGGAAACACCGCGCTGGATGAATGTAGATGTGAAATTAGTACGCAAAACGCGCTTGCTTAGCTTAAAAGAGATGCGCGAAACGCCTGAACTGGCTAATTTACGTACCTTGCAGCGAGGCAATCGCTTATCGATTACGCCCGTAGACCCAAAAGATTGGGAGTTTATTTTGGGTCTACTTAAATTATAAGGCACCAAAAGACTGGGAATTTATATTAAATCTGCTCAAAAATTAATGCCCCGCAAACTGCATGGATATTGGTCTGTAGGGCATCTGTTTTTAACTAATTTTAACTAATTTTAACTAAAACTATTTTAATTTCGTGTCTAAGCTACCCATCGCTTTGGGGTAAGTGACTAAACCCCAAGGTAATTGTTTCACTTCAATCTGTTTGGTGGGCTCTAGCGTTTCGGCATCAATCACTACAATCGCATCCGATTTACCGCAAGCGACTATAATTTGCTTGTCGTCTGGCGTAAAGCTAAAGTGCCAACAGCGGTTGCCGGTGGGGATTTCCTTGATTTTTTCGTAAGTTTTGGCATCGTAAACTTCTAGCATTTTAGATTTATTCGTCGCCACAAAAATATGCTCACCATTTTTGTCATATGAAACGCCATAAGGCGCCAGGCCAGTATCTACGGTACGTAAGACATTAAACTTTTTGTCCATTACCATAAATTTATTGCCATATTCCAGCGTCGTAATATAGGTTTTTCCATCGGGCGATACTTTAATGCCGCGCGGACGGTCACCATATTGCTTGGTTTCAATACGCTTAATTAACTTGCCCGTTTTAAGGCTATGCACGGTCACGGTGTTATCGGCTTCATTGGTAATAATCAGCTGTTTTCCGTCTTTGCTAAATTCAATACCTTCGGTCTCAGGGCCGCCCGTAATTTCACGTATTTTCTTACCTTTTTTCAGGTCGATAATACCAATGCGTGCCAATTCTTTAGGACCTTTATCGTCATCAGCATTATCGTCAGCTTTTGCTGGTTCTGCGCCAGGTGCTGGCGGTGGGCCGCCTTTGGCGCTTGGTTCGTAAGATACAAACGCCAAATTACCGCGCACGCGCACAAACTCCGGATTTTTACCTACTGGGATCTGTTTTACAACCTCATTCGTCGCCGTGTCAATGACAGAAACGCTGCCATTTTCGCGTGTGGCAACAATCAAAAATTTCCCATCGTCAGTCAAACCTAAACCACGTGGCCCGTCACCTTTCACATCTATTGCACCAGTTGTTTCCATAGTGTTCAAGTCAATCATGGTCACACCGCCATCTTGGCTGGTCACATATGCCTTGCCAGCATCGGCAAATGCATTATTTGTAGCTAATAAGCTAATTGCCGTAATAATTAAATTTCTTTTAAAGCTCATTTAATTCTTCTCCAATGTTTATTCCGCCTGTTTGGCAGATTATTTATTATTAGGTTCAATCCCTTAAGTTGTTTAAAGCAAAAACTATACTAGGCTGTATATTATATTAAATTTTATTAAAAACAATGGCTTGTTTACTATGGGTTTACTAAAATTAATTGTTGGCAGCCAATTGTGGTGGTTGTAATGTTGCTAGTTACCCTAAAAATAGTTTGTAGGCAGGGTTTTCGGTCTCATCCCAATACGGATAACCGAGCTGCCGTAAAAATGCTAAAAACTCCTCTTGCTCATTTGGCGGCACTTGCATGCCCACCAGCACGCGGCCGAAATCCGCGCCATGGTTGCGATAGTGGAACAGACTGATGTTCCAGTCGTGCCCCATGGTGTCTAAAAATTTCATCAGCGCGCCTGGTTTTTCGGGGAATTCAAACCTGTATACGACTTCATGCTCCGCCTGCGGTGCATGCCCGCCCACTAAATGCCGTAGATGCAGCTTAGCAACTTCATTATCGGTTAAATCTAAAGCGGGCAAGCCATGTGCCCGCAAATTTGCCAGTAATCTCGCAGATTCTGCGGGTTCGGTTATCGCCAAGCCCACAAAAATATGCGCTTCTTTTGGGTCAGAATAGCGATAGTTAAACTCGGTAATATTGCGGTTACCTAGCAGGCGGCAAAATGTTTTAAATGCACCCGGTTTTTCAGGAATCGTCACCGCTAAAACTGCCTCGCGGTGCTCGCCCACTTCTGCACGCTCCGCAACAAAGCGCAGTCTATCGAAATTCATATTGGCGCCAGAAGCAATCGCTACAAGCGTTTTGCCATGCATATTTTCACGCTCAACATAAGCCTTTAAGCCAGCCACAGATAAAGCGCCAGCGGGTTCCAGAATACTACGCGTATCTTCAAACACATCTTTAATCGCCGCACAGATGGCGTCATTATCCACCACAATCATTTTGTCCACATATTGCTGACAAAGCGCGAAAGTGTGTTCGCCCACTTGTTTTACGGCTGCACCATCCGCAAACAAGCCCACTTGCTCCAGCACCACGCGCTTGCCTTGTTTGAGTGATTCTGTCATCGCTTCAGCATCTTTGGCTTCCACGCCGATGATTTTAATTTCAGGGCGCATTGCTTTTACATAGGCTGCAATGCCGGCCAGCAAGCCGCCCCCGCCCACACAACAGAATATCGCTTCAATGGGTTCTGGGTGAGAATTGAGAATTTCCATCGCAATCGTACCTTGCCCAGCGATGACGTCAGGGTCGTCATAAGGATGAACAAAGGTGAGTTCTTCAGACTTTTCCAGCTCTAGCGCATGCACATAAGCGTCAGAATAACTATCGCCAAACAGCACCACTTCTGCGCCGCGACTTTTCACTGCATTCACTTTAATTTCTGGAGTAGTGGTAGGCATCACAATCACGGCTCTGCAGCCCAATTTCTGTGCGGCTAGCGCTACGCCTTGCGCATGGTTGCCCGCCGAGGCAGCGATTACGCCGCGTTTCAGCACATCAGCAGGCAGGTTTGCCATTTTGTTATACGCGCCGCGTAGTTTAAACGAGAACACTGGCTGCATATCTTCGCGCTTCAATAAAACGCGGTTACCAATTCGCGCAGACAAATTCGGCTGAAACTGCAAAGGCGTTTTTTTCGCCACGTCGTACACGCGCGAGTTTTCAATTTTTTGTTGATAATTTATGGACATTGCTTATTTATAAACTCGTTGGTTGCGGTGTATCATATTGACTATCAACATTATAAAGAATTTAAAGGATTAATCGTGGCATTTACACAAGACGAACTCAAACAACAGGTTGCTAAGGCAGCCGTAGAATATGTAAAAGAGGGCATTATTGGTGTGGGCACCGGCTCTACCGCTAATTATTTTATTGAAGAGCTGGCAAAAGTAAAAGGCAAAATTGATGGTGCAGTCGCCAGCAGCGAGGCTACAGCAGAGCGTTTACGGGGCCATGGCATTAAAGTTTACGATTTAAACAGCATCGATAGCATGGATATTTATGTCGATGGTGCGGATGAAATTACCGAGCATATGCACATGCTAAAAGGCGGCGGCGGGGCGCTCACACGTGAGAAAATCGTAGCGGCAGTGGCTAAAACCTTTATCTGTATTTGTGACGAGAGCAAATACGTGCCTGTGTTGGGCAAGTTCCCATTGCCGGTAGAAGTGCTGCCGATGGCGCGCAGCTACGTGGCGCGTGAGCTGGTGAAATTGGGCGGACAGCCGGTGCTACGCGACTTTACAACCGATAACGGCAATATTATTTTAGATGTGCATAATTTAAGAATTGACGACCCGGTCGCTATGGAAGCCAAAATCAACCAAATCGTCGGTGTGGTAACGAATGGCTTATTTGCTGCAAGACCAGCGAATGTATTGTTGCTAGCGACAGCGAATGGTGTGAAAACTTATAAAAAGTAAGCGCAATGTAGTTTGTTGTAGGATTTTTAGTTTATTTTTGCCAGTAGTTCTTCTAGGGTTATAGCAGAACCACCCATTTCGACTATGGTAGCCAGTAAACGTGGGTCATTTGTGACAAGCGTGTATTGCCGATTTAGTGCTGTTACACCAATGAGTGCATCCTTAGTATTTCTGCGACTTTTTCCGTCTTTTTGCTTTAGTAATAGCAAAATTTTGTCATAATCGCCTTTAGCATTGCCCCATTCGGCCATACCATATCTTGATACACCATATACTGCTGCCGTAGTTGAGACAGTTTCTTGAGCAACAGCCTTAAAGACCGCTAATAGTGGGGTTAAACGTTCAAGCTTTCGAGTGTTATGAATTTCATCGAGTTGAACGTGTGTAACAAAGAGCTCGCCGCAGCACGATAGCTTTGAAGGTTCAATGTTTGGGGCATCAAGAATGGCATTGAATGCATTGGTGTCAAGCATGAATTGATTCATGCTTGGTGACTTAAAGTAGATACAAAATTATTCACTCTTTGGCGGCACATACCCACTAGCGGTATCCGCACCTTCACCAAAAAAGTATTTCTCGGTTTGCTCGCTCAAATATTTACGTGCGGCGGGGTCGGCTAAGCTTAAGCGGTTTTCGTTCACCAGCATGGTTTGTTGTTTAAGCCATGCGGCCCATGCTTCTTTGCTGACGTTCATGTAGATTTTTTTGCCAAGCTCGCCCGGGTAGGGTGGAAAGTCCATGCCTTCAGCTTCTTTTCCCAATTTTACGCATTGCACCATTCTAGCCATTTGCTTAACCCTTTAACTTTAAAAGCATTATCATAACGCATGTTAAAATTAGCGTTGATGATATTTTGAGAATAGATTATGGAAAGCCCATTCAAAAGTAAAAATGGTTTGGATCGCATTGCCAAAGCAGCAGGCTATTCGCTTGCAGGCTTAAAAGCGGCTTATAAGAATGAAGCGGCGATTCGTCAGGAAACATGGCTGATGGTGGTGCTGATTCCGCTTGGGTTTTATTTGGGCCACACCAATTTTGAGCGCATTTTGCTGGTGGGCGTGACTTTGCTGGTGTTTATTGTAGAGTTGCTGAACTCTGCGATTGAGGCGGCGGTTGATCATACTTCAATTGATCATCATCTGCTTGCCGGCCGTGCCAAAGATATTGGCAGTGCTGCGGTGATGATGGCGATTATGCTGTTTTTGCTGGTGTGGGGCTTGGTGTTGTTCGGCTAACAACCTGCCTTACTTCAATATACTTAAATCCAGTGGAAGTTTAGTACCCAACCACCTCGCGGCGTTTGTATGCGCCTCAAGCTCATCTGCCTGCACGGGGTGAATAAGCACTGAAAGTCCTTCTCGCAGGCCATCAATAGTTGCCATGGCGTAGTTGATGATGGCGGCAGGGATATGAATCTCAAACATGGGCTTGGGGTGCGGGCCGATGGGTATGGGAATTAACTGACCCGCATAAGTGAGTTGCGGCAATGCTTTCATGATGTTTTCTCTCACTTGCCTAGCAAGTTCAATTTCATCCAATGAAAAATAAATATGGCCGTGATAGGGGCGCATCATTTCTTTCTGTCTCCTATTTTCTCTTGGTGCCTATTTCTTTTTTGCTCGGGGATGCGCCGCATCGTACACTTTGGTGAGGTGTTGATAATCCAGGTGCGTGTAAACCTGCGTGGTGCTAATGTTGGCGTGTCCCAACATTTCTTGCACTGCGCGTAAATCGCCGCTGCTTTGCAGCACGTGCGTTGCAAAGCTGTGGCGCAGCATGTGGGGGTGCACAGAGGAATTAATGCCTTGCTTAATCGACCATTCTTTTAGCCGATATTGGATGTTGCGCGCTGAAATACGCCTGCCCTGCAGACCAATAAAAACAGCCTTCTCAGTGGCATTAATGTTGGGTATATTTGAGCGAATTTGCAGCCATTTTTGTATTGCTTTCATAGCGTGGCTGCCCAGCGGCACAATGCGCGTTTTGTTGCCTTTACCGGTAACAACCACTGTGCCCTCAGAAAAATCCAGCGCATCAATATTCAAGTTCACCATTTCACTTAAACGTAAACCTGATGAGTAAAATAGTTCTAAAATTGCGTGGTCGCGTATGCTCAAAATATCGTCTTCGCCAATATCCACCAGCTTTACAGCCTGCTCGATTGAAAGCGCTTGAGGCAAGGATTTTGACGATTTTGGCGCGCGCAAACCGATCACAGGGTTGTTGCTGAAGCTTTTGCGATTCACTAAAAAATCAAAAAATCCGCGCCAGCTGGATAGCATGCGTGCGATGCTTTTGCCGCCCAAACCCTTGCTATGCAGGCTGGCGATGAAGCGGCGTATGTGGTTGGTTTGAAGCTCGTTTAGCGCAGTTTTGTCTGCTAATTTGATGAGTTGTGTTATATCTCTGGCGTAATTTTCTCGGGTCAGCTGACTTAGGCCGCGCTCAAAGTTTAAAAATTCCAAATATTCTTTTAATAATTCCACATTATTAATTTAATCTAGGTGTCGCGATAAGGCTGCACTTAAAATCTCACCAATTTTTGTGAGAAAATCAGTGCCCATTTCAGCATAAAAGCGCTTTTCGTCATCGCTGGCAAGCGCTAAAAAGCCGATAGATTCTTTCAGCTGCAATGGAATGAGTGCGATTGAGGCTGCCGGTTCGATAAACCAGTTTTCGGTCACTAAAGCAGTAGATAATCCGCAGTAGGGTTGTGCGAGCGAGGTTATCCATGTTTTTGCTTCTTCGGATACTTCGCTAAATACCAGGTTTGCGTAGTCTTCTAGGTCAAGTGGGTTGGCCCAAATGCGCAAACAAGTATCGCTGAGGCCAAAATGTTCTGGTAATAAGCTGCTGACAAGTTGTTCAATCTCATCAAAAGTCTTAGCTTTGTGTAATTCAATATTGAGTGCTTGAATTTTATTAGCAATCGCATCATTTTCTTGTGCGTTTATTACGAGTTCGGCAAAACGTTCTTTAAGTGCATCTATTTTATCGCGTTGTGCTAATTGTTGGCGCTCGGCAAGCGAAATCGCGCCACTACCGTGCGGGCTGGGCAGCTGTAATTCTGCGAGTAAACTGGCATTTTTTTCAAAAAATTCAGGATGATTTTTTAGATAGTCTTTAACTTCATCTTCTTGCATTTCTGTTCCTATTCTTAGAATTTAATTCTCTTGGATTTCAATTTCGCCTTCAAATACAATTTCTGCCGGGCCCGTCATCATCACAGGCTGGCTCTCACCCTGCCACTCGATGTTAAGTTTACCACCGCGTGTGTGTACCAGAATGGGTGATTGCAAAAGTCCAAGCTGAATACCGCTCACAGCCGCGGCACAAGCGCCGGTGCCGCAAGAGAGTGTTTCGCCAGCTCCACGTTCGTACACGCGCAGTTTGATTTCGTGCGGATTCACCACTTGCATAAAACCTGCATTGACGCGCTGCGGAAAACTGGCATGCGATTCAATCAACGGTCCAAGTTCTGCCACATTGGCTAATGCCACGTCGTCTATCAACATCACAGCGTGCGGGTTTCCCATAGAAACTACTGCCACGGAGACCGCATGGTTATTGGCTTGCAGGGCATAAGTTTTTTGTCGTGTTTCTGCAATAAACGGAACTTTTGCAGGCTCAAATATTGGTGCACCCATATTCACAGTAACTTGACCATCGTCACGAAGCGTCAGCGTAATGATGCCGCAACAGGTTTCAACCGCGATTTCGCGTTTGTTGGTTAAGCCTTTTTCCGTCACAAAGCGCACAAAACAGCGCGCACCATTGCCGCATTGTTCTACTTCGCTGCCATCGGCATTAAAGATGCGATAGCGAAAATCTACGTTGGGTGTGCTTGTTTTTTCTACGATTAATAATTGGTCGCAGCCCACGCCAAAATGGCGGTTGGCGATTTTTTTAATCTGGGCAGGCTTCAATGTAACAGGCGAAGTGAAGCTATCAACAACCACAAAGTCGTTGCCTGCGCCCTGCATTTTAGTGAATTTTAGTAACATATTCTTAACAATTTAAAGTTACAGTATTCTAGCAAATTTACGCCAACTATTTGATTTAAAGTGTACAATGCGCGACTCCAAGTGATTTTCAGTATTCCTTTAGCCTTTAGTGAATACTGTTTTACTTTTTTTAACTTATTAGTTTTCAAGGCGCATAATGAACGAATATCTTTTTACTTCAGAATCAGTTTCTGAAGGTCACCCAGACAAACTCGCAGACCAAGTATCCGATAGTATTTTAGATGCCATTCTGGCACAAGACCCAACTGCGCGCGTGGCTGCTGAAACCCTCGCCAATACTGGTTTGATTGTATTGGCTGGCGAAATTACTACAACCGCAAATGTCGATTACATTAAAGTGGCACGAGATGCGATTAAACGCATCGGCTATGACAATACCGAATACGGCATTGATTACAAGGGCTGCGCAGTGCTGGTAGCGTATGACAAGCAGTCACCTGATATCGCCCAAGGCGTGGACAATGCCAATGATGATCCGCTCGACCAAGGTGCGGGAGACCAAGGCTTAATGTTCGGTTATGCAGTGAATGAAACGCCACAACTCATGCCTTTGCCGATATGGCTCAGTCACCGCATCATGGAACGCCAGGCGCAATTGCGTAAAGATGGTCGCTTACCCTGGCTACGTCCAGATGCAAAATCACAAGTGACCGTGCAGTATATAGATGGCAAGCCACATAAAATTGACACTGTCCTGGTTTCTACGCAACATGCGCCAGAGATGAGTCTGGATGCCATTCGCGAAGCGACGATCGAAGAAATTATCAAACCGATGTTGCCTAAAGAATTGATTAAAGGCGAGATTAAATATCTGGTGAATCCGACCGGACGCTTTGTAGTTGGTGGGCCACAAGGGGATTGCGGTTTAACAGGCCGTAAAATTATTGTCGATACCTATGGTGGCGCTGCGCCTCACGGCGGTGGTGCTTTCTCTGGCAAAGATCCTTCTAAAGTAGACCGCTCGGCAGCCTATGCAGGGCGCTATGTCGCAAAAAACATTGTTGCTGCAGGTTTGGCAGATAAATGCTTGGTGCAAGTTTCCTATGCGATTGGTGTGGCGCGACCAACTTCCGTAATGGTGGAAACTTACGGTACGGGCAAGGTTTCAAACGAAGTGCTTACGAATTTGGTATTAGAGCATTTTGATTTGCGTCCAAAAGGTATTGTAAAAATGCTCGATTTATTACGCCCCATTTATGCTAAAACGGCTGCTTATGGCCATTTTGGCCGTGATGAACCTGAGTTTACTTGGGAAGCAATCGATAAAGCAGCCGCATTAAAGGCTTCTATTTAGAGTAATTGATTTTGCAGTGCCATTGCTAGAATTGTGTAAACAATTTAGTGATGGCATATGTTAAAGGTTATTTCTACAAAGCAGGTTCGTTTAGGGATGTTTGTCCAAGAACTAAAAGGTTCTTGGATTGATCATCCGTTCTGGAATAAAGCTTTCAAATTAGAGGATTCTTCTGATTTAATAAAACTCCAAGCAAGTATTATCAAAGAAGTCGTCATTGATACATCCAAAGGTTTGGATGTTGTCGAGCTGAAAGAGCAAGAAGAGGCGGCATCCACAGCAGAACCATCCCCCGAAATAAAGCCCATATCAAAACCAACACGTACATCCACAGCAGAAGAGCAAGAGCATGCCAAAAAGGTAATCAAAGCTTCTAAAAATGCAGTCGCATCAATGTTTCATGAGGTGCGTATGGGCAAGGCAGTTAACGCTGAAGCTGCATTACAGTTAGTAGATGATATTGCAGCTTCCGTTGCGCGCAATGAAGGTGCACTAATTAGCTTAGTGCGTTTAAAAAATAAAGACGATTACACTTATATGCATTCAATTGCAGTATGTGCATTGATGGTGGCATTGGCCAAAGAACTTGGCTTATCTGAATCCGAAACTAAGCAGGCAGGAATGGCAGGCTTATTACACGATATTGGCAAAGCAGGTGTACCGTTAGAGGTATTGAACAAACCAGGTGCACTTACCGATGAAGAATTTACTACGGTTAAGTTACATCCAGAGCGCGGGCATGCCATGCTGGTTAAAGCAAATATCACAGATGAAGTCGTGTTAGACGTGTGTTTGCATCATCATGAAAAAGTAAATGGAATGGGTTACCCCCATAAGTTAAAAGCAGATCAAATTAGCTTATTTGCAAAAATGGGCGCAGTTTGCGATGTGTACGATGCCGTGACTTCTAACCGCCCCTATAAGGATGGCTGGGAGCCCGGAGTTTCTTTACATCGCATGGCGCAGTGGGCAGAACATTTTGATGACACCGTGTTTAAAGCATTTGTTAAGAGTGTTGGAATTTATCCCGTAGGCTCTATGGTCAAGCTCAAATCTGGGCGATTAGCAGTAGTGATAGACCAAAGTCCAAAATCTTTATTGACGCCCATGGTTAAAGTGTTTTTTTCAACCAAATCAAAATCGCGTATTCCAATTGAAGTGCTAGATTTATCCAAATCAAAAGTTCAAGACTCAATTGTAGGTCATGAGGATCCTGTTGCTTGGGGTGTGCATGATATTAATGAGATTTGGAGTCAGTTCGAAATTTGGAATTAACCATTTTTATAGGCGGACATTTTCCACTATTGGTAAGCTAAAGTAATTCGCGTATAATCCCCGTATTCCGAGGAGCGCTGCGAGAGCGGTATTTTAAATACCTCCTCCCAGGCTCGGAAAATGTTTTAACGGCGCTCACCATTATTAACCGTGCCGGGCACGGGATACGGGTGAGATAAGCGTTAATTCTCAAATATCAAATTACCCCTTCCCTCCGGTCACACATTCAAGGAAATTGAAAGTGAATACTGTGACTGATTTTAAAGATTATGTAATTGCCGATATCAATTTAGCTACTTTTGGCCGCAAAGAAATTGCAATCGCTGAAACCGAAATGCCGGGGTTAATGGCGATCCGCGAGGAATACGCAAAAGCTCAACCACTTAAAGGCGCGCGCATTACTGGCTCATTGCATATGACCATTCAAACGGCAGTGCTGATTGAAACGTTAAAAGATTTAGGTGCTGAAGTGCGCTGGGCCTCTTGCAATATTTATTCAACGCAAGACCATGCCGCCGCCGCGATTGCTGCTGGGGATACACCTGTATTTGCCATTAAAGGCGAAACGTTAACCGAGTACTGGGATTATACGCACCGTATTTTTGAGTGGACTGACGGTGGTTACAGCAACATGATTTTGGATGATGGCGGTGATGCGACCTTGCTCTTGCACCTAGGAACACGTGCAGAAAAAGATTTATCAGTGATTGCAGCTCCTACAAGCGAAGAAGAAATTTGCTTGTTTAACTCGATTAAAGAAAAGCTAAAAACTGATCCAACTTGGTATTCAACACGATTAGCGCAAATTAAAGGTGTGACTGAAGAAACCACCACTGGTGTACATCGCTTATATCAAATGCATAAGGAAGGTAAGTTGGCATTTCCAGCAATCAACGTCAATGATTCTGTGACTAAATCTAAATTCGACAACTTATATGGTTGCCGCGAATCGTTAGTTGATGCGATTAAACGCGCGACTGATGTGATGATTGCGGGTAAAGTTGCTGTGGTGGCGGGCTATGGTGATGTAGGGAAAGGCTCTGCACAGGCTCTACGTGCCTTGTCTGCCCAAGTGTGGGTAACAGAAATCGACCCAATTTGTGCGCTGCAAGCAGCGATGGAAGGTTATCGCGTAGTAACGATGGATTATGCATGTGAGTATGGTGATATTTTCGTCACTGCAACAGGCAACTATCATGTGATTACGCATGACCACATGGCTAAAATGAAAGATCAGGCCATTGTGTGCAACATTGGCCATTTTGATAACGAGATTGATGTCGCTTCACTGGAAAAATATGAATGGGATGAAATAAAGCCGCAGGTTGATCATGTGATTTTCCCAAATGGTAAAAAAATTATCCTCTTAGCCAAGGGTCGTTTAGTCAATCTGGGTTGCGGCACAGGTCACCCAAGCTATGTTATGAGTTCATCGTTTGCGAATCAAACCATTGCGCAAATTGAGTTATTCACTCAAGCTGACAAATATCCTGTCGGCGTCTATACTTTGCCTAAACACTTGGATGAAAAAGTGGCTATTTTGCAATTGAAAAAACTGAATGCGCAGTTGACCAGATTAACGGATCAGCAAGCGGCATATATTGGTGTTTCAAAAGAAGGCCCATATAAAGCCGAACATTATCGTTACTAAGCTCCGGGAGAAGACACATGAAATTACTTGCAGGATGGTTATTAAATGCGTTGGCCTTATTGGGTGTAGCGTATCTTGTCCCCGATATTCATGTGTCTAGTCTGATGATTGCGTTAGTGGCCGCGGTGGCGATTGGCTTGGCAAATATGTTAATTAAACCAATTTTGGTGATTTTAACTTTACCAGTAACCATACTAACCTTAGGCCTGTTTATTTTCG